>Ga0185342_1000125_pt1 | contig 43430 bp, 37 predicted proteins | sample ConPoolayeEmetaG_FD_128045 | JGI IMG/M metagenome (GOLD analysis project Ga0185342, IMG submission 128045) | Hot spring microbial mat communities from California, USA to study Microbial Dark Matter (Phase II) - Cone Pool mat layer E metaG... ... | reverse complement strand
ACATTATAGAGCCTGATAAATTATTTGAAAAACTGAAGGTTTCCCAGAAACCTTCAGAAAAGGCGAATGATAAATAAAACTTCTGAATTATCCAGCTCTGAACTCCTTCCAATTTGTATAGAGGAAGTTCTTGATGAATACCTTAATTTTTTGAAAAGAATTCAAGAAATTTCAGAAAGCATAGAAGAACTTTCCTACAATATTAAATCTCTCAGTAGAGAAATCCAACATTTAGAGGAATATTTAATTGAAATAAAAATGATTCCGATTGGAAAGCTTTTTGAGGAGGTTTTTCACAAAGTAAAGGAGATGGCAGAAGAATCGGGGAAGGTTATTGAAATAGAGGTTAAAGGAGCAGAGATAAAAATTGATCCATCAATTTTTGAAGCTTTATCTCAGCCATTTTTTTATATTCTTCGCAATATTGTTCAGCAGGGGATTGAAAAACCAGCAGGGTATATAAAAATTAATGTAAAAAAGAAAGGCAGAGATATTGTTATCAAAATTAAAAACAACCTATTTCCTCCTGAATTTTCAACCTCTGATGAGATGGATTTTTCAACTGTAAAGAAAACAATTTCAAAACTTAGAGGCACAGTAGAAATTTTCTCAGAAAATGATGAAGAAACCACTTTTACAATAAAAATTCCACAATCCTTAGATGTGAGCATTCTTTTAATATTTTGCTCATTGAACATGGAGTTTGCAGTTCCTATAACCCATATTGAAACAATTGTCTCAGCAGAAGATTTTCCCAATCTAAAAGATGAAAAGATGATCAATCATAGAAACCGAGTTATTCCAGTTAAATATTTCTCTGAAATTTTCCTGCAACAAACAGATAAAATAGATGAAAAATCTTACATAATTATTTTTAACATGTTTGGAACCAGAAAAGGACTTCTTGTTGAGGATATTCTTGGATACGAAGAGGTAGTCATTCACAGTTTTGGAAAATTTCTTGAGGGATTAAATCAGTATTCAGGTTATTATGTTTCAGCAGAAGGGATACCGAGGTATGTCATAGATCCATTAAGGATATTTGAGGAGAGCATATGAGATTGAAAATTTTCTTTACTTTTTCAGAATTGCCGTGTTATAAAAGATTAGCTTTGCATTTTGCAAGCATTAGTACCTGCCGTAGGTGGGCAGACAAAAGGAGGTTTTAAGAAGTATGGCTTTAGAAGGACGTGTTAAGTGGTTTAATGAGGCTAAGGGATTCGGGTTCATTCAGCAGGATGGCGGAGGGGATGTCTTTGTCCATTACACTTCAATTAAAGGTGATGGATTTAAGACCCTTAAACAGGGAGACAGAGTAAGATTTGATGTTGTTCAGGGAGACCGTGGTCCAAAAGCAGTTAATGTAGAAAAAATTTGACAACCCAAGGGGGCATTTCTGCCCCCATTTATAAATCCTTATAATGCATCTTCCAGAATGGGTTAAAACCCGAATAGCAGGGATAGAAAAAACTCAAAAATTTTTAAAGATTCGCAATCTTAATACTGTTTGTGAAGCACTCAGGTGTCCTAACAGGAGAGACTGCTACAGGCATAAGGTTTTAACTTTCATGATTCTTGGAAGGATATGCACAAGGGGATGTCTATTCTGCAATTCAGAAAAGGGTAAACCCGAACCTCCTGACGGTTTTGAGCCAGAAAGAATTGCCAGGGCAGTGAAGGAGTTATCTTTAAAATATGTTGTGATAACTTCTCCTGCAAGAGATGATCTTTCTGATGGAGGAGCTGGGCATTTTACAAAAACTGTAGAAGAGATAAAAAAAATCAATTCAGATTCATTGATAGAGGTTTTGGTGCCAGATTTTCAGGGAAATATTGAATCCATAAAAAATGTTGTTAGTTCAGAGATTGCTGTTTTTTCTCATAATATGGAGACAGTGAAAAAACTCTACGGTTCTGTAAGAAAAGCTGATTACAGGTGTTCATTAAAAGTAATTGAAACAGCAAAAAATATTAATCCAGAGATTATAACCAAATCAGGATTGATGTTGGGCCTGGGAGAAACTATTAAAGAAGTCTTTGAAACATTGAAAGATTTAAAAAATGCAGGCTGTGATATAGTTACATTTGGACAGTATCTTCAGCCTTCAAAAAAAGCCCTGCCTGTAGTAGAATATATAAAACCAACAGTTTTTAGTATGATGGCTGAGAAAGCTTTGCAGTTCGGGTTCAAAGCTGTTTTAAGTAGTCCTCTGGTGAGGAGTTCTACACTGGCATATGATGTATATTTAGCAGCAAAGGAGGTAACAGATGGAAAGTTTTGAGTTTTTTAATCCCACAAGGATTATTTTTGGCAGGGGGACAGAGAAAAAAATTGGAGAAATTCTTAAAGGGGATAAAATTGGAAAGGTTCTTTTTGTTTATGGAAAATCAGCAATCAAGAAAATTGGACTATATGATACAGTTGTCAGCTCTTTAAAAGAAAATGGAATTGAATTTGTGGAGCATTCAGGGGTCAAGCCAAATCCTGTTCTTTCTCACACAAAGGAAGGAATTGAAAAGGCGAAAGACTATAAAGTGGATGCAGTTTTAGCTGTTGGTGGAGGTTCTGTAATTGATGAGGGGAAGACAATAGCAGTTGGAGTAAAAAATAATAGAGATATATGGGATTTTTTCAAGAGGAATATAGAAATAAAGAAAGCATTACCAGTTTATGTAATTTTAACTGTAGCAGCAACTGGAAGTGAGATGAATGGTTTTGCTGTGATAACAAATGAAGAAACTCAGGAAAAACTTTCAATATCTTCAGAATACATATTTCCAAAAGTGTCTATTTTAAATCCTGAACTTACATTTAGTGTTTCTGCTCAATATCAGGCTTATGCTGCAGTTGATGCCATTGCTCATGTGATTGAGCATTATCTGAGTGGCAGTTACTGTCCAAAACTTCAGAGCAGATTTATTGAAGGTTTAATTAAATCAATAATGGAAACTACAGAAATAATTTTAAAAGAGCCCAAAAATTATAATGCCAGAGCAGAGTTTATGTGGTCTGCTACTGTTGCCTTAAATGGACTTGCAAGGCTTGGTATAAAAGGAGGAGGTTTCCCAAATCACATGATAGCACATGCACTGGGAGCTTTATATGATCTTCCGCATGGTGCATGCCTGAGTATTGTGATACCAGCATGGATGAGGTGGTATTTGGATAAAAATTTACCCCAGTTTGAGAGATTTGCAAGGAATATATTTAACTCAGATAAGGCCGAGGAAGGAATAGAAAATTTAAAATCATGGTTTAAAAAGATTGGTTCACCTGTGAGCCTGAAGGATGCAGGAATTTTATATAAAGATATAGACATGATTGCTGAAAATGCTTACAATATCGCTATAGTATGGCAGATGGAAAAAACTTATACAAAACAAGTATTGACAGAAATACTGAAAAAAGCAGATGATTAAAAATAAAACATTGAAGGAGGAAATATGTTTGATTTTCCAAGAATTAAAAGATTGCCACCATATGTTTTTGCAATTGTAAATCAGTTGAAAATGGAATTAAGAAGAAAAGGTGAGGATATTATAGATCTTGGCATGGGTAATCCTGATCTGCCAACACCAAAACACATAGTTGACAAACTCTGTGAAGCAGCAAAGATTCCAAAAAACCATAGATATTCAGCAAGTAGGGGTATTACACAGCTCAGATGTGCAATTTCAGAATGGTATAAAAGAAGATTTAATGTTGATATAGATCCTGAAACAGAGGCTGTTGTTACAATCGGTTCAAAGGAAGGATTGAGTCATCTGCTTTTGGCAGCTGTGCAGCCAGGAGATGTGGTACTGACTCCTTCTCCTGCTTATCCAATTCATCCTTATGGAGCAATTATTGCAGGTGGAGATGTGAGAACATTTCCTGTTCAGCCCGGGGTTGATTTCTTTGAGGAGCTTGAAAAAGCCTTTAAAAACTCCTGGCCCAGACCGAAGATTTTGATAATTAACTTTCCACACAACCCAACAACAGCAGTTGTAGAAGATGTGAGATTTTTTGAAAAGGTTGTGGATTTTGCAAAGGAAAACAACATAATGGTTATTCATGATTTTGCATATGCTGATCTTGTTTTTGATAATTATAGGGCTCCAAGTTTTCTTCAGATTCCTGGAGCAAAAGATGTTGGAGTTGAGTTTTTCTCAATGACAAAAAGCTACTCAATGGCTGGATGGAGAGTTGGTTTCTGTGTTGGCAATAAAGAGATTGTAGGAGCTCTGACAAAAATCAAAAGTTATCTTGATTATGGAATGTTTCAGCCAATTCAGATTGCGACAATTGTTGCATTAAGAGGTTCTCAGGATTGTGTTGAGGAGATAAGAAAAACATATGAAAGAAGAAGAAATGTTTTAATTAGGGGACTCAATCAGGCTGGATGGAATGTTCCACCTCCAAAGGCAACAATGTTTGTCTGGGCAGAGATTCCAGAGCCATTTAAGAAAATGGGCTCGGTGGAGTTTTCCAAATTTTTAATAAATGAAGCAAAGGTCGCTGTCTCTCCAGGTATTGGATTCGGTGAAGGAGGAGAAGGATTTGTAAGATTTGCTCTTGTTGAGAATGAACACAGAATAAGACAGGCAGTAAGAGGGATTAAAAAAGCTTTAAATCTTGTTCCTGTTGTAAAGAAAATTAGAAGGGTTGTTTAAATGAAACAGGTAAGGATTGGTATTATAGGCTTTGGAACAGTGGGAACAGGAACAATAAAAATTCTTCTTAATCAGAGAGATTTGATAAAAAAAAGAACAGGAATAGATTTAATCTTGAAAAAAGTTGCTGATGTAGACATAGAAAGACCGAGAGAGATAACCCTTCCAAGAGAAATTCTTACTCCTGATGCATGGGAGCTTATAAAAGATCCTGAGATTGATATAGTTGTTGAGCTTGTAGGAGGAATTCATCCTGCAAAGGACTTCATTGTTGAAGCTTTAAAAAATGGTAAACACGTTGTAACCGCAAACAAGGCTCTTTTGGCAGAGGAGGGCAATGAGATATTTATAGAAGCAAAAAAAAGGGGGCTACAGGTAGGATTTGAAGCTTCTGTTGGAGGCGGAATTCCGATTATTAAAGTCATGAAAGAAGGGCTTGTTGCAAATAGAATGCTTGCAATTTATGGAATAATCAATGGAACTACCAACTTTATTCTCACAAAAATGACAAATGAGAGAATGGATTTTCAGGATGCTCTGAGACAGGCTCAGGATCTCGGATATGCAGAGGCTGATCCAACACTTGATATTGAAGGGATTGACTCAGCTCACAAGATAACAATACTGGCTTCTTTGGCATACGGGATTCCTCTGAGTTTTAACAGGGTTTACTGCGAGGGCATAACAAAAATAGCAACCCAGGATATAGCTTTCGCAAGTGAGTTCGGATATAAAATAAAACTTCTTGCAATAACAAAAATTCTTAATGGAGAAATTGAATTAAGAGTTCATCCAACAATGATACCTGAAGATTATTTAATTGCGAAGGTTGATGGAGTTTTCAATGCAATATATGTAGAAGGAGACAGTGTTGGGTCAACTCTTTATTATGGAAGGGGCGCTGGAAGCATGCCCACAGGAAGTGCTGTTGTAGCAGACATAGTTGATATTGCCAAGGGTTGCAGTATTCTGCCTCTTGATTTTTCAAAAGAATATGTTATCAAGCCCATAGAGGAGATAGAAAGCATGTATTACTTCAGATTTATGGCTTTAGACCGTCCGGGTGTTCTTTCAAAGATTTCAGGAGTATTTGGAGAACACAATATAAGCATCGCATCTGTTATTCAAAAGGGAAGATCCAGAGAAGGTGATGCTGTTCCTCTTGTGATACTCACACATAAAGCAAAGGAAAAAGATGTACTCATGGCACTGAAAAAAATAGATAAGCTACCTGTTGTTGCAGGTAAAAGCATATTTATAAGAGTTGAAGGAGCAGAAGCATAATTTTTCAAGATATCAAAGCCACTTCATAATTCCTCAGATAGGAACTGAAGGGCAGAAAAAACTCAAAGAATCAAAAGTTCTGATAGTTGGAGCAGGTGGACTTGGAAGTGCTGTGGCTCAATATCTTGTTGCTTCAGGAGTAGGTTATATTGGAATAATAGACCCTGACATAGTTGAATTAAGAAACCTTCAAAGACAGATAATTCATAATGAAGACAGTATTGGCATGCCAAAGGTAATATCCGCAATGATAAATCTTAAAAAACTTAATAGTGAAATTAATATTCTTCCATATCCTGAAGAGATTAATGAAAAAAATGCATTGAAAATTATTCAACCATATGATGTTGTTGTGGCATGCCCTGATAATTTCAAAACAAGATTTATTCTGAATGATTTCTGTTTCAAACTTGAAAAACCTCTGATAATTGGTGCTGTATCAGAGTTTGAGGGGCATGTATTTGATGTCCTTCCTCCTCATGGACCTTGTTACAATTGCCTTTTTAGTGAGGCAGAGGAATTAGGTGAGCCCGCAGGTATATTGTCTCCTCTGGCAGGAGTTATTGGAGCGATTCAGGCAGTTGAAGGAATAAAAATTTTGCTTGGAATTGGTAAGCTCCTGCATGGAAGGATGTTTATATACAATGCTTTGAATGGTTTCAGAGAGGTTAAATTTTCAAAAGACCCGTTCTGTAAAATATGCTTCAATGTTAAAAATTAAGAAAGAAATTTATGATGAAATGATAGAATACTGTAAGAGTTGCTTTCCTCAGGAAGCATGTGGAATTCTTGCAGGAAATGACAATATTGTCACAAAAATTTATAAAATAAAAAACATTGAGAATTCATCAGTCAGCTACTTAATGGAGCCTTCTGAGCAGTTTAAGGCAATGAAAGATATGAGAACACTTGGACTTCAGATGCTTGCTATATTTCACAGTCATCCATGGGGTGGTGTCTATCCTTCCCAGAGGGATAGACAACTCGCTTTTTATGATGTTTATTATTTAATAGTTGCCATAGAGCCGAACCTTGATGTGAAATGTTTTAAGATAGAAGAGGGAGATGCTATAGAGGTCAGGTTGATAACTGAATAAAAAATGAAACTCAAAATATTTTACATCTCATTTTTCGTTTTTCTGTTTTTTATTGGAGCATTTGCAGGTTATGTTTACTGGTTTTTTTCAGACCTACCTGATATTAAATCCTTAGAAAAGTATAAACCTTATGAGGCGTCAATTGTTTATTCTTCAGATGGTCAGGTTCTGACAGAATTTTTTTATGAAAGAAGAAAATTTATACCACATTATGAAATACCTGAGATGGTTAAAAAAGCTTTCATAGCAGCAGAGGATGTAAGATTTTATAAACATCCAGGTGTTGATATTAAGGGTATTTTAAGGGCTCTTTACAGGGATATTAAAGCAGGAGGCATTGTTGAAGGTGGTAGCACAATTACACAACAGCTTGCAAAAATGTTATTTTTAAATCCTGAGAAAAGTCTCACAAGAAAAATAAAGGAAGCTATACTTTCAATACAAATTGAGAAAAAATATACCAAAGATGAAATTCTCGGACTTTATCTCAATCAGGCTTATTTTGGAAACAGAGCCTATGGCATAGCTGCAGCCTCAGAGGCATATTTTGGAAAATCTTTCAAGGAGTTAAATATTGCAGAGGCTGCACTTCTTGCATCTTTGACAAAGGCTCCATCAGTATTCAACCCATTTAAAAGACCTGATGTGGTCCTCAAAAGAAGAAATTTAGTTTTACAGAAGATGCTTGAAGAAAAATTTATCACTCATGAAGACTACACTGAAGCATTAAAGGAGCCTCTTCCAGAACATCCTCACTGGAGGCGATTTGAAGCCCCTTATTTTGTTGAAACCCTGAGAATTGAGCTTGAATCAAGGTATGGAGAAAGACTTTATAGAGACGGTTTAAGGATTTACTCAACCATTGATTATAATCTTCAGAAAAAAGCAGAGGAGGCTGTTCAGAAGGGACTTGCAGAGATTCATAAAAGAGTAAAACCTCAGGTTCAGGCATCTCTTATTGCTATGGATCTGAAAACAGGTTATGTAAGAGCTTTTGTGGGAGGAAATGATTTCTGGGAAACTCAATACAATAGAGTTTTTGCTTTGCGTCAGCCGGGAAGTGCTTTTAAACCCTTTGTTTATGCTGTTGCTCTTATTAAAGGATATACTCCAGATGATACAATCCTTGATGCTCCTGTTTCTTTCCCTGGGGTCACTCATGGAAAAATCTGGAGTCCAAAAAACTATAATAATGAATACTATGGAGAAGTTTCCCTTCGTACAGCACTTGCTCTTTCTCTAAATTCAGCAACTGTGAGGCTTGCCTCAAATATTGGAATTAAAGATATTGTTGAATTTGCTCAGAAATGTGGACTGAATTCAAAAATTTATCCTTATCTTTCAACTGCACTTGGAGGTTCTGATGTGAAACCTATAGAGCTTACGCAGGCTTATTCAGTTTTTGCAACAGGCAAGAAAATAAAGCCTATTTTTTATGAAAAGATCACTGATAACAATGGTGTGATAATTGAAGAAAACAGACCAGATATTGAAACAATTTTACCTGAGGAGATTGTTAAGTCAATGCGGGAAATGTTGCGGGAAGTTGTTCTTTCAGGAACTGCCCGGAGAGCAAATGAAATTGGAAGAGAGGTATATGGTAAAACTGGAACCACAAATGATTTTTCCGATGCGTGGTTTGTTGGTTTTGATGACAGGCTTCTTGTGGGTGTCTGGGTTGGAAGGGACAATCATAAACCTATTGGACCAAAGGAAGCAGGAGCAAGGGCAGCACTTCCTATATGGGTTCATTTTATGAAAGAGGCAGGACAAATGTTAAAATGAATAAATGGGTAAAATTATAACCTTAGCAAATCAGAAGGGAGGAGTTGGGAAAACCACAACTGCCTTAAATCTTGGTGCATGCCTTGGAATTGAAGGTAAAAAGGTTCTTCTTGTTGACTCCGATCCCCAGGGAAATCTTACAACAGGTATTGGAATAGATAGAATGAAGCTAAAACATAGTCTTTATGCCCTCATTGTGAACTCTACTGAGCCTTCTTCTGCAATAATTAAAACAGCTTATGAAAACCTCTGGCTCATTCCATCTACAATAGACCTTGTTGGAGTTGAGGTTGAGCTTGTAAACAGAAAAAACAGAGAGTTTATTCTTAAAAATATTTTATCTTCTGTTGCTCATCAGTTTGATTATATCCTTGTTGATGCACCTCCTTCTTTGGGGCTTCTGACACTTAACTGTCTTGTTTGTGCTGACTCTCTTATAATACCTGTCCAGTGTGAGTATTATGCACTGGAAGGACTTGGTCTTCTTATGAAGACTATTCAGCTTGTAAAAACAAGTTTAAATCCCGATCTTAAAATTGAGGGAATTCTTCTTACAATGTTTGATGTAAGAAACACTCTTTCAAAGCAGGTTGCGGAGGAGGTTAGAAAATTTTTCAGCAAAAAGGTTTATAATACACTAATACCAAGAAATGTAACACTGGCGGAGGCTCCAAGTCATGGAAAGCCTGCTATTTTTTATGATATAAGATCAAAGGGTTCGCAGAGTTATTTAAGTTTTGCTATGGAGTTTTTAAATGAAGAAGGCACTCGGTAAAGGATTAGAAGCATTAATTCCAAAAAGGGAAGACACGCTTCTTGAGATAGAAATAGAAAGAATAATTCCTGGAAAACACCAGCCGAGAACCGATTTTGATGAGAACTCCTTGAGAGAGCTTGCACAGTCAATCAGACAGAGGGGAGTAATACAGCCAATAGTTGTTTCAAGAGTTGGTGATGGTAGTTTCAGAATAATTGCTGGAGAACGAAGATGGAAGGCAGCAAAAATCGCAGGACTTGAAAAGATCCCAGCTATTATAAAAGATGTATCTCCTGCTGAAGAGGTTGAGATTGCACTCATTGAAAATATCCAGAGAGAAGACCTTGACCCGGTAGAAACAGCCTTAGCCTTTGAAACACTGCTTAATGAGTTCAGTATAACTCAGGAGGAACTTTCAAAAAGGGTTGGTAAGGACAGGGCAACAGTATCTAATTATCTGAGAATTCTTAAACTTCCGGATAAGGTTAAAGATTACATAAAAAAAGGATTAATAACAATGGGTCATGCCAAGGCAATACTTTCAGTTGATGAGACTGAAAAGCAGATTGAGATTACACAGCAAATCATAAAAAGTTCTTTATCTGTTAGGCAGACTGAGAAACTTGTAAGAAATTTGAACAGGCTTAAGATAAAAAAATCGGAAAAAGAGATTCCAGAGATTAAAGAGCTTGAGCAGAGACTTATAAGTGAACTTGGTGCAAAGGTAAAGATTTATCACAGAGGTAAAAAAGGCAGGCTTGAAATATACTATAACTCCCTTGATGAGCTTGACGGGATACTTCAGAGGATACTTAAAAAATCTTTCCTGGATTCATGATTTCTTTCGGATCAAACACTCTTTTAACAGCCTTCATCAACTCTATATTTTTTTTGCTCAGCTGGATATCAATATAAGGCTTCTTTGTTATTCCTATTCCGTGCTCTCCTGATATAGCTCCACCAAGAGATACTGTTAGTTCAAAAATTTTTTTTGCAAGCTCAAACCCTTTTTTTCTATTCTCCTCATCATCCCTGTTTACAAGGATGTTTACATGGATATTTCCATCTCCAGCATGCCCGAAGCATATCACTTGTATATCTGAAGCAATTGAAAGTTCTCTCAGCTTTACAAGAGCCATGGAAAGGTTTTCAACTGGAACAGATATGTCAATATTGATTTTTTCTTTATCTTTCATCTTCATGATGCATGCAGATATGCTCCTTCTTGCTCGCCAGAGATTCTCTCTTGAGTAGTAGTCCACCGCAACCTTGGTTTCACCTTTAAATTTTCTTGCTATATCAACTATTTTTTCAGCCTGTCTTTTTATTGAAGTCAGTTCTCCATCAACTTCAACAAGAAGCAGTGCTTCTGTATTTTCTGGAAGTCCTATTTTTTCATTATCTTCAATTAATTTAAGACATGCGCTGTCAAGAAACTCAAGAGTTCTTGGAATAATTCCTGTTCCAATAATTTTTGGAATAAACTGTCCAGCACTGTCAAGCTCTTTAAAGCTTATAAGAAGTGTGACTATCTCTTCAGGCTGGGGAAGAACCCTGACAGTTATTTTTGAAATTATTCCGAGAGTTCCTTCTGAGCCGATGAAAAGCTCCTTTAATTCATATCCAACAACCCTTTTAAAGGTCTTTCCTCCAAAGCTGACAATATCCCCATTTGGAAGAACAACCTCAACTTCCATAACATAATTTCTTGTAACTCCATATTTTATTGCTCTTGGACCACCCGCATTTGTTGCCACATTCCCACCAATTGTGCAGTAATCAAGGGATGCAGGATCTGGAGGATAAAAAAGCTCATATATCAGGAGTTCATTTTGAAAATCACCATTTATTACCCCGGGTTCAACTGTGGCTGTAAAGTTTTTTGGATTTATCTCAAGTATTTGTTTCATTCTCTCAAGGCTGATCAGAACAGAGTTTGAGTTGACAGGTACAGCTCCTCCAGCCATGCCTGTTCCAGCGCCTCTTGGGATTATTTTTAAACCCCTGTTTGATGCCCATCTGACAGTTCTTGCAATTTCCTGAGTATTCTTTGGCCATGCAACAGCTTCAGGAATGTTTCCCTTAGCATAGGAAGCATCATAACTGTAACATATCAGATCTTCCTTTTCAGTGGATATATCTATGCCTTGAATCAGTTCTATATCTTTCATGCCTGAACTCCTGCTTCACTGAGATTCAATGAAATCACTGTTGAAACCCCTTCTTCCTGCATTGTTACTCCATATATCTGCTCAGCATACTCCATCATCAATTTATTATGCGTGATAACGAGAAACTGGATTTTGTTGCTCAGGGATTTAATCAGTTTTCTGAATCTTAAGGTATTTGGCTCATCAAGAAGGGCGTCAACTTCATCAAGAATGCATACAGGAGATGGACGAATTGAAAGACAGGCAAAAATAAATGCCAGAGCAGTGAGAGTTTTTTCTCCTCCTGAAAGCAGGTTTATGTTATTTGATCTTTTACCTGGCGGTTGAACCTTTATGTCTATATCTGACTCAAAAATGCTGTTTTCATCAGTAAGAAACAGTTCAGCTCTCCCACCTTCAAAGAGTTCATTAAAAATCTCATTAAATCTAATATTAAGAATATCAAATGTTTCCCTTAGTTTCTTTTTTGTCATTGTGTTAATCTTTTTTATTGCTTCCTGAAGTTCCTTTATTGATGTGTTCAGGTCTTTTTGCTGCAGGGCTAAAAAGTTATATCTTTCTTTTACTTCATCATATTCCCTTAAAACTTCTGTGTCTACAGGTCCTGTCTCTTTAAGCTGTGCTGAAAGCCTTGCTATTCTTTCTTTAAATGGTTCTGATTCTATGGCGGGTTCAATTTCTTCTTTCAGTATATCAATTCCATAACGATTGAAAATATCATTCCATATATTCTCAAGCTTGATCATTTTTTCTCCTTCAATCACCTTTTTCTGCCCCAGCTTTGCTGTGATACTCTGCAATTCTGTATTGAATCTGTGATAGTTTTTTTCAAATTCGATGGAAAGATTTCTCTCATTCAGAAAATCTGTCTGAAGTTTTTTCCTTTTCTCTTTCAGTTTCTCTATCTCTGAGAGTAGATACTCAATTTTTTCTTTTTTTTCAATTTTTCTTTCTTCAATAACCTTTATTCTTTCAGCTATCCTCTCAATTTCTATCTGGTTTTTTCTTTTTTTATCAAGCAATCTCCTAATGTATTCATTTAATCTTTTTATTTCGGATTTTTTGCCATTGAGCTTTTCTTTAAGGGCTGAAAACTGAATCCTTTTTTGTGAAAGAGTTTCTTTTAATTTTTCATTTTTATCTGAGATTTCAGCCTGAGTTTTTTTTAATCTTTCAAGCTCTTCATTAACATTATCAATTGAAGATGATATCTCCTCAATCTCTGAAGAAATTTCCTCAATCAATTCTCTATATTTTGATATTTCCTCATTCACTGCCTTTTTTTCATTTTCAATATTATTAATTTTCTCTTTTATTAATTCATATTCCTGAAGAAAATTTTTATATGCCTGTTCAGTATGAATTAGCTGTCTTTCAATATGTGAAATTTTTTCAGTCTTATTTTCAAGAAGTTTTTTCAGCTCTTCTCTGTCAAATCTTATTTTTTTAATTTCAGCTACAACAGTGTTAATCTGCTCATGAATTTCTCTCCTTTCAGATTCTAATTTTTCAAGTATCCTTCTCTTTTTCAGAAACTCAAGACCTTTACCGACTTTTATGAATCCATCAGGGAAAAGAGTTTCTCCATTAACTGTTATGAAATAAGCATCTGGCAATTCCTTTTTTAATTCAAGAGCTTTCTTGAGATCATTCACAATGAAAACATTTTCGAAGATTTTGCCTTCAATTCCTTCTTCCTTTATTCTTATAAAATCACTAAGTTTCCTGCAATCAGGCAGAAAATTTTCGGTCTTCCTTTTAACAGCACTATATTTTAAAAAGTAAAACTTTTTCTTTTGAGTTTGTTCAATCTCCTCAATTTTTTCAATAACACATGCCTTCAGCTTTTCATCTAAAAAACTTTCAACTGCGGACTCCAGTTCATGGTTCACATCTATGCATTCAAGAAATAGCATGTGCTTTCTGTCTTCTTCCCATATCTCTGAATAAATTGCCTCAATTCTACCATTAATTACAGCTTCCTCTTTCTTTTTATCTATGAGTAAATTATTTTTCTGTTCTTCTGTTTTTTCAATCTCTGACAACTGATTCTGAATACTGTAAATATCTGAATTTTCCTTTTCAATTGATTCCTTAAGAAGCTTTATCCTGCTTTCATTATCTTTAATCTCCTTTTCTATCTGATTGAGGTTTTCAAAGGCTTGTTTTTTTGTCTGATTTAAAGAATTTATCCTGTTTTCAGCACTATCAAGTAATTTTTTAACAGATTGATAAAGATTTTTTTTATCCGCAAGCTCTGTTGAAAGATTAAAGAGAATTTTTCTTTTTTTATCTATCTCCTTTTCAAGAATGGATATCTCTCTTTGATACTCTGAGACGGTACTTTCTTTTTCAATAACCTCCATTTGAATGGAGTTTATTAATTCTTCAATTTTTTCAGATTCAAACACATTACTTTGCAGTTCTTTCTTAAGCTTTTCTGTTTCATTTGTCAGTCCCTGATTTTCTTCCTGAAGCCTTCTTAAATATGCTTCTTTATTCTGCTTTTCCTGCGTCAAAAGAGCAAGCTCCTTTTCTGTGCTTGCATTTTCAAGCTCTACTTGCTTCAGTCTTTTATCAACCTCTTGAATTTCAGACTCTATTAAAGATATTTTTTCTTTTTGAGTTTCAATTTTTTCAATAAGGTTGTCTATCTCAATGTTTAGTTTAGACTGTTCTGCTTCAAGGCTCTCAATATCTGCTCTGACAGCTATTATTTCATTATAAAGTTCTGAGGCTTCCTTTTTAGCAAGTTTTAACTCAAGATTTTTCAGTTCTTCTATTATTTTTTTATACCTTTCAGCTTTTTTGACCATTTTTTCAAGAAGATTGAGTTGCTTTCTGATTTCTGTAATAAGGTCATCAACTCTCTGAAGATTTTCTTTTGCTGATTGAAGTTTTACTTCAGCTTCTGTTTTTTTAAATTTATATATTGAAATTCCTGCACACTCTTCAAGAAGTGCCTTTCTCTGAGAAGGTTTGAAAAGAATCTCATTTATCTTTATCTGATCAATTATCGAATATGTTCTTATATCAACTCCTTCAGAAAGAAATATCTCTTTTATATCTTTAAGTCTGGACTGTTTACCATTGATAAGGAAAAGGGACTCTCCTGTTCTGTAAAGCCTTCTTTTTATTTCTTTTTCTTCCTGTTCAGGCTCTCTTCCATCTGTTGAGCTCTTTTTAATGGTAAAAAGGATGGCAACTTCAGCAAGTCCCTTTTCTCTTTTTGAAGCAGAACCCTGAAATATTATATCTTCCATCTTTTCTCCACGAAGAATTCTTGGATTATGCTCTCCAAGAGCCCATCTGAATGCATCAACAATATTGCTCTTTCCTGTTCCATTTGGACCTACAAGGCATGTTATTCCTTCATTGAGTACAATTTTTGTTTTTTCAGGAAAAGATTTAAATCCATTTAGCTCTATCCATTTTATTCGCATAAAATATTTTAGCCTATTTTAGATTTAAAAGCTTTAATGAATATATAAAATTTTTTTATTTGACCAAAAAACTCTATGTATTATACTGTTGAATAACACCAAATTTTATGGTATAATTTTCACAAATTTCAACAGAAGGAGGAAATTATGACGAAGAAGTATGACACGCCTTTATTGGATGAATTGGAAAAGGGTCCTTTCCCGAGCTTTGTTACAGAAATCAAAAAAGCAGCAGAAAAAAATCCAATGGCAGCAGATGAACTCGGTCAGTTAGAGGAAAGTTACAGAACCAAAATAACTTACTGGAAGCATGGAGGTATTGTTGGAGTAAGAGGATATGGAGGAGGAGTTATTGGGAGATACTCAGAGTTAGCTGACAAATATCCAAATGTTGCTCACTTTCATACTGTTCGTATTAATCAGCCTGCAGGATTATTTTATACTTCAGAAGTCATGAGATTTATTTGTGACCTCTGGGACAGATATGGAAGCGGATTAACAAATTTCCATGGTTCCACAGGTGATATGGTTTTACTTGGAACAACAACTGATAATCTTGAACCAATTGCAACTGTCCTTAGCCTTAATGGTTTTGATATTGGTGGTTCAGGTTCTGCATTGAGAACACCAAGCTGCTGTGTTGGACCAGCAAGATGTGAATGGTCAATGATTGACACACTTGATATTACCTATGATTTGACTCAGGAGTTTCAGGATGAGCTTCACAGACCTCAGTTTCCGTATAAGTACAAAATTAAAGTAGTTGGATGCCCTGTTGACTGCAATGCAGCAATAGCCCGTGCGGACTGCTCAATAATTGGAACATGGAAAGGTCCAATAGAAATTGATCAGGACAGAGTAAGGGATTATGCAAAGAAGGGAATGAATATTCAGGAAGAGATTGTAAATATGTGTCCTGGCAAATGTATCAGCTGGGATGGAAATAATCTTAAGATAAATGATGATGATTGTTTTCATTGTTTCCACTGTATTGCAAAGCTTAAGGGAGCATTAAAACCGACACCACCTTTTGGTGCAACAATTTTAATAGGTTCAAAGGCACCTTTTGTTATAGGTGCAACACTTTCATGGGTAATAGTTCCATTTATGGAGATGAAGCCGCCATATCAGGAAATAAAGGACCTTACAAGGAAATGGTGGGAGTGGTGGAGTGAATATGGGAAAAACAGAGAAAGAATTGGTGAGCTTATAATTCGTCGTGGTATGAGAGAGTTCCTTGAAATATCAGAACTTGAACCAGCACCTGAGATGGTTAGAGAGCCAAGAAGAGATCCATTCTTCTTCTGGAAAGAGGGAGACCTGGAAGGAAAACCATGGGAAGCATGGTTAAAATAAAAAAAGGAGGTTAAACATGGGTGAGATTCCTGAAAAATTTTTTATACCTGAAGTTGTTGATGTAAAACAAAGAGTAACAGATATAGGACCACCTCATTACAGCAATTTTTTACCACCTGTTATTAAGAAAAACTATGGAGACTGGAAAACTCATGAGATTTTAAGCCCTGGTTTAATGGTTCATATAGCAAACTCTGGAGACAAAATCTGGACTGTAAGAATTGCTTCTCCAAGAATTTTAAGTACAACAACATTAAGGGAGTTTGCTGATATTGCTGATAAATACTGTGATGGATATTTCAGATTCACAACAAGAAACAATGTAGAGTTTCTTGTATCAGATGAATCAAAAGTTCAACCTCTAATTGATGAACTTAAAGCTAAAGGACATATGATTGGTGGAATTGGTCCAAGAATAAGTAATATTGTTCATACTCAGGGATGGGTTCACTGCCATGGTGCTGCAACAGATGCATCCGGACTGGTTAAATCAATAATGGATGAACTTGCTGATTACTTTACAACAAAAGAGCTTCCAAATAAAGTTCGTCTTGCTGTTGCATGCTGTACAAATATGTGTGGTGCAGTTCACTGCTCAGATATAGCACTTGTTGGAATTCATACAAAGGTACCTCAAATTATTCATGAAAAATTTAAAGACCTTTGTGAGCTTCCAACAACAATGGCAGCATGTCCAACTGCAGCAATAACACCTGATCCAGCAAAGAAATCAATTAAACTCAATGAACAGAAATGCATGTATTGTGGTAACTGCTTCTCGGTCTGTCCTGCATTACCAATTAAAGATGCTGAAAATGATGGAATTGCAATAGTTGTTGGTGGAAAGGTTGGCAACCTTAGAACAAGACCAAAGTTTTCAAAGCTTGCAGTTCCGTATCTTCCAAACAATCCACCGAGATGGCCAGAAGTTACAAAGGCTATAAAGAAAATACTTGATGCATATATTGCCGGTGCAAAGAAACATGAGAGAGTTGGAGAATGGATTGAAAGAATTGGCTGGGAGAAGTTCTTTGCAGTAACAGGAATACCATTCACATGGCAGCATGTTGATGACTGGACATACGCCTTTGAGACATTCAGAACTTACGCACATATTAAATGGGTTAAATAATCAAAAGGAGGGCAAAGTCCCTCCTTTTAAATTAAGAAAGGAGTGAGAATTTTATGGAGAAGGAGGAACTTAAAAAACAGATTTACAATCTTATTAAGGAGGCTGCTGGAAAGAAGAAATACAAACAGATGGATGTTATAAAGCACTTCCGCAATCTGGGTGTAACTGATGCAGAAACAAAGGAAGCAATCAGGGAACTTATAGATGCGGGTCAGCTCATTTACACTTATATGGGTGGCAGTTACATAGAACTTGGTACTAAGCTTGAAGAGTTTGAAAAGAAAATAATGGAGTAAGAAAGAAAGAGGGAGATAAAAACCTCCCTCTTTTTATGTCCTTTCTTAAAGAGAAAGCATATCAAATAGTAGAAATCCTGAAAGAAAAAAGGAAAATTTTATCTATTGCTGAATCCTGCACGGGTGGTCTTATTTGTTCTTCAATTACTGATATTCCAGGTGCAAGCACAGTTTTTGCTGGTGGAGTTGTTGTTTATGCTACAGAGATGAAAAAAAAGATTCTAAGTGTTTCTCAAGAAGTCTTCAGCTACGGAGTTATCTCTCAAGAAATGGCTACTGCTATGGCTCTTTCAGTGAAATCTCTTACAGGTTCTGATTATTCAATAGCAACAACAGGCAATCTCGGTCCTGACACAATGGAGGGAAAGCCAAAAGGTCTTATCTATATAGCAGTAGCAACTCCAGAGAAAGTTTATGTTAAAAAGTTAAATTTACAGGGTGACAGACTATCAAATAAAATAGAGGCAACCCTTGAAGCATTGAAATTTCTTCTGGAAGTGATTGAATGAAGGAAATACCTGAGGATATAAAGAAAGAGATAGAAAGACTTGTTAAAGAGATAAACTATCACAACTATCGCTACTATGTTCTTGATAGCCCCGTAATCTCCGATGAAGAATATGACATGATGCTAAGAAGACTTAAGGAACTTGAGGAAAAATGGGAGTACATTCTGCCTGACTCACCCTCTCAGAGAGTTGGTGCAGTACCCTCAGAGAAGTTTGAAAAGGTTGAGCACCGTGAACCCATGCTTTCACTTGATAATGCTTTTTCAATTGAAGAATTAAAAGATTTTGATGCAAGAGTGAAAAGACTTCTTGGAATTGATGAACAAGTAGAATACACAGTAGAGCCAAAGTATGATGGATTGGCAGTTGAACTTTCATATAAAAATGGTTTGTTATATAGGGCATCAACTCGTGGAGATGGCTATGTTGGTGAGGATATAACACAGAATGTTAAGACTATAAAATCAATTCCTTTAAGGATTGAAGGGGTTGAAAAAATCCCGGAAGAGATTGACATAAGAGGCGAGGTTTACATGAACACTGATGAGTTTGAGAGAATAAACAGGGAAAGAATCCTGAAAGGAGAGCCAGTTTTCGCAAATCCAAGAAATGCAGCCAGTGGCTCAGTGCGCCAGCTTGACCCATCTATTACTGCAAGCAGAAAACTGTATATGTCATGCTATGGAATAGGATATGTAAGAGGATTAGAATTTGAAACTCAGTTTGAGTTTATTCAGTGGCTAAGAACTGCGAGATTTCCTGTCCCAGTATATGTTAAGGTTGTAAAGGGAATTGACGAGGTTATCCGGTCAATAAAAGAGATTGAAGAGTTAAGACACGGATATCCATTTGAAACTGATGGAGCTGTTATTAAGGTTAATAGTTTCACTCTTCAGAAACGCCTTGGCACAAAGACACGTGAACCAAGATGGGCTATTGCATATAAATATCCTGCACATCAGGGAATTACTGTTCTTGAGGAAATTCTACCAAGTGTTGGAAGAACAGGAGTTATCACACCTGTTGCAATTCTGAAACCTGTAAGAATAGGTGGAGTTACAGTGAGTCGTTCAACTCTTCATAACTGGGATGAGGTGAAAAGAAAGGATATCAGAATCGGTGATCATGTGATTGTTGAAAGAGCTGGAGAGGTTATTCCTCACATAATCGGGGTTGTTGTAGACAGAAGAACCGGCAGGGAAAAAGAGCCCGAGATTCCTGAACATTGTCCTGTTTGTGGCTCAAAAACAGTAAGGGAACCTGGAGAGGTGGCACTTAAATGTATTAACTTTAACTGTCCTGCACAGGTTGAGGAACGTATAAAGCATTTTGCCTCAAGAAGAGCCATGAATATTGAGGGACTTGGAGACAAAACTGTTACACTTCTTCATGAAAGAGGATTAATAAAAAGCTTTGTTGATATTTATAAACTCAGGCAGGAAGATATTAGAGGACTGCCTGGTTTTGCAGAGCTTTCCTCAAAAAAACTCATTGAAGCAATTGAACGCAGTAAAAGGACAACACTTGGAAGATTTCTTTATGCTCTTGGAATAAGTCAGGTTGGTGAGTATGCTGCCAAGCTTCTTGCGCAGAACTTTAAAACTCTTGAGGAGCTTTTTCATGTAAAAATGGAGCAACTTGTTGAGATTCCTCAGATTGGGGAGAAAACAGCCAAAGCAATTGAGCAGTTTTTCAATAATGAAGAAAACCTTAAGGCAATTGAGGAATTAAAATCAATGGGGCTTATGGTTGAAAATCTTGATTATCAAGAAAAAGAAAAGCCTGCTCCACTTAAAGGTCTCACCTTTGTAATAACAGGCACACTTCCCAGACCAAGATATGAAGTTCAGGGATTGATTGAAAAAGCTGGTGGCAATGTTTCATCTTCTGTTTCAAAAACCACGGATTATCTTGTAGTTGGTGAAGAGCCTGGAAGCAAGCTTGCAAAAGCTAAAACCTTAGGTGTAAAAACTATTTCTTATGAAGAACTTCTCAAGATGCTGAAGTCTTAGTTCTCCTTTTGAGTAATTGGAATAGCCTCTTCAATCAAAAGAATCGGTATATCTTCCCTTATTGGATAATATACTGAGCAGTTCTTGCAAATGAGTCTTTCTTTTTCAGGTTCATAAATTAAATCTCCCTTACATTTTGGACAGACTATGATTTCAAGGAGTTCCCTGTCAAGAGCCATATATCACCCTCCTGAGCCTTTTTAAAGCTTTTTCCTTTCCAACAATTTCAAGAACTTCATATATTCCGGGACTTACTGTGCTTCCTGTTATAGCAACCCTTACAGGTTGTGCAACCTGAGCAAGTTTTAATCCCTTTTTATTTACCATATCCATAAATATTTTTTCAATTTTATCCCGGGTAAATTCTTCAAGCTGAGCAAGCTTTTCTGTGATTTCTTTAAGGAGCGGCATGGTTTTATCATTTATATATTTTTCTTTGGCTTCTGGCTCAATCTCAACATACTCAAGGAGATAGTATCTCATTGCATTGGCAAGCTCTTTAAGGGTTCTGCATCTTTCTTTAAGAGACTTTATTGCCTTGCATACCCAATTTAAATCCATATTTTCATCTTCCTTAATATATCCCTCCTTTATAAGAAAAGGTTTTACAAGTTCAAAAAGTTTTTCCTCAGGAGTCATTTTTATGTATTCACTGTTAAGCCAGAGAAGTTTCTCTGAATCAAAAATTGCATTTGCTTTTCCCACCTGATCTAAGTCAAAGTATTTAATTAATTCCTCCCTTGTAAAAATCTCTTGATCTCCATGAGACCATCCAAGACGGGCAAGATAATTAACAACTGCATCTGATAAATATCCTTCATCTCTGTAGGCAAGTACACTTGTGGCACCATGCCTTTTACTTAAACGGGCTCTGTCACTGCCAAGAATCATAGGAATATGTGCAAACTCTGGTGTTCTCACTCCCAAAGCATGGTAAATGTGAATCTGTTTTGGAGTATTGTTTAAATGATCTTCTCCCCTTATTACATGTGTGATTCCCATTTCATAATCATCAACAACAACACAGAAATTATAAGTAGGAGTGCCATCACTGCGTAATATAACAAAGTCTTCAATTTCACTGTTTTTGAATGTAACCTTACCTTTAACTATATCATTTACAATGGTTTTACCCTCAACAGGCATTTTAAATCTTATTGCAAAAGGTTTGTCAATTACCTGCTTAATGTTTCTGCATCTGCGGTCATATCTCGGAGGCTTGCCTTTCTGCATGGCTTTCTGCCTTCTTTCTTCAAGTTCCTCAGGTGTGCAGTAGCAACGATAAGCCTTACCTTCCTGAAGGAGTTTATATGCGTAGGCTCTGTATATTTCCATTCTGTCAGTCTGTCTGAAAGGACCCTCATCCCAGTTGAGTCCCAACCACTTCATTGCTTCAATTATTGATTCAATATATTCTTCAGTAGAGCGAGACCTGTCAGTATCTTCTATCCTTAAAATAAATTTCCCATTGTTATGCCTTGCAAATAGCCAGTTGAAAAGAGCAGTCCTTGCTCCTCCTATATGAAGGTGTCCTGTTGGAGAAGGTGCAAATCTGACCTTTACCAGAGTCCCTCCCTAAGTTTGTTTATAAAATAGTATAACATAGGTTCTTATAATAACTTTGACACAACTTTTATACTATGCTATATTACTTAAAATGCCTGCAAAAATAACATCAGAAAGGTTAACAATAGGAGCATTTCTCCTGAAAAAAGGATTAATTTCTGAAAAACAGCTTATTGATGCCCAAGCAGTACAGAAGATTGAAGGAATAAAAATCGGTGCAGCCCTTGTAAAACTTGGTTATATAACAGAGGATCAGCTTGTTCAGGCATTAAGTGAGCTTTACGGGTATCCTGTATTCAAATTTAATATTTCAAGTATTGATTATTCAGCTTTCAGACTTATTCCAGAGGATGTAATAAAAGGATACAAATTAATTCCTGTTTCAAGAGTCGGAAACATAGTGAATGTGGTGATTACAGATCCTTCAAATGATATAGCCTTAGAACAGATAAAGTTTTTTTTAAGCGGTTTTAAAATAAATTTTCATATAGGAAAGGATTCAGAAGTAAAAAGCATAATAAATCAGGTATTTGGAGAAACAGAAAACAGAGTTTACTCAACTGAAACAGTTCATGAACTTGTTGAAAGCGCTGTTAAAGAAGATATCTCAGTAGCAGAAACTCGGGAAACTGAAGTAACCCTTACAGAAATAGACGCACCTCTAATAAGGCTTGTCAATCAGATAATTATTAATGCAATTTCAAAAAGGGCAAGTGATATTCATATAGAACCATTTGAAGAGAATGTATATGTCAGGTATAGGATAGACGGAGTTTTACACGATGTTCTTACCCTGCCTGCAAAGCTAAAAAGCGCCCTCATTACAAGAATTAAGATCATGTCAAATATGGATATATCTGAAAAAAGGCTTCCTCAGGACGGAAGAATAAGGATGAAGATTGGCAAGAGAGAGGTTGATTTCAGAGTATCAACCCTTCCTTCAATTTTTGGAGAAAAGGTTGTTTTGAGGGTTCTTGAAAAAGGCTCACTCCAGCTTGACCTAACAAAGCTTGGTTTTGAAGAAACTTCCTTAAACTTTTTCCTTGAAGCTCTGAGCAAACCATATGGAATGATACTTGTTACCGGGCCAACAGGTTCTGGTAAAACAACAACTCTTTATTCTGCGATTATGAAGGTTAGAAAACCTGAGGTAAATATTGTTACTGTTGAAGATCCGGTTGAGTACACCCTTCCAAGAATCACGCAGGTTCAGGTTCAGGAAGAAATTGGAAGAACATTTGCTCAGGTGCTCAGATCATTTTTAAGACAGGACCCTGACATAATCCTTGTTGGTGAGATAAGAGACTTTGAAACTGCAGAGATAGCAATAAAAGCAGCCCTTACAGGGCATCTTGTTTTGAGCACACTTCATACAAATGATGCACCAAGTACAATTACAAGACTTATAAATATGGGAATAGAGCCTTTCTTGATTGCCTCATCTGTTATTTTGATAGTTGCTCAGAGACTTGTTAGAAGGCTTTGTGAAAACTGTAAAAAGGAGCAGAAGATAAGCAAAGATGCGCTGATTAGTCTCGGTTTTCCTGAAAAGGAAATTGATGGATTAAAAATATATGAGCCTCAGGGATGTCCTGAATGTAACGGAACAGGATATCGTGGAAGGGTTGCCTTATATGAGGTTATGCCAATAAAGGATGAAATTAGAGAACTTATTTTAACAGGTGCTTCAGCAACTGAAATTAAAAAAGAGGCAATAAAACTCGGGATGCTTACCTTAAGGCAGTCCGGAATAAGAAAGGTAATGACAGGGATGACAAGTATAGAAGAGGTTTTAAGGGTTACGGTGGAAGATTGATGAATAAGCTTGAAATTTTACTGAAAGCAGCAGGCAAAATAACAAGAGAGAAAAATTTAAATAATCTGATAGGAATTCTCTCAGATCTTGCAAAGGATATAATTGAAGTTGACCGTTGCAGTCTCTTTCTCATAGATGAGAATAAAAAAGAATTATATACAATTTTTGCACATGGTGTAAAGGAAATCAGAATTCCCCTGATCACGGGTATAGCAGGATATGTTGTCAGAACAGGTAGAAACTATGTAACAGAGGATGCTTACAAAAGCAGGTTTTTCAATCCAGAGGTTGATAAAATCTCAGGATACAGAACAAGAAATGTTCTTGCTGTTCCCGTATTTGATTCTCGGAATAAAGTCATAGGGGTATATCAGGCAATAAATAAAAAGGACAGATTCAGCAGTGCAGATATTAAACTTATGAAACTTGTTGCTGAGTTTGCAGGTGCTGCTTTAGAAACAAAAATGCTTCATGAAAAAATTAAAGAACTTCACAAAAAAGCCCTCATAAAGCTCTCAAAGATAGCTGAATATAAAGATCCTGAATCTCCAAATCACTTATTAAGGGTGGGACTTATGTCAAGCCTGTTAGGAGAGAAACTTGGAATGGATGGGGAAAAATGTGAACTTCTTATGTTAGCCTCAACAATGCATGATATCGGGAAAATAGGAATTCCTGATAGTATTCTTCAGAAATCAGGCAAGCTTGATCCTGATGAGTGGGAAATAATGAAAAAACATCCTATAATTGGATATGAGATACTTCATGATGAGGAAAGTGAGCTTCTTCAAATGGCAGCAGTAATTGCATTAGAGCATCATGAAAGATGGGATGGTAAAGGTTATCCCTTTGGCAGGAAAGAAAAAGAAATATCAGTATGGGCAAGAATAGTAAGCATAGTTGATAACTTTGACAGCCTTACAATTGATAAAAATAACAGGGAGTCATGGAGCATTAACGAGGCTGTTAATTACATAAAAGTTATGCAGGGAAAAGCATTTGATCCTGAAATTACAAGTATTTTTCTTGAAAATATTGAAAAAATTCTTGAAATAAAAGAGAAATACAAAGATTGATGGAAGAAAATATTCTTACAGAACATCTTAAAGGTCTTCTTGGGTTTTCAACAATTATTAATTCTTCCCTTGAAATTGAAGAAATAAGAAAAAGAGCAATTGAAGCTTCTATGAAGCTTGTAAACTGTGAGGCAGGAAGTCTTCTTCTTTATGATGAGGAATCAGAGGAGCTTTATTTTGATGTTGCTCTTGGTGAAAGGGCTGAGAAAATAAAAACAATAAGACTTAAGCTGGGAGAAGGAATCGCGGGATGGGTTGCTGAAAACAAACAGGCAGTTATAATAAACGATGTTCAGAATGATCCGAGATTTTTCAGAGGAGGAGACGAAAAATCAGGTTTTAAAACGAAAACCATGATATCTGTTCCTATAATGATAAAGGAAAGACTTATAGGAGTTCTTCAGGCAATAAATAAAAGAAATTCTTTTTTTAATGAGTATGATCTTGAACTGTTAAAGGCACTTTCATGTCAGGTTGCGGTAGCAATAGAAAATGCAAGACTTTACAGTGAACTGAAGGAAACATTTTATGCAATTGTCTTTGCTCTGGCAGATACAATAGAAAAGAGAGATCCCTATACAGGCGGGCACACAAAAAGGGTTATGGATTATAGTGTTTCAACAGGTATTGAAATGGGATTGAGTAAAAAAGAGCTTGAAAACTTAAAGCTTGCAGCTATTCTTCATGACATTGGCAAAATTGGAATAAGAGATGTAATCCTGCTTAAGGAAGGAAAGCTAACTGATGAAGAATTCAAAATTATAAAGAATCACACAATTTACGGTGCGGAAATTCTTGAGTATGTGAAACAGCTTAAAGATATTGTTCCAGGAGTAAAATATCATCATGAAAATTTTGATGGCACAGGATATCCTGAAAAGCTCAGAGAAGAAAATATTCCTTTGATTGCAAGGATTATTGCAGTTGCTGATACATTTGATGCAATGACAACAGACAGACCATACAGAAAGGGACTACCAATCAATTTAGCATTTGAGGAGTTGAAAAGAAAAGCTGGAACACAATTTGATCCTCAGGTTGTAGATGCATTCATAAGAGCATTTAGTAAAATGGAGGCGAAAGCAAATGAGGATTAAAGTTCTTGGAGCATCTGGTTCTGATGTGCCAGGACATAAGCTTTCATCATTTCTTCTGAACAGTAAAATACTTTTTGATGCTGGAGGAGTTACAGGTTCTTTAAGTTTAAAGGCACAGCAAAAAATAGAGCATGTATTTATAACTCATGCACATCTTGATCACATAAGAGACATTCCTTTTCTTGCTGATAACATGATACTTGGTGGAAGATCAAAGCAGATAAATATATTTTCAATAAAGGAGGTTGTTGATGATATAAAAAAGCATCTGCTAAATCACAGGCTATGGCCAGATTTTACAGTTATTCCAAATGCCCATGAATCAATTTTAAAGATTAAAATACTTAAAGAAGAAGGTTTTATCAGAGTAAATGGATACAGGATAACAGCATACAGAATGAATCACACAGTTCCGGCAGTTGGTTATCTTGTTGAGAAAGATGGTAAGAGTTTTTTTTACACAGGTGATACAGGTTCTGTGCCAGAAACATGGAAAAAACTCGCAGATAAACATCTTGATGCTCTCATTATTGAGGTTTCCTTCCCGAATACCATGAAAGACCTTGCGATAAAAACAGGGCATTTAACTGCCCAGCTTCTTTTTGAAGATTTAATAACATTCAATCATCCTCCTGAAAAAATATTTATAACTCATATAAAACCTTTTTACAGACATGAGATAGAGAGAGACTTAAAACGATATTCAAGATACAGGGTAAAAATTCTTAATGGAGGAGAAACAATAAAAATTTAATTTAATGAAAATAAAAAAGCCAAAAAAAAGCCTTCTTCTGATAGGGTTTCTTATTACAGTTTTTTTCTCAATTCTTTTTTATTTAAAGCCTTACCCCGTAGAAATTGTTGATATGAAGATTTATGATCTGTTTTTTCACCTCAGGGGCAAACAATTTCCACCACAGAGCATAGTTATTGCGGCAATAGATGAGACTTCACTTGAAAAACTTGGGAGATGGCCATGGAGCAGAGATAAAATAGCAAAACTTATAGATAAACTCTCAGAATTTCAGGCTGCTGTTATTGCTCTTGATATAATATTCAGCGAATCAGATGTAAATGATAGAGTTTTAGCTGAAAGTATTTCAAAAGCAGGAAACGTAATTTTACCTGTTGTTTTCTTTTTTAATTCTAATGATTATTCACCAAAAACTTCTCTGTTCGCTTCTGCTCTGAATGTTTCAAATTACAAAAAATTTGAAAACTACCCTCCAATCTTTTCAAGGAGTGTTCTTTCACCAGTAAAAATTCTTGAAGAAACTTCTGCAGGATTCGGTCATATAAACATGTTTCCCGATCCTGATGGAACCATAAGATGGGAAGTTTTATTTATAGAGTATTACGGTCATCTAATTCCATCCCTATCAGTCAGGACAGCTTCAATGTATCTTGGAATTCCTAATGAAAAACTGCTGATAGATGCAACCCAGGGCATCTATTTTGGCAAAAGATATATTCCGACTGATCCATGGGGGAAAATTTTGATTCCATATTATGGAGGGAATGAAATATTTAAATATATCCCGATTGTTGATATTCTTGAAAATAAGGTAAAAAGGGAAGACATTGAAGAAAAGATTGTTCTTGTCGGTGCAACTGCTGTTGGAATTTATGATCTGAGGGTTACTCCAATGAGTTCAGCCCTTCCAGGAGTTGAAAAACATGCCAATGTTATTGCTTCAATTATTGATGGAAAAACTCTTCTACCAGCCTCATCGCATGTTGTTTTATTATTGATTTTTTTATCAGGAATATTAAGCATTTTATTTTATCAGAGATTAAAAGCAGGATACTCCGTAATTGTTCTGGTATTTTTAGTTGGTACAGTTTTTATTGTTTCCTTTTTTTTGTTTAAGAACGGAACCTGGCTTTCTGTTGTTTATATTTCAGGAAATTTAGTTATTCAGTTTTTAACAACAATAACACTTAAGTATGCTTACTCTGAAAAGGAAGCAAGACAGATAAGAAGAATATTTTCCAGTTATGTTACTGAAAAGGTTGTAAATGAACTTATTAAAAATCCTTCAATGGCAAAACTTGGAGGGGAAAGAAGAAAAATCACAGTTATGTTTTCTGATATAAGAGAGTTTACAGCTCTATCTGAAAAGCTTGCGCCAGAAAATGTTGTTGATCTGCTCAACGAATATTTTACTGCAATGACAGATGTTATTTTTAAATGGGAAGGCACACTTGATAAATTCATGGGTGATGCAATAATGGCATTCTGGGGAGCGCCACTGCCACAGTATGATCATGCAGAAAGAGCTTTAAACTGTGCAATTGAGATGATTAAAACACTCAGAGCCTTACATCAAAAGTGGTCTGCCGAAGCAAGACCAATATTGAAAATAGGAATTGGAATAAATACTGGAGAAGCTCTTGTTGGAAACATTGGAGCTGAGGGCAAAAAGATGGATTACACAGTAATTGGTGACAATGTAAATCTTGCATCAAGGCTTGAAGGTTTGAACAAACAATTTAACTCTGAAATATTAATTTCTGAGTTTACATTTAATGAACTGAAAGAGAAAATTCAGTTTCTGGGTTTAATAGATATTGAGCCACTGGGAGAGATTTCAGTAAAGGGTAAAGAAAAACCAGTTAAAATATATAAAGTCACTGTAAAGTAATTTATTGGATAAATTGACATATTGTGGAAAAATATATTAGAAAAAACTATGAAGAATCGTTATTATTCATTTGGAGAATACTTGAAAGAAATCTTTGGCAAAAAAGTCTACAAGGTAAATGTGGACGCTGGGTTTACATGTCCAAACAGAGACGGCACAATAGGCGTAACTGGCTGTATTTACTGTAACAATGCATCATTCAGACCTCCGAGCTGTGAGCCTACAAAGCCTTTAAAAGATCAGATTCTTGATGGGATAGAATATTTAAAAGGTAGGTACAAAGCAAAGGCCTTTCTTGTTTATTTTCAGCCATATACAAACACATATGCACCTGTTGAACATCTTGAAAGACTTTATAAAGAAGCTCTTTCTTTTCCAGAAGTTGTAGGTCTGGCAATCGGAACCCGTCCCGATTGTGTGGACAGTGAAAAACTTAATTTACTCAAGGAACTTTCCAGAACTCACATGATAATTGTTGAGTACGGGATGCAGTCTATGTATGATAAATCTCTTAAATATGTAATGAGGGGTCATGACTATGCTACTTTTCTCAAGGCTGTATATGACACCCATGAAAGGGGTATTTTAGTTGGAGCACATATTATAGTGGGACTTCCGACAGAGACAAGAGAGGAATCCCTTGCAATGGCAGATGAGATAAACCGTCATCCCATAAAGTTTCTTAAAATTCACCAGCTTCAGGTTATAAAGGATACTGTTCTTGCCCTTATTTATGAGAAGCGTCCTTTTAAGGTTTTTGAATATGAAGAGTATCTTGATTTTGTCATAGATTTTCTGGAAAGACTTCGTCCAGATATCGTTATTCAGAGACTTTTTGCAACTGCACCAGAGGAAATTTTAATTGCACCTAAATGGAACCGCTCAAAACAGCAGATTTTGAATGATATAGATAAAAAACTTGAGGAAAGAAATGCTCGCCAAGGTTCAAAGTGCACATCTGTTGGGGATAGAGCCTTATGCTATTGAAATAGAAGTTGATATAGCTCAGAGAGGGCTCCCTCATTTCAATATTGTGGGACTTCCAGATACAGCAGTTAAGGAATCTCGTGATAGAATAAAAGCTGCTTTTAAAAATACAGGATTCCCCTTTCCCATAAAACAGATTACAGTCAACCTTGCACCAGCAGACATTAAAAAAGAAGGCTCATCCTTTGACCTTCCTATTGCCATAGGAATTCTTTCAGCAGAAGGACACATCCCAAAAGAAGCTCTTAAAGATTTTTTAATTGTTGGAGAACTTTCCTTAGAGGGTAAGCTTCGGGCAATTAAAGGAACTCTTTGTATTGCCTCAAAACTAAAGGATTTTGGTATAAAAAAACTTATAATTCCAAAAGAAAACGCGCAAGAAGCAGCAATTATAGAAGATTTAGAAGTTTATCCATTGGATGATTTAGCTCAGGTTGTAGAGTTTTTAAGAAGTGAAAGAATAATAAAGCCTTTTAAAACAGAATTAAAAATTGATTGTAATTCAGTAATATATGAAGATCTTGCAGAGGTAAAAGGACAGTTTCAGGCAAAAAGGGCTTTAGAGATTTCAGCAGCAGGCGGGCATAACATTTTGTTTATTGGTCCGCCTGGAAGTGGAAAAAGTATGCTTGCAAAAAGACTTCCCGGGATTCTTCCTCCAATGACTATTGATGAAGCAATTGAAACAACTAAAATACACAGTGTTGCAGGACTAATTTCTGAGGGAAAGGGGCTTGTTACTATGCGACCTTTCCGTTCTCCTCATCATTCATCCAGTGACATAGCATTGATAGGAGGAGGGCAGATTCCAAAGCCCGGAGAGGTATCCCTTGCTCATAATGGTGTTCTTTTTCTTGATGAGCTTTCCGAGTTTAAGAGAAATGTTTTAGAGGTTTTAAGGCAACCCCTTGAAGATGGCTTTGTAACAGTTGCCCGCAGTTATGCAACAGTTCAATTTCCCGCAAGATTTTTATTGGTAGGAGCAATGAATCCATGCCCTTGTGGTCATTATGGTGATAATCTTAAACCCTGTACCTGCACCCCTCAGATGATAATTCGTTATCGTTCAAAAGTTTCTGGTCCTCTTCTTGACAGAATTGACATTCATATTGAAGTTCCCAGAGTAAACTATCAGGAACTCAAAGATGATACTCCATCAGAAAGTTCAAATAGTGTGCGTGAAAGAGTAATCAAGACAAGACAGATTCAGCTAAAAAGATTTAAGGATGAAGGAATATACTGCAATGCTCACATGAAAACAAAACATTTAAGAAAGTTCTGCAAGATTGATGAGGACTGTCATAGCCTGCTACAGTCCGCAATGGAAAAATTAGGCTTAAGTGCAAGGGCCCATTCAAAGATAATTAAAGTGGCAAGAACAATAGCAGACCTTGATGGCTCTGAAAATATTAAAGCTTCACACATAGCAGAAGCAATTCATTATAGAAGTTTTGAAAGGTTAAGTTTTTGATGTTTAAGCTCCTTTTTATTGGAATATCTTCCTTTGTTATAGCTTTATCCGGTGCAATGATGCCCGGACCTCTTTTTGCAGTAACTGTTTCAGAGACACCTCGCAGAGGCTGGATAACAGGTCCGATTTTAGTAGCAGGGCATGGAGTGCTTGAGCTTTCTCTTTTGCTTTTAATTGTTTCAGGCTTGGGAAGTTTTTTACAGATGAGAGAGACTTTTATTTTTGTTGCACTGGTAGGCGGGTTATTTTTATTTTTTATGGGAGTTTCAATGTTTCGTTCTTTGCCGAAACTGAGTCTGCAAAATGAATTTAACAGGCAGGCAAAGGGCTCTCTTTTTTTATCAGGTATTTTATTAAGTTTGGCAAATCCTTACTGGTCTTTCTGGTGGGCAACAATAGGGCTGGGATATCTTGTTCAGGCAATGGAAATTGGTATTATCGGAATTATCGCTTTTTTCGCAGGACATATTTTTGGAGATTTAGCATGGTATTCTGCTGTATCAGCGGGAGTATATAAAGGTAAGAAAATTTTAAATGACAGTCTTTACAAAAAATTAGTCTTTTTCTGTGCCTTAATCATTACAGGCTTTTCTTTTTACTTTATCTGGAAGGGTATGGAGCAGGCAAAATACTTTTTTAAACTATACTTATTATAAGCTGTTGAGAGATTTTTAAGTAAAATTAAGGGATTCCATAGTAATGTAAAAATTTTTATGAAAAGGGGGATTAGGTAGTATAAAATCAGACATCGGGATTTAATGCTTTTAAGCATTTTTGCTTAAAAAATTTTGACAAAACTTGAGATTAATAAAAGGAGGAAAGATATGATAAGCACAACAATATTTCCCGGACGTTATATTCAGGGATATGATGCAATTATGGAATTAGGGAGAGAGATTTCGAGATTTGGCAAAAAAGGTTTTTTAATTTGTGACCCTTTTGTTTTGGAGAATATACTACCTCATATTATGGAGAGAATACAAAAGGAATCAAGTATAATTGTTGAAAAGTTTAACGGTGAATGTTCGGACGAGGAAATTTCAAGGCTGTTAAAACTGGGTATTAATGCAAATGCTGAAGCAGTTATCGGAATAGGAGGAGGGAAAACGCAGGATACTGCCAAAACTGTTGCATATGAATTAAAAGTTCCTGTTATTATTGTACCGACTATTGCATCAACCGATGCACCTTGCAGTGCCTTATCTGTCATTTACACTCCAAAGGGTAATTTCAAAAGGTATTTAATATTGCCAAGGAATCCTGATGTTGTACTGGTGGATACAAAAATAATATCACAGGCTCCTATAAGATTTTTGATATCAGGTATGGGAGATGCTTTAGCTACATGGTTTGAGGCAGATTCATGCCAAAAAAGCAATGCACCCAATATGACAGGAAAGATAGGTTCTATGACAGCTCATGCTCTTGCAAGGCTTTGTTATGAAACATTAATAGAGTATGGATTGATGGCAAAATTATCCTGTGAGGTAAATGCTGTTACGCCTGCACTTGAGCATATTGTAGAGGCAAATACACTCCTTAGTGGGTTAGGTTTTGAAAGCGGAGGATTAGCATCAGCTCATTCCATTCATAATGGTTTAACAGTTCTTGAAAAAACTCATAAGTATTATCACGGTGAAAAGGTCGCATTTGGTGTGTTAACATCTCTTTTCTTGACTGACAAGCCAGCATCATTAATTGATGAAGTTTATGATTTTTGTGAGTCCGTTGGTTTACCAACAACCCTTGCAGAAATAGGTCTTTCAAATATTACAGAGGAGGAACTAAAAAAAGTAGCCGAATCTACATGTGCTAAAGGTGAGACGATTCATAATGAACCTTTTCCTGTAAATCCATCAATGGTTATTTCTGCCATTAAAGCTGCGGATGCAACAGGTCATGCAAGAAAGATAGCTTAATGGGAAGCAAAAAATGAATTTGTATTTAAAAATCCCCTAAGCAAAAATAACATGCATGGAAAACAAAATAATTTAAATCTATTAGATAATCTTCCTTGGATATCTTATTTACATAATGTTTAGGGCTTTTTTATTTTATTGCAGGTGGTAGTATTTTCCATTTCTTCTATTATCTGTATTCTGATTTTCCTGAATATTGGAGTATGATAGAATTTAAGGGAACTTAAATTTTATCTAAAAGGAGAAAAGCAATTGATTGTATTTGACAACATCTTTCAAGAAATTGCAGTTCTTCTTTTGATAGCTTCAACAGTAAGTGTTTTGATGCTGTTAATGCGTCAGCCTCTTATTATCGCCTATATAATCGTGGGAATTTTAGTAGGACCATCAGTATTAGGAATTATTAGAATTGGAGACGAGGTTGATCTTCTTGCTCAAATGGGAATTTCATTGTTGCTCTTCGTGGTAGGGTTGAAACTTGACCTTCATCTTATACGCACAATGGGTCCTGTTGCTTTGGCAACTGGTTTAGGCCAGATAATTTTCACCTCTTTTTTTGGGTATTTAATATCACTGATAATGGGATTTTCTCCAGTATCAGCTCTTTACATAGCTATTGCATTGACTTTTTCAAGTACAATCATTATAGTCAAACTACTATCCGACAAGAGAGAGATTGACGCACTTCATGGACGAATAGCATTAGGATTTCTTATTGTACAGGATATTGTAGTTGTGCTGATGATGATAGGACTTACGACATTTGGTTCATCCGAAGGTACAGAAAGATTCTGGAGCAATCTTGCAATATTGTTATTCAAAGGTTCGGTTTTTATCGTAAGTATAGCTCTGTTGATGCGTTATGTAATTCCAAGACTCTTGCATCACCTGGCTTCCTCAATGGAAATGCTTATTCTTTTCTCCATTTCATGGGCAGTATTTCTTGCAGCTTTAGGATACATGATTGGTTTTAGTAAAGAGATAGGTGCTTTTATTGCAGGTGTCTCTCTTGCTTCTACTCCATATCGTGAGGCTATAAGCTCCCGACTTGTTAATCTTAGGGATTTTCTAATGTTATTCTTCTTTATTGACCTTGGTGCAAAGTTAGATATGCAGCAATTAGGAGTTCAGGTCACACCTGCGGTTGTATTGTCTCTTTTTGTATTAATAGGAAATCCTCTTATAGTAATGATAATTATGGGACTTATGGGCTACAGAAGCAGGACAGGATTTTTGGCAGGTTTGACAGTAGCCCAGATCAGTGAATTCTCGCTAATTCTTGCTTCTCTTGGGGTTAGTCTTGGACATATCTATAACGATGCGCTTGGACTTATTACTCTCGTTGGACTTATAACAATTGGAATTTCAACTTATATGATTCTTTATTCCCATCAATTGTATAAAAGGCTTTCACCATGGTTAAAAGTATTTGAGAAAAAAGTTCAGAAGCATGAGGATACCTATAAAACCCCTAAGACTATTCATCAGCCGGATATAATAATTTTTGGTATGGGTCGTTTCGGAAGAACTCTGGCTCATAACCTTAAAGAGAGTGGCATTAGTGTATTAGGCATAGATTTTGACCCTGAAACAGTAGCTTTTCTGAACAAACAGGGATTTAAAATATTCTACGGTGATGCTGAGGATCAAGAATTTCTATCTTCCTTACCGTTAAGTTCTGCCAAATGTATAGTGAGCACTATTCCTTATCTTGAAACAAATCTTACACTTCTTGATGCCTTAAAATATCACAAATATCATGGAAGAAAAGCAGTTATATTTCAAACAGACTATGAAAAAGATAAACTTAAAGAAGCTGGAGCTGATTTCGTATTTTCTCCATTCATTTGTGCAGCCCATGATGTTGCAAAAAGGATTATAAAAGGAGAATTTATTTAGACGAAAGGTATTTTATGACAATACTTATTTTCAAACTTTTAGGCGGCATTGGAATGTTCCTTATGGGGATGGTATTGTTGTCAGATGGGATAAAATCTTTTGCTGGGGATGCTCTACGTACCGCCCTCTTACGGTTTACAGGAAGTCCATTTAAGGCTTTTATCTCTGGAGCACTTATTACTGCGATAGTTCAGTCATCAAGTGCTACAACAGTTGCAGTTATTGGATTTGTAAGTGCTGGACTACTTACTTTCCCGCAGTCGATCGGAGTGGTTATAGGAGCGAGTTTCGGAACGACCAGTACGGGTTGGATCGTCTCAGTTCTTGGACTAAAGGTGAGTATAGGATTTTATGCATTGCCTTTGGTCGGCATAGGAGCATTTATAAAATTATTGTCTCGTGGTAGATGGAAATCATTCGGGCTGACATTAGCAGGATTCGGACTAATCTTTCTCGGAATTGAAACTTTGCAGGATGGGATGCAAGGGCTGTCTGATTTTTTTAATCTCGCAGAGCTACCATCCACAGGAGTTTTCAATCATATAGTTATCATTGTTATTGGAATTGCCATGACGGTTGTAATGCAGTCATCGAGTGCTGCAATAGCTACTATTTTAACAGCATTGCACACTGCATCTATAAACTTTGAGCAGGCAGCATATCTTGTTATCGGCGCTGCGATAGGAACAACAGTTACGGGCGTTTTGGCTTCTATAGGATCGGAAGTTTCAACAAAACGTACTGCGCTTTCGCATGTATTTTTTAATGTCATTACAGGTATAATTGCTCTGACCATACTTCCTGTTTTTTTGTGGCTAATCGGATGGGTGCAGATAAATATGAAACTTGAGCCCGGTGCAACAAGTCTCGCTGCTTTTCATACTTTTTTCATTGCAGTTGGTGTAATGGTGTTTTTACCCTTTGTGAATGAATTTTCACTATGGATAGAGCGCCTTCTACCCAATAAAGGACCAGAACTGACCCGCCATCTTAATGCTACGGTTCTGAATGTTCCTGCTGTTGCGCTTGAGTCAACCCGCCGCTCGTTGAGTGAAATAGCATATCAAATGTTCAACATTATTCGTGGTAGACTTAGCTGCTCTGTTAATTATATGTCCAGTTTTTATCTCACTGAATTAGAACATGCACTTGAAAGAACGCAGCAATTCCTTGCAAAGATTCCTCCTGTGACAGAGGATCTTCCATTGTCGAATTTTCGCCTAGCGCAGTTGCATGCTATAGATCATTTGATGCGTTTGCGGACTTATCTTAATCTCCCCTCTGTTTTGGATAAGGCAGTTTTTTTTGGAAATCTTCAAAAAGAAATAGCACTTTGCTGTGAAATTCTGGAGATCTCGGGAAAGGGATTGCTTGGACGCATAACATCGGATTGGATAGAAATCCTTGAAAAGAAGTCTCTTGAGTTATCGGAAATGCAAAAATTGGGTCGCCTCGCTGTTCTCAGACAGACTGCAGTTGGCGATATAGAACCAGGAATGGCGCTTAATATTCTTGACACTATGAGATGGTTTAACCGTGTTGGATATCATGCATGGCGCATTTGCAATTATCTCAGTGGCTGGGAAAATGAAGAACCATTTATGTCAAAAAAAACAGATACAAATAGAAAATTTGATGAATGAAGAATAAACCTAACAACTCCGAATATCCGAGCAAATCTGTCTAATTATCAACTTTATGACTATAATACTCGTTTTAAAACAGATAAATTCATCAGAATTCAAAACCATCTTAGGCTCATGTTTTGAATCAAATAGAATCTAATTTCTTTATTGATGCTTTTTGTCCCTTCTGGGCCGTTTAACAAAGCAATGAACAAACCAAGGGCGAATCCTCCTGCTGCAGTAAGTAGCAATAAAAGAATATGCGGCATCTCGATTGTAATGAAAAGGAAATTTACTTGTACTGGCTCAAGATTTTGAATGAAAACTATTCCGAGGAAAATTACTAAAATCAATATTCCTATTAATTTGGCTGAATTCATCAATAACTCCTTTTTATTTTATTTTTCCCATGATCTGCAAATACCTTGCAATACCATTACGGGTAATCAAACCTGTGATTTTATTTTCTTCCTTGACTACAAGCCTGCCTGTATCTTCTTTTATCATAGTTTCAAGAGCTTTTATTGCCTCTTCTTCAGGTGATATCTCCCAATTCTTTTTGTGTTTAACATAAACATCAGAGATCTTAGTATCCTCAAAAGCATTTTTGGGGATATCCTTGATTTCTTTAAGTGTTATTATACCAAGATACTTCCCATCAGATACAACAGGGAAGCCTCCATAACCATATTTTAAGAAGTAGTTATTTACAACCTCACTAATTGTGATGGATGGGCTAATTGTTACTATATCTTTTTCTTTTATCATTATGTCTTTGACCTTAATTCCTGATAGAACTTCTTGAATGGTTGATTGTTGATAACTTACCCCTGCTGCTGAATAAAGAAACCATCCTATAAGAATAAGCCATAATCCTACAGGCATTCTTGCAAGAAGGGAGAATATTCCAAAAAAAATAAAAAACAAGGCTATCATCTGTCCAATACTGGATGCTTTCTGTGTTGCGTAGAAAAAATTCCTTTTCTTTTGCCATATAATTGCTCTTAATACCCTGCCACCATCCATCGGAAAACCAGGGATAAGATTAAAGATTCCTAATATTAAATTAATTTGAGCAAGATAGTAAAAAAGAGCATTTAAACTGCCAACTGTATATGCAGACAGTAAAAAGAAAACTATGGCAAGAAAGAAGCTTGATAGAGGACCAGCAATAGCTATTTCAAATTCAGCCTTTGGATGAGGCGGTTCTCCTTTCATCTGGGCAACACCTCCAAAGATAAAGAGAGTAATGCTTTCTATAGAGATTTTATATCTCATTGCAACTAAAGAATGAGCAAATTCGTGGAAGGCTACAGAAATAAATAGTAGAATGGCTGCAAGAGCACCTTTAATCCAGTAAGATGTCACAGGAAGATCGGGAGCTACCATTGGAAAATAGAAGGTTGAAAGTGACCATGTGATTAAACCGAAAATAATAAGCCATGTAAAATGAACTCTGATAGGAATCCCAATTATTGTGCCGATTGTCCATGAGCCTTGAAATAATCCTTTCATAGTCTTTTCCTCTACTCGTTTGGAGTTTTATAGGGTATTTCTATTTCAAGCTCAGACTATTTATTTCTTTTTTTTATCAGATAATATCCCACAGTAAGGGCAAGGATGATAGATGCTATTCCTATAAGTGAAAGTCCAGATAAATCTTTTACATCAAGAATAATAACTTTACGAAATATAGCAATCATAGCAACTGCTATCACAACCTCAACATGGTTGACATTTTCAGATAGATAGGTTTTCATTATGGTTTCCAGCAACTCTATACCAATTATGACCAGCATAAATAGACCGAAAATTTCTAAAAGTTCCTCAATATCAAGTAGAAATATTGGGGGTGTTAATGTATCTTTCAATATTATATAACCAAGCTCTACAGTGGAAAGCAATAAGACGAATGCCATCATCAATGTGATAAATTCAATTATTAATTTTTTGAACTTTACTAATTTTTCAAACATTTTGAATTTTTCGAACATATTGATTACTTTGTTCCCTTCTTCATAGCTATTTATTGTTCTTTACAACCAAAACAATAATAGCAAAAATAATCAATATTTTCAATCAATAGGCAACATTTTCTGCTCTTTCCTGAAATCCACTGCATTCTTTTTGTTAAAGATATATCAACTCATCTTTATAATACTGAGCAAGAAATAAAAGCAAATAATCCTTGAGGTGTCTTGTTATGAGAAAGTTTTGTTTTACATGGGCATGTCCGTTTTTGCCAAGCCATTGCGCAAATTCCGGATTTGTAAGAAGTGTTCTTATAGCATAGGCAGCTCCCTCTATTGAATGGCAGAGCATGCCAGTAATTTTGTGTTTTACCTGAAGCAGAATACCTCCAACAGCAGATGCAACAACTGGTTTACCCTTCCACAATGCTTCTGTTACTGTTAAACCAAATCCCTCTTTAATTGATTTTTGAACAATTACAGTTGATGCTCTTTGCAATGCATTTATCTCTAAATCGCTATCAGGTGGAAGAAGAAGGATATGTATGTCAGGATTGTTACCAGCTACTTCTTTTACTTCTGATAGAACCTTGTCTGATTCAGGGTCATCAGTGGCTGTCCCTCCAGCAAGAACTAACTGGCAGGGTATCGTTTTTTTTACCATTTTAAAAGCTTTTATTACACCAACAGGGTCTTTAAGATAATCAAACCGTGAAACTTGAAGAATTATTGGTCTTTTTCTATCAATTCCGTATTTATCAAGGACAGAATTAATCTGTTCATCTGAAAGCTCTTTGTTTTTGTTGCTCAAAGGGTCTATGGATGGATAAATTAAAAACATCCTTATTTTAAGCATCTTTGCAAAATTAGGAGCAGAGAAAACTGCTGCATCATATTTTTCAATATAATCTTTAATAAAGTTCCAAACTTTTTCATCAGGCTTTGAAACATCAATATGACATCTCCAGAGCCATTTTTCTCCTACTTGCTCTCTTTTTTGAATGAGAGCAACTGGCTGGGGGTCATGAACAAAAATTATATCTCCTGATAGCTCCATTTCTTCAGAATTTTTTCTGTTTATCTCAAGAAAATACTCAAACTCACTTTCATTGAATTCTTCTATTTTCCCATGAAGTGAATTATGGAATTTTTTCGTAATATTGAAAAATGTATTATCTCCTTTAATAACACTCCATTTTGCATCTACTCCCAATTCATTTAAAAAAGGAACCATTCTTGCAAGAATCTCGGCAACTCCTCCTCCAATATAGGTGGAATTAATATTCAGAATTTTTTTGCCTGAAAGTTTATCAGCAAGAATTTTTAGCTCTTCAAGTGTTGATTTGCCAATTATGGGCTCATAATCTCTGAGTTTTGGTCTTTTGGTCTGCAATTCTTTATCCAAATGTAACCTCCGTCTCAAGATAATTCTCCATTATAGAAATTATCTTCTCTCTTATACTTTCAATTGTATGCATGTAGGGGTCAATACTCATAATAGCCTCTGCAAGTTTTTCCTCACCAAGACTTTCGCTGAGCCATAGAGAAAAATCATTGGAGATTTTCCCTACTCTTAATTTTGCTTCATATATATGGAAAAATAAAGCATTAGAGCTTATGAACTTAAGTATTTGTAAAAATTCTCTCAAATCATAGGCAATATAAGGTGTTGGCATAATTACACTTACAGATTTAATAAAATGAAACTCTTCCCCTTCCTCACAGTTTTTCTCGCTGGGGTTATTGATTATGTATTCTTCAATTATGTCTGAGATTCTTTTTCTTATTTCTCCAATGTTTGAGAACTCAAAAATGTCAATTGTGGAAAGCTTTTCAGCAAGAGTTTCATATCCTAAAACATTTCCAATCCATAATGCAAATTCATTTGATGGTTGAGGAGTTAGGTAGTGATACTCTTCAATGAAATCATGAGTATGATAGAAAATAACAGAATCAGGCACTTCATTTATGTATTTCAATAATTCATTTAGATTTTTTGCTTTCAGCCCTGTAAGTTCTTTTACATTTAGTCTTGTATAAAATCTGAAAGGCTCTTTTGCTTTTTTAGGTGTTTTCCTTAATATTTCCAATTTAACTTTAATGAGTCTGATATTAGGAATTATTAATATTTTTTCATCAAAGCTTTTTATCTCTATATGCCTCCATGTTATGTTTACTACAGTGCCTTCTTCACCAGTTTCAAGCTTTATATAGTCTCCTTTTTTTATTATTTCTCCATTTATAATTTCAAAGCCTGCTATAAAGTTTGAAATATTTTCTCTCAGAACAAAGGAAATTATCAGAAAACTGAGAATTATAAAAAGAATAAATGGTGTGGTAGGAAAGTGCCATATCTCAAATATTATCAATATAACTAAGACAACAAAAGTAATAACCAACGCAGTTTTAAGCCTTTGAAAGGGGATAAAAAGAGGTTTTTTAATCCTGTCAGAGTAAAGGTTTAAAATTCCAAGGAGTGTTCTATAAATAACATATGTTAAAGATACAAAAAATACTGTCAGAAGAACTCTGCATATAATAATATAAATTTGTCCTTTGATTGGGGAGAGCTCAACTGCTGTGTATGCACCTAAAATTAATATCCAGTAGAATACTATAATTGTGAGATTTGAAATGAGTATTTCTTTACCTGCCCACTTTACTGATTTAAGCCTGTCAATAATATATTTAGAGAATTTGAATCTTACAAAAAAAGCCAGAATTGTAAAAGAAACAAAAACTATCAGAGGGACAAACAGGGAAAACCAGTTTTTTTCAAACCAATCAAGCATTTAAACCCTCTTTCATAATTTTAATTAATTTATAAATCTCCCTTTGATTTTTGATAAAGTATTTTGCCATTGTTTTTTTTGAATATCCCACTTTAATGGTTAACCCTCTATCTTTAATCTCATCGAATACTGTTTCATCTGTAATATCATCACCAATAAAAATAGGGAAATGTTCACTTTTACAACTGTTTAGTAGTAATGAAACTGCATTACCTTTATTCCAATTAACTGCAGGTAATACTTCAAAAACCATCTTGCCATTCAAAATTTTTATATAGTCTTGGTTATAATTCCTCATTATGTCAAAAAAAAGATTTTTCAGCTCTTCTCTCTTTTTGGTATCTACCTTACGATAGTGAAGTGTAAAGGAAAAGTTTTTTTTCTCAATCAATGTTCCCCGAAATTCATAGGTCAAATTTTTAACCTCTTTGTAAATTTTGTTTATATAAGGCTTCAACCTTCGGGCATCTGGATTGATATATTTTATATCTAAGCCTTCTATTTGTAAACCATGACTTCCACTGTAATAAATATCACTTATTGAGATTCTCTTTTTTAAGTCTTGCAAATCTCTACCACTTATTATTCCAATTTTTATTTTATTGTTAAGTTCCTGAAGAATTTTTTTTAGTTCATAAGATAAATAACAATTTTCAGGATTTTTCTTTATTGGAACAAGAGTTCCATCAAAATCAAATAGGAGAAATATGTTTTTTCTTTTTAAATGTTCAATCCAGTTTGAATAAAAAAGATAATCCGGCATTTTCAGAGTCTCACTAATGAAGATATAAGGTCCTTTGCCCAGCGATATATATTCCTTTCCTGAATAAAATTTCTCATTTTACGCATTCTTTCCATTTTTTCTATCTCATCCATGGTTAAAGCCTCATAAATTGCATCTGCTATACTTTCAATATCATAGGGATTAATGATAAAAGCATCTTTAAGCTCACGGGAGGCACCTGCAAACTGACTTAAAATAAGAACACCATTTTCATCATCTCTTGAGGCAATAAACTCTTTTGCTACGAGGTTCATTCCATCATGAAGAGATGTTACCATGCATAGGTCTGCAATTTTATAAAAGGGTATAATTTTTGAATGGGGATGATATCCTTTAAGGAATACTAAAGGTTTGTAGTTATTGCTTTGAAATTTCCAGTTAATACTATCTGCCACTTCTTCAACTTTATCCATAATTTCTCGGTATTGTTTTATATGAGTTCTACTTGGAGAGCAAATTTGGACAAAGCTGAATTTACCAATAAATTGAGGATATTTTTCAAGAAATCTTTCAATTCCGAAAAATCTTTCAAGAATTCCCTTGGTATAATCAATTCTGTCAACCCCAACTCCGATATATTCTGTTTTTATCCCGAGTTCTTTAAGAAGTTTAACTTTTAATTCCTTTTGATTTTCAATATTACTTGAAAAGTCTTCAACACTGACACTTATTGGAAAAGGCTTTACAATTGTAAAATGTCCTCTTCTTTCTATTAAGAAATGTTCCCAATCTATTTTTGATTCAAGAAATCTGTCAACTGTATCAAGAAAGTTGTTGCAGTAAAACTGAATATGGAATCCTATTAAATCAGCTCCAAGCATTCCGATAAGAATTTCTCTTGCCCATGGACAGATACCAAATACTTCAGGATTAGGCCAGGGAATATGCCAGAACAGAGCTATTTTTGCATCAGGTCTTTTTTGTTTTATTAAAAGTGGAACAAGAGCAAGATGATAATCCTGAACAAGAACAAGAGGTGAGTCTTCATATTTTATCTCCTCAAGTAGGGCATTTGCGAATTTTTCATTAACTCTCTGATACTCAATCCAGTCATCCTTTCTGAATACAGGTCTAACATATGTTATATGACATAAAGGCCAGAGTCCCTCATTGGAAAAGCCATAGTAATATCTCTTTTCCTCTTCTTTTGTAAGCCAGATCCTTTTTAATGTGTATGACGGTTTTTCAGGTGGCACTCTGATTTTATTTTCTTTGTCAACAACCTCTCTGTCAGCATCACCTGCTCCGTGAGCAATCCAGACTCCATCGCAGGCTTTCATTACAGGGT
>Ga0185342_1000124_pt1 | contig 43616 bp, 38 predicted proteins | sample ConPoolayeEmetaG_FD_128045 | JGI IMG/M metagenome (GOLD analysis project Ga0185342, IMG submission 128045) | Hot spring microbial mat communities from California, USA to study Microbial Dark Matter (Phase II) - Cone Pool mat layer E metaG... ... | reverse complement strand
TCCTTCTTATGATGTGGTCCAAGCTACTGGTGGGATTGCCTCTGGTCCAATTTCTTTCATGCGTGTCTACAATGCTGCAACTGAAGAAATCAAACAAGGAGGTACCCGCCGCGGAGCAAACATGGGAATTTTAAGAGTTGATCATCCTGACATTATTCACTTCATTGAGGCAAAAAAAGACAATAACACTTTAAACAATTTCAACCTTTCCGTCGGTCTCACTGAGAAATTTATGAAAGCAGTGGAAAATAATGAAGAATATCCTCTTATCAATCCTCGCAGTAAAAAAACCGTTAAAAAACTGCGCGCCAAAGAGGTTTTTGACCTGATTGTCAAAATGGCTTGGAAAAACGGCGAACCGGGAATTATTTTCCTAGATCGGATGAATAAAGATAATCCTACTCCGAAACTAGGCGAAATTGAATCCACCAACCCTTGCGGCGAACAACCTCTTCTTCCTTACGAATCCTGCAACCTTGGCTCTATCAATCTGAAACAAATGATTAAAGAGAATGATATCGATTGGGATCATCTCAAAGACATCGTTTGGAAATCAGTTCACTTTTTAGACAACGTCATTGACATGAACCACTATCCTATTGAACAAATTGGAAAAATGACAAGATTAAATCGTAAGATTGGCTTAGGCGTGATGGGTTTCGCGGAGATGCTTTTTCTTTTAAAAATTCCGTATAACTCTAATGAAGGAATTAAGATTGGCGAGAAAGTAATGTCTTTTATTGATAGTGAAGCAAGAAAGGCCTCGGAAGAATTAGCAAAGAAACGCGGTGCTTTTCCTAGTTTCAAAGAAAGCATCTATGCTAAAGATAAACCACTGCGCAATGCTACCCGCACTACCATCGCTCCAACAGGAACAATTAGTATTATTGCCAATTGTTCAAGCGGAATTGAACCACTCTTTGCTATTTCCTTCGTGAAGAACGTCATGGATAACGACAAATTATTGGAAACAAACAGTATTTTTGAACAAGTAGCAAGAGAAAAAGGATTTTACCGCAAAGATCTGATGCAGGAAATTGCTCAAGAAGGAACAATTGCTAAGATTGATGGAATTCCGGAAGAGATTAAGAAAATTTTTGTTGTCGCTCATGATATTACGCCAGAATGGCACTTAAAAATGCAAGCAGCATTCCAAAAATATACTAATAACGCAGTAAGTAAAACAGTGAACTTTCCTAAAGAAGCAACTGAAGATGACATTCGCACGGTTTACTTACTTGCTTATAAATTAGGATGTAAAGGTGTTACTGTTTATCGAGATGGTAGTCGGGAAATGCAAGTATTGCAAACAGGAAAAACAGAAACACAAAAAGAAGCCGAGAGAGCAATAATTGCTCAAGGGATTACTCCACGAGAGCGGCCAGATGTTACCATTGGCAAAACTTATAAATTAAAAACCGCCTACGGTACTCTCTATGTTACCATCAATGATGATGAGCAAGGCAAACCATTTGAGATCTTTGCTACCATCGGCAAAGCAGGAGGATTTTTCGGCGCCAAATGCGAAGCAATCAGTAGAATGATTTCTCTGGCTTTACGATCAGGAATCAACCCTAACGAAATAGTCCATCAACTAAAAGGAATTCGCGGACCAATGCCTACCTGGACTAAGGAAGGACCAATTCTCTCTCTTGCTGACGCGATTGCAAAAACCTTAGAAAAACACACTAAAAAAGATCAGCCCACCTTAGACCTTGGCTATACCAATGGTCAGAAAAAGATCTCCGAACCTGCTCCAATCGTTGACAAACAACCCGGTTTAGGATCGACTCCAAAAGAATCCCTCGCGGACACTGGTTTTGCTCCCGAGTGTCCCGAATGCGGCGGAGTTTTGGAACACGAAGGCGGATGTTTTGTCTGCCGCGCGTGCGGGTATTCTAAATGTGCGTAAGGACATCCATGAACAAAGGCATCATCCAAATTTACACTGGCAATGGAAAAGGAAAAACCACTGCGGCACTGGGATTAATCCTCCGTGCTTTAGGCAGTGGTTTTAAAGTTGCCTTGATACAATTCTTAAAAAATCGCCAAGATACTGGCGAGTTTAAAATGATTACCAAAAAATTTCCCGAGATCGAAATCTATCAATTCGGCACCGGAAAATTTATTACCAAAAGTGCCATCACTCAAGAAGATAGAGAGCAAGCAAAAAATGGCTTAATTAAGGCAAAAAACTTGATAGAAAGCGGAAAATTTGATTTAATCGTATTGGACGAAATTAATGTCGCTTGTTTTTTCAAACTGCTCGACGTCCCAGAAGTAGTTAAATTAGTAAAATCTAAACCCGAGAATCTGGAACTAGTCCTCACTGGTCGTTATACCCCTAAAGAACTAATAGAAATTGCGGAACTAGTGACAGAGATGAAGGATATTAAGCATCCTTATCATAATGGTTTTCAGGCAAGGAAAGGGATTGAATATTAAGATGTAAGATGGAAGATGTTAGATGTAAAAATTTACATCTGCCATCTGACATTTTACATCTAACATCATTCATGTATTCTAAAAAAGTTGAAGAACATTTTTTCCACCCGCATAATGTCGGAGAGATTAAAGACGCTGACGGTATTGGCACCGTCGGCAATCCGGTTTGCGGCGATATTATGAAGGTGTTTATTAAAGTAAGTAATGATAAAATCGCTGATATTAAGTTTAAAACTTTCGGTTGCGCAGCAGCAATCGCAACTAGTTCAGTGATGACTGATTTAGCAAAAGGAAAAACATTAGAAGAGGCAGAAAAAATCACCAATGAACAAGTGGCACAAGAATTAGGCGGCCTGCCTCCGATTAAAATGCATTGTTCTAACTTAGCCGCTGATGCTTTACGAGCAGCAATCGCTGATTATCGTAAGAAACAATAACTTTTAATAATCAGGATGAACAACAAATTTCTGTTTACTCTTCTTCTCCTCCCCGCTTTTTTTCTCGTCCTTATCTTCACCCCCGGTTGCTTCTGTTCCTGCATTCCCAAAATCGGACCATTCGGTAATCTTAGCAACAGTGACAATACTGATTTAGATAAAGTTGCCGAAAAGGCACTGGAAGTAAAAGATTTAGAAGGAAATGTTATTGATTTTCAGAAATATCAAGATGATGCAAAAGTATTAATTCTCTCTTTCGGCGCTACCTGGTGCTCTCCTTGCAACACCGAAGCACCCGAGTTACAAAAGTACTACGAAAGTGCAAAGAAAAGCGAAGTAGAGTTACTCTGGATTTACACCAACGAGAAAACCAGTGCCGTAAAAAACTTTCGCGATAAATACGGACTAACTTTCCCATTGGTTAATGACAAAAACGGCATCTTAAATAGCGACTACCGCATCAATGCTTTCCCAACCACAGTCTTTATTAAACCCAATGGAAAGGTTTCCACAATCAAGATCGGACCATTGACCGAAGACGAGATTGCAGTAAAAGTTGCCGAGGCAATGAGATAAAAAAGTTAATTCTAATTAAAAACTGCTCTGAAAAAGGCAGTTTTTAATTTTAATTGACTTATCCCTCAAATTTCCTTTACTGAAGCTGTTTTTTGTGGTATAATTAAGTAACAACTTAAATAACGTTTCAATGAAGCTTTTAGACATCATTGAAAAAGCAACCCGCGAGCCGATTTCTGACATTCATCTGAAAGTCGGCCTCAATCCAGTCATTCGAGTTAATGGCAATCTTACACCTTTAACTGATTTTGCTATTTTAAAAGAAACAGATCTCTTAAGTTTTGCTAAAGAAATTCTCTCTCCCGAACAACAGCAACTATTTCAGAAAAATAAGGAGCTAGATCTATCCCTGCAAGCTCAAAATGCGCGCTTTCGTGTGAATGTTTATAATGAGAAAAACGGTCCGGCAATTGCGATGCGCTTGATTCCCAATATCATTCCCCAAATTGAACAACTGGGAATCAATCCGATTGTGAAACAATTCTGCAACTTGAAACAAGGATTAGTTTTAGTTACCGGTTCAAGCGGTGAAGGTAAATCTACGACCTTAGCAGCACTGGTTGATGAAGTGAACCGTACCCGCAATGCTCATATTATTACCATTGAAGATCCAATTGAGTATGTTTATCAAAACAAAAGTAGTGTAATTACTCAACGCGAAGTCGGTAGTGACACTTTATCTTTTGCAAAAGCGTTACGATCGGCCTTACGCGAAGATCCTGATGTTTTACTTGTCGGTGAGATGCGTGACTTAGAAACCATTCAAAATACTTTAACTACTGCGGAAACTGGTCATTTAGTTTTCGCCACACTTCATACTAATAATGCTACTGAGACAATTGATCGGATTATTGACGTCTTCCCCGCTCAAAAACAAGCGCAAATTCGTACTCAATTAGCCGCTACCCTGAAAGGAACCATTGCCCAAAAGCTAGTTCCCACCAAACAAGGCCGTCGAATTGCCGCCTGTGAAATTATGTTCGTGGACGATGCAATTCGCAACTTGATCCGCACCGGAAAAACTTTCCAAATTAAAAATGTGATTCAAACGGGAAAGATTAGAGGTAACCAAACAATGAATGATTCTTTAACTAATCTTTACCGCTTGGGAATTATTACTAAGGAGACCGCGGTGCAATATAGCCCGGAGCCGGAGTTAATTCTCGGACAACTGAAATAATTCAATTTAAAAAAACAGGGAAGTGAAAACCCTGTTTTTACATTGCGTTAGTAACGTAGAGACACTCCATGGCGCGTCTCTACAAACGATTTTATCTATGTCTTCGATCTACTCCAATCACCACCCCGATTGGTTTCAACTTCGCCACTTTCTTAATCATCCTCCGCTCTTCCAAAACCGAAACCACTTCCTCAATATCTTTATAAGCAAACGGTGATTCGTCTTTTACATTCAACAAATTTCGCTCGTTGATTAGAATACCTTGTTCTTCCATCCACTTCTCAAACCCTTTTAAGTCTACAGTGCGGCGCGCTTCACCGCGAGCTAATCTTCGACCGGCGCCATGATTGACAGAAAAATAGGACTCGATACATTTTTCCGTACCAACTACTACATAAGACGACGTTCCCATTGAGCCAGGAATAATTGCGGGATGCCCTGTCTCTTTATAAGTCTCGGGATTAAGTGGGTGACCTTTCGGCAATGCTCGCGTGGCACCTTTACGATGGATTAAAACTTTCTTTCCTTGATGTTCTTCCCATTTTGCGATATTATGCGCGACATCATAGACCAAATTTAATCCTAATTTCTGCCAACCTTGTCCCAAAACATCTTCAAAAACTGTCCGCACATTATGCATTATCATCTGGCGATTAGCAAAAGCGAAATTAACTGACGCCGTCATTGCTTCTAAATAATCCTGACCTTCTTTTGATTTAATCGGCGCTGCAGCTAGTCCCTTGAAAGGAATATACAAACCAAGCTGCCGAGATTTTCGTAAAAACACTTCAGTATAGTCAGTACAAACTTGATGACCCAGTCCACGACTGCCACAATGAATCATTACTGCTAAATTTCCCTTTGTTAAGCCAAAAACCTCCGCAATCTCCGGCTCATAAATCTCCTCTACTTCCTGCAAATCAATAAAATGATTCCCTGCCCCGAGCGTTCCCGCTTGTACTCGTCCTCGAGCAATTGCTCTCGCAGAACAAGTGACCAAAGTTGCCGGACCAAGACAACCATTCTCTTCAGTATGCTTCAAATCTTCCTTCACGCCAAAGCCATGGGCAATACAAGCACCAGCACCTTTCTTCGCAATTTCTTCCAAAGGAATAATTTCACCTTGTAAATTCTTTCCCCCACTTCCCAAAGGAACTTTATTTTCAATGCTAATCATCAAATTACGTAGCGTAGGTCGGTCCAAAATATTTGCTTTGATATCAGAACGAATTAATCTCACTCCGCAGTTAATATCCATCCCCACCGCGCCCGCAGAAACCAAACCATCTTCCTTCATTGCCATTACTCCGCCGATAGGCAGACCATAACCCTGATGAATATCAGGTAAACCCACAACTGGATTCATCACACCTTTTAAAGAAGCTGCCCCGACTAATTGCTCAATCGAAAAATCCTTCTCAATCTCCCCCTTTAATTTCTCGCTAATAAAAACCACCACATCCACCAGCATTGGATCGGCTTTCTTAATGATGTACTTATTGAGATCGGCTTTCTTTAAGAGAAGCATAACGTGCAGTATAAGGGCAGAGGGCAGAGAGCAGAGAGCAAAGTCCAGAGAGCAAAGTTTTTGTCTTAAAGACTTGAAGTCTAAAAGTCTTAACTCTGCCCTATACCCTCTGACCTTTGTCCTTATTATAGCAAATGTTGACAAATGGGATGGATTTGGTAAGGTGGAGCGTAAACCAAAACCGTCGAAAGTAACTTCCCAACACTAACCTCGGCACCGGAGGAATAATAATGAGCTGGAAAAAAGAGATTGTCGAAAAGTTCCGTCAGGGAGCAGCCAGTGAGCTATTTCTCATTATTGTCAGATACGAGGGAAAAGTCATTGACTACTTCCTTGGAATTGTTCCTAATGAAAAACCCTCTACTGAGATAGACAACTCTCCTCTTCTCACAATCTTCTCTCCAAAGTGGGTAGCAATATCCCAAACAGATGAAAGAGGAGAAGGGTACATCAATCAAGAAGAGAAGAAATTAACTCTCCTTCCTCCCGGAAAACTCTCCTACGAACTATTCGTCGGTGACGATCAGTGCGACCAAGCAGTCAAAACCGGTCGCATCTTCTACAAAACCTATCACCGCCTCGCTCAAGCGCTGGAGCGAGAAACCAGTACACCCCTTCTCGAGCTCGCTAATAAACAAATAGAGTTTGAAAAGAGAAAGAACCAGATCGTCGCTATCCGTGATCTCTTCCTCCCTGCTTTTAAAGCCGGAACGATCCTTGACCACCCCAATCCAGCCATTGATGCCCTTATCAAAGAGATTAACTCAATGCTTACAGAAGGAAGTCATCTTACTCAACTATTCAGCGAGTTCTGGAAAAATCGCAAAAAGAAAAAGCAAGTATAGCCCCGTGCCACGGGGCTTTTTCTTTGGATAAACCCGACTGCGCCCAAAGAGTTCCCGCTTTGCTAGACCATTTCGCTATGAGATAATCAGTAGCTATTGGAAAATTAAGGGGCGTGTCCCAAAAGGCAGACACGCCCCTTTCCCCCTTCAAGCGGAATTCAAAATAGAGAATTCTGGCTCAAACAAACACTACCAGAGCAAGCCCTGCCTTCATGGCGAGGCATCTCAAAAAGAACTACAACTTCTTTCTTCTCAACAATGCACTCGCAACTTTCTTGGCTTTCTTTACCGCAGTTTTACCAGACATTTGCGCCCGAATCATACCACGATACTTATTCATTACTCGCTTATTTTTCGCTTTCCTCAAACTTATCTTGTACGCTTTGATATTCTTATCCATCCTCTTTTCCATCTTCTTCACCTGCGTTAATGCCTTGCGTACCTGCGGTTTTTTCTTCGCCGCTTTCATTTTCTTTACCACTGCTTTCACTTGCTTCTTCAATTTGTCCGCAATTTTCTTCGGACCAGCACCCCCGCCGCCTTTTCTTTTTTTACGACGAGTTACTTTTTTCTTGCGACGAGCCGCTTTCTTTTTGCGACGTGCTTTCTTCTTTTTACGTTTTGTCATTGAAAGCTCCTTTTTTACTGTAAGCAAATCTTCTTACAGCAGTATTAATAAATAAAAAATATCTGCCCCTTCTTTTTAACCAAGCTTTGATTTATTTGAAACAATATCAATCTTACTATTGGGAATTATATATTCAATCTTTCCATCTAAGCTTGTCAAAATCGTGCGACGTAAATTAAATTCCCTCACTTTTCCTACTACCCCTTTAATCTCTACCTCGTCACCAATGTCATATTGATCTTCAATGAGAATAAAAATGCCATTAATCAAATCCTTCATTAAACTTTGTGCTCCCAATCCAATGATAATGCCTAATACCCCCGCACCGACTAAAAGTGAAGTAACCGGCAAACCAATCTCATGAAGAACCACCACAATCGCTAAAATAATTACTGCAGTAGTGACTGTTTTCTCAAAAACATTACGTACTGTTTTGCCACGGCGAATTCTCTCCGTTTTACTTTCTCCAACAAATCTGGTCCTCTCTACCAGTTTTGCTATTACACGGCCCAAAACTAAGCGAGAGAGTAAATCAATTAAAAAAGCAACAACTAAAACAATCAGGACCCGGACGCCGTTGTTGCTTAACCAGTTAAAAATATTTTCTAACCGAAAACTTTCAAACATTCTCCCCCTGTTTGTAGTTGGAACAGTTTAATTATAGCAATTTAAAAAGAAAAGTAAAGGAAAAGTCAAGATTATTCCAGTATAAATCGCAAACTAAACATAAACAAAATTCCCATAAGAAAAATAATGACCGCAAGGAGAGAGCGCAGAGAGTGTTTTTCCAATTTAATCTCAGGAATAAGATCAGCCGCGGCAATATAGAAGAAACCTCCGGCGGTAAATGCTAAAATCAAAGGAATTGCGCCCTCAATTCTAGTTTGAAAAAAATAACCTACAATCACACCACCAATTGCGACAACTCCTACCAAAAAATTAAAGAAAAGCGCTTTTATCTTTTTAAACCCCCCATAAATCAAAACCCCAAAATCACCAATCTCTTGCGGAATCTCATGTAAAACAATTGCTAGTGTTGTAACCAATCCCAATTTAATATCAACAAGAAATGCACTAGCAATAACCACACCATCTAAAAAATTATGAATGCTGTCGCCGATCAGGTTGAGGTAGGAAAAAGGATGAACTTCGCATTTTTCTTTGTGGCAGTGACGCCAAAAAAGAAAATGTTCCAGCAAAAAGAATATCAGAAATCCTCCGATACAGAAGCCAAAAATCGTCAAAGAGCTGAAAACACCCTGCAGAGATTCAGGAAGCAAATGAAAAAACGCGCCGCCAATTAGTCCTCCGGCAGAAAGGGCAATTAAAAAGAAGAGGATTTTTTGAAAAACCTTATCTTTAATCACTAAGGTCAGTGCGCCAATGAAGGAAAATAAACTAACAGTGAACGCTGCCAATAGTGCCAAAACAATTTTTGTCATTGCGTTAATCTAGATAATCATCAATTTAATTATAACGAAAAATGGTTTTAAAATGTAGAGACGCACCATGGTGCGTCTCTACGAATTTCCAGGATTAAATCCTTGCAATAATCCTACATTTCTTTTTTAGACGAACACTTCGTAATCAACGCCAGGAGAAGATACAACGATGCCACCCCAACTACCGCGTAGACAATCCTTGCCGCCACTGTCATATCGCCGAAAATTGCCTTAACTAGATTGAAATCAAAAAATCCGACCATCCCCCAGTTAATCCCACCAATAAATACCACAATGAGCATAATCCAATCAAAAGCATTTAGTTTGCACATTAGATTGCTCCTTTCTCATCCGCTTCTAGCGGAAAAATTAAATAATATTTCATTATTATTATAGCAGATAACCTCCCAAACAAAAAACTCCTCCTGTAAGGATGAGTTTTTTGTTTATGGTAAGAAAAATTACCAGCTCTTATTTCCACCGCCGCCGAAACCGCCACGCTCACGCATTGGTCGCGCTTCACTGACTTTGACAGTACGACCATCTAACTCTTTGCCATCAAACATCTCAATTGCTTTTTTAGCTTCCTCTTCAGAAGACATTTCTACGAAACCGAATCCGCGAGAACGACCGCTCATGCGATCCATAATCACAGTTGCCGATTCCACTTTGCCTGCTGCTTCAAAAGCTTTCTTCAAACCATCCTCGGTAGTGTCATAATTAAGACCACCGACATAAAGCTTTTTGTTCATTTTAGATTTAACTTTCTTTTTAACTTAACTAATAAAAGGGTAGGACTTCTACCATCTCGCATAGCCTGTCAGACGAAGCCCCGAAAGGACGTAGTCTGATTTCTTTTCCTACCCGAATACTTACTAATAAAGGCCTATTTTTGGAATAGGCCCGGAAAGAAAATACTACTTGAGAACCTACTTACAGGATAAGTATACACATAATGGGGGAAAATGCAAGTTTTTTAGGTAATCAAAAGACCTCGCCTTTATGGCGAGGTCTTGAATTTCAGGTTCAGATAATCTTAGAATGTCGTTACATAGACATCATTATCAGCGTCACGAAGCGCTTGATAAAGCTCATTACCAAATTCCGCTACGCTAATGTCAGAAACAGCTGATGTTTCAGCAATCCAATCAGACCAAGTAATACCATTTAGGGAACTGCGGAAGTAAACTGTATTACCACTCTTGCGTTTGAACTGGTAAAGCTGGCTGTTGAAGGAAACCATTGTGACATTGCCCACAGTAGCCCCGCCGCTGACCCAAGAATTCCAATTAGTACCATTAGCCGAAGAGCGAGTGTACAAATTACCATCGGAAGCCCGCTTCGCCTGATAGAGTCGCCCGTTAAAACTGGTCAATGCTACTTCGCCTAAGGTTGATCCGCAGCTAGTCCAAGCAGACCAAGTGGTGCCATCAGCGGAAGAACGAAGGTAAGCACCATTGCCGCTAGTACGTTTCATTTGATAGATTTTGCCATTAAAGGAAACCATCGTAATACTTCCAATGGTAGAACCACTCTTAGCCCAAGCGGACCAAGTAGTACCATCAGAGGTAAAGCGCGTATAGAACCCATCATCTAAGGCCCTTTTAGCTTGATAAAGTTTACCATTAAAGACAAGCATTGAAACCGTATTCTTACAGGTACCGCCACTAACCCAAGCGGACCAAGTAGTACCGTCGCTACTGGAGCGAGTATAGAGATAGTTATTAGGACCACACTTAGCTTGATAGAGTTTGGAACCAAAGGTTGTCATTGCCACGCTGCCCTTCGCCGCACCGCCATTAACCCAAGCGGACCAAGTAATACCATCAGAAGTAGAGCGGGTGTAAAGTAGTAGTGTCCCCGGCTTAATCCTCGCCTGATAGAGTTTGGTACCAAATACCGCTAAAGTAACATTACTTGCCGCCTTACCACTCTTTAACCAGCCACGAGAGATGTCATAAGGAGTGTAATCTACATAATCGCTGACTTCAGCACCAACCCCAGCAGGGTTAGACGTAACATTATAAGGACCAGAGCTGGAACCCCAGTAGTTACCAGTAGCATCAATTTCACTCCCGCGGGCAACACCACCCTCAAAACCTGTTGGATAAGTATTCGTACCTAAAGTATCAATCACATTATTATTCACCTGAAGATCAATCGCCCAACTGCCGTTCAGCAAATCAGCATCATCCACTTCATCATCAGCCAAAACGGCATATTCATCCAAGGTACCATTATTGAAAACATTGTTTATGACATCAATATTGCTAAACTTACCAGTGGCATTATTATTAGGCTCTCTCAAAAGGATTCCGCCTTTGGTCTGGTCAAAGGTGTTATAAGCATAGGTCACACCAGCAATTGCACGGTCTAGCTGCAACTGGGAAGTTGCTTCTCTGACCGTATTGTAAGAAAGGTTGGTATTGCTCACACTACCACCATCACCAGCAGCCGCAGTACCGGCGCCAACCGTGAACCAGTCACTAGTACCAGCTACTGGACCGTTGAAGTCACAGTATCTAATCGTGACGTTGTTTGCGACATAACCATCATCAACGGAAATACCACGGTCAGTGTTAGTACCATCCATCACAAAAGAATTATACTCAATCGTTGCCCCAGTGACTGTACCACTCCCTGGTTCAAACTTAATACCTTGTGTAGCAGCACCAGTAGTATCAATTTCAAATCCTCTCATCACGATGCCGTTAGCTCCGAAATTAATCATTTCGGCATTCGCGCCGTCGTAAGTAATACTCGGTCCGGCATTGAATCCTGATGTTCCAGTTGTCCAGGCATCGGTAATTCCGTCTGCTTTCTTACCGACAAGGGTAAGTTGTTTGCTAATATCCAAATCTTCACTATAATCACCGGCAATAACATTAATAGTATCACCAGCGGTTTCCGCATTAATTGCTGCTTGAATTGAGCAGTAGTAATTGGGTGTGCTATAAACCGGCGCCCAAAGGGTACCGGTATAAGCGCCAACCGTACCAGTCGGGGCGGTTTTCCACCAGCGGACATAAGTATAGGTTGCGCCGCTATTATTGGTGATATCCGCACCCTGGGAAGCAACATTGTAAGGATTATTATCATCATCCGGCCCGTTCGCACTGCCCCAATAGTTACTGGTGGCATTAATGGTAATTTCTAGATCAGATCCCGCCGCACCAGTTCTGATTGCACTCTCCGCCGCACCATAAGCATGGAAGTTATTTTCATTAACAAGGACTGTTCCAGGAATGTTTTCCTCCTGGAGAGAAAGATCGGGATCAGCAGTGTCGCAGTAGAAATAAACGCCATCATTGCGACTATTGAAATCATTATCATGAATATTGATGTTTGCTAACCCACCGTCACTATCAGCATCCTCACGCATAAAGATGATACCTTCCGTAGCAGAATCCCCAAAAGTGTTCCCCACAACCTCCAAGTTAGTGGAATCAACATCGCCACCTCCGATATAGATAGCAACGCGAGCAGCGTTATTAAAGGTGTTATTCTTAACTGTAAGACCATCAATATTACCAAGCCTCAGTGCAAGATGAGCAGTACCACTTACAGGACTGAAGGTATTCGCTTCAATATTATTATCAGTGCCAACTGAATTAACAGTAAGTGGATTAAAATCAATCGCACTATCGGTACCAGTTGTATCATAGGAGAAAGTATTGCCATGGTCTGTAATACCAACATTTAAGTGATCGGAAGTACCCGCAACATTAATTCCCTTCGCCGCCGCGCCAGTAGAATCAATAATACAATCCTGAATGGTAATATATTTGGAGTTATTGGCGATGGAAACCGGGTAGTCAGTCGCAGCTGTGGCAGCAGAATCAAGAGTTAGATCCTTGAGAGTCAGAACATCAAGAGGCGCGCCAGTGGTATAAGTAATATCTGCAGTAACATCTGCCTCTGCGGGACGAACAATGGTGGTCGCGGCGGTTGCTCCGTCAATGGTCAACTCTTTATTATTAATTGTTAACCCTTCACTAAAAGTTCCTGCGGCAACATTGATAGTACTTCCAGCAGCGGCATCAGTAATCGCTGACTGAATGCTCGGATAACCCGTAGTTAAGATAGTTACCGGAGAGAACGAAGTGCCGCTTGCAGAGGTTTTTCTCCATGGAGTAAAGTCAATATAAGGAGAAGCATCGGCACCCTGGCTTGCCGTATTAAAGGTATTGTCATCGGCAGTCGGACCATTATCACTGCCCCAATAATTATTAGTTGCATCCATGTAGGTTGTCCGAACGACACCAGTTTCAAAAGCAACCGTTTCGTAAGTATTACCGGCAGCCATGTAAATAGCGTTATCATTCACTTTCAGGTCCGCGGTCCAGCTTGTTGTCACATCAGCGTTCTCAACATCAGCATCTACATAAACCGCGTATTCGTCTAAGCTACCATTGTTAAAGGTATTACCGGAAACTACTAAGGTAGTATATTTCGCGGCCGCTTGATTAACTGGCTCAGCCAACTTAATGCAGCCGGCAGTTTGACTAAAAGTATTATTACGATAAGCGACATTTGCGATATCACCATCTAGTAATAATTTGGAGGTAGCTTTCCTCACCACATTGTTACTGAAAGTAATATCGTTTACAATTCCCCCATCACCTGTTTCATCCGTGCCCGCACCAACGGTAAATGAATCAGCAGCACCATTGCTCGGTCCGTTAAAGTAATTATAGGTGAATGTACCATAATTGAGAGTTTTACCATTATCAACAGTAATTCCAATGTCAGGAGTAGCATCCATGGAAAAACTACAATATGAGATGACTGCGGTAGAAACAGAGGCTCCCGCCGGTTCAAATTTAACCCCCGTAGTGGCATCACCACCAGTATCAATTTCAAAACCTTTGAAGACAATTTCATTAGCCGCAAAGTTAATCATTTCCAAATTTGCGCCATCATAAGTAATAACCGGACAATCAGGAATAGTTGCACCAGCCGTACCGACTACCCAGGAATCAGTAGTACCATCTGCTTGCTTACCGGTAATGGTCAGTTTTTTATCAATGACAAGATCTTCATTGTAAGTCGCAGCAACAACGACAATCGTATCACCTGCTGAAGCAGTGGTGATTGCATTGGAGATTGTCTTCTTTGCCAATGCCAACGTTAACCCGCTATTTGCGTCATTACCAGTATTACCATTGACATAGTAGGTATTCGCAGCACGAGCGTGAGGGACGATAACAAAAAAGACACCCAAAATGAGTGCCATAATCGCCAAAACCCCTAATAATTTTTTTGTTTTTTGAACCAGCTTGGTTTGCATAAATCCTCCTTTAAAAAACGATTAGTAATAAGAGGTCTAATCAAAATAATCAGACTATATGTAAATTTTACTTAACTAACAACACTTTTAATCACAACCAATTCCCCAACCAGACCCAGATACCCAGATAATGAATCTAATTTACTGTTGTTATTATAATATCTCTGAAACGAAATTGCAAGGAAGTTGTGGATAAATCTACCCCAACAAATTTCATTATGAGGACTTAATCAAAAAAGTGACAAATCCGATTGCTGGTTGAATCTAAAACATTTTGATTATGTTTCAATGATGAAATTTACGGGGGGTGGCTCGGGGACTAGGATTCGGACCTAGATTACGAGAGCCAGAATCTCGCGTCCTACCATTAGACGATCCCCGAACAGGAAACGTAAAAGAACATAAAAGATAAAAATCAACAAGGTAAAAGTTTAAACTACTTTAATTTCTCAATCGCTTTCTTAATTCTCGCTAAACTTCTTTCCTTCCCAAAAACTTCCAACAACTCCGCAGGACTTGGTGATGCTTCGGCACCGGATAATGCGACGCGGATTGGCCAGAAGACATCGCCAGGCTTTAAACCATTCACTTCACAAACTTTTCTCAAAATATCATTAAGTGCTTCTTGATTCCATTGTTCATCAAAAAGCTTCTCTAATACCTCTAGTGATTTTTGTAATCCCAGCAAGGTTTTCTCTTGGTCACTTCTCTTAAAAACCAACAATTTTGGATTGTAATTTAACTCCTTCAAGAAGAAATAATCAATACCTTTGGTTACATCAGAAATTTTATTTAATCTTTCCTGCAACAATTTTACGACCGCTTTGGAATATTGATCATTAACTAAACTTTTATCAATCTCTGATTCAATTTTTTTCAAATAACTTTCCAAATAAGGTTTACACTCATGAGCAAGATCTTCTAATTTCATTTCGCGAATATATTTGCCATTAATCCAGTTTAACTTTTCCAAATCAAACACCGCTCCCGCTTTATTTACTTTTGTTAAATCAAACTTCTTAATCAATTCATCCAACGAGAAGATTTCATTCTCACCACCGGGATTCCAGCCGAGTAAAGCAATGAAGTTTATCATCGCTTCCGGCAAGTAGCCCTGTTTTATATAATCTTCTACCGCGACACAACAATCACGCTTACTTAATTTACTTTTGTCATGGTTCAAAAGTAGCGGCAAATGAGCAAATTCCGGCAACTTCCAACCAAACGCTTCGTAAAGTAAAACATGCTTAGGAGTAGAAGGTAACCATTCTTCTCCTCGAATAACATGAGTAATTTTCATCAAATAATCATCAACAACATTTGCTAGATGATAGGTAGGATAACCATCAGATTTTAGTAATATTTGATCATCAAGATCGTCGCTATTAACAGCCACCTTACCCCGAACAATATCCTTGAATTTAATCAATCGATGATCAGGAACTTTCAAACGAACAACATGCGGTTTCTTTTTCAATTTTTCCACTACTTCTTCCCATTTTAAATCCCGGCAGTGACGATCGTACTTACTTGGCTTGCCCGCCGCAATTTGCGCTTCCTTTACAGTTTTCAACCTCACCGGGTCACAGAAACAATAATATGCTTTCCCTCTCTCCACTAATTCCTCTGCATACTTTTTATAAACATCCAGCCGTTCAGATTGAACGTAGGGACCAAAATTACCATCTTTCTCGGGACCTTCATCATAATCAATCCCCGCCCAATGCATTGTTTGGATAATTTGTTTCGTGGCACCTTTGACTAAACGAGAGCGATCAGTATCTTCAATACGTAAAACAAAAACACCTTTATTTTGACGGGCAAAAAGGTAATTATACAAAGCCGTACGGAGCCCACCTAGATGCATAAAACCAGTAGGCGAGGGAGCAAAGCGGACACGGATTTTTTGAGAATTACTATTTTTCATTTTTCATCTATTTAATTTACGACGACGTTCAGCACGAGTCAAACCACGATTTCTAATTCTCAGATAAAACCAAATAACAAAAACTATCACTATAATACTTCCCGAAACCCAAACAATTTTCAGCCAATTTTCAGCAAACCAGTTATTCAAATCTAATTTTCCTTCCAGAGAAACCTTGTTAATCTTCACTGTCTTAATTGGTTTGTCATTCTTATCCGTTTTAACATTCGCAATCTTATCAACAACATCCATTCCTTCATAAACCTGGCCGAAAACAGTATGAACATTATTCAAATGTGGGGAATCTTTTTGACAAATGAAGAATTGACTACCATTGGTATCAGGCCCGCTATTGGCCATTGCAACTGCACCGCGAATATTTTGTAATTTATCTGAAAATTCATCTGCAAATGTTCCACCCCAAAAACTTTCCCCGCCTGTGCCATCACCCTTGGGATCACCACCCTGAATCATAAAGTCCTTAATCACCCGATGAAAGATTAAACCGTTGTAATAACCTTTTTCAGATAACTTCCAAAAGTTTTCGGAAGCTTTTGGTGCTTCTTTCGGAAATAACTTAAACTTAATTACTCCCATTGTCGTTTCTAAAACTATTACCGGATCATTTGCCTCCGGTTTTTTGGTTTGATAGTCAGAAGCAAAAGTAACAAACGGGATGAATAAAAGTAATAATATACTAATAATGAATAATTTTGGGAAAATTTTCATCGGTTAAATTATTAAAATCATTCGTAGAGACGTAGCATGCTGCGCCTCTACGCATTCTAATTCCGAGAATTAACAATCAGTTTAATAAATTTGGGTAGAGTTGTAATCATTCGTCTAAATCTTTTCGGCTCGCAAAAAAGCCGCCAGAGAAATTCTAAACCAACACTCCTCATCCACCGCGGTGCTCGTCTTGATTTACCAGCCAAAAAATCAAATGTTCCTCCGACACCAATTGCAAGTTTCACCGCCCGCAGTTCTTTTTGATGCTGAAAAATCCAGCGTTCTTGCTTGGGTGGACCAAAGGCAACCAAGAGCAAATGTGGCTTCGCTCTCTGAATTTCGCTTAAAACTTGATGTTCACGATCTTTATCCTCTTCCCTAACTGACAGCCGATTATCATCAATATTGAGCCTGAAACCGTCAGTTGCTCCGACAATTTTAATCCGCGGATCAACCTCAAAAAGTTTTTTTCTTAACAATTCCGCAACACCCGGTTTCCCACCCAAAAGAAAAACGCGATAACCCCGGTGACTTGCTAGCTTTAAGAGTACCCGAACTAAATCAACACCTGTAACTCTGCCAGGAATTACTTTATGACGATAAGAGCGGGAAAAGAAAAAGTGAAAACCACTTATGAATGCCTTAATCCATCGGATAAAAACAGATTGGCTTCGTATTTCACTAAGATAACTTGCTGCCCAAAGAAGACCAGAACCATCCGCTGTGACTAAACTAGCTTCGTGAACCATCCGTCTTAATTCTTTATCTTTTTGGGCAACTACAGCAATTTCTGGATTCAAAGTCACCGCCCATTTTAGACCGGGAACATGAATCAAACGATCGCAATTTTTAACCACTTCCTCAAAAAACAGAGCGTCAACAGGAAGTCCCAAAATAGTCAAACGCGACATAAAAAGTCACTAAAAAACTTTTTAGCTAAGCTTATTTTAGCACGGAGGGCTAGTTCTTGACAAATATCCTCAAGTTGCTAAGATGGAAAGTTCCAAAGAAGGGTTTAGCGCTCTTTAACAAGCGAGATGTCCTCTTTTTTTCATTCAATGCTTTTTCAAAAACCTTCACGAAAGGAGGTGTTTTGCTATGGGGAAAAAGCGGTGGCATTTTGAGAACAGAATTCTCTACCTAAGGGTAGAGAAAATAGAAATCGAAGTTTCCCTCCGGAATATCCTCCCCCTCCTCCGCTACTTCTTTTGGTACAACTGGAAAGGAACATTTTCCTTTCTCCTGCGTAAGTCCTATATCTGGGCTCCGGCTTTTTCTGCAATAACCATCGCGATGGTTATCACCGAGACAGCGAAACCAGAAGTAATTGTTACTCCCGCTAGAGTAACAAAAACCCAACCATCCCCCAACCCCAACGAGATCAAAAGATACTTATCGTCTCTGGTCTCACAAACCTACAATCTACCCTTGGATGAGGTAGACCTTCAAAAGATCAGTGATTTTAAAAAACTCACTGATCAATACTACCGAAACCTCTATGAAAGGGAGCAAGAAGAAGATCGCATTCCGGACTTGCTCCCGATCAAAGATTCCCGTATCATTTCCCGTTTCGGTCCGCGGGGAGCAGTTCCCCTCCCCGGCGGCGGAATTTTAGAAGGACCAAGTTTCCACCAAGGAATTGATCTCTTTGCTTTGATGGGAACGCCGGTTCGAGCCGCAGGAGCGGGAGTCATCATCCACGCCGATTACGATGAGGGCTGGGGTAACAACATTATCATCGTCCACAGCGAGATCAATGGAAAAACGTTGAGTACTCGCTATGCTCACCTCAGCAAAATTCCCCCCAGTATCTACCTCGGTAAGTGGGTGGAAAAGGGTGAAATTATCGCCCTTTCTGGATCAACAGGAAACAGCAGTGGTCCTCATGTCCACTGCGAGTGGTATGAGGATGGAATCCCTGTTGATCCTGAGAAATATCTTAAAAAATAAACGACCGCAATCATTTACAAATGAGCGCGGTCGTTTTCATTTGAAAAAAATGAGAAATTATTTTTGATTGACAATTTTCAGAATCTCTTCCTTAAACCTTTCCTTACTAAACTGCTCCGCGTGTTTACGAATCTTTTCTATTGAATAATTTTTTTCATTCTTAATCATTCTGTCTACCGCTTCAATCAATGAATCCGCGGTTGGTTCATTAAAAAATTCTCCGGTTACTCCTTCCACAATTGTTTCTAAGCATCCACCCCTACGATAAGCAACCACCGGTTTACCACAAGCCATTGCTTCTACCGGTGTAATACCAAAATCCTCCTCACCGGGAAAAATAAAAGCGCGGCAATTTTCATAATATTCTCTTACTACCTCATCCGGTTTGAAACCTAAAAATTCAATATTATCATTCGCTATTTTCTCCAATTCTTTTCTCTGCTCACCTTCCCCAATAATTACCAAATGCAACCCTAACCTGTTAAATGCTTCTACTGCGAGATCAATTCTTTTGTAGGGGGAAAAACGAGAAACAATCAGAAAATAGCCGACATCGTCTTCCTTCGCTTCAAAACGCTCAATATCGACAGGAGGGTAAATAACCTTGGAGTCAGCACGATAGTATTTTTGAATACGTTTTCTAGTATGTTGAGAATTGGCAATCCACAAATCAACTCGATGCGCAGACATCCGATCCCAAACTCGCAAATAATTCATCAAGGGGTAGAGAACACACTTCTTCAATTTACCAATTTTATGCTCTCTTAGATATTCCGAATGCCAATCCCAAACAAAACGCATTGGCGCATGACAATAACAAATATTTCTTGTCTCAGGTTTAGTAATAATTCCCTTGGACCAAGCACCGCTTGAGGAAATTACCACATCATAATCACTTAAATCAAACTGTTCTACTGCAACTGGCAAAAATGGTAAGAGCAACTTGGGGTGGTCACGCAAAAACTTGGGCTTTTTTTGTAAATGCGAAGGAATAATCGTCGCACCTTCAAATTCTCCTGCTAGTTTCTCTTTATTATAAAGCAAAGTGTAAATCGGCGCCGTTGGAAACATCTCGTGTAGCACCTTTACTACTCTTTCCGCACCTCCGAATTGATTAAGAAAGTCATGAACGATTGCTATTTTCATAGCAGTTAAATTATGTCATGTCTGCCTGCTTGTTTTTAGCTACTCTCAAAGGACCAGAAACAAACAAAGCCAACCAGTAATAGGGTTAAAAGTTAAGAGTTACTGGATTAACTTTGAACCTTGAATTATCCTAAGCGTCTCTTCGGCTGTTTTCCTCCAACTAAATTTTTCAATCTGTCTAAACCCCTGCTGGACTAATCTCATTCTTAATCTCGCATCAGCAATTAAACGAATAATTGATTCTGCGATTTCCTCAATGTTATCGGGATTAACCAAGATCGCTGCTTCTCCTGCCACCTCCAGACAAGAAGAAGTCTTTGAAGTAATCACGGGAACTCCGCAAGCCATTGCTTCTAAAATGGGAAAACCAAAACCTTCATAAAGAGAAGGAAAGAGAAAAATTGTCGCTCCATTCATTAAATAGGGAAGATCCCGTTCGGGAACATAGCCCAAAAAATTCACTTCATTTTCAATCAAAAGATCTCTAATTTCCTGTTGCATTTTTTCATAACCTACTCCTGCTTTTCCTGCTAGCACCAACTTATAGTCAAAATTGGTTTGACTCTTTACTTTATAAAATGCCTTAACTATCCCAATAATGTTTTTGCGTTCGTCCAGTCTTCCTACAAAAAACAAGTAATCGTCATTTTCATTCAAGCCATACTTCTTTTTAATTAAACCAACCTCATGCGGATTATCAATTTTTTTAAATAACTGATTATTATAACCATGAGGGATCACATGAATTTTCTCACTGTTTACTTTATAAAGATTAATTAGATCTTTTTTCGTTGCCTTGGATGGAACAATAATATCACTTGCCCATTGTGCTGATAATCTGGTTGAGAATTTAAGATAGGAACGCGCCAAACTACGATAAGAAGACGGATAAAACTCGTAAGCAAGATCATGAATTGTCACAATAGTTTTCTTAGGATGAATAAAAGGTACTGCATGCGCCGGCACAAAAAGAACCTCCGGTTTTACTTTGGACATCTCTCTACTCAAGCATAACTGGGTCCAAAGAAGTGGAGATTCAATAATTTTTACCTCAAAATTCGCCGGCCAATTCTGCTCCAAAACCCAACCTTTCCCCTGAGCATACAAACGATAGTGGTTTTTCCGGTCAATTTTAGCAAGCTCTTTGAGAAGAATTGCAGAGTAATACTCAGTGCCAGTCTTTTGTTCTAAGTTAGCACGAGAAGCATCAACAGCGATCATAGAAATAAATGATAGCGGATAGCAGATATCAAATAGTAGAAAAATACCTGCTATTTGCTATTATTTTGATTAACTCGAGGCAAGGATGCTTTTTTTATAAGAATCAAGGTTATCCAAGGCAACAGCGGTACCTTTAGCAACACAAAGAAGCGCATCATCAGCAACATAAGCAGGAACATTAGTTTTTTTGGAAATCAATTTGTCAATATTACGCAATAGTGCGCCACCACCAGATAAAATCATGCCATTATCAATAATGTCCGCAGCAAGTTCAGGTGGAGTTTGCTCTAAAACTACTTTAATCGCACTAATAATTTCATTTAACTGATCCTGAATTGCCTCAGTAACCTCATCAGAATTAATAGAAATCGTTTTAGGAAGACCAGCAATAAGATCACGACCACGAATTTCCATATGTTCTGTTTTACTCAATGGTAAAGCGCTACCGATTTTTATTTTGATTTTTTCTGCAGTCTGATCGCCAATTGCCAAACCATGCTTTTTTCTAATGTAATCAGCGATCGCTTGATCAATCTTGTTCCCGCCAACACGGACTGAGTTAGAAGAAACGATACCTCCCAAAGAAATAACCGCAACCTCTGTTGTTCCACCACCAATATCCACAATCATATTCCCCATTGCACTACCAATAGGAATACCCGCGCCAATTGCCGCCGCGACTGGCTCCAAAATAATATAAGCCGCTTTAGCGCCAGCACTCAAAGTCGCATCAATTACCGCACGGCGCTCCGTAGAAGTCACTCCCGCAGGAACAGATACCATAACCTCTGGTCTAAAGAAACGAATACCTCCCGCAACTTTATTAATAAAATAACGAATCATTGCTTCAGTAACCCGATAGTCAGCAATTACCCCATCTTTAAGCGGACGATTAGCAATAATCGTCTCTGGCGTTCTTCCAATCATTTCTTTCGCCTCACTACCCACTGCTACTACCCGATTTTCCTCTGTTTGCACTGCAACCACTGATGGCTCATTAATGACAATGCCCTTTTTGGGAAGACATACTAAAACGTTAGTTGTTCCTAAATCAATTCCGATCTTTTTTACAAACATAAAATTATTTTAAAACCTTATAAATATATCAAACACAATAACAATAGCAGATATTTAGTGCCCCAGAGCGACATCCCACTGTGCGGAAATAGCAGATTGCGATAGCAAGTGACAATATCTGCCCTCCCTACCGGCAGGCAGGTATTTGCTATTCGCTATCATTTATTATTCTACTCTCCCAATTCTCGCCCCTAAATTTCTCAATCTTTCTTCTAACTTTTCATAGCCACGCTCCACTAATTGAATATTATCAATTTCGCTTTTACCTTTAGCACCCAGCGCTGCAATAATCAGTGCTGCACCGGCACGGATATCAGGACTGATGATTTTGGTACCTGTAAGTGGAGTAGGACCAGAAACCAAAGCACGATGAGGGTCACAAATAATAATGTTTGCACCCATTTTTACCAGTTCCTCAACATAATAAAGGCGTCCTTCGTACAACCAGTCATGAATCAAACTAGTTCCTTTAGCTTGCGTCGTCAAGACAGTGAACGGTGCTTGTAGATCAGAAGGAAATCCTGGCCAGGTGTCGGTTTTAATTGTCACTGCTTTAAACTCTTGAGTTGGCTTTACTAGTAAGTTATCTCCTTGCAACTCAAAATTCACACCTAACTCTTCCATCTTAGCCAAAATAGAATCTAATTGCTTCAAGGGACCAATATTTTCAATTAAAACTTCGCCATGAGTAATTGCCGCTGCCATTGCAAAGGTTCCTACTTCTAATTGATCAGGAATAATTGAATATTTAGTACCATGCAATTCTTCCACTCCCTCAATTTCTATAGTATGGGTACCCTGACCTTTAATTCTTGCTCCCATCTTGTTTAAAAAATTCGCAAGGTCTTCAACGTGTGGTTCGCAAGCAGCAAATTTAATTATTGTTTTACCATCTGCCAAAGATGCCGCCATCATCGCATTTTCTGTTGCCGTAACACTGGCTTCCCCGAGAAAAATCTCGCTGCCCTTTAAGCCAATGGTTTTTGCATGATAATTCTCTGTATCTTGAGTAATGTCTGCACCTAACTTTTCCAGTGCCATAAAGTGAGTACCAATGGGACGACGACCAATGATACAGCCACCAGGATGCGGCATAGTAACTTTACCCAGACGTGCTAATATTGGACCCAAAAGAAGAATAGAAGCACGTAATTTCTTCACCAAGTTATGGTCCAAAGAACTATTTTTTAATCCGCTTGGATCAATTGTTAATTGATGTTCACCCGTCCACTCAATTTTTACCCCGCCTTTCCTCAAAATTTCAATCAGATCACTGACATCAGAAATCTTCGGAACATTATCTAAAACCGTTTTTTCTTTCGTTAAAACAGTAGCGGAAATAATTGGCAAAGCAGCATTCTTGGCACCACTGGTTCGAATTTTGCCTTTAAGCGGAATTCCGCCCTCAATGACAAATTTTGGCATAATATACGACTAAAAAGAAAAAGACCGACCCCCGGTTCACTACCTATTGTAGCGTAGAACAGCGAAATAATCAAATAAAGATACTAAAAAATACTTTGTAGACAAAGATAAATGGAAAGAGTAAAATAAAAGTGCTCAAGGCAGAAATCTGAAGGCTGAAGTCTGAAGTAACGAAATTTTAGACTTCCGAATTCAGCCTTCTGTCTTTATAACTAGACCTATGATTATTCAGAAACATAAGTTCAAAAATGGTTTGCGTTTGATTAACCTCAAACGTGCCGGTTTAGAAACCGCTACCATCATGGCAATGGCAGGTTGTGGCTCTCGTTACGAAAAGGATAGTGAAGCAGGAATCTCACATTTCTTAGAGCATATTGTCTACAAAGGAACCAAGAATCGCCCTGATCCTCTGTCTGTTGCCGAAACAATTGACAGTATTGGCGGTGAAACTAATGCCTTCACCGGCAAAGAAATTACCGGTTTTTACGCGAAAGTTGACCGTTATCATTTTAAAACCGCGCTAGATTTTGTCAGTGATATTTATCAAAATGCTTTACTAAAAGAAAATGATATTGCAAGAGAAAAAGGAGTGGTAATTGAAGAAATTAATCTTTATCAGGACACGCCAATTAAATACATTTTAAGTTTGGCGGAAGAAATTATCTGGCCCAAGAGTGACCTCGGTCGAGACATTATCGGTTACAAGAAAAGCGTGCGCACTCTGAACAACAAAAAGATTCTTAGTTACTTACGCCGTTTTTATACTGCCAACAACACCATTATTGGCATTGTTTCCTCTTTTGATATCAAGCAAATCAAAGACCAAGTATTGGTAAAATTTGATAGATTACCCAAGGGGAAAAAGGTAAAACCAACAAAGGCACCCCAAATCAAAACAAAACAACCCCGTTTGCGAATAGTCTACAAGAAAACTGATCAAGCTCATCTCGCCCTAAGCCTTAATACACCCTCCTTTAACAGTAAAGATTACCCGGTAATTGAAGTGATTGACGCTTTATTGGGCTCAAACATGAGCTCCCGTCTTTTTTCCCGCATCCGCGAGCAACTGGGACTAGCTTATCTGATTAAATCTTACATCGATTCCTATCAAGATGCCGGTGCTTTGACTATTCAAGCAGGACTAAGATTGAATAAAGTAAAAGAAGCAATTCAGGAAATTATCAAAGAACTCAAGCACTTAAAAGTAGAACCAGTAAAGACGAAAGAACTAAATAAAGGAAAAGAATTTTTATTGGGAAAACTGGCTTTAGAAAAAGAAAAGAGCGAAGAAATTCTTGCAGAATTTTTAGACCGCGAATTTTATCAGAAAAAACCGCGCAATTTTGAACAAATTGAGCGGGAAATTAAAAAAGTAACTACTAAAGATATTTTGAGGGTTAGTAAAAAGTTATTTCAGAATAAAAATTTGAGTTTAGCGTTAATCGGACCGTACAAGAACAGTAAAGAGTTTCAAAAAATGCTGTATTTTTAGGATTTTTTACGTTTTTCACTTTTTGTTTTAAGTTTATTTTATGTCCGGTCACTCTAAATGGCATTCCATTAAACATAAAAAAGGTGCTGCGGATCAAAAACGCGGGCAGATTTTTACAAAAATCTCTAACGCGATTTCCATTGCCGCGAAACTAGGCGGCGGCAATCCCGCAATGAATCCTCGTCTGGAATTAGCAATTGCTAAGGCCAAAGAAGTAAATATGCCCAAAGACAGAATTGATCAGGCAATCAAACGCGGCACTGGCGAAATTGAAGGAACAAAAATTGAATCCGCAACTTATGAGGCCTATGGCCCTTTTGGCATTGCGCTAATTATTGAAGCAATCACCAGCAATAAAAACCGTTTGCTTTCTGACTTGCGTCGCTTTCTTTCGGAAAATGGAGGAAAGTTAGCCAGTGTCGGTTCAGTGAATTATCTTTTTGAACAAAAAGGACTAATCAATATCAATGTCACAGAGCTAGATCAAACCAAGAAAGAAGAACTAGAACTCGCCGCAATTGATAACGGAGCACTTGATGTCAATGAAACCAATAACACAATTGAAGTTTATACTAATCCGCGTGAATTGAATCAAGTAAAAACCAAACTGGAAGCAGCGGGATTTAAAATTGAATCCATGGAATTAATTATGGACCCCAAAACTACTGTGCCGATTACGGATAAAATAAAAGCGCAGCAAGTGATTGATTTTATCGGGAAATTAGAGGAATTAGAGGACGTTGATAAAGTGCATAGTAATTTTGAAATTGGGGAAGAGTTGATTTAGAAGTACTGTCAATACAATAAAAACAGGATTAAACCCTGTTTTTATATTTCGCACTTGTAGAGATATGCCGTGACGCGTTCCTACACTTGGTTAAACGATTTATTCTTGCGTCATCCTCTCCACCTCATCCAAAGTCGTCACCCCATCCAAAACCTTCAAAACCCCATCCTGTTCCATCGTCACCATTCCTTCTTTTAATGCTAATTCTTTTACTTCCCGATCGGAGGCACCACCGTGAATTAATTTTTTCATCGCGTCACCAACGACTAATACCTCAAACAAACCCGTGCGACCTTTATAGCCAGTATTGTTACAAGCCTCACAACCCCTACCCTCCCTTAAAATAGTATTTTCATCTAATTTAATATCCTTAGTAATATCCGCGGGGATCTTGGCAATTACTTCTTTAATTTTGGCCAACTCTTCCGGTTTAATTTTTCTTTCCGTCACACATTCTTCGCAAACTCGGCGAATCAAACGCTGGGCAATGACGACATTTAACGCTGAAGAGATTAAAAACGGTTGGACACCGATATCAATCAAGCGGGGAACAGCACCAGCGGCATCATTGGTATGTAAAGTAGAGAGCATTAGATGACCGGTTAATGCCGCATTAATAGCAATATCAGCAGTTTCCTTGTCGCGAATTTCCCCGACCATGACAACATCCGGATCCTGACGAACAATAGAACGTAAACCATTAGCAAAAGTATAATTACTTTCCGGTTCCACTTGGGACTGGGAAATATTCGGTAGGCGATATTCAATCGGATCCTCAATAGTAATAATTTTCTTTTCCTCGGTATTTAATTTTCCCAAGAACGCATACATCGTGGTAGTTTTACCGGAACCTGTCGGTCCGGTGCTCAACACCATGCCATTCGGTTTTTTAATTGCTTTTTCCACTTCTTCCAATGCTTTGCCCATCAATCCCAATTCTTCCAGGGAAAGAACCCGCTGCTGTTGATCTAATAAGCGCATCACGATGCTCTCACCGGCAGGAGTCGGAAGAGTAGAAACACGAACATCAAAACGCCTACCCATGCTTCGCACACTAAACTTGCCGTCTTGCGGGATATCAGCAATATTTAATTTTATCTTTGCCAAGAATTTAATGCGTGAAACAACGGTCTGGTAAATTTCCTTCTCCATCTCCGCAATATCATGCAAAACACCATCAATGCGATAGCGCACTTTTACTTTTTCTTCCTCCGGTTCTAAATGAATGTCAGAAGCCCGACCGACAATTCCGCCGGCAAAAAGAGTATTGACAACATCTGTCGTCGGAACATTGGAAATACGCTGCTGTAGTTCGGACAAATTTCTGATCCTCTCCTGAAACTTACTAATATCTTCTGCCTTAACCTCAATATCTTCCGCAATTTGCTTGGTAAGAATAATTTTATTATAAAGCTCCAGAGCGTAAAGAAAACTGCTTTCCGAAATTAAACTAAATTCCACCTTAATACCTTCTGTCTTGGCAATTTTTTCCCCAATTTTCTTGGCCCGATCATTACCCGGATCAACTATTCCGATACGAAGCTTTCCTCCACCTTTATAAAAAGCAATGATGCGATTTTCCGCAGCAGTATTCTCATCAATTAATGCTAAAACCGTCAGATCAATGGGATAGCCAAAAAGGTTTACATAGGACATCCCAAAAGCTAATGCCTTAATCTGCGTTTCTCTTTCCTCCGTGCCGCGATTAATCGTCTTGAGAACATCTAGAAATGAATTGTAATGCTTGTCTTTCATAATCTTATTAAATATCTTTTGCAGAGACGTAGCATGCCTATCCTGACGAAGCTTTTGGTAATAAAGATTACATATCTACTTTTTCGTTTTTCATTTTTCGTTTTAAGTTTACTCTATTATAACATAAACCCGCCCGAGTTTATGCTCTCGGACGGGTTTAATTCTGAGCTATTTTAGGAACTCTTGCCAAAATTCGGATTCGCCTTCATGAATTCACTCATGATATTAAAGATCTTCTGATAATCTTTTTGGATATCAACTTCCGTATAATCTTTGGGTGCATCAACGCTAACATCACTGTAATCAAATACTATCTCACCGGTTGTTTCATCTTTGGCACTAGTAATAGCGATTTTTTTAATTTCTTTTTTACTCGCCGAAATCCAGAGAATACCATCTTGAGTATCTGATCCTAAATCAGTATAGGTAAACTTGTGACAACCTGTACCATCCACTGATTCTTTACCAACATAAACAATTTTACCACTGTCAATGGCAGACGCATTGAAATCCTTACTAACTTCTTTGAAATCAAAACTCTTTGCCAAATCTTTAGTGGAATCGCTGGTATCAGATTTATAACGAAGCCATTCGCTGGAATTACCAAGGTAAGTATAACCGCTGATGCTTGCAATTTTCAAAGTAGCACCCTTACTTGTCATTGACATACTGAACTCATCTCCGGACTTTGTAAGTTCAATATCATAACTAGTCCCTTTTTGATTCATGGTCCCTTTAATCTCATACGCTTTTGCGTTGCTGAGATTCTCGGATGCTTTGGTGATTAAATCTTTCTGGTCTCCCTTACTCAATTTAAACCAAGAGCATCCCGCCGCAGTTGCGACGACGACAATTGCAAGAATGCCGATTCCTGCAATCATCAGACTCTTTTTGTGCATTGATTCTCCTTTAGAAATTAAAATTACTTTTTTTCTTAATCAAAAGCCAATTTTTCTCACTCCCTTTGAATCTAATCAGTGCCCACTCGCCTTTGAGCTTCCTTCCCATAAGTTCAAAGGTCGCCTTCCCTTCTTTTAACATTTTCTCCATTGGAGCAAGCGGTCTATAAGTTCCTTCATCCCAAATCAAAACTTTTCCAGCGCCATATTCGCCTTTCGGAATTACCCCTTTAAACTTAGCATATTCCAAAGGATGATTCTCTACTTTTACCGCTAAATGCCGTTCTTTCGGCGTTTTGGGAAACCCCTTCGGAACCGCAAAGGAAACTAACTCACCGCCGACTTCCAAACGAAAATCATAATGCAAATGCGAGGCATGATGTTCTTGAACTACAAAAATCAAACCTTTTACCTTTTGCCCTTTACCCTTTACCTTTCCCTTAGGTTCAGAAGTTTTTTTGAAATCGCGTTTAGTTTGATATTTTTTAAGCGACATATTTAAAACTTAATCCCTTCTTCTACTTTCTGCTCCTCATTGCACCGCTCTTGTACCAAGTGTCCCAAATAAAGTGTCCCACCGACAATCAGAATTCCTAAAAGTAAAAGTAAAATAACTTTGATGAGTTTTTTATTGCGCATTTTTCAATTACTGGCGGAGAGGGTGAGATTCGGACTCACGGTGCCACAAAGTGGCACAGCGCTTTTCGAGAGCGCCCCGATCAACCACTCCGGCACCTCTCCTTAAACTACACTACAAATTAGATCGCCATTTCTTTCTTCAAAATATCTCTAATCTGTCGCTTTAGTGACTTCATACCGTCACTCTTTTTCAAAAACTTTTCTCTTCGTAACGCATCGGACTCTTTAAGAGATAAACCTCATAATGAATTAATTTCAATGGTCTTCTTAATCGAGTTAACTTAACTTTACCTAATCGATGATGATCCTTAACTCTTTTCTTTAAATCTCCAGTTAAACCTTTGTAGAGTTGTTTATTTCTCAAAAGTAAAACATAAACGTAACACATAGTCCCTCCTTGCCATGCCTTCATAGCTTGGCGAGGGCGATTTATTAAACCACTCTAGCACCCCTCCCAGTTAAAACGAAACTCTTAGCACTTCAAGGATAAAAACAACAAGGAGAACGACAGGGATAATATATTTAATCAAGTAAACAGCAATAAATGGAATTCTGATCTCACTATTTCTATTAATCTCCTTGAGAAGTCTCTTCGGCTTCCAGAACCAAGTAATAACAATACAAAGTAGTGCCGCGACCACCGGTATCAGCAAAGAACCAAAAATGAGATCCATGAAATCTAAAAATGACTTGCCCCACACAATCAAATTAAAACCAGCGTAACTCAATGCCGAGGGTATTCCTACCACGACTACAACAAGAGAGACAAGAACAGTTGCTTTCGTTCTACTGAATTTACGCTCGTCTATAAGAGTAGTTACCCCCACTTCCAACATTGAAATCGCAGATGTTATCGCGGCAACAAACAGTAGCAAGAAAAATACTGCCCCGAAAAATTTTCCTCCCCACATCACTGAAAATATCTCCGGTAACGTCACGAATGCCAACTCTGGTCCTGCCGCAGGATTGAAACCAAAGGAAAACACAATCGGAAAGATGATAAACCCAGCTAATATTGCTATCAAGGTATCAGCGCCAGCAATCATAAACACGCTTCTCGGCACCCCCTCCTTCTTACTCAAGTAACTTCCATAAGTGAGCAAAATCCCAAAACCAGCCGACAGTGAAAAAAGAGCTTGTCCGCACGCTAGTAGCCAGATATGAGGATTTGACAAGACACTCAAATTGGGCGTGAGATAAAACTTTATACCTTCCCTTGCGCCAGGGAGAGAAATTGCTCTGACCACTAGAACTAAAATCAATATAAGTAGCAATGGGAGTAAGAATCTGCAGGTTCTCTCGATTCCTTTCTTGATTCCAAACTTCACGATCACTGCTACAAGTAGGATAGCTCCGAAAAAGAAAAATAGCGGATATATTGTTTTTGTAAATGTCTCAAAGTTTACATTCCCAAAAAGAGAAAAGAGAAAATACGCAAAGGTCCAGCCAGTAACCACCAGGTAATAGCTCAAAATGAAAAGCACCACCGCGACCGGAAGCAAGCCAATTAAGGCAACTTTAGAATTTATCCTTTTTAAAGAAGTTAACACTGAACCTTTAAAGCTCCTTCCTGTCGCAAACTCCATTAACATTACCGGAATCCCCAAAAACAACACGGCAATAAAATAGGGAATCAGAAATGTCCCCCCGCCATTCTCACCAACAATGTAAGGGAAACGCCAGATGTTACCTAAACCGATCGCCGACCCAATACCTGCTAAAATAAAACCGGTCTTAAACCATTGTGCTCGCATATTTTGTATGGCACCTCACTTATCCACTCCCGCAACCTCTTGCCTAAACAAGGTCAAAGGTCGCAAGTTATAGGGCAAAGTTTCTAGATCTAGTAACTCCGCCCCATAACCTCCCTTGTCATAAGGCAAATGTCTTTTTGCCCTAATTTGAAGGTCCTACCCGATATACCGCCGCTTGGGGAATATAAGTGCTGTGAAAAGTATCCTTCTTTATCAACTTCCCCCCACGATAAATATAGCGATAAAGAACTGCCTTTGCGCCGGAAAAGGCGCCTTCCACCATTACTCTTGACCCCGGCGTCATACTGGGATCAACAATTGTTTGCGCTGGACCGGGACTAGCACCGGCGGAGATATAAGGACCTTCAACTTTTACGGTACGTCCATCTTTTGTCCCGAAGAAATCAAAGGTTAAATTATTCCCCGAGATACTGGTCTGAATCAAAATATGATTTCCAGTATCATTAATAAAACGTAAATCGGGGTGGGGATTATAAATAGTTGCATCCGTTCCCGCCGGCTCGTAGTACATTACGCGGAAACGGTGTTCGGAACGCTCAGTAATTGGTAAACCAGTATTCAGAGCGGCACGGAAACAAGTAGTTGCAATTTGGCATAAACCACCTCCATATTCGGGAACAATTCTGTTTCCTTTAATCACTAACTCCTTCAAATAACCAGTGCGCCCACTAATTTCCCCTAGAGTTTTATTCAGCGAAAATTCCTCTCCCGGCGCAATAATTATCCCATTACAAGCTGCAGCGCCAGTATAAATATTATGAATGCGATTAGTCGGTGAGCCAGCGAAATTAGAAGTACCTTGCCCAATCAGCTCTTTAATTCCTAATTTGTTTAAATCTTTTTCAGTGATTTGGGGATTGGCAGTTTTCATTTCAATCTTCGCTTGGTTCTTTTTCTCCTGAATTGCTAGTTCAATCCCCACAATCGTTTTTTTAATTTCAACTGATGAACCCTTGCGACTGGAGGAAATCACCCGCAATTTTCCTCCACTATAAGAAAGACGAATATTAGTCGGCGTTCGATCAACTTCCGGTGCAATCTCACCAATATACTCACCGACAACGTTTTCATTTAAAACAACTACCAAAACTTTTGGCAAACTGCTTTTCATAAGCAGGCTTGGATTATTAGTCAGATAACTTCCTGCATTCTTCTCTGCTTTTTCTACCTTGACTGCTCTAAAAGAAAGCCAGTAACCTAACCGCTCTTTTCCAATCGTGAAGTTTTTTACTGAAGAAGTCAGGGTAAAACCACGATTTAAAATTGCTTCCGCAGCTTTCTTGGTCTTAGTAATATCTTTCACAGTCAAAACAGGATCAATTTGAATTAGTTGCAAATCAGTTTCAAGATCTTCTAGATTCCTAGTTGCTTTAAGTAAAACACTAATAATAGCTGCACTATTAAAATGCTTCCCCGTCTTTCCCTTCACCGGCACAAAATTTTTTCCATCAAAACGAAGAGTTGCCTCCTGAACTTTTCGCGTTATTCCCTTAGCATGTTTGAAAAAATAATTATCTATCTTATCAGAATCAAAACTAGTAATTAAAGGTTGCCGATAAAATCCTGACAGTAGAATCAACTGTTCACCGAACTGCTGAAAAATACTCCCTCTTTTACCAAACGAAAAAACCGCATCAATAGTACCAACAGAATCAACTGTCATTCCCAACTCTTTAAATGTTGGTTGGTATACTTTGTCCTGATAATGCAGAATTACTTTGGTATTGGAATAATCTTTAATTCTTTCTTGCAGATAGTTATAGGCTTCCTCTCTTGTTTTTCCAGTGAGATTCAAGTGGCCAACAGTTCCCCCGACAAAAACCTTCTCTGCATAGGCAATATTTTGCCAGACAAAAAAGGCAATCAAAACTGCGATTGCCAGATAAACTAATAACAACATCCAAAAGCCCAGTTTCTCATAAAAACACTTCTTTCTCCTAACCTTCTTTGAACTGATTTTCTTAGTCTTGTGACGCTCTTTCCCCGACTGTACAGAGAAACGATGCTTCTTGTGCTTTTTTTTACCAGTAACTGAGTCAAAAGTCTTAGAAGGTCCTAAATTTTTAACTTCCTCATCTTCATCCATCAATCATTTAATTAGCAACTCTACCAGAGGCCAATCTATCTCTGGCAGAAACAATTATTTTGCCTTATTAAGAATTTCTTCTAATAATTTCCGGGCAATTTCTTCTCGCTCTTTTATCTCACTATCAAATGTAGCTAGTTTAAAAACAATCTCATCACCAACTTTAAAATTCCTGGGTAAATTCTCTTTTTCCCATTTCAATTCCTGACCGTCTTCAAATTTAAACACCGCTGATCCACCTTCAAAGCGATCAAGGATAACTTTCTTGGCACCAAGATTTTTGATTTTATCGGGAGTCATAGAAATGAGTGATATAAGAGCAGAGGTCAGAGAGTACAGAGCAGAGTTAAGGCCTTTGGGCTTTAAGTCTTAAAGACAAAAACTATACCCCCTGAACTCTGCCCTATTGTTAACATTTACAACAGCGTTAAAATCTCTATCTTAGAAATCCAACTATCAACAATGCAACAACGTTCGCTATTTTTATCATTGGATTGATTGCCGGACCAGCGGTATCCTTGTAAGGATCACCGACAGTGTCGCCGGTTACTGCCGCCTTGTGAGCATCACTGCCTTTACCGCCTAATTTCCCGCTCTCAATATACTTTTTCGCGTTATCCCAAGCGGCGCCACCGGAAGTCATCGAAATCGCCACAAAAATTCCCGTGACAATACTTCCGACGAGTAAACCACCAAGTGCTTCTGGACCAAGAATCAATCCCACCAAAATCGGAACTACGACCGGAATTAATGCCGGTAAAATCATTTGTCTAATTGCCGACTGGGTGACAATATCAACGGCTTTAGCATAATCCGGCTTCGCTTTATTTTGCATAATCCCCTTGATCCGTTTAAACTGACGACGCACCTCGGAAACAACCGCACCGCCTGTCTTGCCTACTGCTTGCATTGCAAGTGCACCAAAAAGATAGGGAAGTAAGCCACCAATAAACAATCCCACTAAAACATAAGGATCATCTAATTTGAAAATAACTTCTCTGCCGCGACTTACGAATTCATGAATATAAGAAGCAAATAAAACCACTGCCGCCAGTCCTGCCGAAGCAATTGCATAACCTTTAGTAATTGCCTTTGTGGTATTTCCCACCGCATCTAAGGGATCAGTGTTATCGCGCACTTTCTTAGATAACTTTGCCATCTCAGCAATGCCGCCGGCGTTATCAGTAATCGGACCAAAAGCATCAATCGCCACAATAATTCCTGTCATTGACAACATACTCATCGCAGCCAAAGCTACTCCGTACAATCCTGCTAAACTATAAGCGCCAATGATTCCCGCTGCAATAACTAAAATAGGCAGAGCAGTTGATTTCATTCCAACCGCTAAACCGGTAATAATATTAGTCGCGTGACCCGTAACGCTAGATTCAGCAATTGATCTTACTGGCCGATACTTTGTCGCCGTAAAATATTCGGTAATAATCACCATTAAAGCCGTAACTGCAACACCAATCACCGTAGCTAAGTAAATTTGCCAAAGCGCATAACTACCATTATCTTTCATCAAGAAATAAACGGCGGGAATAAAGACAACTAAAGCAACCAGAGAACTAACAATCAGTCCTTTATAAAGTCCCCACATAATTTTTGCCTTTTCCTTAATTCTAACAAAGAAAGTACCAATAATAGATGCAACAATCGCAACTGCGCCCAAAACTAACGGTAGCAAAATAGCATTTTCAAAGTTTTTAAATAATAAAGAACCAAGCAACATCGCCGCAATCGCTGTCACTGCGTAAGTTTCAAATAAATCTGCTGCCATACCCGCACAATCGCCGACATTATCACCAACATTATCAGCAATCACCGCGGGATTACGCGGATCATCCTCAGGAATACCTTTTTCTACTTTACCAACAAGGTCGGCACCGACATCAGCGCCCTTCGTATAAATCCCACCGCCAAGACGAGCAAAGACGCTAATTAAGCTACCACCAAATCCCAAACCGATTAAAGCAGTAACATCCTTAAAAATTAGATAGAAACCCGTCACACCTAACAATCCTAGACCAACAACAAGCAACCCTGTCACCGACCCCCCTAAAAAAGCAATGCGAAATGCTTTTCCTAGCCCTAATCGAGCTCCTTCGGCAGTGCGCACATTAGCCCGCACTGAAACATTCATACCAATGTAACCAGCAAGCGCTGAAAGAACCGCGCCAGTTAAAAACCCTAATGCCACTACTTTTCCTAGAGTAAACCAAAGAACCAAAAGCAGTACTACTGCAACCAGAAAAACTGCCCGATATTGGCGATTTAAATAAGCCATTGCCCCCTTCTGAATCGCACGAGAAATTTCTCGCATTCTCCCAGAGCCACTTGGTTTCCGTAAAATCCAAATTACTAGGATCAATCCATAAAGTACCGCTAATCCCCCGACAATGAGGGCAAAATAAATTAAATTAGTCCCCGTTAGAAAATCTTGAATGCTCATTGCGTGATGTTAAATATTAAATGTTAGACAGTAGATGTTAGATGATAGATGGTAGATACAAATTCCCACCTCTGACATCTAACATCTTCCATCTACCATTGTCTTTTAATTTTGCGATAAATATCTAGCGTCTCTTTTGCCATACATTTCCAACTATATCTTTTTACTCGCTCTATCCCCTTCAATCTCATCTGTTTCTGTAAATTCTGATCCTGAAGCACTTTGATAATTTGCTCTGCCATATTATTAGCATCATCAGGATCGAAATAAACTGCAGCATCACCCAAAATCTCTGGCATTGAAGAAGTATTAGAAGAAACAACCGGCGTACCACAAGCCATTGCTTCAAGTGGTGGTAGACCGAACCCTTCGTAGAAAGAGGGGAAAGTAAAAATGGTTGCGGCACTGTAAAAAAGCGGTAGCTCTTCTTCTGGTACAAAACCGGGAAGAATAATATCGTTTCGATAAGGAGAATTTTGAATTGCTGCTTCTGCCTCTTCTTGTTCAGGTTTCCCAATTTCTCCCGTAACTATAAGTTGACAATCTATTTTATAACGACTCTTGATTAAATTAAATGCTGCAACTAGTCCCTGAACATTCTTATGGTAACGCCAATTGCCAATATAAAGCAAAAAAGGCTTTGCAATATGATATTTTGCCTTGAGGTCAGCAATAATTTTATGGTCGGAAATCTCACGATATTGGGGATCTACTGCTTCATAGGTAACAGCAATTTTGTTTGGATCAGCATGAAGAATTTTTACCAGATCCTGTTTAGTATTTTCCGAAACTGCAATTGTGAAATAGCTATGTTTAACCGTACTACGAATTACTAAACCGTAAAACAAACGATGGAGAAAACGACTTTTTTTCTTTCCCGGAAAGAGAGTATGAATTAAATCGTGAATGGTGACAACAAATGGTTTTTTATAAAAGACCGGGGCGTTGAAGTGAGGAAAGTGAACTAAATCAACATCTAGCTTGTTTAAAAATCTCAAAAACTTTGTCTGCTCAGCGATGGAATAATGAGGAAAGTCAGCAAGAATCTTTTTAAAATTGGGCTGATTGATCTGACATTCGTCAAAGTTATCCTTGCGTAAAAGGATTAAATATTCATTTTCTTGATCAATCGCGGCAAGGTTATGCAAAAGCTCACTTATATATCGCCCGATTCCCGTGAATTTCTTGCCGTACATTCGTGCATCAACTGCAATACGCATTCTCAATCAATAAAAAACAAGCTTTTCTAAGCTTATTTTACAACAATCTTGACTTTTATGCTACTTTTTCTTTGGTCTGGTTGTCTTTGGCTTTGCTCCATAAAGCGGCACTACCGGTTTCTCAAACTTGCCCTTTCTAATCAATAGTGGCGAGAATTTAGCCCCCTTCCCAATTCCAATAATCGGAATATCCAGGACACGGGCGAGAGTATTGAAAGTGCTGATAATAACTCGCAAGGCCGTAAAGGATCCTGGTCCTTTTACGACAGCGATTCCCTTAAGATCCTGCAGATAAATACCATTATCACCAACAAATTTGGCAAAATAGTTCAAAACTCCCACTGAACCATGCCGGCTGATGGAATACTCAGTGGTAACCTTGATCTTTCTCTGATCCCAGAGTTCCAAGCGCACCCTATTTTCATTGTGATCAACAAAAACAAACATTAGATTATCTTAACTTGTCTTTTATTTTGGTCAATTACCTCAAAATGAATCTCAATTCGCTCTCTTGGTAAAAGTCCCCTTGCTTTATCAGCCCATTCTACAACACAAATCGTTTTCGGATCTTTAAAATCTTCTTCTACCCCCAGATCTCTAATCTCATCTAAACTATCTAAGCGATAAAAATCATAGTGATACAAAGCAATGCCTTTTAATTTGGTTTGACCATAGGCGCGCATCACTACAAAAGTCGGACTGACTACTCTTTTCTTTACCCCCAGAGCTTTTGCTAAAAATTGCACAAAAGTAGTTTTACCACTGCCTAAATCGCCGATCAAGGCAATAGTTTCTCCACCTTTTAGTTCCGAAACGATCTCCTGAGCAAATTGCTCCATTTCTTTTAATGTCGAAATAATTTTCGTCTCGGTCATTGCAAAATAATTTTAAATATGTTACATTTTAACCTCATGAATCCTGGTGGTCCCTTCAAAACTAGTTCACCTGAAAGGAAACTGATGGGAGCGAAAAACGGAAATGGGAAAAGAAATGGCAACGGGCGAAATAATCGTTGGAACAGCGAAAAAGAAATCGCACCGGCACGAGCAGCCTGCGACGCCGGAGCTCATTGCCCCAATGATTGCTTCCAATGTCCCTCAACCTGCCAACAAGAACGTGAAAGAGGCGGCTGTATTCACCCCGAACTACCAAGTTGCCTCAGCTGCGAAAAAGAACTGCGAGAGAAGCTGGGGAAAAAGTATTATCCCGAAAAATCAAACGGAAAGGGTGGTATCGATGATATTCTCTATTCCCCTTTGGAGAAAAAGGGTAATTCAGTCCCACCTCGCCAGAATGGGACGAAAACCAGCTTGCCCCTTCGGAATAAAACCAAAAGGTTTCTCGAAGAAGCTGGGAAAGATCACGCCGAATAAATTTATTCCTCCCCACGAGCGGCGGCGGATTGCTCACCTGAAGAGCATTGTCCCCAAAAGCCAGCACCGGAGAAATCTCGCTCGCTATCATAACCTCTACTGAGACCCTTCCAAAGGGTCTCTTTTTATTTCTTCAAACAAAGTACAATTGTTAAACAAATGAGTAATCCGAAAAGCCAAGCTAGAATCGCGGCATAAAATTTCACTCCTAATCCAGCACTTACTAAATGGTCAGTAATATCTGCTTGATAGCGGGGCAAAAGACGATTGCCACTGGTTGTTCTATTAATAATCCCTGTCACTCGAAACGAAGCTCCTTTTTTCGTTTCCGGCTTCTTAATTCCTGTTGTCTCTTTGATAGAAACTTTTCCCGCACCCGATCCGTCATCAAGATAAAAAACTGTTCCGGCATTGCGATCTACTTTGCCTTGGACAGTAACTAATTGTCCGGTTCGGTTTTCATTCTCGATCTCGCTTGTTTTAATTACTTCCGGATCAATCTTGCCCTTCCCGATAATTGCAATATCACCTTTCAATTCAATGTTTACCTTCCGCTCATGATAGGCTGTGGACATTTTACCCCGCACTCTTAGTTTATCACCCACCTTCAACTTCGGAAAGTCAGCTTTAGAGTAATAAACTTTCAAACCCGATTTTCCATCCTGAAAATAGAAATAATCATCGCTAAAAACATTTGGTTCTACTGTAACAATACCTTCAACAATCACTTTTGTTTTGTCAGAAAGTTTTTTTGCCTTCTCTATAGTGATTTTCTGATACTGATCTTCCTTACCTAAAACTTCTCCAACAATCTGGTTTTTAGCTCCTCTCGTAACCTTGGAACTCCACCTCCAGCCACTCTCAGTGTAATTATAAGACCAGTTCGTTTTGGTAGCGGTATAATTTACTTCTTCAATGAGATTACCCTCAGGATCAAACAAGCGTACACTATCGGCATCGTTATTTAAAGTAAGACCACTCTCAGAACGATCTAAGATAAAATACTCACCCCCTTCAATAGTCCGGTCACCAAAAGTATAAGGATTACTTCCCCCTTCATTATCATCAATCTGATAATTCAAAAGTGAAACAGGTTGAGTGCCGTAGTTATAAAGCTCAATAAATTCATTCACGGCATCCGATTCTTTTGGATCGGGAAAAATCTCATTCAAGCGGACTGTAAAAGGAAAATTTGGCAAAGCGCTAATTACTATCATCTTACGGTCAGAGAGTTTTCCATCACTTACTAAAAGTTCAACGAGATAATCTGCCGGTTCAATGAAACTATGATCCGCTTCCATTGTTTGAACTGTATCCCCACCACCAAAATCCCAAACAAAACTTAAGGGCTGATTTTCCGGATCAACCGAATTCTTTGCCGAAAAATGGACATTCAAAGGTACTTTTCCACTCATTCTATCCACAGTGATTGCCGCTCTTGGACAGTCATTATTATCTGCTCCCGGACTTGGCCCGTCACCGCAAACCGTCCAGTTACTCTCACTATCCGGTTGATCAGCAAAAGTACGTTCCAATGATTTTCCAGCACCAGGATCAAAAGGAATTTTATCTAACTTATCATCATCGCGGTCACCAAACGATTCATAGTCAGCTGGTGTACCAAAAGTGCTAATTATATATTGCCGCTCCATCACAAGCCCACTATATAAAGTAAGGGGATCATCAGTGGTCAAACCATTTCCCAAGTAATTATTTTGAGTAGTAACAATAATCGTACCATTAGGAAAATCGTAAGGTTGATTAAAAGTAGGATATTGTTTATCAATTACTACCGCGTAACCTTTCGCCGGGACAGTTGTCGTGTTAATAATTATATCTGGATCATTTATTACTCCGTAACTCGTAGACCAAGGTTTAATTTGACTAGAAGCATCACCATCGGTAAAAGCGAAATTAACAATATCGATAGGGGTAGTACCGTAATTGTGAAGCTCAATAAACTCATTGTAATCCTCTGCGCCAGTACCGCAGTGAGCAAGCACTTCATTAATCGCAATTGTCGGCGCTGCGGCCTCAATCTTCAGTGGCAAACAAAAAAGCCCGCTTGCAAACACAACTAAAACGAGCTTTGCTAGTCCCTTGTTTTTCATTGTCCCTCCTTCCCCGCTTCGCTAGCGAGGTGATTAAAAAATAAATCCTCTCTTATCATAGCAAGAGAGGATTAAACCATAATTAAGTAAAAATTAACAACTTTTTTTCTCTTGTAAGAACGGCGCTTTCGTCAGAATCAAGTCAATGACAATTCCAATTATTAATCCTGTTCCCGTGAATAAAATAATTTCCGAAGGATCTTTAATCACTGTTGCCAAACTAACTAAGAAACCAATTAACCCCCCGCGTATAACAAAATTCAATTCGATCCTATCAAGTAATCCTAGAACTAAACCAACTAGAAGACGACTGTAGAAAATTTCAAGGAAAGTAAGGTTACAAACAGTGATGCAATATTTTGAAAGTATTACACAAAGAGCACCAAACAAAGCACCTAAAATGACTCCACCAATTAAACGTTTGTAGTTCATATTTCTAAATTCTAGATTCTACATTCTTAAAGCCCCCAGTGCCCTGTACCGAATGGTACAGGGCTTTGCCATATGTGCTATATACAATATACGACTGTGCCATGTACCATACAGCGCATGGCGCAGCAAACTCTCCCTTCCTGCCACTACTATAACACAATTTCCGAAAAATCAATAGGAAATCAATTATGGTATAATTAAAGATGATGTTAAGAAAATTGTTAGTCAATTACATTGAGAAAGCAATCAAAGAAGCGCAAAAAACTAAAGTGCTACCTGATTTTGCGATACCGGAAATTATCATTGAGAAGCCCGAAAATGAAAAATTCGGGGATTATTCCACCAATGTGGCAATGCGAATTGCCCCAACGATCAAAAGATCCTCCGCCGACGTCGCTGAATTAATTAAAAAATATTTTAGTGCAAAGGAGTTTGAAAAGCCAGAGGCGATTAGGGGATTTGTTAATTTTAAAATCAAGCCCGACTACTTAATTGAAAATTTAAATCTGGTTTTAACCGCGAAAGAAAAATTTGGTGAGCAAAAATCGGATAAAACTATCGTTATCGATTATTCCTCGCCAAATATTGCTAAACCTTTTGGTATTGGTCATCTCCGTTCCACTGTTATTGGTGATTCTCTGAAAAGAATCTACCGAAAATTAGGTTGGAAGGCAATTGGCATTAACCATCTGGGTGATTGGGGAACACAGTTTGGAAAACTATTAGTAGCTTATGAGAAATGGGGAAATAAAAAAGAATTAACAAAAGGTGGCATCAGATACTTGTTAGATCTCTATGTCCACTTTCACAAAGAAGCCGAGGAAAACACTGATTTAAATCAGTTAGCCCAGAAAGAATTTAAAAAACTGGAAGATGGTAATGAAAAGAACCTTAAAATCTGGAAACTTTTCAAAGAAACTAGCATTAAGGAATTTGACCGGATTTATCAGGATTTGGGAGTTAAATTGGAAATAATAAAAGGTGAATCAGAATATAACAAAGAAGCAAAAACGTTAACTACAGTGCTTCTAAAGAAAAAATTAGCAACTAAGAGTGAAGGTGCAGTTGTCATCGAATTACCCGATCCGAAAATTCCTCCGCTTTTACTGGAAAAAGCTGACGGCGCAACCCTCTACTCAACTAGAGATTTGGTAGCCGCGATTGATCGCTATCATCAATACAAGTTTGACTTGATGATTTACAATGTTGGCAACGAACAGTCACTACATTTCAAACAATTATTCCTTGCTCTAGAAAAACTTGGCTACATGTGGGTAAAGAATTGTAAACATATTTCTCATGGATTGTACCGTTTCAAAGAAGGACGAATGTCCACCCGCAAGGGGAAAATAATTTTTATGGAAGATGTAATTAAAGAAGCAATTGAAAAATCAACCAAGATTATTGCCGAAAAGAATCCAGATTTGAAAAATAAAGAAGAAGTAGCAAAGAAAATTGCGATTGGCGCGATTAAATATAACGACTTAGCGCAAAACAGAAGAACGGATATCGTGTTTGACTGGGAAAAAATGTTGAATTTTAATGGAGATTCTGGACCTTACTTGCAGTACACATACACGAGAATTCAGAGTATTATCCGAAAATCCGGCGTAGGGGTAATTCACGAATTGCCACGTCAACAGACACGATTGGATAAACCTGAGGAAATTGATTTATTGCGCGACCTCATCTATTTTCCCGAAACCATTGAAAATGCTGCTGCATTATTCGAACCGAATTTAATTGCCACTTACCTCAACCAACTCGCGCAAAAATTTAATTTGTTCTATAACAAACTCCCTGTTCTCAAAGCACCGGATGAAATCAAAAACAGCCGCTTAAAATTAATTGCGGCAGTAGCAATTGTGATTAAGAATGGGTTGGATTTGTTGGGAATTGAGACCGTGGAAGAGATGTAGTAATAATCAGAGTTACAAAAAACAGACCTATTTTCAGGTCTGTTTTTAAGTTTTACGTTTTAAATTTTAAGTTGTTTATTGCCCTTGCCATTGAATCTCACTCACCTTCCAGTTACCATTTTCCAAAACAAACTTCACTAACGCATTTTCGTATTTACCTACTCTGCCAGAAGCAGAAGAGCTATTTTCACGGAAAGTGTCAACTAAAACCGTAGCAGCAGAACCACTGTTTTCTAGAACTTTGGACATTAAAACTGTAGTTACCGTCTCATAAGTAGCACCACTAGTACCTTGTGCTTGTTTGCCAGCTACAAAAGTCGCCATTTGCTGACGCAGAGATTCACTCATGTAAGAATAGTTGTCAGTGATGTTTTTGAAATTACCTGCGGAGCTGAAAGTACCATAACTAGCAACAAATTTTTCTGCTAAACTAATTAAAGCGTCATTACCAGTACTGGTTGTCTCAGTAGTAGTTGCAGTTTGACCAGTAGTAGTTCCAGTTGTCGTACTAGTTGTATCACTAGTATCAGTAGGAGTTTGATCAGTAGCAGTTGTTGCAGTAGTGTCAGTAGTTGTAGGTTCCGTCCTGGATTTTAAACCACAGCCAACCGTGATAGTAGTAACTACTATCAACACACCGACAATACTGATTGTAACGATTGTTTTCTTATTCATAGTTAGCTATTAATATGTAATTCTATTGCTAGATAATTCAATTACTTCCGACCCACCTCTTTTCACTTCCCCGCCACAGAAGCAGGACAAGCAGCTAATCCTCTGTTACTTCGGACTCACTTCTTTCCACTTGGGATAGTCGGTAAGTTGAC
>Ga0185342_1000123_pt1 | contig 43688 bp, 31 predicted proteins | sample ConPoolayeEmetaG_FD_128045 | JGI IMG/M metagenome (GOLD analysis project Ga0185342, IMG submission 128045) | Hot spring microbial mat communities from California, USA to study Microbial Dark Matter (Phase II) - Cone Pool mat layer E metaG... ... | reverse complement strand
GGCCTACATCGCGCTGAGCGACGGCAAGCAACTGGACGCCCAGGACGGGCTGGAGACCGGCATCGGCGCGGCGCTGGCGGCCCTGGCCGGGATCAACAGCGTCTCCGGCCCGGGGATGCTGGATTTCGAAAGCTCCCTGAGCCTGGAAAAGCTGGTGCTGGACAACGAAATCTGCGGGCTGGCTCTGCGACTGGCCGCCGGCATCCAGCCTCGGGAGGACTTCCCAGCCCTGCCCCGGTTCCAGGAATTGCTCAAAACCAAGCATCTGCTGATCTCGCCACATACCCGCCGGTATCTCAACCTCGAGCACTACCGGCCCGGACCGGTCATCGACCGGGCCAATCGGGCACGCTGGCTGGAGGACGGGGGGCTCAGTCTCCACCAGCGCGCCCGACGAGAAGTCGAGCGGTTGCTCGCGGAGTATCAGCCACCCGAGCTGCCCGCCGACCTGCGGACCGAATTGACCAAGCTTATGCAGCGTGAAGCCCGCCGTTACGGCATGGACCGTTTGCCCCACCAGGACCTGTGAGACGGGAGATCCAAGGTGAACATCTTAGCGGAGATAGTGGATAGCCTTCTGGGCGGCCAGGACGAGCGGGTGGCGGAGCTTACTCGCCAAGCGATCGGGCAGGGCCTGCCCGCCAGGCAGATCCTTGACCAGGGGCTGATTGCCGGCATGAACCGGGTCGGCGAGCTGTTCCAGTCGCACGAATTCTACCTGCCGGAAGTACTGCTGGCAGCCCAGGCCATGAACGCCGGCATGGAGCAGCTCAAGCCGCTGCTGATCCAGGAGGGAGTTCCAACCCGGGGCAAAGTGGTGCTTGGTTCGGTGGAGGGCGACCTGCACGATATCGGCAAGAACCTGGTCGGCATCATGCTCAAAGGAGCTGGGTTTGAGGTCGTCGACCTGGGCACCGACGTACCCCCGCAACGATTCGTCGAAACTGCCCGCGAGCAGGGTGCCCCGGTTATCGGAATGTCCGCCCTGCTGACCACCACCATGCCCGGCATGGCGGCGGTCGTGAATCTCATCAAGCAGCAGGGACTGGCCGGGCGCATCAAGACCATCATTGGCGGCGCGCCGGTGACCGAGAAGTTCGCCCGCCAGATCGGGGCCGACGCCTACGGCTACGACGCCGCCAGCGCCGTCCAGCGGGTCAAAACCCTAGTGGGTGCCGACTGAAGCCAGTAAGCCGCCCGGCAGCAAGGTGCCCCCCCGGTCCTTTTCGGCCGGTCAGTGGCCGGACGATTCTCGGTGGTGCCCCTGGGCGGCAGGTTGCTCCACCGGCTCCGGGCTGGCCGCGGCCGGCGGGGTCGGTTTGGGCACCAGCGGCCGGGGCGGGTAAATCAGCGGCAACAGGAACAGCGCCGCCAGCGAGGTGACAATCGTGGCGATGGCCAGTGGGCCGATCAGGCGACGCGCCGACAGCGGAACCCACCCGAACGGAAGATTAAGCGCCCAAAGGACGCGATCTGCGACGCGATACGGGAGGCTGGCCAGTCGCCGCGCCGACCCGACCGAGACCGCAGGGGCCTTGGCTGACTCGCTCGGGGCCGGTGGCGCCGTCGACTCTGGGGCCATCGGCCCGGACGGCTGGGCCGTGTCGGGCGTTGCGGGATTAGACGCACTCGGTCGTGGCAGCGGAGCCAGCCGTTGAGCCTCGACCGGAATACGCACCACCGGGGCCTGCGTATCCTGGTCCAGGCTGGGAATGGCGGCCGCCCGGGCTTCGGCTTCCGCCAAAGCGGCTTCGATCTCGTCGGCCGTGGCCAGGGGCGGGCTTTCCTGCTCAGGGCTCATATGATCCGCTCGCCGCCGGCTTGCGGCGCCCCGTCAGTTAGCATCGGTTATCTGGGCCCCAGTCTGCATTTGCCTGGGCCGGTGCCGCTACAGGCCCGCCAGCCCCAGTACCCAGGCCAAGACTTCCCGGGCGGCCTGGTAGCCAAACGGGAATACCGAGTCATCCAGGGGGGCGGTGGAAAACTGCTGAGCGGACAGGATCCGCTCGTTGGCGCAGGTGGTGTCCATCAGATCGTTGCAGTCCGCCGTGTGTACCAGTCCCAGGAGGTGTCCGACCTCGTGAGCCACGGTGTTGCCCAGAGCCTGGGCCATTTGTCCCAAACTGGGGTTGACCACGAACGCCCCGCGATATCCGCCGGTGAACACGATGGCCTTATCGCTCTGATCCTGGTTCCAGGAGTCCACCTGCTCCGAGATCGCAAACGCCTGGGGATGAGACCCGCCAAAATACACCGTGGAGTGCGGGCCGGTCGGCTCCGGGTCATCGTCTGAGTTCAGCAAGATCAGGTCGAAGCCGGCGTAACGGTCCTCCACGATCTGCTGCACCCGGTCTTTGAGCAATTCGGTCAGGCCAGCCGGCAGGCCAACGTCCGCGGCACTGAACGGCGGCAAGTCGAATACCCCCACGTTGGGGATCACGATGTCCTGGCCGCCGTCCCAGTCCAGAAAAACCACCTGGCCTTCCGGTTCCGGCACCCCCACCTGACGCACTATGGTTATGCTCACCTGATACTCGCCCGACGTATTACTGCCCGGGTAGGCGATGATGCCCAGGTAATAGTTATCGGACTGAACCGGGACCACGAAGTCGATTAGCGGGTCCAGGTCGCTGCTGTCCGCCTCGCGGTCATCGTTGAACGCGACCAGATACTCGCGGCTGTCGAAGATGGCCGCGACCGGATCGAGGTTACCGCTGATGGTCTGCACGTCTACCCGCAGCTCGTCGCCGACTTGCAGCTCGCCCAGGTTGTACACGTCGATATCGCCATCCTGAATCGACCCGCGAAACTCGAGTTGCCCGCTGGAGCCGATGGGCAGGGCGGTGGCCGTGTTGAGACTGGCGTTATTGGCTCGGTCCAGCAGCGGTGGCTGCTCGTCGCCGGCACCGGTCTTGGAACTGACGGGGGCAAGGGGACAGCCCAACAACCCCAGCAACAAAACCCCCAGTGTGGTCAACGCTCTTGCCCGCAACCGACCCACCCGATTTCCTCCGTAATCAGGACGCGCCGGCCCGCTCAGCGATCCAGCTCCAGACAGGTCCCGCAACGGGTTTGCAGTTCCTGTTCGACCAGGGCGCGCAACTTCGCTTTCTGCTCCATTTTTGCGGCCCCCATGGCTCTTGCCAAGTGCTCCCCCTTCGCCTGGGGCATGCGGCCGACCGTCTGAGCCAGCTTGACCGGGCAGTTCTCGAAGCCCACCGCGAAGACGCTCTGCTCCAGCTCGGCCCGGGTGAAGCTCTGATCACCGGCCAGGTCCCAGGCAGTCCCGGTAGTGTCCATCAGGTCGGCCGGAACGCGGGTGTGGAAAAGACCCAGCAGGTGGCCCAGCTCGTGGCTGGCTACGTTTCCGATCATCTGGCCCATCTCCTCGGCCGTCAGGTTCATGACCGAGAAGTCGGCAAATCCGTCCACATAGATGATCGCGGTTTGCCAGGGGTCGGCGTTGTACTGGTCCACGTTGTCGGCCAGCCCCAGCAGTAGGTTGTCCACCCCGCCGAAATGCAAAGTGGCATGCGGCTGGTCCGGGGCCGGACCCTCGTCGGAGGTCAGGATAACGACATTGTACGCCGCATAATCTTCTCGCATGGCCGACACGATGGCCGCCTTGACGGTCTCAGTCGCCCCGGCATACGCAGGCCCCAGCCGCCCGGAGTCGAAGGCCGGGAAGGAAATGCCGCGGCGACCCTGGACCCGGACCTCCTGCCCCCCACCGAAATTCAGCCACACTAGCTGACCCCGAGGGGCCGGGACGGTCACGCCGCTCTCCCGACTGACCGAAAACCGAAACCCGCCGTCGGCGGTGGCGTACGAGGGCATCACGCCCAGGTACAACGTTGAAGTATCGGCCCGCAGCACATGCTCCAGCGGCCAGCGGCTGGATACGATTTGCCGGTACAGCAGGTCGTATTTCGAATCAAGCAAAACCACCAGGAAGGGATTATTGGTCAACAGACCGCTGGCGTCGGTCACCATCCAGCGCTGCCCCGCCTGGGCGGGCCCCAGCTCGATGAGTTGATAGTCGTCGTCGCCGGCCAGCGATCCCGCCACCACCGTGGCCCCGTCGAGCATTCGACCGGTCGGAACAGCCGGATCGCTCTCTCCAGTTTCGGCCAGCCCGGTTACCGCAGTGAAAAGGTCGTCCTCGCCCGATGAGCCGAATTCCGGGCCGCAACCCAAGCCGGCCAGACCGATCGCCAGCAAGGGCAAAGCAGTTATCAGAAGCCGCATGTCTTCTCTCCCCAAGGTTGGCGAACATGCGGCAGTCAGCCGGTCAAGGCAGGAAGGCTAGGTGAACTATCACAAATGCCGGCCCCCGATTGCCAACTCCTCCGGAGAAATCCGGGCGGGGACCGGTAATGCCGGCCCCCACCGGGCGACTGTCCGAGCCGGCCAGCCCGAAGGTCGATTCACCCGAGACTGGGGCTCCTCGGCCGGGCGGAGGCCCAGGGGCCGGGTCTTCCCGCAGCCTGTGATCGGCAGCCATTATCAGAACGCCGGGCGCCCACCAGTCGCGGGCCGCCCGGCCAGCGTCCGGTAAGCCGGCCCGAAATGATTCCGGGCCGACGGCGGTCCGATGAGTACATCGCCCGGCTTGGAAGCGGGCCGGAGCAGTGTATGCACTGCGAGGTCAGCAACATGGATGCCGAGGAAATCGTCAAGCTCACTCCGCAGGCCATCCGTGACCTGGTGGAGTCGTACCAAGTCAAGACCATCCCCAAGCGTCACCCCGGTCAGCGTCGCGAGGAGCGCTGGCCGTTCCCCGGAACGGTGGAGGTGTGGCTACCGGAGAACTGCTACGGCGAACGGCATGTGCTGGCCACGCTGCATAACCTGAGCCCCCACGGACTGGCCATGCGATCGCGTCGGCCGATTCCCAAGGACACGATCGTCTCACTGGCCATCCACCAGCCGCAGATGAGCTGCTATGGGCATGCCATCGTGCGGCACTGCACCCGGGCCCACGTGGGCTACCTGGTCGGAGTGGAGTTCATTTTCCGACCCGAGGAGGAAAGCGACTTGGAAGATGCTTGAGGGCGATTTCCCGAGTATCTCCCAAGCCGCGGTTCGTCCGGCCCGGCGCGCCGCGCTTTTCCCGCCTGCGGGAACCGCCCGATGACGCCGGCTTCCCAGCCCGTCCGGGTGAGCCGGTCGATCACGCCATTAGCAATTCGCCGGGGGGTCGGTGACCTCGCCCGACCTGGGTGGTAGACTAGCCGGCCAGTGACCCAGGCCATGGCCCGGGCGCCCGCTAGCGCGGTGGTTCGCAGTAACTGCGAGGTGTTAGATCAAACCCGCGGCCCTGGTGGAGCAGTCGACCTAAAAGGGGTTTCGGCGGTGCATATTCGTGAGTTCCAACAACTTATCGACCGGATGTATTCCGACAAGGACCGGGCCCGCGGGCCGGCCAAGACCTTCCTGTGGCTTATGGAGGAAGTCGGCGAACTGGCCAGCGCGATCGCCAAGCGCAAGGACCCCAACAACTTGCGCGAGGAATTCGCCGACGTGCTGGCCTGGCTGACCACCCTGGCCAATGTCGAGGGAGTCGACCTGGAAGAAGCCATTGGCAAGTTCGCCGCCGGCTGCCCGGGCTGCGGCCAGATGGTGTGCCGCTGCCACTCGAAGCTGACCTGAGCGCCGGGTTTGATTATCCGGTCCGATCCGCGCATAATCAAAAGTCTTGGATTTGTCTTACCCGACGAGGCGCAAGCTGATGTTTCGGATTCTCGATACGAGATGGCTGGCTTCAGACGTCAAGTGGTTCCGCATCGAGGCCCCTCTGGTCGCCAAGCATCGTCGCCCCGGGCAGTTCGTGATCCTCAGGGTTGAACCGACCGGGGAGCGCATCCCGCTTACCATGGCCGCCGCCGACCCGCGGGCCGGCACCATCGACCTGATCGTCAAAGCTATTGGAAAGACCACCCGGCTGCTGTGCAGCAAACAGCCCGGGGATGTGGTCCTGGACGTCATGGGACCGCTGGGACGCCCGACCGAGCTCCACCACGGCGGGCACGCCGTCCTGGTGGGCGGCGGGGTCGGAACCGCAGTCATATACCCCTTGGCTCCGGCCTTGCGGGAAGCTGGCTGCTTCGTCAGTTCCATTACCGGCGGCCGCACCAGGGAGCTGGTGGTGCTGGAAGATGAGCTGCGCAAGGTATCCGACCAGGTCTATGCCTGCACTGACGACGGCAGCTACGGCTTCAAAGGCACGGTGGCCGACAAGCTGGCCGAACTCATCAAAGACCCGCGGCGACCGATCGACGTGGTATACGCGGCCGGCCCGGTCCCCATGATGAGGGCGGTTTGCGAGCTGACCCGGCCCCATCGGATCAAGACCATCGTGTCGCTCAATCCCATCATGGTGGATGGAACGGGCATGTGCGGCGGCTGCCGGGTCACGGTGGGCGGCAAAACCCGGTTCGCATGCGTGGACGGCCCGGAGTTCGACGGCCACGAGGTGGATTATGCCGAACTGGCCGATCGGCTGACTGCCTACCGGGCCCAGGAGAGACTGGCCTTAGAACGAATGGAACACGAGTGCAAGCTGGCGGCCAGCCCGTGAGCAGAACGTGATAAAGCCGCCGTTGCGCGTCGGCCCCAGGTTTGCCTTCTGCTTGATTGTCAGGTCGCTGACCGGCATCCTGGGCTTGCGGCTGGACCCGGCCCGCTGAGGTAATCCGGATGGCTCTGACCCCTAAGGAACGCATGGCTATCCCCCGGCAGAAGATGCCGGAGCGGCCTCCCGAGGTTCGCAATCGCGACTTCAACGAGGTGAACCTGGGCTTCCAGGAATCGATCGCCCGACTGGAGGCTCAGCGGTGTCTTCAATGCAAAGACCGCAAGTGTGTGAGCGGCTGTCCGGTCGGGATCGATGTGCCCGGCTTTCTGGAGCGGATCGCCGAGGGCGACCTGAAAGGTGCCGCCGAACTGCTCCTAAGTGCCAACGCCCTGCCCGGGATCACCGGCCGGGTCTGCCCGCAGGAAGAACAGTGCGAGAAGGTCTGCGTCCGGGCCAAGGGCAAGAACGGCCAGCCGGTCGCCGTCGGACATCTGGAACGCTTCGTCGCTGACTGGGCTCGCGAAAACCTCGATATGAAAACCCTCCTGGCTCCCCCCACCGGCATCAAGATCGCGGTGGTCGGGTCCGGGCCGGCCGGGCTCACCGCGGCCGGCGAGCTGGCCAAGAAGGGGCACGAGGTCACCGTGTTCGAGGCCCTGCACCTGCCCGGTGGAGTGCTAACCTACGGCATTCCGGAGTTCCGTCTGCCCAATCACATCATCGACGCCGAGGTCGAGCGGCTGCGTCAGATGGGAGTGAAAATCGTCTGCAACGTGGTGATCGGCCGCACCTTCACCATCGACGAGCTCCTCAACGAGGAGGGCTTCTCAGCGGTGTTCGTCGCTAACGGGGCGGGGTTGCCGATCTTCATGAACATTCCGGGCGAGAATCTCAAAGGCGTCTATTCGGCCAACGAGTATCTGACCCGCTCGAACCTGATGCGGGCCTACAGCTTCCCCGAGTTCGACACCCCGATCATCCGCGCCGAGCGAGTGGTGGTGGTGGGCGGCGGAAACGTAGCCATGGATGCGGTTCGAACCGCCAAGCGGCTGGGCGCCCGCGAAGCCACCCTGGTTTATCGTCGCAGCCGAGCCGAGATGCCGGCTCGAATCGAGGAAGTCCACCACGCCGAGGAAGAGGGCATCATCTTCAAGCTGCTGTGCAACCCGGTCCGCATCCTGGGCGATTCGGACGGCTGGGTGAAGGGGGTGGAGTGCGTCCGGATGGAGCTCGGCGAGCCGGATGAGTCCGGTCGCCGAAGGCCCGTACCGGTCAAGGGCTCGGAGTTCGTCATCGACTGCGATGTCGTCATCATGGCCATCGGCACCCGGGCCAACCCCCTGCTCACCTCGGCCACGCCGGACCTCAAGCTCAATAAATGGGGCTACATTGAGATCGACGAGAACGGCGCCACCAGCAAGCCGGGGGTATTCGCGGGCGGCGACATCGTCCGCGGCTCGGCTACCGTCATCCTGGCGATGGGCGACGGCAAACGCACCGCGGCAGTCATTGACCGCTACGTCCGAAACAAGCACGGCCTGCCGCCATCTGCCTGACCGCGCCGGCGACCAGCATCCCATAAGCCAAGCTCCACCCCCAGACAGATCCGCGCTTGTCGGCCGTTTTTCGCGCCTCGGCGAGGCAGTTCGTCGTCACGGGCCATGGGCCGGCGCCTTGGGTCCCAGGACCCGGTAGTCGCCCACCCGTCGGGTCAGACCCAGCGCGTCCAGCCGTTCCACGATTGGGACCACGAACTTGCGTGACGAACCCAGCAGGGTCCGGATCTCGGCCACCGTGATCTGGCTGCCACCACGCAGAACGCCACAGATCCGCTCTACCAGTTCCTGCCACCTCCGCGGGTGCAGCCACAGGCCGTCCGATATTCTCAGCAGTTGGCCGCGGGCTACTGCCAGGTCGATCAGCTCGCGTACCCGCCTGGCATTACGCGCGGTGCGGCACCGCAGCGCGTCAACGTCCGGGGGCTGAAAAGCACCCTCGTAGAACTCCACAAGAATCTGGTCCAGCAGGGCCTGGTCAGCCGGGGAGAGGGCGGCGGAGTGGCCGCGGGGGACCACGTGCTCGCCGACCACGGCTACCAGCCCGCGGTCGATGAACCACTCGGCCAGTGCCGGCCGGAATCGCTCCGGGCAGGCCCCCGGCATCCAGCTTGGCCATTGGCTGCGCGGAACCCCGGGCAGTCGCGGATTGGCCGCCACAAAAGCCTTCAGCCGACGGTCCAGGTTCTCGGCCAGGCTAACCAGCAGCGAGTTGTGCACCAGCAAACGCTGAGACGCCGCCTCAAGCTGGCAGATTACGCCTTCGTCCAACAAACCACGACAAAGGCGCGCAACCTCGTCGGCGTCCCCCAGACCAGCTTCGGTCGCCAGTCGCGACGGACCCAGCCCCTGCCACCCCGCAGCCCGGATCACCTCTTCGAGTCGCTGCCGCGGCTGACCTTCGAGCAGGACCCGCAGGCGATCCTCAAGGGCCGGATTGCGCGTGCCCCAAGGCCGGGAACCGGGCCGCAGCACCCGGCCGCCACCCAGTGTCCGCGTAGCGCTCGGATCCCGCAAGATGAAATGTTGTCCCCAGGCGGCCACCACCGGCTGGGCCGGCCGAAGTTGCGCGAACACCCCGCGACAAACGTCCGATTCCGGCCGGTCCTTCAGCCGGACTTCCGCCAGAACGTCGCTGGTGGCTAGGTGGAGCCGGACCCGGAAATTCTGCCGGCGGACCTTCCCGGGCATCCGCAGAGTGGCCAGCCAAACATCCAACACCCGGCTGGGCTGAAGGTAACCGGGGGTTGCCAACTCATGGCCGCGAGCCACTTCCTCGACGCTGACTCCGGCCAGGTTCAGCCCCAGCCGCATCCGCCCGCCGACCGCCTGGCGCTGGTCTCTGTGGGTCTGGATGTCACGAACCCGGACCCGTTTGCCCGGCGGCCAAAGCTCGAGTTCCTCTTCCTGCGTCACTGACCCGTGGGCAACCGACCCCGTCACCACCGTCCCGCGACCGGCGACCACGAACGAGCGGTCCACCGGCAGCCGGAACCAGCGGTAGGGGAATGTCGACTGCCGCGGCTGGCGAGCGATGCTGACCAGCTCGCGCCGGAGGTCGTCCAGGCCGCGGCCGGTCTCGGCGGAGGTGCGCAGGCAGGCTCGCGGCTGAAGGCCCAGGCCGGCCAGCAGTTCCCTCGCCTCCTGTTCGACTTCGTCCGCCCATTCGTCGTCAACCAGGTCCATCTTGGTCAGCACCAGCAGGCAGCACTGGATGCCCAGCAGGCTCAGTACCTCGGCATGTTCGCGGGTTTGCGGCATGACCGAGTCGTCGGCGGCCACCACCAGCATGGCCACGTCGACTCCGGTCGCTCCGGCCACCATGTTGTGGATGAACCGTTCGTGGCCCGGCACGTCCACGAACGACAACTCGCAACCCTCGCAAACCAGGTGGGCGAACCCCAGGTCGATGGTCATGCCGCGAGCCCGCTCTTCCGGCAGGCGATCGGGGTCGGTTCCCGTCAGGGCAAAGACCAGGCGGCTCTTGCCGTGGTCAATGTGACCGGCAGTGCCGATAACCAGCGTAGGGCGGTCCTGCATGACAACCGGCATTGTACAGCGTCGTGACGGCTTACGCCTGACCGGGAGGGCGCCACCCGCCGGACTGGGAGGTCCGACGGTACTCGGCAAGCTCATGGGCTTTGTGCGATCACCCGACTACGGTGCGTTTCGGCAAATACTGCTGTGACCACAAGCGACAATTCGTCGCCGGCGAGCGTGATTTGAGCTGGGTTGTCGGTTCCAGTCACCGCCCCCTCCCAGCGGCGGAACTCATACCCTTCCCACGGATCGGCGGTGAGTTGAACCTGCGTCCCGTCCTCGAAAACGAACACCCCCAGGTGCTCCTCCGCGGGCGGCCAGACCGACACCCCGCCGCGCCCCACGATTTGAATGGCCAGACTGTAGGTCCGGGCGGTCCTGAAAACCGCCTTCACATGCCGGTCGGCGTCCATGGTAATGGTGGCCGGGTTGGTCGTGCCGACCAGGTCGCCTTCCCAGCGGGCCAGTCGATAACCCTCCTCCGGGACAGCCGTCAGGGTTACCTCCGTGCCCGGCAAATATCGTCCGCCTTCAGGCGACAACTGAACGCTGCCCGGTCCGCTAATCTCGACGCTAAGCGTATACAAAACGACCTGGGGGCAGCCGGCCAGAATGACCGCAGTCAGACCCGCAAGAGCAAAGACAGCGACCGATCCGGAATTGTGGCGACTCTGCGTTGGCTGGCTCACTTTCACCCGTCAGCCTCCAGCTTGACTCCGAGTTGCTGAGCCGCGGCCTGTGCGGTCTGGTCGATCAGCACGGCGACGGTCATGGGGCCGACGCCGCCGGGCACCGGTGTGATGAGCGAGGCCGGTTCGTAGGCTCCCTCGAAGTCGACATCCCCAACATTGCCCGGGTTGTAGCCGGCGTCGACCACCACCGCCCCGACCTTGATCCAGCCGCCTTGAACAAACCGCGGCCGACCAACTGCCGCGATAACGACGTCCGCCCCGCGTACGATACTTGGCAGCGACCGGGTGCGGGAGTGGCAGAGGGTCACGGTGGCATGGGCGTTGATCAGCATCGACGCCATCGGCCGGCCCAGGATGGGGCTGCGGCCGATCACCACCGCGTAGGCTCCGTCGAGCTGGACGTTGTAGGCTTGCAGCAGGTGCATAATGGCGGCCGGAGTGCAGGAGCGGAAGCCCGGCATTCCCAGGATCATGCGTCCCAACGCCGCGGAGGTTACCCCGTCGACATCCTTCTCCAGCGGGATGGTTTCAAACGCGGCCCGCTTGTCAATCGGCGGCGGCACCGGATGCTGCACCAGAATGCCATGTATCCCCGGCTCGGCTGCCAGCCGCCGGATCTCGGCCACCACCTGTTCGGTGCTGGCGGCCCGCGGCAGCTCGACCCCGACCGAGTTCATCCCCACCTCCTCGCACCGCTTGCGCTTCATGCGCAGGTAGGTGGTTGAGGCCGGGTCGTCACCTATCAGAACCGTGGCCAGTGTCGGTGTCACCCCGGTAGCGGCCTTGATTCGCTCGACTTTGAGCCTGCTCTCTTCGAGCATTCGGCCGGCCAGGGCCCGGCCGTCCATCAACTTGGCTTTGTTTACGGTCGTCATGCCACGGTCCGATCTGAGCAAGGGCGGAGCGATCGGCCACCATTGCCCATGGACCCCATACACTCAGGATGAACGGGGTTCCCGTCAAGATTGGCCGGCCGCGATTTTCTGGTTCACGATCTGGAGGATGGTCTCCTCCAGCTCGCGAGCCTGCCGCTCGATGGCCTGGCCTTTCGCCAGCACCTCATTGACGAAGTCCGCGTCCTCCAGATTGCTACAGTTGATCTTGACGTTCAGCATGGCGCCCAGAACCGCCGACCGGGCGCAAATCGCCCCCACCCCGGCATCCGAGACCGAGCTGGGATTGCCGATTTCGGCCATGGCTCGCATGACCTCCATCGACTCCAGCGCCTTCTGCATGACTTGCAGGGGAACCTCGATGGCGCCCCGGGTGGCCGACTGGATGGCCTGTCGGCGCTCGGCCTTTTGGACCTCGGTATTCTGGGGCAGTCCGAAGGCCGACATGAGCTGGTTGAAGGCCCGCGTGTCTTCGTCGATCAGGCGAAGCAGCTCGACATAGTGGGCCTTGCCCTTCTCGGCCCAGTTCGAGAACTCTTCCCATCGCTCATCCCAGCCGGCCTTGTGCGAGGACAGATTGGCCACCATGGTGGCCAGGGCCGCCCCCAATGCCCCAACAGCAGCCGACACCGACCCACCGCCGGGAGCCGGCGACTCCGAGGCCGTCTCCTCGACGAAATCCTGCACCGACAGGTCGATCAACCGCGGCTGCTTCTTCCCCTTACGGGCCTCGATCGCGTACTCGATTATCTTCTCTTCCGGCTTGAACGGATACAGGTCATTCAGGCCCAGCGACTTGACCGCGATCTTGATCAGCTCGCGGTCCGAAACGCCGGTGGAACGCTGCTGCTTCCGCAGAAAATAGCGGCCGGCGTCCAACATGGCACGCAGCGGAATCAACCCGACCAGTTCCGACCCGGTGACTCGCACGCCGCGCTCGGCCGCCTTCTTGACGCACTCGTCGAAGGCCACGTGCACCGGCGTAACGCTCAGGTTGGTGAGATTGATCGAAATCTGAGCGATGCCATACTCCTTGATATACCACCCGATGGCTTTCACGCATTTGAGCGAGCCGGGGATCATGACCGGGTTGCCGTGCTGGTCGCGGACCACCTTCCCGGTGATCGGGTGACCTTCCCGCATCGGTCGGCCTTTTTCGCGGATATCGAATGCGATGGCGTTGGCCCGGCGGACAGAGGTGGTATTCAGATTGACATTGTAGGCCACCAGGAAATCACGGGCCCCGACCGCGGTCGCCCCCCAACGCGGATTGAACACCGCCGGCCCGAAGTCCGGTTTGCCCTCCGGCCGGCTGAGTTTGTCCTTCAGTCCCTCGTATTCCCCGGCCCGGACGTACGCGAGGTTCCGGCGTTCCTCGCTGAACGCGGCATTCTCATAGCAGTAGATCGTCATGCCCAGCTCGTCGGCCAGCCGCTGGGCCAGCTTGCGGGCGTAGACCACGGTTTCGTCCATGGTGATGTTGGCCACCGGCACCAGCGGGCAGACGTCCATGGCCCCGAACCGCGGATGAGCCCCCTTGTGCTTGCTCATGTCGATCAGCTCGCCGGCCTTTCTGGCCGCTCGGACCGCGGCCTCCAGCACCGGCTCAGGCGGCCCGACGAAGGTCACCACCGTGCGGTTGGTGGCCTTGCCCGGATCGACGTCCAGCAGCGTGACGCCTTCCACGCTCTCGATCTGGTCAGTGATCTGCTTGATAATAGATAAGTCGTTGCCTTCACTGAAGTTGGGAACGCACTCGATCAGTTGCTCGCCCGGCATCGCTTACCTCATCAAGTGCTCATCACTCGCCATGCAATCATGTACAACACCGCTGGTCGCACAGGCTGTCAACTGCCCGCCGATCTCTCAACTGGGTCGGTACCCGTGGCGCGCCTGAGCTTCCGCACGGCGTCGTTCGTAGACTTCTTCGCATTCCGGCGGCCGCAGGTAAGCCGGCCGAATCTCCCCGGGCGAGCAAAAGCGGCCGGCGGCAACGTACCGCCTACCCGCCGCCAAAACCTCCCGCGCATCCGGCCACCAGTACTCCTCAGGCAGCACCTGAAGACCGGCATCAAGAATCGCTGTCTGATGCTGTGAGACGCCTGCGCCCAGAACCGCACACGGCCGCTCCAGCCCAGCCAGCCAAGCAGTCACTTCATGCAGACCCGCCGGCACCACAGTACGCAATTCGTCGCCGTCAGGGGCAAAAACCGCTCCGAAAACCCGGCCTTGGCGGGCATCCACCAGCACCGCCAAGCGCGGCGGCACCTCCCGGCACCGCAGGGCATTCCTGGCCACGACTTCGAGCGTCGGCACGGCAACCACCCGGCAACTGGTAGCCGATTGCCACATTCGGGCCAGGCTCGCAGCTACCCGCAAGCCGGTGAAGCTACCGGGGCCTTGGGAGAAGCATATTATCTGCACCTGCTGCGGCTGTGCACCGGCCTGATTCAGCAGCTCAGCAATGGCCGGGAGCAGTTCCGCCGCGTGCCGGCGCTCAGCAGACAACCCCCGCCAACCCGCAACCTGCCAGCCACGACCTAAAGCCACACTGCCGCGCTGACTGGAGGTCTCCACAGCCAGGATCAGACCTTCGTCCACGCGCGCATTCTAGCGTCCGTCCGTGTCCCGACACAGGGCCGAACCGCCGGCCAGACATGTATGAAGGGGGCATGTGATTGAGCGGCCCAACCCAAAATGCAAAGAAACCCGCTGCTTTTAGGTCGAGCCCACACTCGGACGCAGGCCGGCACCGCCCGGCCAGGCCGCAGGCAGCGGAAACTGGACGGACGGTGCTCAGCCCCCGCGCGATGGAATTTAACGTCGCCGGATCAGCAGCCCGGCCAGGCCCAACAGCAACACGCTGGCCGGCTCGGGAATGTTATGAAACACCGACACGTCGCTTGAAAAGATCGGTGGCACTGGATACGGCGTGCCAGGGTCGATCGACAAGGCATCGAAGTAATTGCTGATCTTCAGCGACATGCTCCGGTTCATAAACAGATCCTGCTGGTTCTCATAGGCCGTAATCAGCAGGCCGTACAGGGGGTTGGTGGGGTCGATCGGAGCATAGAGCCCGAAGCTGAGCGTGCGGCTGACCGCGGCACCCAGAGGGATGTCCCCGAAGTCCCAGGTGGGGACCATGTAACTGCCCCAGGGCGCCAGGTCCGGGTTGGGGTTGCCTGGCGTCCAGCAGTACCATGCCAATTGGTCGTAGCCGATTGCGTAGATGTTCTGACTCAGCTCGTCCCCCAGATAGGGGCCGGCCGGCCCGGGGAAATTCCCAAAGATGCCATCATCCGCGAACGACGTGGTCAGCTTCACGTCGTAGAACGTCCCGCGATAGGGCTGCCGCACAGTCCCCGGCGGAACGAACTCGCCGTGACTGTTCGTGCCTTCCTCCCAGACTCCGAACGGTCCGTCGTCGTTGATGATCGTGGCGGTGATGTCGAATCCGGTGATGTTGCCCGCCGCATCGAAGCCCAGCATGCTGACCATTCCGTTGATGGCCATCGAGCCCGCGAACCCGCCGCCCAGGCCCTCAAGGTTATCGTGAAACTCGTGCGTGCGGTACGTTTCGGTGCCATCGGCGCGTAGGAACCATTGACCCAGCACGGCGTGTGGATCGATCACCGGCCCGGTCCAGCTTGGCACCGGTGCCAGGGGCGGCTTGGTGACCGGAAGCGATGGTCCGGCCATCGAGGCCAGTGTGATGCACAAAATCGCTGTTACACATGCCCAATTCGATAGCTTCACGATGTGCCTCCTACCTAAGAGGGTGCCGGCGGACGCCACGCGCGTCCGCGAAACACAACGACCGTCGGGTGAACAGATCCGACCAGCCCGCAACTGAAGGCCCGCGAGTCGAACCCGAACATCCACGTTCTACTTTATCCGACCGCCTGCCCTTGTCAAGCGCCAGCCAGGCAAATAAGATCAAAATAGTCCCACCGGAGACCTAAGTGCTTATCCGGTCATAACCTACGCACAATGCTTAATTGCCCGGCCGGCTTGCCCGGGTCAGATCGACCAGACCTGCTACTGACCAGCCCGCCGTAGCCCGGGTTCCGCCCGGCCGCCGCCACCGGCGGGGAATTCGAGTTGCATATTAGTAATTTGTTAGGTATGCTGACTGCGCGAGAACCGAGAAGACGCCAGGCCGTTGGTGCCGGACCGGTGCCCACCAGTCGCCAGAGTGTAACCAGGTATGCCGCGGCAGCCCCCATCGCCTGTCCAACCGGCAATCACGCTGGGTGGTCCCGATCCGATCAGACCGCCGATTGGCGGCCCTGCTCTGCCGAGCTACGCCGAGCTGCACTGCCGGTCGAACTTCTCATTCCTGCGCGGGGCCTCGCACCCTGAGGAGCTGGTCGCTACCGCGGCTGAATTGGGCTACGCGGCCCTGGCCATCACCGACCGCAACTCGCTGGCCGGGGTGGTCCGGGCGCATCTGGCCGCCAAGGAACATCAACTTCATCTGATCATCGGGGCGGAAATCGTGCCGGTGGATGCTCCGCCGCTGGTCTTGCTGGCGCCCGACCGGACGGCATACGGGCGCCTGTCGAGATTGATCACCCGTGGTCGGTTGCGCTGTCCGAAGGGAGCGTGTGCGATACGATTGGCTGATCTGGCGGAGCTGGGGCGGGGCCTGATCGCGATCGGCTTGCCGACCGCTGGCGATCAGGTAACCGAACAACGGATCAATGCGGCGACCGCGGAACCGCCGGAGAAAGGCGTCCTGCGCGGCCCAGACATGGCCGGCCGCCGGCCCTGGCAAACCTATCGTGACATTTTCGGACCGGACCTCTACCTGGCCGCGGAGCTCACCCGCGAGGTGCCGGACGCGGAGCGCCTGGAGCAACTGACGGAGCTGTCGCGGGAGAGCGGCATTCCGTTGGTCGCGGCCGGCGATGTGCATTACCACCTGCCGCAGCGCAGATACTTGCAGGATGTGCTGACCTGCGTTCGCGAGAAGTGCACGCTCGCCGAGGCCGGGCGCCGGCTGTTCGCCAATGCTCAGCGGGCCTTGCGAGCGCGCGACCAGATCGCCCGACGCTACGCGGGATATCCGGAGCTGGTTCAACGAACGGTCGAGATTGCCCGCCGCTGCACCTTTTCGCTGGACGAGCTGCGCTACGAGTATCCCCACGAGCTGGTGCCGGAGGGGATGACCGCTCACCAGTATCTGGCCCAGCTTACCTGGGCGGGAGCACGCCAGAGGTATCCGGGTGGCATTCCCCCCAAGGTACGGGCCCTGATCCGGCGGGAGCTGGCGCTGATCGCGGAACTGAAATATGAACACTATTTCCTGACCGTCTGGGATCTGGTGCGATTCGCGCGCGGGCGCGGCATTTTGTGCCAGGGTCGCGGCTCAGCCGCCAACTCGGCCGTGTGCTATGCATTGGGAGTCACCGCCGTCGACCCGGCCCGCATCGACCTGCTCTTCGAGCGCTTCATCAGCCGCGAACGCAATGAGCCGCCGGATATTGATATAGACTTCGAGCATGAGCGCCGCGAGGAGGTTTTTCAATACATCTACGAAAAATACGGGCGCGAGCGGGCGGGCATCACCGCCGAGGTCATCACCTACCGGCCGCGCTCCGCAGTACGCGATGTCGGCAAGGTCCTGGGGCTGTCGCTGGATCGCGTGGATGTGCTGGCCAAATCGCTGGACTGGTGGAGCCAGGAGGCGGTGCCGGATGAGGCGCTGCGCAGTGCCGGACTGAACCCACAGGACCGCACCGTACAAATGCTGGTACGGCTGGTGCGCCAACTGATAGGCTTTCCACGGCATCTTTCGCAACATGTAGGCGGCTTTGTGATTACTGAAACACCCCTGTGTGAAATCGTACCGCTCGAGAATGGCGCCATGCCCGGGCGCACCTTCATCGAGTGGGATAAAGATGACATCGACGCGCTGGGTATTCTAAAGGTCGACTGCCTGGCGCTGGGCATGCTGACGGCGATCAACAAATGCTTCGATCTGGTTAATCAATGCCCTGGTTCGGAGCTCCAGCTTCATTCTGTTCCGCCCGAGGACCCGCAGGTCTACGACATGATCTGCCGGGCCGATACGGTGGGCGTATTCCAGATCGAGAGTCGGGCTCAGATGTCGATGCTGCCGCGCCTCAGGCCGCGCTGCTTCTACGACCTGGTAATCGAAGTAGCGATTGTGCGCCCCGGACCGATTCAGGGCGGGATGATCCATCCTTACCTGCGGCGACGCAGCGGGCTGGAACCGGTCTGGTACCCCAGCCCGGCGGTGCGACAGGTGCTGGAGAAAACGCTCGGCGTGCCGCTGTTTCAAGAGCAGGTCATGCGACTGGCGGTGGTGGCGGCGGGGTTCACGCCCGGCCAGGCCGATCAACTGCGACGCTCCATGGCCGCCTGGCGTCGGGGCGGCCAAATGGAACAATTCCAGACCCAACTCATCCGCGGCATGCTGGCCAATGGTTACTCGCCGACATTTGCCGAGCAGATCTTCAAGCAGATTCGCGGCTTTGGCGAGTATGGATTTCCCGAAAGTCACGCGGCCTCATTTGCACTGCTGGTCTACGTGTCGGCGTGGCTGAAGTGTTACCACCCGGCCGCCTTCGTCGCCGCTCTGCTGAACTCTCAGCCCATGGGGTTTTACGCACCGGCCCAACTGGTACGAGACGCACTGCGGCACGGCGTCACGGTGCTGCCGGTGGACATCAATGCCAGCGGCTATGATTGTCGGCTGGAGCCGGGGCTCAGTGGCTCCGTGGCTTCGCGGCTTTCGCGGGCTGAGACCTGGCCCGCTCCGGCCTTGCGGCTGGGCTTTCGCCTGGTGCGCGGCCTGAGCGCCGAGAAAGTCCGTGGAATCGAAGCCGCCCAACGCCAGGGGCCGATCCGGTCCATTCAGGCTCTGGTCCGCCGGCCAGACGTTTCACGTGAAACGCTGCTCCGCCTGGCGGCGGCGGACGCCTTCCGCTCACTGGGGCTGAACCGCCGGCAGGCGCTATGGCAGATTCTGGCCCCGGACGATGATCCGTCGCCGCTATTTGCCCAATCGGAATTGAACGAGCCGCCGGTCGAGCTGCCGAGCATGTCCCCGGATGAGACCGTGGTGCAGGATTATGAGACGGTGGGCCTGTCGCTAAGCGCACACCCGATTGGCCTGCTGCGCGACGAACTACGGACCTTGGGGGTGAGTACCAGCGAGCAGTTGCATGCGGCCCGCCGTGGGCAACGGATCGCCGTGGCGGGACTGGTCACGCATCGTCAGCGGCCGGCAACTGCCAAAGGTCTGATCTTCATGACCCTCGAAGATGAGACCGGCACGGCCAATCTGATAATTCGGCCGGCGGTCTGGAACCGCCATCGGCAGGTAGCCCAGACCAAGATCGCGATAATTGCCGAAGGGGTGGTAGAGCGTCAAACCGAGGTGATCAACGTGCAGACGACCAGGTTAACCGATCTGTCAGCACGTCTCGCGCCCCTGCGTGCCAGGTCACGCGACTTTCACTGACTCATAACTGCGGGCGTGAAAAACGGAGAGGGCGGGATTCGAACCCGCGGTACAGGTTTATACCCGTACGACGGTTTAGCAAACCGTTGCCTTCAGCCACTCGGCCACCTCTCCCGGGAGTCCGCCGCGAGCCTGCACCGCCAAGCCCGTAACCGAACCTCGCTTTGGTTGAGCCAGCCAATCCGCAGGCGGCATTCTACCCATCACCCTGACCGGCTTCAAACTCTGTGGGATTGAAAGCCGTTTCGCAACGCTCCCCCCGCGGGCGGCTATAACGTCTCCCGGAACGGTCAATAAGCGCAAGACGTCCGCCAAGAGTTTCCGGCGGTGCTCCGAAAAGCACAGCAAGCGCTTGCAAGCGCACCCGGCCAATCGACAAGCGCCCGGATGAGTGATTGGCCGCCTACCCGAGGCCCCCGGTTCCCGACGAGGTTATCGGATTTACCCTGCCACAGATTAAGCGGTTGAGCGCGGGAAACTCGCTGATCCGGGTGTTCCCCCTAGAAAGCGTGGACGATATTCAACGGTGGCGACGCGGTGGCCGCGTGTCGCACACCAGGAATAAGGGCCATGGAACTCGTAGCCCAGGATCAAGTCGTACACCGGTTGTCCTCGGTGCGGTACTCCAACGGGCAGATCGCGCGCCTGCTGGACGCCCTGGATGACCGTGACAAGGCTACCCCCAGGTCCACCCCGGATCCGCGATATCCGTATCGCATCCAGGCGATGAACGTCGATATGCGACAGCCCGGGGGATCGACTTCGGTCCGCTACGCGGTCCCCACGCGCTGGATCAGTCGACGCGGGCTGGGGTTCCTGCACCAATGCTTCATTCATCCGGGGACCTCCTGCTGCGCCCAGCTCATCACCCTTTACGGCACCTGGACGGACACGCCGGGTTGGGTGCGAGCCTGTCACTACGTGGAGGCCAACATACACGAGGTGGAGATGAGCTTCATGCAGCCGGTCGAGCTGGCCCTCTACTGCCCGCAGGCCAGGCCGTGCTGGGTACTCTTGGTGGAAGGCGACCCGCTGACCGGCAAGATGATCGGGGCGTGGCTGCGCCAGCTCAACGCCAGCGTGAAGCAAGTCGAGGATGCCAACGCTTTGATTCAGGCCGGCCAGGAGAAGTCTTACGATCTGCTCCTGCTGGACATGGACATGCCGGGGCTGGATTGCGCCGAGGTGTGCCGCAAGCTGCGGCTGGACGGCTTTCTGGGGCGGATCGTGCTGATGAGTGCCCGGGCCGGCACTAGTCAGCTCCCGCCGCACCTGGCGGCCTGCTGCGACGAGTTTCTGCCAAAGCCCTTCGGGCACGACGGGCTCGGACAGTTGTTGCGCACCTTGCACGAGGAGCCCATTCTCAGCACTTTCAACGACGATCCCGCGCTGGCCGGCCTGATCGACGACTTCGTGGTCAAGCTGCGGGAGGAGGCCGGCGAGCTGCGGGCGGCTCTCGAGCAGGGCGACCTGCTGGCCATCGATCGAGTCAACCGTCAGTTGAAGGCTCAGGGCGGGATGTACGGGTTTGAAAGCCTGGCCAAAACGGCTCTGGCCATCGAGGTGGCGATCGCCAATGGGGCCACAGTGGCCGAGGTGCAGCCCAAGGTGGACGAGTTCCTGCGGTTGTGCAGCCGGATCCGGTCTCCCTCCCAGATGCGAGGCACCTGATCCATCGGCGGCCGGTCCGAGAAGCCCCCGACCATCTCCGCTCTCGCTATCAGTCCGTTAAAAACTGCTCGAGGCGCTTGGGTCAGCAGCACCGGATTTTCAGGTCCGGAGTTTTCGGCTCGTTATCACGGCCGCACCGCACTCGAAGATCCGGCGCTGAGTGCCCGCAGCAGAATGGAGATCAGCGGCCCGATGATGGCCACCACCAGCAGCAGCTCGATCGGCGTGCAACCCGCTCGCCATCTCAGTCGGAACTTCCGCCGCACTGGGTCAGACGGGATTCGAACCCGTACTGGGAGGATTTTAAGTCCTCTGCCTCTGCCGTTTGGGCTACTGACCCGCAGTTTCTATTCTACGGGGAACAGATGGTGACCGGTTGGAGCGAGCTACCGGCGTGAATATCCGCGTAACCGGTAACCGTGGTCTTCAGATAGCCCAGGCCGGGCCAATAAGGCTTCAGCGGGTGCCGCGACAATGAGGTGATCCGTCCGACCTGCAAACTGTCCCGACGCAGCACGGTCGGCAGCTCCAGCCGGTCGCCGTCCGCAACCCGGAGCTGCACCAGACGCTCCGGCATCCCACCCCCGGAACGCATCCGCTCAATGACCTCCTGGCCCAGATACCGACCCTTAGGGTAGCTCACCGCCCGGCTGGCCGGCCCGGTCTCCGGCGGCGAAACGGTCTCGTCCAAGTCCCGGCCCAACCAGGGTATTCCGGCCTCGATGCGCAGAAGGTCCAGGGTTTGGAACCCCGCCGGCCGGGCTCCCAGTTCCACCACCCGGTCCCACCAACTGGCGGCCTCTCCGCGGGGAATGACCAGTTCGAAACCCACGCTACCCGAACCGGCGAAATCATGCCGCACGAGTCGCGAAATGCCATCCGCCAGCGGCCGACTGGCCAACGCCGGCAGCGACCTTAGGTCGGCAACTCCAAGCTGGGCGGCCAGCAATTCCACCTTCGGTCCACAGCAACCCAGCCGGGCGAACTGGCCGCTGACATCCTGGACGCGTACGTCCTCGTGGATCAAGTAGCGATCGAAATGGCCGGCGGCCACCGGCACGGCCAGAGCGTCGGTATCCAACCAGAGTGTCTCGGGCAAACACAGGATGTTGAGGTCGAAGAGGATGCGGCCTTGGATGTTGACGGCAAAAGCGTACTGGCCTTGGTTCTCGCGCAGGATCGTGACCGGGCTGGTCACCAGAGCATTCAACCAGCGCTGCCGGTCCCGGCCCGCCACCGTGAGCAGCCCGCGGTCACTCCGATCGAAGACCACCGGCCCGGTCTGGCAGCCGCGGTACTCATCCGCCGGGTCGCGGAACAGCCCGGCCATCCGCACGCCCCGAACCTGCTGCCAGCTTCCCGGGCAGTAGCTGCTGGCCTCACAAAATGGCGAAATGCTGAGCACTTACGGTCTTCCCACGCAACATGCTTGGCCGCTCACCGGCCCGCCCGAGAACCAGCCCTGGACACCGACCCGCCGAAGCCGGGACCAGCCGCGGTGAGCCGATAAAGCCACTGGCGCCCCGCGATGCGCCTCCCATATGCGGGCCTGCCGGTCCGCCGCGGAGGTCAGCCGACGCTGGCAGCCGCCCGGATCGCCCGCAGCGGCTGCCCTTCCGCGTTCTGATCGGTGTCGCACCTTGGGGCACGGTCACATAGAATCCAGGCGGGTTAATCCTAGATCGGAGGCGCCAAGGCCGCAATGCACCGAGCATGGATCGTCGCGACCGGGACTGAACTGACCCTGGGTCACCGGCTCAACACGAACGCGGCGTGGCTGGCGAGCCGGCTTGCCGCAGTTGGCATCCGGACGGTTCGCCACGTGGTGGTTCCGGACGACCTGGGCTCGATGCGGGAAGTGCTGCTTCAGGCCGCCGACAATTGCGAAATTATTCTCATCACCGGGGGTCTGGGCCCGACCACCGACGACGTTACCCGGCCGGCCTTGGCGGAAGCGGTCGGCGTGCCGCTGGAACTGCACCTGCCGAGTCTGGAGCACGTGCGCGGGTTCTTCGCCGCTCGCGACCGACCAATGCCGGACTGCAACCGGGGCCAGGCACTCCTGCCCCGCTCAGCGACCGCGCTGCCCAACACCTGCGGCATTGCTCCGGGCATTTTCATAAGAATCAAGAACGCTGCCTGCTACGCGCTGCCGGGGGTGCCCCTGGAGATGCAGGCCATGTTTGAGCGGGAGGTGTTGCCTCGGCTCCGGGCGGCCGGCGAGCAGGGCGCCCTGCTGACACGCATGCTGCGAACCTTCGGCCTCGGGGAGTCTGAGATTCAGGAGCGGATCGGCGACTTGATGGAGGCGAACCGGAATCCGGAGGTGGGGACTGCGGCCGACCTGGGCCTGGTAAGCATAAGAATTAGCGCCGCCGGCCCTACGTCTTCAGCCGCCCAGTCGCTGTTGGACCAAGCCGAGGCCGAGCTGCGTCGTCGTCTCGGGGAAGCGGTTTTCGGCCGCGACCAGGAAACTTTGGCCAGCGTGATTGGATCGCTGCTTACCACGGCCGGCCTGACGCTCGGTACTGCCGAATCGTGTACCGGTGGCATGATCGGGTCGCTACTGACCGACGTTCCCGGGAGTAGTCGGTACTATCGAGGCGGGATCATCGCGTATGCCAATGCCGCGAAAGTAAGCCTGCTCGGGGTGCCGGCGGCGACACTGGAGCGGGATGGGGCGGTGAGCGGTTCGGTGGCGGCGGCGATGGCCGAGGGGGTGGCGGAACGGCTCGAAACCGATTTCGGCATCGGAATCACCGGCGTGGCCGGTCCAACCGGGGGATCGCCCGGCAAGCCGGTGGGGTTGGTCTTTATCGCAATTCACGCTCGGGATGGCACAGTCGCTCAGGAGTTCCGCTTCGGACAGGACTGGCCCCGCGAAGCGATTCGCATCCGGGCCGCTCGAACCGCTCTGAACTTGTTGCGCCATCGGCTGTTGCGGCACCTTTACGGCAGCAGCGCCGATGGCCGATAACCACAGGAGGCTGTAGGCTATGTCGCCGCAGTCGGCTTCGGATGCCGCCAGAGAGCCAGGGGCACGGCTGCCGCGCCAGGCTGCGGCAGGAGTGAACTCGATGCTGTTGAGAATTGTCGCCGTCTGCGCGCTGCTGGCCGGGCCGGCCGAGCGGGTCAGGGCCCAGACCCCGCCTCCCGAAGGTCCACCACCCGCCACGGAAGCACCCAGCACGCCAGAAGGGATCCTGCGTCTGGCGATTCAGAAACGCGAGGCTGGACGGAACGCTGAAGCGCTGGAAGTGCTCAAGGCGCTGCTCAAATCGTTCCCGAGGTATACGGAAGCCAACGTTGTGGCCGGCGAAATCTGCCTGGATACCAACGATTACGACTCGGGCCGTGACTTCTTCAAGCGGGTTTTGGACGCCGAACCCAGCAACTTCAAGGCCAATATCGGGATGGGAAAGATCTACATGGCCGCCCGTCAATGGCGTCAGGCGGTCGCTTTCCTGGAGAAGGCTGAAAGCGTGGCCCCGCGGGATGGGTCGGCGGAGGCCAAGCGACTGCTGGCCGTGGCGTACGCTCAGATGGGTCATATGCAGAAGAGCACTGAGAAGGCCCTGGAGGCCGTTCAGGCCGGCCCGGATGACCTGGACACGCTGCTGACCCTGATCCAGGTCCGGCAGACCGCCGCCTCCCGCGACCCGCAGCAGATTCCCGTCGCGGTCGCGGATGCCGAGAAGTACCTCCAGAAGGCCGTCGCAGCAGTCGAGCGCAATCCGTGGGACCGCAAGTTGCTCTCCCGGCTGAACAGCGCATATCAGATTCTGCTTTCGCCCCCGCCCAATGTGGGACTGCTTCAGAGCTACCACAACTCCTTTTACCAGCGTGATGCCCGTAACCAACCGACCGATCAGTTGCTGCCGGGCAAGGGACCGGATGCGGCGGCGGTGCTGATCCGTATGGCGGACATATTCCGGCAGCAGGCCCTGCTCAACGTGATTATCGTGGAGCACGATGTCCTGACGCTGCTGGAGCGGGCAGTCGACGACCGATATGACCCCAAGAACGTTCAGTATCTGGTGGACCTGGTGGATGCCTACCGGCAGTTGCAGGAATTGACTGCCCGGCTGGTCGGTGCGGGGGTTTACTCCGACACCACGCTCCACCAGCGGGCAATCGAAACCTGCCGCAAGATACTCGAGCTGGACCCCAACAACCCGACGGCCCAGGACTACCTGCGATCCGCCGGCGTGCCGCTCACGACCCAGCCCGCGCCGGACAGCGACTGATCCACTTCAGGACGCCGACTGCCGGCCGCCGAGCTTCCGCCGAAGGTATTGGCCAGTGTAGCTGCCGGGGTGGGCGGCGATCGTCTCGGGCGGGCCCTCGGCAACGATCTGGCCGCCAGCCTCGCCCCCCTCCGGTCCCAGGTCGATGATCCAGTCAGCACACTTGATCACGTCCAGGTTGTGCTCGATCAGCAACACGGTATTGCCCATGTCCACCAGGCGATTGAGGACTGCCAGCAAGGTCTGGATGTCGGCGAAGTGCAGCCCGGTGGTGGGTTCATCCAGGACGTAGAGGGTGTGGCTGGCCAGCTTGGCCCGCTGGGTGGCCGAGGCGCTGGGCGGCCCGTCCGCGATCACCGGACCGGCCAGTCCGCGGGCCAGTTCGGCGGCCAACTTGACCCGCTGAGCCTCCCCGCCGGAGAGCGTATTGGAGGGCTGGCCGAGCCGCACGTAGCCCAGGCCGACGTCGGAAAGGGCCTGGAGTCCCTGCTTGATCTTCGGAAAGCTGTCGAAGAATCGCAGGGCCTCCTCGACTCGCATCTCCAGCACCTCCGCGATGGACTTGCCTCGATAGCGGACCTCCAGCGTCTCCCGGCTGTAGCGGGTGCCTTTGCACTCCTGGCACTCGACGAAGACGTCGGGCAGGAAATGCATCTCGATCCGCCGGGTCCCCTGCCCCTGACATGCCTCGCACCGTCCACCCTTGGCGTTGAAACTGAAGCGGCTGGCGTCGTAGCCGCGGATGCGGGCCTCTCGCGTCTTGGCGTACAACCGGCGGATCTCGTCGAATACGCCGGTGTAGGTGGCGGGATTGCTGCGCGGCGTGCGACCGATCGGGCTCTGGTCGATCTCCACCACTTTGTCGATCTTGTTCGCTCCGACGATGCGCTCGTGCCGACCGGGCCGCTCTCGGGCACGATAGAGCCGGCGGCGCAAAGCGGGCAGCAGAATCTGCGAAATCAGGGTGCTCTTGCCGCTGCCGCTGACCCCGGTTACCGCGCACAACACCCCCAGCGGAAAGCTCACATCGATGTTCTTGAGGTTGTTCTCGGCGGCCTTCAGGACGCGGACGAAATCGCTGCTGCGCGGCTTGCGGCGCTGGTCGGGCAGCGGGATTCCGTATTGACCGCGCAGATACTTGGCCGTCAGCGAGGCGGGGTGATTCAAGACCTCGGCGGTCGGGCCGGCGGCGATCACCCTCCCGCCGTGCAGGCCAGCCCCCGGCCCCATGTCGATCAGGTAGTCCGCCGCCCGGATCACGTCCTCATCATGCTCCACCACGATGACCGTGTTTCCAATGTCGACCAGATGTCGCAGAGAGTCCAGCAACCGGGCGTTATCCCGCTGATGGAGACCGATGGTGGGCTCATCCAGGACATAGCAGACCCCCACCAGCCCGCTGCCAAGCTGAGTGGCCAGGCGGATACGCTGAGCTTCCCCACCCGAAAGAGTGGCGCTGGTGCGGTCCAAAGTCAGGTAGCCCAGCCCCACGTCGTACATGAACCGCAGCCGCTGGCGGATTTCCCGCAGGACCGGCTCGGCGATCCGGGCCGCCTCGCCGGTCAGGGTCAGGGTCTCGAACATCCGTGTGGCCGCCGCGATCGACAGCCGAGTGATCTCATGAATGTTCCGGTCCGCCACCCGCACGGCCAGCGAGGCCGGGCGCAGCCGGGCGCCCCCGCAATCCTCACAGACGCACTCCGACTGATAGCTGGCCAGCCGACTGCGGCCACCCTCGCTGCCGGCCGCCCGGTAACGCCGTTCCAGATTCGGAATCACCCCCTCGAAGGTCAGCCCGTAGCGCTCCACATCTTCCTGGCGGGTGCCGTATAGAATGATCCGGCGCAAGTCTTCCGGCAGGTCCTTGAAAGGCGTCTGGGGCTTGACCTGAAGGGCCTGGCAGAGGCTGGCCAGCAGCTTGAGCTGGGCGGCGGCAGCCCGCTTCTTGCCCACCGACCAGGGAGCAATCGCCCCGTCGACCAGCGAAACACTCTCGTCCGGCACGATCAGTTGCGGATCGAAATGCAGGGTCGTGCCCAATCCCCCGCAACGGTGACAGGCCCCATACGGCGAGTTGAAGCTGAAGGCCCGGGGGGCCAGCTCGGGCAGGCTCACACCGCAGCGGGTGCACGCATAGCGTTCGCTGAAGATTTCGTCTTGCCATTGCGGCGGCTCGGCCGCCTCCGGCTCGGCCCGACTGACGATCGCGATGCCGTCGCCGATCCGCAGGCCGAGTTCGACCGCGTCGGCCAGACGTGACCGGACCTCCGGCCTCAGGATCAGCCGATCCACCACCACCTCGATGTCTCCATCCGGCGTGCCGCCCGCATCGGTCAGCTCCTTGACGTCCCGGAGCTGACCGTTGATGCGGACCCGGACGAAGCCCTCGCGCTGGATGCGGCGGAGGACGGCGGCCGGCTTGAAGTCCGTTGCCTGGCCCGGCGGCTCGCCGCGCCGAAGCAGTGGCGCCAGAACCATCAGCCGGCTGGCGGCCGGGTAGCCGAGCACCACATCGACGATCTGGTCGACGGTCCGCCGATACAAACGCTGTCCGCATTGGGGGCAGTGCGGAATCCCCACCCGGGCGAACAGCAGCCGCAGAAAGTCATAGATTTCGGTCGTGGTGGCGACGGTGGAACGCGGGTTGGCCGCGGCGGCACGCTGCTCGATCGCCAGCGTCGGAGGTAGACCCTCGATGCGCTCCACGTCCGGCTTGCCGATCTGCTCCAGGAAATGACGGGCATGCACGCTCAGCGACTCGACGTACTTGCGCTGCCCTTCGGCATAGATGGTGTCGAACGCCAGGCTGCTCTTGCCCGAGCCGCTCAACCCGGTGATCACCACCAGCCGGTCGCGCGGAATATCCACGCTGATGTCCTGGAGATTGTGCTGCCGGGCGCCGACGACCCGGATGTACTTGGGCTCCACGCTTCCGCTCTCCCACAACCCCTCTGGTTCGGCTGCGGCCCAACCGGGTGACGACCTCAGACCGGCTCCCCGGACCTGCCGCCAAATCGTTTAGTTTACCAAGCGGCCGGCAGATGTGACAGGCGCGGGACCGCGGCGTAACCGCCGCCGCGACCGGTGACCCGGACCGCGCGGGGCTGCGCCCACCGGATTGCTCAGTCAGGTCACGACCTGGGCCGGGTCAGTCCGTAGCGCTTCATCTTCTTGTACAGCGTGGTGCGATTGATGTTCAGGACCGCGGCAGTCTTCTGGCGATTCCAATCGTTGGCTTCCAGAGCTGCCCGAATGATCCGACGCTCCGGCTCCTCCAGCGCCTCCTTGAGCGTCAAAGGCCGTCCAAGCTGGGTGGAGAACAGGGCCGGGCTGGTCTCCGATGCCCGGATCACCACCGGCGGCAGGTCCGCGAGCTCGATCTGCTGACCGCGAGTGAGCACTACCGCCCGCTCGACACAGTTCTCAAGCTCGCGCACGTTCCCCGGCCAGTGGTAGCGCTGCATGCAGCGAAGCGCGTCCTCCGTGAAGCTCAGCCCGCGCTTGCCGCACTGATGCGAGTACTTGCGAAGGAAATGCTCGGCCAGCAGTGGGATGTCGGTAAGCCGGTCGCGCAGAGGCGGCAGCTCGATGTTCACCACGTTGATCCGATAATACAGGTCGGCCCGGAAGCGCCCCGCCTGCACCTCGGCCGCCAAATCCACATTGGTGGCCAGAATCACCCGCACATCCGCGGTATACGTCCGGTTGGACCCCAGCGGCTCGAACTGCCGCTCCTGGAGCACCCTCAGAAGCTTGACCTGCAAGCTGGGAGGAGCGCAGGCGATTTCATCCAGGAAAATGGTGCCGCCTTCGGCCGCCCGGAACTTCCCATCCTTATCGCTCAAAGCTCCGGTGAACGCCCCTTTGACATGCCCGAACAGCTCAGAGGCCAGCAGAGTCTCAGGTATGGCTCCGCAACTGATCTCGACAAAAGGTCGCGAGCGACGTTGGCTCCGCTGGTGTATGGCCCGCGCAATCAGCGACTTGCCGGTGCCCGTCTCTCCATGGATCAGCACCGTGGTCTTCGAGTCCGCGACCGCGTCGATCAGATCGAAAACCCGCTGCATCTGGTAGGTTCGCCCGATCGGAACCTCCAGGCTGTAAGGCGCGTCCAGGACCCGGCGCAACGAGCGATTGGAGCGCAACAGGCTCTGCTGCTCAATAGCCCGCCGGGTCACCTGGCGGATGGCGTCCATCCGGACCGGCTTGGAAAGAAACTCGAATGCCCCCAGCTTCATGGCCTCCACTGCCGACTCCACCGTGCCATACCCGCTCATCGCCACCACCAGCAGGTCTGGCCACCGCTCGCGAACCGTCCGCAGCAGATCCACCCCGTTGCCGTCCCGCAGAATGACATCAGCGATCAGGACGTCGAAGCTGGAACGCTCTAGCTCCATCAGAGCCTCGCTGGCCGAGCCCACGCCCACCACCTGATGGCCGTCAGTGGTCAAAAACCGGGTCAACGAATCCAGCACCGCTCGCTCATCATCCACCAGCAGAACCCGGGCGCCACGCCCCTCCCCGCTGGCTATAGCCGACACACTGCCGGGCACATCCGAGGCACTCAAGCCCATCGTATATCCTCTCCTCGGCCGAGCCTGTTTACCCGAAACATCGCCGATTGCCCGTCGCGCACGCTCAGGGCAACGATTGATGATGCCCACGGGCAACATCATGCATCATTTCAACCGAGTGTCAACTGGGAATCCGGCTCCGGGCACGACTCGTTGACCGGCCCAGCCAGAGATCGCGCCGGCAAACTGCTGGACTGGCCAGTTGCAGATACCGGGCAGGTTGAGGGCACCGCCCGAGGCAGCTCTGGCTGGGTGGTTGAGCGAACTCACTACTGCATGCAGAAGTCGGTACCGTTTACGGCTACGACCAGTACCGATCTGAGGCCTGGAACGTACACCGCCTCCAGATATCCGACGCCGTCTGGCAAGTAGTTCCCTCCTTGGAAATCTGCTTCTACCAGGCCCGCAGTTCCGTAGATATGGACCGCATTGACCCGGATGGGCCACCCGCCATCCACCGGCGTTCCGGCCCAGCAGACCAGGCCGACGACCATGCCATCTTTCAGATTTGGCTGGGGACCCAACTCGCAGGCTGCATGCTGCAATTGATGCCACTGACCCGCCGTTCGAACTTCCAACAGTGCTAGCCGCGGCCCCAGCGGCACGCACAGTTTGCGGATGGCCTCCGGATTAACCACCAGGCTCCGGCCCAGTCGCTGCATGGACACGGTGGGTGAAGCTTTCAAGTCGCTGAGCGTCAGCGACTTGTCGGCGATCAGCTTCCCGCAGCCGGCCAAGCCCAGCAAAGAAATGCCCGCAGCCAGCCCGATAAGCGCACGCCGGCCCGCTTCCCAGGGTTGCTTGCGGCGGCACTTATCCGTGGCTGTGCTGACAAACGTCATGGTGCACACGGGTCTGCGGTGTTTATCGACCAAGCAATCCCGATCCAGCAGCCCAGGAGTCGAGTGCCAGCGTGCCAGGGGCCAATAAAGTCAAAAATCCGCTGCCTGGATGGGCCGCCAGAGGGCTGGCAACCCGTTCAAAACCTATGTGGCTTGACCCCCGGGTTTAGCGCAACCGCGTCCGCACCGACAGATTGCCGGCCCCGGAGGTCCGATGCCGCGGATCCGCGCGCCCCCGAGGCTTTTTTCAACAGACTGCCGGGGGTTGCGGTTTGGGCGGTTGGTGCTCAAATAGCGGTCTGGTCGGGGCCGTCGTCCGGAGGCTGGCGGTTGACTGCGGTCAAGAGCGCAGCCCGCCGGAGCGGGCACGGAGGTATATGGCGTGAAAAAGTGGATTATTCTCCTGGTATGCATCGGAGTAGTAGCCGTCGGGTGGTACATCGCCCGACAGCAAGTGATGGTGCCCATCTGGGCTCAGCCGAAGCTGGCCAAGGTGGTCCGGGGCGACATCCGGGTGCCGATTACCGCCGCCGGACTCATCCACGCCTGCCAGGTCATCGAGGTGAAATCCATGGCTTCCGGCCGGATAACCGACGTCCCGGTCGTGGAAGGGACCTTTGTACGCAAAGGCAGCCCCCTGGTGGTGCTCGATCCGATCGACGAGCAGCGGTCGGTCGAGCGGGCCCAGGCGGATTTCGACCGGGCCGACGCCCTGCTCACGCAGGCCCGGGTAGCGGTCGAAAGGGCCCAGGTGAACATCGACAGCGCCAAGGCCCGTCTGGAGGAGATCATCGCCCAGGGCGAGGTAGTAGCCTTCGAGCTGGAGAAGGTCGAGCGAACCCTGGCCGAGGGCAAGTCCGAGACCTATAGCGACCAGGAGGTGCACAACATCCGCGCTCAGTATCGGATGAACCGGGCCCAGGAAGAGTCGGCACGGATCGCCATAGCCGGGGCGGAGCTGGCCAAGCGGGACGCGGAAGCCGCGGTCCGCTCGCAGGAGGCGGTGGTCCGTTCGGCCCGAAAGAACCTGGAAGACGCCCAGAAGCGCCTGAATGAGACGACTGTGCTGGCCCCAGAAGACGGCATTGTGACCGACGTGTACGTCCGGCCAGGGATGCTGGTGCAGTCTGCCACCCAGGGATTTACCGGGGGCACACCCCTGATGACCCTGGCCGACGTCTCCAAGAAGAAGGTCATCGCCCGGCTGGACGAGGCGGATTACGGGCGGGTGCTAAGCATATCGCCGGTGGAGGCCCTGCCGGAAATGCCCGGGTTGCGGGAGTCTGCCCGGGAGGATGCGGACCCGACGGGCCGGCGCGGCGGGCAGGTGCGGATCACCGTGGATGCCTTTCCGGACGATGAGTTCGACGGGCGGATCGAGCGGGTGGAGCCGCAGGGCAAGCTGAATGCCGGTTCCTCCATCATCCAGTTCGATGTCCACGTGGAAATCAGTGACCCCAGGCGACACATGCTGCCGCTGGGGGCTCAGGCCCAGGTGGAATTCACGGTGGAGAATGCAGTCGACGTTCTTCGGGTCCCGGCCGAGGCGGTGAAGACCTACGAGAACCAGCGTGGGGTCTGGATCAAGACCGCCCCGGAGCCGGGTTCGGGCGAGAAGTTCGGCAAGCGTTTCGTGCCCTGCCGTTTCGGCATCAGCGATGGCGAATACACCCAGGTGATCGCCGTGGTCGGACAGGGTGAACTCAGAGAGGGGGATGAAGTCTACACCAAGCTTCCGCAGGAAGCCGGCGAGGGCAGACCCTAGCATGCCGCTGATCGAGGTCCGCGGGCTGACCAAGCTCTACCGAATGGGCAACTCGGTCGTGCACGCGCTGGACGGGGTGGACCTGACCATCGAGCGTGGGGAGTTCGTGGCCATCACCGGCCCCTCCGGCAGCGGCAAAAGCACCATGATGCACCTGCTGGGCTGCCTGGATCGGCCCACCGCCGGAACCTACATCCTCAATGGCCGAAACGTCAGCGACCTCTCCGACCGCGAGCTGGCGGCCATCCGCAACCGGCAGATCGGATTCGTCTTCCAAACCTTCAATCTGATCGATCGGACCACCGCCCTGGAGAATGTCGCCGTCCCACTTTTCTACGCCCGGCAGTCCAACACCCGCCAAGCGGCGCTGCGAGCCCTGGAACGGGTCGGACTGGCCAGCCGGGCCCACCACAGGCCCAGCGAGCTTTCCGGCGGTGAACGGCAACGCGTGACCATCGCCCGGGCGATCGTAAATCAGCCTGCCCTGCTCCTGGCCGACGAGCCCACTGGAAACCTGGACTCGCGCAGCGGCGAGCAGATCATGGAGACCTTCCGGCGACTCAACCAGCAGGGCGTTACCATCGTCATGGTCACCCATGAGCCTGACATCGCCCGGCACGCCCAGCGGATCGTCCAGATGCGCGACGGCCGGATCGTCTCGGACCGCTTTACCGCTGAAATTCTGGCCGAAGAACATGACCGGCCGCGAAAATGGACCGGCTATTCGACGTCTCCGTCCGAGGCGGTCAGCGCCGGCGTCATCCAGCAATCCGCATCTGAAGCCGGCCTGAGCCCTGATGCCACGGAGGTCGCGTCCGCTCCGGCCCGAGCTGTGACCACCCCGACGGCCCGGCCGATGCCCGGAACCACGGCCGGTCTGGTGTGCGGTCTGGTGGCGGTGGGTTTATGGATCGGAGCGACCGCGGGCCAGATTCTCCTGGCCAGGAGCCATAACCCGGCCACATTCGATCCCCTGAAACAGCCGCCGCCCCTGCCGCTGGTGATCGGCGGCCTGACCGTTTGCCTGGCAACCGCTGCGGCCCTGGTGCTGGCCATCCTGGCCATCGTGTTGTCCACCAAGGCTCGGCGTCGACTGCGGACCGAGCCCGGACTGTGGCTGGGACGCCGCCGGGCGGTGGCTGGGCTAGCCCTGGGCTGGGCCGCAATCGCGATCCCGGCCGCCCAAATCGCGATCACCGTCCTGAAGGCCCTCACCCGGTCATCCCAGGGCTGAGAGGCCGCCCAACGTCACGCCTTGCCCACTCCCAGCGCCTCGGCCAATCTGACGGTACGCAACGCCCGCTTGACCACCGGCGGATCGATCATCTTGCTGCCCAAAGCCACCACTCCGAGCCCCTTTTCCTCCGCTTCCCGGTAGGCGGCAACGATCTTTTGAGCCTTCTCCAGCTCAGTCGGCGAAGGGGCGAAAGCCTCGTGGATCGGGCGGATTTGACGGGGATGAATGCAACCCTTCCCCTCGAATCCCAGTGACTTGGCCTCCAGCACACTGGCCTTCAGCCCCTCCAGGTCCGTGATATCGGAGAAGACCGTGTCGATGGGCTGGACCCCGGCGGCCCGGGCCGCGTTAATTACCTGGCAACGCGCCCAGAAGCTCTCCCGCCCCTCATTGGTCCGCTGAGTGCCCAGGTCGGCCGTGTAATCTTCCAGGCCGATGGTCAGGGCGCAGATGTTCTTGGAAGCCGTCGCGATGTCATAGGCTTTGATGGCTCCCAGCGCACTTTCGATGATCGGCATCAGGTAGACCGTGCGGTTGATACTATGCTGGCGGAAAATCCTGGAGATGTGGGCATCGACCTGTCGAACCTGTTCGGGGTCCTCGGCTTTGGGGATCAGGATGACGTGGACGTTGTGAGGCACCACGAAGTCCAAGTCGACCAGACCGCGCTCGCCCTGGTTTATCCGGACCATCCGCTCCGCACCCTTGAAGTCGATGCTCCGCAGCGCGTTTCGGACCAGCAGCCGGGCTTCATCCTTGGCGGGCGGGGCAACGCTGTCCTCCAGGTCGAGAATCACTCCATCGGGTTGGTGTAACCCAGCATTCAGCATGAACTTAGGTTCGTTGCCGGGCAAGTAGAGTCGCGATCGCCGAAAGCGCTCACGGTCAGTCCCATAACCGGCCTCGGGCAGAAACTCGGGCAGGTATTCCGGAACTGCCGAAACCGTCGAGCCACGCGGGCCCAGCAGCCTGCGGACAGCCGCTTCCAGGCGGGCCATCTGCACCCAGGGCAGTGCCCCGGTGTCTTCCATCTCCACTTGTGCGTTGGTCAGGCCCAAGGCGGTCAACACTTCGCGGACCAGCCGGCGAGTGGCTTCCCCGTACATGACCTCGACCTTGGTCTTGAGGTTCAACTGGATCCCGCCGGACACGGCCGGGGTGATGTTGACCCAGCAATCCGAACGGACGTCCGGCCCGCGTCGGCCGGCCTGGGCCGACTGGCATACGAACTCGTTGGCGTCAATCATGGCTACCTCAAAGCTGTTAACGACTGGTCCGTTGCTGCCGATGCTCCGATCTTGGGCCGGATCGGCGGCCCGCCCTGCCAATCAGGGGTAGATCCGTCCCATCATCCGCGGGTAGGGGATGCACTCGCGCAGGTGATCCAGACCGCAGACCCAGGCCACAGTTCGCTCCACGCCCAATCCGAACCCGCCGTGCGGCACGGTTCCGTACCGGCGGAGGTCCAGATACCACTCGTAATCTTCCTCTTTCAATCCCTCTTCCCGCATCCGGTCCAGCAGGGCATCCAGATCGTCCTCCCGCTGGCTGCCGCCTATGATTTCGCCATAACCCTCTGGAGCCAGCAAGTCGAAATTGTTGACCACCTGGGGGTCGTCGGCGTTTCGCTTCATATAGAAAGCCTTGCAGCCGCGTGGATAATGGGTCACGAAGACCGGACGGTCGTGGAGACGGGCGATGATGGTCTCATCGGACCCGCCCAGGTCTTCGCCCCACTGGAAGCCGGCGGCTAACTCCATGTGCTTGGGGATGTTACGAACCGCCTCTTCCTGGTCGGCCAGTTCGCTCCGGGCCTCGATGATCTCTCCGGCCAGCTTGTCCGCCTTCCACTGCTTCAGCCCGGGCGCGGCTCGCTGAGCCTCTTTTTCGGAAATGATCCGGTTCAGTTCTTCGATCCGGGCCCGAGCCCGTTCCAGGTCTTCCTGAAGCATCTGGCGTACCTGTGGGCTGCGCAGGATTTCGGCCGCCTGCGAGTAAGTGATCCGGTAGAAGGGTTTCTGAATCGTCTCCAGCTTCGACAGGTCGCGACCCAGCAGTTGAAGTTCCGGCCGGCGCTGACGCAGCACCGATCGCACCAGCTCGCAGACAAAATCCTCCGCCAGGGCGATCACCTCGTCCAGGTCGGCGTAAGCAATCTCAGGTTCGACCATCCAGAACTCGGTAAGGTGCCGGCGGGTCTTACTTTTCTCGGCCCGGAAGGTCGGGCCGAAGCAGTAGACCTTGCGGTGGGCCATCATCGCCGCTTCCACGTAAAGCTGACCGGTCTGAGCCAGGTAGACCGGCTGCCCGAAGTAATCCACCGCGAACAGCGTCTGGGCGCCCTCGCCGGCCGCCGGCGCGAAAATCGGGGTGTCGATCAGGATGAATCCGCGATCGTTGAAGTACCGTCGAATAGCATCGACGACGGTATGCCGGATTCGCAAAATCGCCCATTGCCGCTGCGACCGGAACCACAGATGCCGGTTCTTCATCAGGAAGTCGATCCCATGCGGCTTGGGCGTGATCGGGTAGCCGACAACGCTCTGGATCACTTGCAAATCGCTCGCCGCCAGTTCGTAGCCGCCCGGGCTGCGTGGCTCGGCCCGGACGGCTCCGGTCACCGTCAGCGACGACTCTTGGCCCAGTCGCTCGGCAGTTTCGAAGACTTCCCTCGGGCACGCCCCCTTTTCCAGGACGGCCTGGCACAGACCGGTGCCGTCCCGCAGCACCAGAAACAGCAGCTTGCCGCTGGATCGGCTGTTGTACAGCCAGCCGCTCAGCGTTACCGTTTCTCCGACATGTTGGGGCAGTTCCGCGATAGTGGTTGCCGTTCCCATTCTGCCGGTCCCTGCTTGCGGGTCCTCAAACCGGGCCCGAGCCGAAGTCCCAAGCCGCGGCCTTCGGGCCGCGTTCTGGAATCGGGCTGGCCGACGCGTCCGACTCCGGGCGGTCCTGCGTCACGGGGGGTTAGTTTACGGCGGCGCTGGCGGCCTGTGAAATGCGGGGCGGCGCAGCGGCCCGACCGGCGCGAGCCGCGGCAGCGGTGGCTTGGGTTGGTCGTCCTGATGGGACTGATGCTGACCGCCTGCGCGCCGGTCGAGCCGGGGATGCGAGTGCACCTGGCCGGGGCCCAGATCCCGGTGGAGCTGGTGGAGTCCTGGCTGGCCGATGCCCGGTCGCCCCGTTTCGTCGTCGAGCACGTTTCCCCGGTCTTCATGTCGCAACACGGGTTCGAGAACCTTGCTGCCGGGCAGTGCGACCTGGCCTGCACTGACCGGCCGGTTTCAGCCCGGGAGCTGGAACGGTTTGGCGACCGTCAGGTCGTCGGTCGGCGAGTGGCCTTTTACGGCTATGCGCTCTATGTGCATGCCAGCAATCCGCTGGACTCGATCTTCGCCCGTCACCTGCGTCTGGTCTTCCAGAGGCGCATCAAGGATTGGTCGGAGCTGGCGGGAGCACAGATTCCCCAGCTAGCCGGTCCGATCAACCTCTATGGCCCGCCCAAGAGCAGCCGGGCCGGTATGGTACTGGCCCCCATCGCCGACATCTGGTTCGCCGAACCGACCTGGCAGGTTCTGGAGTCAGACGCGGCGATTGTGGCTCGAGTGGCTGAGGACCCGCTGGGGCTGGGATTCGCCAGCATCGGCTATGATGGCGAGGGCGTCCGCTACCTGGGTCTTCGGATGGAGCGGCAATCGCCGCCGGCTTTCCCGTCGCTTGAGGAGATCGAGTCTGAACGGTACGGGCTGGCGAAAGTGATATACGTTTACTATGTCGATCCGCCCAGTCCCGTGGTGCGGCGGGTGCTGGACTACCTGTTCAGCGAACCGGGCCGGGTCGCCATCGAAGCTACTAACCTGTGGGCCATTCCGGCCGACCGGTCGCACGTCCCCGCGGCCCAATGAATGCTCCGCTCCAGCTGCGCAGTGTCCGCATCCACCGGCTGGTCATACCGCTGCGGGTCCGCTTCGAGCATGCCGCGGCCACACGTCAGGTCTCTGACCCGATTGTAGTCGAGGTGGCCGCGGGCTATCCCTACGCCCACTGCGTAGGTTATGGAGAGACCCTGGCGCGACCGTACGTCACCGGCGACACCCCGGAGTCGATAGTCGAGGACCTGGTGGACATTTTCGTTCCTCGGCTGGGCGAGTTTCGGCCCTCGAGTTTTGTCAATGGGCTGGAGTTCATCGAGGGCTTGCCGATCCAGCTTGGCGGCCGGGTCATCACCGCGGCCCGGGCGGCAATCGAGCTGGCCCTGCTGGATTTGCTCTGCCGGGCCTTCAATCGGCGTCCGGCGGACATCGCCGGCTGGATGGGCCTGCCGGGATTCGGTTTCCCCGGCTGCCGGGACACGGTGCGCTACTCGGGCATAGTGCTGGGCAGCAGTCGGCGCAAACTACAGACATTCCTCAGACTGCAACGACTCTACGGCCTGCGAGACTTCAAGCTCAAGGTCGCGCTGGAAGGCTGGGAGCAGCGATTGGAGTGGGCATATGGGGTGCTGGGCGGAGCCATTCGGCGTCAGAAAGCGACTCTCCGCGTGGACGCCAATGCGGGTTGGTCTTTGAGCCAGGCCCGTCGAGCCCTCGGCATTCTGGCGCAGTTCGGCGTATGCGCGCTCGAGCAGCCGCTGCCGGACGCGGACGACGCCGACCTGCCCACTCTGGCCCAGCAGGCCCATTGCGACCTCATCGCCGACGAATCGCTCCTCACCGTCGAGGATGCCCAGCGGCTGATCGCCGGCGGCGGAGTCCGAGTCCTCAACATCCGGATCGCTAAAAATGGTGGACTCATGCCCGCCCTCCGGATCGCCCGAATGGCCCTCGCGGCCGGACTGGACGTGCAACTGGGCTGCATGGTCGGCGAGACCAGCATTCTCAGCGCGGCGGGTCAGGTCTTTTTGGAAACCTGCCCGCGGGTCCGCTTCGTCGAGGGCGCCTACGGCCGATGGCTGCTGCGAGAGGACCTGACCGCTCGGCCAGTGCAGTTCGGGCTGGGCGGTCGCGCGCGGCCTCGTCCCGGGCCGGGGCTCGGCGTTGACGTGGATCCAGACGCCCTCAGCCGGCTGGCCGCCTTTCCGGTCCGCACCTTGCCACTCTGATCCGCCGGAAGCTTTAGCCTGCCCAGGCTCGTCCGAGCATGCTACCCGGCGTCCGGGTCCTCAGGGACAGGGAATCGGAATGGGATTGGTGGTCAGCAGCACCACAAACGGATTGATATCGCCGAACGACCCCGAGCCGCCGTAGGTACCGTCTCCGTTGATATCGCCGTTCCGCGGGTCGCAGCCCGGATAGGCGGCCTGCCAGGAATCGTAATTCACGATGTACACCACGAAGGGATTCACGTCGCGGAAGTCGACCTGACCGTCGCAGTTGCAGTCGCCCACGCAGACCGAGGCCGGCACCAGGCACAGCGACAGATCGTAGCCGACCGGACCGGGCCCGGCGCCGTTATCCACCAGCGATTTGCCGTCGCCAGTGGGGGAGCTCATCCACATAAACCAGCAGTTCGGGTCACCGCTGCCCTGGATGGATACCCAGCCGCGGCCCTGAGGGCAGGGGCTCGGCAGCTCGGCCTCGTACTGGTAAAGCGGGTAGCCGTTGTAGAGCAGGTACGTGCTGACTCCCAGGATGTCCAGACTGTAGGAGCACGTGGCCGCCCCCGGCAGGCCCCCGACGTCCGGGTAGAACTTGATGAGGAACGGCATCGGGTTTTCATCGCAAGGATACCAAGCGCCATCGTAGCGCAGCGGCAGGCCCCAAAAACGCAGCTTGGCCACGGGATCGATGCTGCCTGCGCCCAGCGGATAGTTCTCGAATCGCAAAAAGCCCGTGCTCACCTCGCTCTTGCCCATCGTGCCGCTGCCGGTCGCGGGTTGGCCGAAGGCTGAATTCTCCGGGCAAGCCGGCGGTGGCATCTCGCCCGCAATGGTCAGTTCGTAAGTGCCGCAAGCCCCGCCGAACCCGTCGACCACGATGAAGTAATCCACGCCGGCATACAAGGTCAGCCCCGTGATCCGCGACCGGTAACCCGGGCAGGCATCATCGCTGCAAGCCACCGGTGTGCCGTCGCAGATGCCCGCATAGACGTAGAGCTTTGTGTTGTAGTTGGTGCCGGCGTTGCACAAGCTGATGTAAACCGTGACATTCTCGGTCGGAGTGTAACGGTAGACCGCGTCCGGAGAACCCGGGGTGTTGTAAGGGCAGATTTCGTCGTAATCGTCCGTCAAGCCGGCCGTCGTGCCGATGAAGGCCGCGGGCAAGCTGTCGATCGGCGTCGCGTCCAGGCAGCTATCGCCGCCCGGCCGGATCTCCGGCCCGATCACCCACTCGCCGGCGGGATCGACCTGGGGTGGGCCGAGGGTCTCAACCTGCCCGGGCCCCGGGCTGCCGGCAGGATCAGCCGGCCAGGACGCCGGCCACCGGCTCGGAAAGCCGACTCCGATCCCCGCCAGCCAATAGACCACCAACCCGCAGCCCCAGGCTACCACAATACAACTCCCGGCCTGGATCGCCGTCTGAATCCATTATATGCCGCTGGGCCAGGGGCCCGGCCGGCCGCCGTCAAGAGGTCAACAGGGCCACGAACGGGTTGATATCCGCAAAGCCGACCGAGCCGTCCTCATTGATGTCCCCGTTGGCCAGCGGGCAGCCCGGGTACTGGTCCTGCCAGGCCGACGGATTGGTCATCAGCAGGACGAACGCGTTGATGTCGCCGAAGCCGACCGTGCCGTCGCAGTTCACATCGCCGCGAAGCACCTGCGGGATGCCGATGATCTGTATGTCATCGATATTCCAGCCGGAGTAGGCGTAGGCTCCGTTTGCGACCTGATAGCTCCAGCGGATGTAGATGGTCGGTTGGCCGTCGGCGACAGCCGAGATGTCGTATTCCTGGGTCGACCAGGCGTTCTCGGTGATGACCGTGCTGCCGTTGGTCCAGACCTGCGTCCAGTTGCTGCCGTTGTTGGAAACCTGGATCGTGTTGGTCACATATGGTTTATAGTCGCTGTTGAGCCAGCGTTTGAAGTTCAGCTTGGTGTGGGTGGCGTTCCGCAGATCAATCGGGCCGGTCGTCAGGTAGTATGGGCCGCCGGGAGTGGTCGAGTAATCGCCGTTTAGGTTGACGCCATAGACGTTGACGCCGGTGGCTCCGTTGCTGGGATCGGGGTAGCCGTGCTGAGTGCCGCCCTGGCCGGTCGGATGCCCGAAGGCCCACTGTCCCTGTACAGTCCAGCCGGGATCGCCATCCAGCGGGAAGCTGTAGATGACCTGGGGGCCGTAGAGCGAAATGGTGAAATTGGCGTCGGAGACGTCTTCGCCGGCATTCCCGTCGCCGTCGTGAGCCACAACTTTGATCCGGCATTGGTTGGAGTTGAGCACCGGCACGGGCCAGCCGTAGGTTCCGGTGTTGGCCAGGCCGGTGGCGACCGTGTGCGGGAAGCTGGCGCCGCCGTCGGTGGACAGATAGATGTCCACGCTGGTCACGCCAACGTCATCGGTCGCGGTCCAGGTGATGTTGTGCATTTGCCCGGCGATCCACAGCTCGCCGCCGTTGGGCGACTGCACGGTGACATGCGGAATGGGGTCGGGGGCGGCGGCCGGCTTGTGCATCACGATGCAATGCAGGGCACCCGCCGCACTGATGATGCCCGAGCAGTCGATCTGATGGATGGTGTAGCCCGGGAGGGCCGACTGGTAGACGGCCAGGGCTTGAGCATCCTGCGAGGTATACGACCCGCCGAACTTGGAGATGAAGCATTGGTTGTTAAGGATCACGGCGTTGGTGTAGGTGTAGTGGACGCCGCTGGTGCGCCATCCGGGCGTCCGGTAGACGGTGTAGCCCCGGGCGGTGAGATCGGCCACCGCGGCTTCAGTAATCGTGTAGGGCTGCCCGGCGCTGGGCGAGTACTGCCCGATAATGACCTTGTAGTCTCCCAGCGGCAGCATCCACATGTCGATGTGCTGAGTGGAGTCGAAACTGCTAGGGAAGGCCGGGTAGATGGTGAGGTTCAGGTTCTGATATTGCTGGTAGAGGTCTTTGACATCCTGTTCGGTGAGTCCGGGGTTCTCGTTGAGGATCAGGGTGGTCATGAAGGCGTCGCCGTTATCGAACAGGTGGAAGTTCCCGCCGCCGTGCACCAGCGGGATGTCGTACTGGGCGATGCCCCACAGACTGGCCAAGTAATCGTTGAATGCGTCGTCGTTGGGCCGCGGCCGGTTGTAGGTGTGGTCGATGATGGCCAGGTTGCCATCCTCGAAGATGAACCGCGGGCCGTAGTCGCGAATCCAGACCGTGTCGGTGACGCGGACGATGAATGCGATCTGGTCCATGCGCGCGCCGGCGGCGCTGAGCGTGTTGTAAACGGTGGTTTGCTCGCTGGTGTTGTCGACCACGACGTAGACCGTCACGTTCGGGTCGTTAATGGTGATTTTGACGGCCAGCTCGGTCAGGATGCTGGTGTAGCCTTCCCAAGCGATGAACAGGCCGTCACAAGCCACGTACTCCGGCGGGCAGTAGACCGTGCCGGTGGGGGGGCTGCGCCAGCCGGGTGGAACCTGGGGGGCAGGCAGTAAGCGCTCCTCGGGCGTCAGGTAGGCCGGCAGCGGATTGGAGTAGTCCTCCACGATTTCCGGACGCGGGCTCTGGTCTGGGGCCGCCGCGGTCTGAGCCGGGCACCAACTGACGAGGACCAAGATCGATAACATCACAGCCACGGGCTTCATTGGGATGGCTCCTTTTCCATCGCTCGGCCGGCAGCACCTCGGCCGGCACTCCTGGGCGGGTCAAAGCCGTGCGGTTGGCGGGTCGCATCCCGCCAGCCGAATACGCTCGTATTGTAGCGGAAACAGGCCGGCAGGTGACAGCCTGTTTTCCGGGTAGTCGGGCCCCCCGGGGCCGCGGTACGGTCGATAATCTCAACGCCCCGCCGGCCAATCAGGCGATGGTCCTTTGCCGGAGGCGGTCGACCATGACGGCAGCCAGCAGAATCACGCCGCTGGCTACGTACTGGTAAAAGGGGGGGATATTCAGCAGATTCATGGCGTTCTGGATAGTGCCCATAATCAGGACGCCGACAATCACGCCCGTGATGGTCCCGACGCCGCCCGTGAGCGACACCCCGCCCAGCACGCAGGCCGAGATCACCTGAAGCTCCAGGCCCTGGGCGGTCGCGGGCTGACCACTGGTCATGCGGGAGGCCAGGATCACGCCGGCAAAGCCCGCCACCAGGCCCTGAAGCGTGAAGATGGCAATCTTGGTGCCCCTCACCGCGACCCCGGCCAGCCGGGCGGCTTCCCGATTCCCGCCGATGGCCAGCGTGTTCCGCCCGAAGGTGGTCTGATTGAGCAGCAGGCCGAAAATGACGAAGCAACCGATCATGATCCACACCGGCGTGGGCAGGCCCAGAAAGCTGGAGATCCCCAGGCTGAAAAAAGCCGGTTCACGCACACCAACCGCCTTTCCGTCCGAGATGATGTAAGACATGCCGCGGACGATCTGCATGGTGGCCAGGGTCGTGATCAGGGCGTTGATCCCTACGGCGGCAATGGCCAGGCCGTTGACCAAGCCGACCAGCCCGCCGGCCAGGATCCCCGCGGCAATTCCCAACCCGACCGACCCGGTGAAGTTGACCACCACCGCGGCCAGCACGCCGCTCATCGCCACCACCGATCCCACCGACAGGTCGAAGTCGCCGGAGGCCAGGCAAAAGAGCATGGTGCAGGCGATGGTGCCGATGGTGGCCACCGACAGCATCAGCCCGGTCATGTTGACCCAACTGAAGAAGTGGGGCACGCCGAGCGAGGCCGTCAGAAATATGATCGCGAAAACCACCAGCATGCCCGAGCCTTGCCAGAGGCTTCCGAGCCGGGCGGTCAGAAGCCGCCTGGTGCGGACGGTCGGTCGGGGGCTGAAGAACCGTGGCATGGCAAGTGGGTCCTTTCAGGGCCGGCTCATAACGGTTCTCGGGCCGCTGCCGGCTCGGCCACCGGCAGGGCCAGTTTCAGCACTTCCTGCGGCGTGGCTTTTGCGCGGGAAAGCTCGGCGACAATCCGGCCCTGGCGCATGACCAGGATCCGATCGCAGATTTCCAGCACCTCCGGCA
>Ga0185342_1000122_pt1 | contig 43789 bp, 35 predicted proteins | sample ConPoolayeEmetaG_FD_128045 | JGI IMG/M metagenome (GOLD analysis project Ga0185342, IMG submission 128045) | Hot spring microbial mat communities from California, USA to study Microbial Dark Matter (Phase II) - Cone Pool mat layer E metaG... ... | reverse complement strand
AGTTACAAATGCGCAGAATGCGCCAGACGATCAGTTCCTGCGCCGGCCGCGCCCTGCGGGAAACCAGGTACAGGTCGCCGGACCATCCCGACGAACTGCGGGCTGGCTGCGTACCGGCGCGGCCTTGGCCGGCGTGGTCGCGCTGATCATCCTGCTGGCTTGGGGATATCGGGTGGGAACAGGCGCCAGCCACCGACTGGCCGGCTGGCGCTGGCGCGGAACGGGTCCGGTACAACTGATCAGTCGACTGAGTCTGGCTCCGCGACAGTCGCTCTACCTGGTGCGGATCGGGCCAAGACTGGTACTGATCGGTTCGGCCGGCCAGACGCTGTCAAGCCTGTGCGCCATTGACGATGCCGATCTGGCGGCCCGGCTGGCCGGCCAACTCGCGGCGGCTGACCCCGGAAGCCACGCCCAAGAGTTCCGCCGATGCCTCAGCAACCAGGCCAGTGCGTACCGGTCCGCAACCAGCGAAACTGACCGGAAGGAGCAAATGCTGGGCGCGCCGTCCGACGGCGAGGCCAGCCAGGCAACGGCCGCCGCCTGCCAACGTCTGACGCAGCTACTGCACCATCTGCGTCGTATCAGCGGATCCGTCTGACGGCCGCATGCCGTCGCGTGCACGGAGGCACACGCCAATGCAGGCCAGCTTGCAGCCGCCAGCTTTAGCTTACGCATGCCAGTCAGACCGGCGCAGCCACTTCGGCAAGCTGAAGCGGAACCGGCATTGCCAGGCGGTCTATCGTGACCGGCGCTTTGCGCTTTTGTGCTGCCTTTTGCTGGGCGCCGCCGCGGTTCCTTCCGTAGCTGCGGACAGCACGGTTCGAGCCGCGGAGGCTTCTGCTGCGAAGGACCCGGTCTACATTCCCGACGTCAGTCACTGGCTGCCCCCGGCCGCCTCGCGCGAGTCCCTCAGCCGCTCACTACAGATCGTAGTGCTGCTTACGCTGCTGGCGGTTGCCCCGGGGCTGCTCCTGCTGATGACCTGTTTCGTGCGCATGCTGGTGGTTCTGGCACTTCTGCGGCAGGCGCTGGGGACTCAGCAGTTACCTCCATCACAGATCATGATCGGGCTGGCGCTTTTTATGACGTTTCTGGTAATGGCGCCAACCTGGGAGCGCATCCGCACGCGAGCCATCGACCCATATTTGGAGGGGCGTTTGCCGCAGCTTGACGCCATCGCCGCCGCCAGCGCCGAGCTGCGCGAGTTCATGTTCGCCCAGATCGAAGCGGCCCAGAACCAGGAAGACGTCTATCTGATGTATGACTACGCGACACGGCGGGCGCTGCCGGCGGACCAGGTCATCCGCAAGTCGGACGTTCCCATGACCGCCCTGGTGCCGGCGTTCGTGCTCAGCGAGCTCAAGACCGCCTTTGTGCTCGGTTTCCGGATTTACCTTCCGTTCCTGGTTATCGACATGGTGATTGCAACCGTGCTGGTCTCGATGGGGATGATGATGCTTCCGCCGGTACTGATCTCGCTGCCGTTCAAGTTGCTGCTTTTCGTACTGGCAGACGGCTGGCATTTGGTAGCCGGAGCGCTGATGGCCAGCGTCTCCTGAAAAGGAGGCCGATCGTGGACCTGAACGCCGCCCTGGACATCGGACGCGAGGCACTACTTACGGCACTGGTCATCGCCGGCCCAGTGCTGGCGGCCGGCATGGTGGTAGGCGTCCTGGTCAGTCTGATACAAACCATCACTCAGCTCAACGATCAGACGCTGTCACTCGTCCCCAAGATCGTCGCCATGGTCGTCGCAACCATGTTCTTTGTACCCTGGCTGGCGGCACGCCTGATCGAGTACGCGCAGGCAATGTTCAGCGGCTGACTGAAAGGACCAGCGTATGCCTGAGCCTGCCGAAACTGCGCTGCCGTTCGCACTGGTGAGCGCCTACCTGAAGCTGCCGGTCTTCGCGCTGGTACTCTCGCGGCTGGCGGGAATGATCGCGTTTCAGCCGATCCTGGGGTCGCTGGCGATTCCTGCGGCGGTTCGGGCGCTGCTCACGGCCGGCATCGCCGCACTGCTCACTCCGGTCGTGACTCTGCCAGCAAGCCTTCCGGACAGCCTCGGCGGCCTGGTCCTTGGCATGGTGCAGGAAGCGGCGCTGGGACTGCTGATGGGGCTGGTGATGGCGCTGTGTTTCTTGGGCGTACAGATTGGCAGCACGCTGGTAGCGCAGGAGTCGGGGCTGGCGATCGGGCAGCTTATCGATCCGAGCTTTGACGAAGAACAGGCGGTTATCAGCACCTTTTATGCACAACTGGCCGTGGTGGTTTACCTGATCATCGGCGGACACCGCGCGCTGCTTTCGGCATTGCTGGATACCTTTGAAGCCGTGCCGCTTCTGGGAGCAGACGGACTGGGGCAGACTGGCACCGGGTTGCTGTTGAATGGCCTGACGGCGGCGGTGATGGGGGCAACGCGCGTTGCCGCACCGGCCCTGGTAACGCTCTTTCTGGTGAACGTCGCAATGGGATTCATCGCCCGGACCGTGCCCCAACTTAATGTGATCACGGTGGGCTTTTCGCTCAAAACGCTGCTGGGATTCGCAATCATGGCGGCGACTTTGCCCTCGGCAGTTTCGGTGTTCATCGATGGCGTTGATCTGGCGGTCGGCTGGCTGGCAGAGCTGGGCCGCTGATTGCGAAGCGCCACAGTAACCCAGCGAAGCGGGAGGCGGACTCGTGCCCACAGACGATGCCGGCGACCGAACCGAACAGCCAACCCCGCGCCGGCTCGAAGAAGCACGCGAGGAAGGCCGCATTCCGCGCAGCCTGGACCTCAGCGCTGCCATCGTACTGCTGGGCGGCCTGCTGCTGCTGAAGCTGCTGGGCGGGCACATGCTGGCAGCGCTACTCAACGGAATTCACGCAGTGGACGACGGAACGACCATTTCTGCCGCTGAGCTGCCCGCGTGGATCCGGCGCGTCAGCCGGGCGGCGGCCGAGGCGCTGGCGCCCCTTCTGCTTCTGCTGGTAATACTTGCCGCATGCGGAACCATCGCCCAATCAGGCCTGCCCACCTCACTTAAGGCACTGGCGCTCAATTTGAACCGACTGAACCCGGTGGTGGGGCTGAAACGGCTGTGGTCCGCCGATTCGGCCGTGCGGCTGGCGATGGGTCTGCTGAAAATGGCCTTCGTGGCGGCGATAGCGTACCTTGCCATTGCCGGGGACATCCGGGCCGTGCTGCAACTCGGCAATCTGGCGCCGGCTGAAATACTGCCGACGGCGGGGGGACTCATCTATCGCGGCGCCCTGCGCATGGGGCTGGCCCTGCTTGTCCTCGGGCTGCTGGACTACCTCTATCAGCGCTGGAGCTGGTGGCGCGGGCTGAAGATGACACGCCAGGAGATACGCGACGAACTCAAAAGAATGGAAGGCGACCCGCACATCCGCACGCGCCGACGCCAGATGCAGCTCCGCCTGGCGATGCAGCGCATTGGGCTGGACGTGCCGAAGTCAGATGTGGTCGTGACCAACCCTACCGAGTACGCCGTCGCGCTCAAATACGACGAAGCCACCATGAACGCGCCCAAGGTTGTCGCCAAGGGGCAGGACCTGCTGGCGCTGCGCATCCGGCAGATTGCACAGCAACACGGGATACCGATTGTGCAGCGGCCCCCACTGGCGCGTGCCCTGTATTACGTGGTCGAAGTCGGCCAAGAGATTCCGCCCGCGTTTTACCGGGCGGTTGCCGAGGTACTGGCATATGTCTACCGGATCACGGGTCGAGCACCTGCCCTCGCGGCGGGTCGCTGAAAACTGCGCACACCGCTGCGGCGCGCGTCTGGATAAAGTCGTCAAATTGCCGGCGACTCAGGAGCAGCATTGAACCCACTGATCAACAATTCCGTCGTGCGAATTCTTTCGCGGCATCGCGGGTTGCTGTTCCCCTGCGCAGCGGGCGCGCTGATCTTTGTAATCCTGATACCTCTGCCAACCCGCCTGCTCGATTTTCTGCTCATTACCAACATTCTGCTCACCACGGTCATCCTGATGACCGTCATGTACATCCGCAACCCGCTGGAGTTTTCCAGCTTCCCGTCGCTGCTATTGGCAATGACGCTGCTGCGTCTGGTGCTGAACACCGCGACCACGCGGCTGATACTCTCGAACGGTACACAGGGGACCGGCGCGGCCGGGCGCGTCATCGAGACCTTCGGCGTGTTCGTAGCCAGCAACTCGCTGGCGGTGGGGATGATCATCTTCCTCATAATCACGGTCATCCAGTTCGTGGTGATCACCAAGGGCGCAACGCGCATCGCGGAGGTCGCCGCCCGATTCACACTGGACGGGATGCCCGGCAAGCAGATGGCGATCGACGCCGACCTCAACGCCGGGCTGATTGATGAAGCTGAAGCCCGCCGCCGACGCCGCCTCATCAGCGACGAAGCCGACTTCTATGGCGCCATGGACGGTGCCAGCAAGTTTGTCCGCGGCGATGCCATCGCGGGCCTGATCATCACCTTCGTAAACATCGTAGGCGGATTGTATGTCGGCATGGTCGAAGGCCGGATGGGTTTGATGGAGTGCCTCTCGATCTATACGAAGCTGACGATCGGCGACGGACTGGCAGCGCAAATCCCCGCGTTCCTGCTGTCGGTCGCCGCCGCCATGCTGGTCACACGCAGCACCGGCCAGACGAACATGGGGGAGGAGGTCCTGGGACAACTGACATCCCGCCCGGTCGCCCTGGCTGCCGCCGCGGCCTTTCTGGGCGTCCTGATGCTTACCCCTCTGCCCAAACTTCCACTGCTCACGCTGGGCAGCGGAACGGCTATTCTGGCGTACCTGCTGCGACAAAACCAGGTCGCGCTGGCGGCACGTCAGGCCAGCGAACAACAGGCGCGCGAACGGGCCAAACTGCCCCAGGTCGAGGCTCACCTCGCGGTCGACGCGCTGGAGCTTCAGATCGGCTTCGGGCTGATCAAACTGGTCGACCGCGCCCGCGGCGGCGACGCCCTGGATCGAATCGCCGCCCTGCGCAAGCAGATGGCCCTGGAACTGGGACTGGTGGTACCCCCGATCCGTATTCGCGACAACGCCGAGCTCGCTCCCAACGGCTACGTAATCCTGCTGCGCGGCCACGAAGTAGCACGCGGGGAACTCTTCCCCGATCATCTGCTGGCCATCGATTCCGGAGCGGCTGAACAGCGGCTGACCGGGATTGAAACCCGTGAGCCGGCCTTCGGTCTGAAAGCCTGGTGGATCGCGCCGTCGGAGCGCGAGCGCGCCGAGCGGCTGAATTACACGGTCGTCGAACCGACCGGAGTCCTGGCCACGCATCTCAGCGAAATCATCAAGCGCTACGCGGCCGAGCTGCTTACCCGCGCCGAAACGCAAAAACTGCTCGACAACCTCAAACAGCGCCACCCGGCGGCGGTGGAGGAGCTTGTGCCCAACCTGCTCAAGGTTGGCGAAGTGCAACGCGTCCTCCAGGGCCTGCTGCGCGAGCGGGTTCCCATCCGCGACCTGGAGCTGATCCTGGAAACCCTGGGGGATTATGCCCCCAAGACACGCGATCCCGAAATCCTCACCGAGTACGCCCGCAACGCCCTTGCGCGCAGCATCTGCAATCGGTACAAGGATTCCGCCGGGGTGATCCATTGCATTACCCTCGACCCAGCGACCGAAGACTATCTGGCCGCCAACATTCAGCGACTCGAGCACGGCTCGGCGCTGACGATCCCGCCGGAACGGCAGACCGAGCTGGCGCGCAAGATTCAGGAGCAAGTTCAGGCGGCCGCCCCTGCCGCCGGCGGTGCCGCGCCGGTAGTGCTCTGCTCGCCTGCAACACGCGTGTGGGTCCGACGGATCATTGAGCCGGCACTGCCGCAGACCGCCGTTTTGGCACTGAACGAGATTGTCCGTGGGGTGCAGGTTCAGGCGCATGGAGTGGTGAGCCTTGATCTCGACAGTGCGAACGTTCCGGGCAGCTACGCTGCATGAAGCCCTGGAGCGCGTGAAGCGCGAACTGGGCGCAGACGCGCTCATACTGGGAACGCGCTATCTGGAACAGACGCCGGTCGGCCGGCTGGTAAAAGCCGCCCGGGTTGAAATCACGGCCGCGTTGCCGACAGCAAGCTCGCAGGTTCGCGCCAGGGCGAATTCTCCATCGGAAACAGCCAAACTCGCCGCCGCGAACAGGTCACTGGAACTTCTTGCAGGCCAGCAATCCCCGCTGACGGCCGAAACGACCGCCGGTGGCGGCAAGGTCGCAAAAGCCTGGCAGAACCCACAACCGAAACCGCAGCTGGCCGAGCTGCCGGAGGAGGTATACCCGTACTACGTGCGGCTGATCCAAAAGGAAGTGAGTGCCGAACTGGCCGCCCGGCTGCTGCGTCTGGCGGCGGCGGAAGTGCCCAAGGATGCGGCCAGCCGTGTCGAAGCCATCCGCGAAGCGTTGTGTCGCCAAATCGAACGGATGATACCCAGCACGGACCTGCCGCCGCTGGGTGAGCGCAAGACGCACCGGATCGCCCTGGTCGGCCCGCCCGGAGGGGGCAAAACGACCACCCTGGTCAAGCTGGCGGCATATTTGAAGCTCCGGCAGCGTCGCCGCGTCGGCCTTTTATGCCTTGACGCCCAGCGCCCGGCGGCCGCCGAGCAACTGCGACGCTACGCGGACGCCCTCCAGGTCCGACTTGAGGCTGCCCAGACGCGTGAGCAAGTCCAGGCGGCGCTGCAAAGGCTGAGCGACGTTCAGCACATTCTGATCGACACCGCGGGGGTAGGCTATCGTGAAGCCGGGCGCTTCGCGCGGCTGGCCTCGCTGCTGCATGTGGCCAAGCCCGACGAGGTCCACCTGGTGCTACCGGCGTCTATGGCCAGCTCGGCACAGCTCCGGGCGGCGGCGGGCTTTGCTCCCCTGCGCATCAGCCGGCTGGTTATCACGCACCTTGACGAGGCGGTCGGAGCAGGCGTGATCCTGAACCTGGTCGACCGACTGCACTGGGCGGTCTCTTATATCTGCCAGGGACAAAATGTACCCCAGGACCTTGAACCCGCTTGCGGCCGGCGCCTGGCGGAGTTAATCTTAGCTTCGGAGGGATAGAACGCGTGGCCACGGAGGGCGTATGGCGCGGTGCTCCCTCACGTCCACGCACCCATCTGCACCGCCAGGGAAGGTGGTCGTTTTCGTCAGTGGCAAGGGCGGCGTCGGCAAAACCATCATCGCGCTCAACATCGGAATTTTTCTGGCACGCCGCCACGCGCGTGTCATTCTGCTCGATGCCGATTTTGGGCTCGCCAATGCCGACATTCTGCTTGACGTGTCCCCGCTGGCAGATCTTGCCGACCTGCTGCACGACGACCGCCCGCTGGAAGAGCTGCTCGTCGAGGGCCCGGACGGGCTGCGAGTGCTCTGCGGCGTCTCTGGGCCGGTGCGGCCCGGTCAGCCCGCCCGGCCCGACGCCAACGCCTGGGCGCGAGCGATCCGAAGGCTGGCGGCAGCGTGCGAAACGCTGTTGGTGGATTGCGGCGCTGGTTTCACTCCCCCGATCGCTTCGGTAGCCCTGCTGTCGGACCTTCTGGTCTTAGTGACCACGCCCGAGCCGACGGCACTGACCGACGCTTACGCGGTGTTGAAGCTGCTGTGCCGGCACGGTTTTGCCAAGCGTGTCGGGGTTATCGTGAACATGGTGAAAAGCAGGCGTGAGGGGCCTGAGGTGGCAGGTCGGCTGGCGCGGGTGGCGGGGCGTTTTCTCGGACTTTCGATCGAATATCTGGGCCAGGTCCAGTTGGACCCGCATGTATCACGCGCCGTCAGAGAACGGGTGCCTCTTGCCCAGCGTTACCCGCGCTGCCGCGCAAGTGTCTGTCTGGACGAGATTTCGCGGCGGACCGGGCCGGACCGCGCCGCGTCCGACCCGGCAGCCGGCTGGTGGACGCGCGTCGCGAGCCTGTTCCTGTGAACGCATCGCCCAAGCCACGAACCGCCCGGACCGATAGGAAACTCGGGTATTTCCGAATGGTCAGGAGTGTCGGCGCACACTTCGGGCTGCTGGCGTTCGGCCTGGCAATCCTGGCCGGGCTGTACGTCGGCAACTCGCCGGCCACCATCCTGCTGCGTGCCCTGGTCGCGGCGACGGCCGCCTGCGCCGTCGGGCAAGTTCTGGCAAACGTCGGGAAGCAGGTGCTGCGCGATCACCTGCAAAAGAAAAAACTGGCGATCGACCAGCAGCATTACGAAGCGCTGCGTGCCATGACGCGCGAGGAAGAAGCGGGCGCAAGCCCCGCCGCCCGCGACGGAGCAGGATCCTGAGCATGCAGCGGAAACGCACCAGCAGTCGTTCACGTCGTGTCAGCCGCGATCAACCGGTCCGCACCTTCCCCGACGAAAAATCGCTCGCCGAGGCGTGGCGAAATTACCGGGCCACACGCGACGAAAAACTGCGGAACCGGCTGATGGAACACTATCTGTACCTGGTGCACTACAACGCCGAGCGCATCGGCGCCAAGTTGCCGGACGAGGTCGATGTGGATGACTTGGTGAGTGCCGGCGTATTCGGGCTGCTGGATGCCATCGACGCGTACGATCTTGATCGCGGGGTCAAGTTTGAGACCTATTGCGCCCCGCGGATCCGCGGAGCGATCCTCGACGAGCTGCGCAACATGGACTGGGTCCCCCGACTGGTGCGGCACCGGGCCCACCGGCTTTCGGACGTGATGCGGACCCTCGAAACCGAGCTCGGCCGGCTGCCCAGCGAAGATGAAATCGCGCGGCGGCTCGGCATGACGCGCGTCCAGTTCCAGAAACTCATGCGCGATGCGAGCACCGTTTCGCTGATTTCGCTCTCGCGCAAATTCAGCGACAATGACTCCTCGCGCGACGTCTCGGAGATCGACGTCGTTCCCGATCAGCGCAGCTCCGACCCGGTGGTCGAAGCGCAGAAGCGTGACATCCGCGAGCTCGTCACCCGAGGCTTGACCCGCGCTGAACGCCTCATCATCGTTCTGTACTATTACGAACACATGACCATGAAACAAATTGGCGAGACGCTTGACCTGTCGGAATCGCGCGTCAGCCAGATGCATTCGGCGATTCTGGCGCGGCTGCGACGACAGTTGCAGGCCCGCCAGCCGGAGTTCGTAACGGAAGCGGGTTAGGGGCGGCCGATGGCGACCATTCCGCCCAATTGGATCAGCTCCATCGCCGGCACGCCGGCGGCCCATCAGGACGCGGAAACCCGCCGATCGCGCGAAGCCGCCGGACAGGCCGAGCGCAGCACCACCGGGGCTTTTGCGCACAACCTGCAGAACGTGATCGAAAATGCGGATCGCGACGGGCAGGTCTATGCCGACTCTGAAGGTCTGGGCAGCCAGGGCCGACAGCTACCCGGGCCGAACCCTCCCCCCGAGCAGGCCCCGGAAAGTGATGCAAACCAGTCCGAAGGCAGCCTAGATATTCAGGCCTGATCGGTCATCAAGAAAACGCCGGAAAAGCGACGGGAGTGGATGGGAATCGAACCCACCAGGCGGTGCGGGTACACCGCCTCGACGGCTTTGAAGGCCGCGGAGCCCACCAGGCGCTCGGACACTCCCGGCACCGCTGTCCAGATATTGTCTCTGCCGCGGCTGACAGCCGCAACCCGGCTTTTCCACACTCTCCGGCGGCGCTTCAGGCCGTTGTTGCGCTGCCGGTCCACTACAAGAAACCCCGCCGACCGGGCAAGCCGGTCGACGGGGCGGCTCATAAATCGCTTGAAGAGAAGCCGCCTAATACCCAGTCAGCAGCTCCACGAAGGCATCGATATCGAATGAGTTAACCACGCCGTCACCATTGATGTCGGCCAGCCCGAGGTTGCAGTTAGGATAAGCCGCCTCGTAGCCGACCGGATCGGTCAGCGCCAGGACAAACGGGTCGATATCGAAAGCATTGACGGCGTGATCGCAGTTCAGGTCACCCAGAGCAAACGGCGGCTCGGTCGGCGCCACGCCCCAGACCTCGATATCATCGATGTTCCACCCGCAAAAACGCCAACTGCTGTCCGTCGGCCCCATCGTCCACCGCAGGTACAAGGTCGCGGCGTGGTCGGCAATGGCGGAAATATCGTGCTGGGCAAACTCCCACACTCCGCCATCCATACGTGACGGATTTTGCCACACCGTTGTCCACGTAGTGCCGTTATTGCTGACGCGTACGTAGGCGCGGTCATAGGTGGGGCTTTCCACGCCAAGCCAGCGCCAGAACCGCAGGCTCACGCGCGTCAGTTGCGAGCAGTTGATCGCGGTGCTGGTCAGATGGCGTTCGGGCATGTTGTTGGGATAATCGCCGTTGAGGTTGTAGCCGTAGACGTTAAGGCCCGTGTAGCCGGAGGTCGGATCGGGTTCACCGTACTGACCGCCCTGGCCGGTCGGCCGGCCCCAAGCCCACTCGGCTTCGCAAGTCCAGCCGGGATTCGTGTCCAGATTCCACGAGTACTGCATCGTCGGGGCCCCGACCGTGAGCAGCACGTTGCGCGTCGTGTCGCCGTCATGGTTCGTAAGGTTAATAAAGTTCAGCGTGTCGGTGTAGTCGCCGGCGGGCAGGAAGTTCGCCTGCGAGTTGATAGAGACCGTAACGATCACGCTGCCGCCGGCCGGAATAGAGCCCACCGCGTTAGCCAGCGTCAGCCACGGCACCGATTTGGTCACCTGGTAATCGATTACGCCGCTTTCGTTCAGGTTCTGAATCGTGTATTGGACACTGCCCGGTGCGAAGGGGCCGCCGACCGGCCCGCTGGAACTCAGCCCGGTACCGGGGCTCACGCGTATCCCGTGCGGCGGGCCGACCGTCCCGACGATGCGCAGCGACGGATCGCCAAAGATAATCCAGGTGTTGAACATCGCGACTCCCTGCGAGCCGTACTGATCCATCATCGAGCAGGAGCCGGCATAGCACAGCGCTCCGTAGCTGTGATAAGTCTGAGCCACGTAGCGCGCGTTGAATTCATCCTGGGCTTCCATCGGCGGGTTCCAGTACTGGTCGACCGACGACATGTAAGCGCCGACCGCACCGATGGGCTCGCCGTTGTGCGTGGCACGCAGCCAGGCTTCGCCGAAGCAGGTGATACCGGAGAACTGCCCATTGACACAGGCGACGCTGAAAATGAACGGCAGCATATCGTCGTTAAGTAGCGCATTTACGTGGCTGTTGGAGAACCCGGTAGTCGACCAGCCTGTGTTGCTGCCGTGGCCGCAGTAATTAACAATGCCGCGGCCGGCATTCAAAGCATCCGAAACCATCGCCGCGGTCGCCCCCGGGTCGCGGATCAGGTCGGCCTGCGTGTACCCGTGGGCCAGCAACTGGTTGTTTATGTTCTGGATGTGCTGCCAATCGTACTCCCCGTCATCTCCGGGGCCCTCGGCGGAGCCGATACCCACGGCGCGCCAGAACCACGGCTGCAACGTAGCCTGGTTAGCCTCGTACTCGATGGTACGCAGCACCTGGGTGTCAACCTGCGCCGAATTCTCGGCCGAGAACCGGCCCACAATGATCTCAGGATAATCGTCGTTGCCTGCCAGCTTGGCGTAGTAGGCATCCGACGAACCGCCGGAGAGTGTGCCGGGCGTCACCTGCGCCGCATCGCCTACCAGGAGCACAAACGCCAGGTCGCTGCTGTTGTAGACGTTCATGATGTGGTTCTTGATCGCGGTCGCGTTATTGCCGATGGTCGAGACGCCAACGATCGTCGTGTTAATGCCAATGCTGTTCTTGTGCACCGCCAGCGCCTGAACGTTCGGAATCCACTGGTCGTAACAGATGATGAGCATGCCACCATCCTCGTCCAGCGGGGGATAGCGACCGGTCTCATAGTTCAGGAAATGCCCCTGGTAGATCTCATGGAATGTCCGCGTAAGCCGCTTGCGGTGAATCTGCGGAATCAGAACGTTAGTCTCACTGGGGCCGACGGGAACGACCTCCACAATCACATTGTCATAAACGCGCAGCACCCCGCGGACCGGGTTGTACTGGAATGGATAAACCCGTACGGCTACACCGCGATAGTCACGCAGAATATATGGCTCGCTCAGCGCCGCGAGCGCACCGGGGTAGAAGGCGTCACTGCGGTACTGCGGCCCGAACTCGTAGGGGACGGTTTCCGGGTCGACGCTCCGCAGCAGGTTGCCCTTTGACGGGCGAACGCGCTCGAAGCGTTCCTGGTAATTCGCCCAGAGCACGCGCACCACCACCTCAGCATCGTCGGGGATTATGACGCTACGGGCAGCGTACGGCAGCTCCGGAGCCGCCTTTTCCAGCGTGATCGCCTCGCCGGGCAAGCTCAGTCCCGCGTACTTCTGCCCGTCGATTTCCACCGAATCCATGACGAAGTCGCCGAAGGCAAAGTGCAGGACGACGCGCTGGGCCGAACTCTCCAGCACCTGCACGCTGACCGGCCCTTCGGGGCTTACTGCCCACTCCGCCGCTGCACCGGCCGCCAGCACGATCCCGGCCAGCAGGCCGACCCACCCCCGCCAAACGCTCCTGTCGCTTCTCCACATCACACTGTCTCCTTTCCAGGGCCGCGCAACCCGCCGCCCCATAACCCATGGGATGAACCCGGCAGGTGCGCCGCAACGGCCCGGGGCCGGGCACCCATCCCGAGACCGATCGGCAACACCCGTATTGCCGATTGATTGAGCGACCTGGCGCGCGCTACCCGGCAAGAGTGGGGACCGCGGGCACAGAGGCTTCCGGCCGCGCGCCCTCGATTCCGCCTGAGCTGTCCAGACGCCCATCCGCTGATACTGGTTTCCCATCCACGCGCGCTGCGTAAGCTCCGTACGCTCGCGGACTCACACAGTAGCGTACCGCGCTAGCCCTGCCGACTGCAAGGTTTTATCGCTGACGAAACTCGGCCGACCCCATGCAGCCCCGCCAGCTTCGGCCAGGACCTCCGGGCGCTGGCAGCTTCGGGTAGGGCCTGTAAACTGCCGAAAAAGTCAGCGGGCAAGCAACCGCAGCGTTACCGGACCTGCCCGGCGGCTATGCCGAGCTGGCTTCTCAGTCGTAGTAGTTGTAGCGTTAGTTAACGCCTAGGGCGCCGACGGCGGCGTCAACCGGGATGCGCCGGCCAGAGCAAACCCAAGTCGAGAGCTACTGCGCCGGGCGTGAGCAGCGGGTGCTTGCGGCCGTCCGCCGCGGCCTGCTCTACCCGGGCGCCTACGGGCTGTTCATCGCCTTGGCGACGCTCGATCTGCTGTTCACCTGGGCGATCCTGCACCAAGGCGGACGCGAGCTGAACGTGGTGGCCGACTGGGTAATCCAGCGATTTGATCTGCCGGGTGTCGTAGCCTACAAGTTCGCGCTGGTGCTCCTGGTCGTACTGATCTGTGAGACCGCCGGTCGCAAGAAACCGCCCGTGGGTGTTAAACTCGCGTACTGGGCGGTGGCACTGACGGCGTTTCCCGTGTTGGTAGGCGCCCTACACCTGTTGTCCGTGTTCGCTACCGCCAGAGGCTGAGGGTTGGACAGGCCCGCGCTTTCCGAATCCGCCGTCCTGCGGATCCTCGACGTGAACGTCAACCGCTCGCGCGAGGCACTGCGCGTGATCGAAGACTACGCGCGTTTCGGCTTGGACGATGCGGAGGCGGCGTCCGCCCTCAAAAACGCCCGGCATCTGTTGCGGAAGTTCGTTGAAGAAGTGGGAGCTGACCGCCTGCTTTCTGAACGCGACGTTCTTTCGGACGTCGGCCGAAGCATCCGCACCCCGGATGAGCTGCAGCGGCTCAGCATGCAGGAGGTTGTACAGGCAGCCTTTGTCCGGCTGACTGAGGCTGCCCGCAGTTTGAGCGAATACGCCAAACTCATCTCCGCCGAGGCCGCGCAAGCTGCTGAGTCGCTGCGATACGCGGGTTACGAGCTACAGCAGCGGGTGATTCTGCGGGGCACCTGCCGGGCACGCTTCCGGGTTGTTCGGCTCTACGTCCTGATCACGGAACGCCTCTGTGGCCGACCCTGGCTGGAAGTCGCCGAAGCTGCACTCAGCGGCGGCGCGGGCTGTCTGCAACTGCGCGAGAAAGAGCTGCCCGACGCAAAGCTGCTGCGCCGTGCCCGCCAGCTTCGTGAACTTACCACCCGTCATAACGCACTGCTGATCATCAACGACCGACCGGACATCGCCCGGCTGTGCGGTGCCGACGGCGTACATGTCGGACAGGATGATCTGTCCGTCCAGCAGGCGCGCCGGATCGCCGGGACAGCGCTGCTGGTGGGCAAGAGCACCCACACGCCTGAGCAGTTTGAAGCCGCGCTGGCCGAGGAACCCGACTATCTTTCTATCGGGCCGATGTTTTCTAGCGCGACCAAACCGCAGCCGCACGTCGCCGGGCCGCAAACCCTCGCTACCGCCGCCAAACGGACGCAGTTGCCGCTCGTAGCAATCGGGGGAATCACGGCTGCCAACGTTGCCGAAGTGGTCCGGGCGGGCGCTAGCGCGGTGGCGGTCTGCTCCGCGGTGGTCTCCAGTGCCGACCCTGCCGCGGCCGCTCGGGAACTCCTCCAGGCGATGCGCCGCTAGCGCTGGTAAGTTCCGATCAGCTCGCCTTCGGCAATGATGTGCGGCCGGATCTTCTTGAGCAGGTCATCCTTGGTCAGGCCCGGGGGTAGGTCCAGCACCGCATCCAGTGCGTACAGCTTGAAGTGATAATGGTGGACCCCGTGGCCGGGCGGCGGCATCGGCCCGCCGTATCCGATCTTGCCCCAGGAGTTCTTGCCCTGCACCGCCCCGGCCGGTCGCGCCGGACTGGCCTGCTTGGAAACATTCTCCGGCAGCTCGGTCAAATTGGCCGGCAGCTTGTAAATCACCCAGTGTACCCACGGCTCCGGCCGTGGCGCGTCCGGGTCGTCGCAGATGAGCGCCAGCTCCTTGGCCTCCTTCGGCACGCCACTCCATTTCAGCGGCGGCGAAATATCTTCCCCCTCACCGGTGTACCTCTTGGGAACCGGCTTACCCGGAGCAAACGCAGGACTCTCCAACGTGATTTTCATGGCGGTTTCTCCGGCTTTGCGTGTGGTGGGTTCCTGACCGACCGGCCTGTCGTGGTCAGCAGAGCCGGGTGCCGACCGGGCAGCCACCTGACACCAGCCAACGGCGACCAGAAGAGCAGCCGCCATCAACCCGGTCTGCCACGCGGGATACTCAGCAATGCTTGCTCGCATGACCAGCCTCACATGCGGGGTTACCCTGATATGTTACGCGCGGCACAGCGGCAAGAGCAACGCCCGCCGCACGTCGCGCTGCCCAGGAGACCAGCATGAAGGCAATGGTACTCTTTATGCACGCAGCCATCGAGAGCGGCCCCCTAGAGTTGCGTGAACTTCCCGACCCCCAGCCCGGACCGGGCGAGGTCCTTTTGCGCGTGCACTGCTGCGCCATCTGCCGCACCGACCTGCACGTGATCGAAGGCGAACTGCCCCGCCAGAAGCTCCCCATCATCCCAGGGCACCAGATTGTGGGTACGGTACTGGCCCTCGGCCCTGATTGCTCGCACCTTAAGCCCGGGCAGCGAATCGGCGTGGCCTGGCTGCGGAAAACCTGCGGGCAATGCGAATACTGCCGCAGCGGGCGCGAGAACCTCTGCGACCAACAGCGTTTCACGGGCTACCACGCAGACGGAGGCTACGCGGAGCTGGCCCTCGTTCCCGAGGAGTTCGCCTACGAGATCCCGGCGCCTTTTTCCGACACCGAAGCCGCCCCGCTGCTGTGCGCGGGAATCATCGGATACCGGGCGCTTCGACGCTGCAACCTGCCACCCGGCGGCAAGCTCGCCCTGTACGGGTTTGGCTCATCGGCGCACATTGTGATTCAACTGGCGCTGCACCGCGGCTGCGAAGTGTTCGTGGCAACCCGGGGTGAAAAACATCGCGAACTGGCCCGGCAGCTCGGGGCCTGCTGGGTCGGCGAAAACCCCGCTGAGCTGCCGGTCAAAGTCGATAGCGCCATAATCTTTGCACCCGTAGGTACGCTGGTCCCGCCGGCGCTGGAGAAGCTGAAAAAGGGCGGTACCCTTGCGATCGCGGGCATCTACCTTACCGATGTGCCGCCGCTCAATTACGAGCAGCATCTGTTCTACGAGCGCGACCTGCGCTGCGTAACCGCCAATACGCGACAAGACGGCCGGGAACTGCTCCAGGAGGCAGCCCGCATCCCGATCCGACCACAGGTGAGCACCTACCCTCTGGAACAGGCCAACCGCGCGCTGCAAGACCTCAAGGCCGACCGGATCAGCGGTACCGGCGTGTTGGTGCTGCAATAGTCGCGGCCCGGCCAGGATTTCGAACGCCCGAGCAGCTTACCGGCCCGCGGCGGCCGACGCCGACTCCCAAATCTGGCCACAGAGCCCCAGAAACGTTATCTTCCCGGTGCCACGGATGGCAGACGCTTTCTCAAGCCAGGAGGCGCTCCATGCAAAGCGGGCGAAGAAACAACCCCGGCGGGTGGGTAGGTACAATCCTGGTGATTTTGGTCGCGGCTGCTGCGCTGGCGACCTGGAGATACTGGACAACCGGCCAGCTCAGCAAGGTGCGCCCCGCTGCGGCTTCGGCGCAACCCGATCCGCACACAGGCGAACTCGCCGCGGCGAAGCCAACGGCCCATGCGGAAGAGGCTCCGCTCATCATCGTCGAAGCCCCGCGCGATCGGTCGCCGTGGGCACCACCGCCGCCCACCTCAGCGCCCGAATACAGCAGACAAACGGACGAGATCCTGGAGCCGCGCGGACCGTTTATCGCGGCGGACGCGCGGCTAGCGGCTGGGGGCCATACGTCGAAATCTGCCCCTTCAACCCCGGAGCCTGCCTTTGCTGCCGAAGGTAAGCCCGGCTTGCGCCGGCCAGAAGAAGGAAAATCTGGCGACGCTTTGTGGTCCGAAGAAAAGCCGACCGAGAACCCTGCAATCCAGCGGGCCTGCCGGCTGTACGACTCCGGCAAGATCATTGAGGCCCGAAGCGAACTCAACACGCTACTGGGCAGACAGCTCTCGCGCTCGGATCAGGTGGAGGTCCGGCGACTACTCACGAAGATCGCCGCCGAGACGATCTTCTCCTCCCGCCGGCTGCCGGACGACCCGCTGGTGGAAAGCTACATCGTTCAGCCCGGCGACGTGCTGGCCAGAATCAGCCAGCGGTACAGGGTTCCCCCCGAAATTCTTATGCAGATCAACAACATTGCGGATCCGCGGCGCCTGCGTGCCGATCAGACCATCAAGGTAATCAAAGGCCCCTTCCACGCGCGCATCTACAAGAGCGAATTCCGGATGGACGTCTACTTGCAGGACCTTTACGTACGCAGCTTCCGCGTGGGCTTGGGCGCCGATCAGGGCACCCCGGAAGGCGTCTGGAAGGTGAAGGAGCGCCTGCACAATCCGACTTACTATCCGCCCGCTGGTTCGCCCATCAAGCGCATTGTCCCGCCGGACGACCCCGAAAACCCGCTGGGCAGACATTGGATCGGCCTGGAGGGCGTCTCCGGCGACGCGGTGGGCCGCACCGGATACGGGATCCACGGAACAAATGAACCCGAAACGATCGGAACAGCCGTGTCGCTGGGGTGTATTCGGCTGTTGAACGAGGACGTCGCGGTGCTTTACTCGGTGGTGCTGCCGGGTGAGTCCACGGTAACGATCCTGCCTTGAACAACTATTTCCAGCCCCCCAAGCTCTTCAACCCGCTGCTGGCCCCGCCAGAAGAACCGCTGACGCCCGCAGAGTTCCTGGCCAGCCCCTACGGACTGCTGCTCTTTCTGCCGCTGGTGCCGCTGCTGCGTGCCGTAGCACGGCGCCGCCGCCGGACAGCCCTGATCGCCTTTTCGCTCGCCTGGCTGGTAGCGACGCTCGGGCCAAGGGCGACGCTGGTCTTCATCGCCGCCGTCGGCGCAGGCACCGCTTGGATCATCGGGCTGGGGGTGTTGCGCGCGCGCGGCCGACTTAGCCCGCGTGCTGCCAACTGGCTCGTCTGGCTGGGCTTGCACGCCCTGATTCTTCCCCTCTGGTGGCACCCGACCGCTTCATGGTACGGCTGGCGGCCGACGCGCTTGCCCGTGCTCCACAATATCGGCTTCGCGTACTTCCTGTTGCGCTTCATCTCATGGGGCAGGCACCTGGCCGAGAGCCCATACCACGCACTGCGCCTGGTTGACACCGTCTGCTGGATTCTCTACCCACCCTGCCAGCGACTGGGACCGGTGCTGCTGCGCGAAAGCTTCCTTGATCGCCTCGACGCCTGGGATCCCGGCTCGCGGCCGGACTGGCGCGAGGTGGGCCGCAGACTCGGCGGCTGCCTGCTGGGCCTGGCGGCCCTGGGGATCATCATGGCGAACACGCCGCGCGTTGCCGCCGGTAACCCCGACTTCTTCGCCGCCCCGCAAGCGTACAGTGCCGACGTGCTGCTGCGTCTTTTTTATCTTGTTCCATTGCAGGTCTACCTGCTGCTGTGGTGCTACAACGAGCTGGCCTGCGGGCTGGCGAGCTGGGTGGGCATCCCGGTGGACTACAACTTCCGCTGGCTGCCGGCGGCTACTTCCGTGCGCGAGTTCTGGCGACGCTGGCACGTAACCGTGGGAAAGTGGGTCCGCGATCACATCTATATCCCGCTCGGAGGCAACCGCGGACGCGTCGAGCTGCACTATCTGGCCGTGTTCGGCTACCTGGGATTCTGGCACGGCCCCAGCCTCTCGTTCCTGGCCTGGGGCGTGCTGCAAGCCGCAGCGCTTTCGATCCAGCGACGCTGGGAGTTGCTCTACCGGTCAACCGCTGCAACGGCGCACACTGTGCAGGCGGCCGTCAGCGCCAACCCAACCACCCACCAGCTATCCCGTAGCGTGACGAGGCGCAAGCGCGCGGCGTTCTGGACGGTCGTCTGCTGGCTGTTGACGATGCACTTCGCCGCCGCCACCATCCTGATCTTCGTCGACTTCCGGCACCTCGGGACGCGGCTGCTTCCCGAGCTGGCCAAACGGTTGGCGGCCGCGGCGGTCGGCCTTTTCTGACGCCGCGACGCACCCGGGAAGCCCGACTGACAGAACCCATGAGCGTCGAACCGGACGAAAACTGGTCGGTCATCGAAGGGGCGTTCGACATCCGGAACAACCGGCATTACGAAGGGCTGCTGGCGATCGGCAGCGGACCGCTCCAGCAGCGTGCCTGCCTGGAAGAGGGCCTCGGCGACGACCCGCAGGACCGCGAATACCTCCGCCGGATGGGCAACGTCAGCGTCGAAACCTTCCCGCAGTTCAAAGGCCGGTACGGAACGTATCTACCCGGCGTCACCGGACCGCACCCGACTTGCGGCGACGAGCTGATCAACCTGCCGGCAATCCATGGGCTGGTACTTTACGCCGGCCAGGAGCGACTAGACATGGAGCGCAGTCGGATCGCGGACTACCGCCGCTGGCTCGACCTGCGTTGCGGCCGGCTGCACCGGGAGCTGACGTGGCAAACGCAGCGCGGCGCGATTCTGCGCGTGAGGTTCGAGCGCTTCATCAGTGCGCAGCGCCGGCATGTGATGGCCCTGCGCGTCCGAGTGCGACACCTTCACGGCCCGCACGTCGAGCTGCGCTTCGTCAGCCCGCTCGATGCCGACGTGCGTACCAACGGCTTCGACCATTTCGAGCGAATCAGCTTCACCGGCGAACACGAGCCGATCACCGTCGAAGTGCGTACCAATGGCGGCGATACCGTGGCCGGGGCGGCACTGGTTACCTGCGAGCCGCCGGTGCCGCGTGCGGTCGCGACCGAGCGGCGCTGGGCCGCCGTCAGCGGCACGCACCTGCTCGAACCGGGGCGAACGCTCACGCTGTGCAAGTATGCGGGCCTGGTCTCCTCACGCCACGTCAGCGGCCCGCCGGTCGATGCCGCTCGCAACCTGGTCTGGACGGCGGCTGCGGCCGGCTTCGACCAGCTCGCCGAAGAGTCTGACGCGGTCTGGAAAGGACGCTGGGAGCTGACTGACGTGGAGATCGTCGGCGATCCGCAAAGCGAGCACGCCCTGCGCGTGGGGCTTTATCACCTGCTGCGGGCAGCCGTCGAAGGCGACCCGCGCGTCGCCATTGATCCGCGGGGCTACAGCGGCGAAGCCTATTGCGGTCGGTACTTCTGGGACACCGAGATCTTTATGCTGCCCCTGTTCCTGTACACCCGGCCCGAAGTCGGCCGGACGCTGGCAAGCTTCCGCATCGAGTCGCTGGCCGGCGCCCGCCGAAATGCCGCCCGCTACGGCTACCCCGGCGCCCGGTACGCCTGGGAAAGCAACCCCGCAGGCGACGAGCACTGTCCGAACTGGCAATATGCCGACCACGAGATTCATGTGACTGCCGATGTGGCCTGGGGCCTGTGGCACGCGTACCGCGCCGGCCCAGACCCGCGGTTCCTGGTGCGCATCAGCGAGGCACTTGCCGAAATGGCCCGCTACTGGGCCCAGCGCGTTACCTACTGCCCGCAGCGCGACGCATACGAGCTCCTGGGCGTGATGGGGCCGGACGAATACACCTTGTTCAGCCGCAACAACGCGTATACGAATTACATGACCGCCCGCGCGCTGAAGGTCACGCGAGAAGCCTGGGAACTCCTTCAACAGGCCGACGCGGATGCTGCTGCCCGGCTTGGCCAGTCGCTGCGGCTTTCGGCTTCGGAGCTTGCGCTTTTTGAACGGATCGCGGAAAAGCTGCGCCGTCCGTTCGATGCGGCGCGCAATCTGGTGCTGCAAGCAGATGACTTTTTCACCCTAGAGCGGTTCGATTTCCAACGCTGGTGGCCCGACCGCTCGCGGCCGCTAGGGGCCTGCGTTTCGCAGGAACGTCTGTATCGCAGCCAGGTACTCAAGCAGGCCGACGTGCTGCTGCTGATGGCCCTGTTGCCGGAAGAATTCAGCCACGAGCAGGTGCTAACCGCATACCAGACCTATACGCCGCTGACCTGCCACGATTCCAGCCTTTCGCGCTGCGTGCACGCGCTGGTCGCGGCTCGGCTCGACCTGTTCGACGAGGCCCTGCAAATGTGGGATGAGTCGGTCAGGCTGGACCTGCGCCCGCCAGCCGCTGCCGAGGGCGTGCATGCCGGTTGCGCAGGCGGGAACTGGCAGGCAACCGTGTTCGGCTTTGCAGGACTGCGCAGCCTGATGGAGTCAGACGTTCTTCGGCTTGACCCACACTTGCCTCCAGGCTGGTCGGCATTGCGTTTCCCGCTCGTCTGGCATGGTCAGCCGCTGCGCGTCTGCGTTGAGACGGATCGGGTAATCATCGAGCACCGCGGCAGCCACCCCCTGGAGGCCTGCGTCCTCGGCCAGCGACAGCAGTTGATGCCCAACCGCAGGCACGAGTTTGCCTAGCCGACCCGCCGGCGCAGCCCCACGCATACTGGCAGGCCCGCTAACTTTGACCAGGGCCCCTGCGCGGCGGTCCGCGCGTTAGCCCTGCTGAGCCCGATCGAACGTGCTAAACTATATATAGAGCAGCCTCACTGCCCCGGCTTCGAGAACGTTGGGACAGTCAGAGGCCCGAACGGAGGAAGGTAAAGCTGAGACCATTCAGTCGGCTGTGGCGCGTAACCAGCAGGCACTGTGCGGGGGAAGACCAGTGACGCTGGTGGCGCGCCACAATCTGTCGGTCCATCAGGAACGGGCACTGCTGGTGGCGGTGCTGGTAGGGCAAGAGCGCGGGGCTGAAGATCCACTTTCGGAACTGGCGGAGTTGGCCCGGTCCGCGGGGGCCCTGGTGGTGGGAAAGGTGGTGCAGCGCCGAACAGCATATCACCCCGGTACCTGCGTGGGCCGCGGCAAACTGGAAGAAATCCGTCAGCGGGCCGAGACCTGCCAGCCGGACGTAATCATCTTTGACAACGACCTTTCCCCTTCGCAGATCCGCGAGATCGAAAAGGCCACGCGGCGAAAGGTTCTCGATCGCAGTGAGCTGATTCTGGACATCTTCGCCAGGCGTGCGCGCAGCCGGGCGGCACGCCTGCAAGTTGAGCTGGCCCAGCTCGAGTACACCGCCCCGCGGCTTCGCGGGATGTGGACGCACCTGGAACGCATCGCCGGTGCCGGCGGCGCAACCGGAGCTGGCATCGTGGGCGGCATCGGAACGCGCGGCCCGGGGGAAAGCCAGATCGAAATCGACCGCCGACTGGTCGCCAACCGCATCGCCCTGCTTAAACGCAAGATTGCCCAGATCGACCGTCGAAAGATCCGCGAGGTCCAGACGCGGCAGAACTTCTTTACCGTTTCGCTGGTCGGGTACACCAACGCCGGTAAGAGTACCCTCATGAACGCCCTTACCGATGCGGAGGCGCCGACGGCTGATCTCCTCTTTTCGACGCTGGATACGCTTACCCGGCGCTGGGCGCTTCGCAGCGGACGGTTCGTGCTGCTGTCCGACACGGTCGGTTTCATCCGCCGGCTGCCACACCACCTGATCGCCTCGTTCCGCGCCACTCTGGAAGAAACCATCCATGCCGACCTGCTGCTGCACGTCGTCGATGCTTCCAGCGCGCAGGCCGAACAACAGATGGCGGCGGTCCGGCAGGTGCTTGCGGAACTGGGCGTTGCAGAAAAGCAGACGCTGCTGGTCCTCAACAAGATCGATGCGGTCCAGGACCCGTCCCTGCTGACGGTTCTGCGCGAAAAGTACCCGCAGGCCCTGTTCATTTCCGCCAAAACCCGAGAGGGACTGGACGCGCTCCAGGAAGCGGTGGAGCAGCGCCTCCGCGGCGAGCAGCAGCTTATGACGCTCTCGATCCCCGCCAACGACGGCCGGACGCTCCACGCGTTGCGGCAGCTCGCGGAAGTCTGCGACTGCCAATATGAAGACGGCCGCGCCATCGTCCAGGTGCGGATCGCCCCGCGCACGCTTAACTATCTGCATTCGCTCTCGGAGGACATCCGACACGTCGGGCAGGCACCGCCGGCAACCAACGCCCGGCCGGCTGTTACTTCTTGCTCTTGTCCGGATATGGCGGCACCGGCGGGAGTTCGGGGTAGTCTGCCAGCCGGTCCAGGACATAACGGATTGCCGTCTCGAGCTGCGCGTCCTGGCCGCGAAGAACGTCCGCAGGCAGGTTCTGCACCGTAATGTCCGGCTCAACACCCCAGCCTTCGATGAGCCACTGCCCGTCAAGCCCGTAGAGACCAAACTGCGGCGGCGTCACCGTTCCCCCGTCAATCAGGTCCTGATGGGGCTCGATGCCGATGGCCCCGCCCCAGGTGCGCATTCCGATTACCGGCGCCAGCTTCTTTACCTGGATGGCTCGCGCAAAAAACTCACCGTTGGAACCGGTATCTTCATTCACCAGAACCGCCCACGGCCCGTAAAAGCACCTCTCGGGGTCACGCAGCGTCCTGCCTTCGCGTGGCTGCGTCAGTCCCCAGAGCTGCCGCTCCAGCCGGTCAATAATCATGTCAGCGGTGAAGCCTCCGCCGTTGTATCGCGCATCAATGATGAAACCGCGCTTGTAGTATTGAGGGTACCAGTAGCGGGCAAACTCAATCAGCCCTGCCACCCCCATATCCGGAATGTGAACGTAGCCTACCAGGCCGCCAGTTGCCTGGGTGACCTTGGCCCGGTTTCTCTCCACCCACTCGCGGTAACGGATCGCATTCTCGCTGCTTATGGTCTTGGCCCGCCAGGTGCGTGCCCCTTCGCGCGTCGGGCGATCGTTCCACGTCAGGGTCACGACCATGTCCGCCTTGGTCTGCAAATAAGCCCAGGGACTTTCGCCGGTACGCACCTCTTCACCGTCGACCGCGATCAGGTAGTGTCCCTCTTCGATAGGACACCCGGGTTCATCCAGTGGCGAACGCTCGTTCGGATCGCCGGGCGTGCCGGGAATAATGTGCGCGATGCGGTAGTAGCGCACGTTCTGGTCGACGGCGAAGTCTACGCCAAGCAAACCCGTTGACACCTTCTTGGCACCGGCCTCCAGATCGCCTCCCCAAACGTAGGTATGGCCGATGTTTAGCTCGGCAATCATCTCGCCGATGAGGTAGTTAAGATCGCTGCGATTACCGCAGAATGGGACAAACCGGCGGTACTTGTCTCGCATCGCCGCCCAGTCAACCCCGTGCAGGCCGGGATCGTAGAACCAGTCGCGCTGAATGCGCCAGGCCTCGTCAAATATCTGGTAAAACTCGGCAAGACGCTCCACGCGGATCCGCACATTCGACAGATCCACGCGTCCATCACCGACCTTGGCCTCCTTCCCGACGTCCACCACGCCGTAAGTGCTGCCAGCACGGTAAACCAGCTTCTTGCCGTCTGCCGAAAGGTGATAGTTTGCAATCCCGCTCATGAGCCGGCGCGTTTCGTTCTTCTCCAGGTTGTAGTGATAAAGCTCCAGACTGCCGGTGGTGTGATCGGTAACCGTCTGATACTTGCTGAACTGGAGCTCTGGCTGACACAGGTACAGGAATCCGTCTCTGGTCGCTTCCAGCCGGAAGTAATTGCCCGCGGGAACGCCCTCGGCCACCGCAATCCGCCGCTCGATACCCGCAAGGTCAATGCGCGTGCTTGAATTCGGGCTCTCAGCAGTTTGCAGCCCCGTGGCAGGGGGTTCTTTGAGGATCGAGCCTATCTCAGTCCCGCGATCCGTCGCTTCATGTGAGTCTTTCGGAAAAAGCGGCGACCTTCCTTCAGCCTGCAGGATCGCAATGTAGGGCCGGGCCATGTTCAGGAACGCATGGTTCTGGTCTACAAAGCACATCACCGGTTTGAACGTCCGGCTCGACAGGAAATACAGATACCGACCTTGAGGATCAAACGAGGGGCTCCAGTCCTGGGTCTGATCACTGGTAAGCCGGTATGACTGTCGCTGGTCCAGAGAATACAGAAAAATAGACTCGTTCATGCTCTGTTCCATTTTTGTATAGGCAACCCAGCGGCTGTCCGGCGACCACACATAATCCTGAATACCCCAGCGCTCCCACGCGTCGTCATACTCCCCCCGGTCGATGACTGTCAGTTCGCCCGTCTCTGCCGACAGCAGGTTCAGCCGCATGAATTTGTCCGAAAAAAGCAGATAGCGACCGTCAGGCGACCACTCCAGTTGCGTGCGAAAAGCCAGGCCCCCGCTGGTCAGTTGCCGCCCCGGGTGCTCTCCCTGCTGGTCGACCAAATAAACTTCCTCCTCACCTGTTCGGTCCGAAATGAACGCGATCCAGCCACCATCCGGGGACCAGGCGCAGTTTTTTTCCCGCGAACTCGGCGTGCGGGTAAGGTTGATGGGCTCGCCGTGCTCGACGGGCACGTTCAGGATCTCACCACGGGCTTCCAGCAGCAGGCGCTTCCCGGTCGGCGAAAGGCGGAAAGTTCCTGTGGTGGGCTCCACGGCCAGAAACTCCGGCCGCAAACGAATCAGGTCGCTGGGAACTTCCACCGGCACCAGTCGCGTGTGGCCGCTGGCGAGATCCAGTAGATGCAGTGATTCCGCATACTGATAAACGATCGTCCCGGGGCCGATCGACGGACACTTCACATCATAGTCGCGGTAGGAAGTCAGACGCGTCAGCCGACCCGTAGGCACGTCGTACCTGTAGATATTCAGCGTTCCGAACTCCCGGTCCGAAGTGAAGTAAATCGCATCCGCCTGCCACATCGGAAAATTCGAAGTGTAGGGGGTGGGCACAATCTCCCGGTAGTCCATTTTTTCAAGACTGCCCATCCAAATCTGCTGGGCCATCCCGCCAGTATAACGCTTCCACGTGGCGTGCTCCCGCGTAATGCGGTTGTAGGCGATCATCGTGCCGTCAGAAGAGATCGTTGCCAGCCCCGCACGATCCACGGGCAACGGCTCGGGCAGGCCGCCGTTGACGGAGACCCGATAGATTTTCTCACCTCGAAAAGGGTATTCGAAATTTGAGCGGAAAATAATGCTCTGGCCATCCGGCCACCAGTCAAGTACGCGTTCGGTGGCAGGGTGATAGGTAAGCCGCCTGGGAGGGCCACCCTCGGCGAGCATGACGTAGACATCGGTGCCGCCGTCGTACTGCCCGGTAAACGCGATCCATCTGCCATCAGGCGAGAATTTTGGCCAGATCTCAGCACCGGGATCATTAGTGATTCGCCGCGCGAGCCCCCCGTCTGCCGAAACCAGCCACAGGTCCTCCTCATACGTGAAGACAATAAGATTTTCGTGGACATCTGCCATACGCATCAGGTGGCTTTCGGCCCCGGCCGGCGCATTCAAGGCGCCGGCGACCATGACGACTACAAGCATTACCCGGCTCATGAAACCGGCCCTCCAAACTTACTGCTCCGAACCATCCGTCCCCCGTCAGCCCAGCTCACCGCCTTCACCCAGTTCGGGCTTAGCCCGCCGGCAGTCAAGGTACACGAAGACGCACAGCGCAAGGAACAGCAGTCCACCCACCCAGTTCTGGAGACGGGTCAGATGCTCGAAGGGCACACCTGCGTCGATGAGTCTGTTACCGACGCTGAGCGCCGGCATTACCGCGCTTCTCCACGCCAGATCATCAACCGCGCCGAGAAAGTTCACCAGCACCTCCATGATTGCGCCGCCGGCGATCAGACCGGAAGCCAAGAGAATGCCCTTATTGCCGCGGGCCTTCGCAAGCTTCTCATCCCGCGTGCTCTTTTTAACCAAAGCAGCAACCACCGCACCCACGAGGATTCCAGTGTTGATGTACATGGGTAAATACATGCCCAATCCAAACGCCAGCGGAGAAATCCCTACAAGCTGCACCGTCAGGGCTATGAATACCCCGATCCCGTACAATAGCCATGGCACCTCTCCGGTTCCCAGGAAGCTCTCCAGAGCACTGGCCATCATGTTGGCCTGCGGAGCATCCAGCTTCCCGGGTCCCGTGTAACCCGGCTTGTACGCCAGGACCATGATCGTGCCGCAGACGAACGCCGCCGATACCAGCGAGCCGAACAGGGCATTCCAAGTGATCCGGCGCGGGCTGGCTCCGAGCCAGTAGCCCATCTTGAAGTTGGTAATCAACCCGCCAGCCATCGAGAGCCCGGTGCAGACGACGCCGCCGACCAGCAGAACCGCCAACATGGCGCGGTCGCCTCGCGGCAATCCGGCAGCGGACATCAGCACCGCGGTAATGATGATGGTCGTAACTGTCATGCCGGAAATCGGCGTCACAGAGATCATGGCGATTGCCCAGGCAGAAACCGTGGTGAACAGAAACGTAATTACCAAAGCAAGTACTACCGAAATGAAGGTCAGCCAACCCGCCCGGCCTATTTCCGACAGAGCGACATTCCGGAAGAAGATTGCCATAGCAATGACGACCAGCGCGCCCAACCCGACCATCGCAACAAAGCTGATGTCCTGATCGGTACGGTCGGCCGCGGGGCCGCTCTGCCGGCCGCGCAGGCTGCCCAGCGCCTGACGCAAAGCCGTAACAATCACGCCGGACATCTTCAAAATAGAGAGAATCCCCGCGGCAAAGATGGCACCGATGCCGATGTTCTTGGGGATCGCGGAAAAGATCTGATCGACGGAGGTACCGCTGATGGCCGGATTGAGCAGCCGGAGCTGTTCCAGATCGAACTGGCCCAGCAGCGGGATTATCACAAAGCACGAAAGGAAAGAGCCCGCGCAGATGATCGACGCGTAGCGTAAACCGATAATAAAGCCCAGGCCCAGATAGTACGCACCCGCCCCCATTGAGAATACGATTTTCAGCTTCTCGGTAAGCGTGGCAAACAGCCCGGTCGCACCGAAAGCCATAGTTTCCACTGCCTCGCGCCCGGCCATCTCAAGCCTTGCCAGCCCCGTCGTAAACCGGTCGCTGAAAAGCCGCAGCGCCGTCGCGGCAAACGTATAAATCGCAGACAGGATGAAGGAGTAGATCAGGATCCAGGCCTGAGTGGTACTGCCCGAAGCTCCTGTGACCAGAATCTCGTTGGTAGCGGTAGCCTCGGGGAACGGCAGTTTGCCGTGCATTTCTTTTACAAAGTAGCGCCGGAACGGGATAAGAAAAATCGCCCCGAGAATTGCTCCGAGGAAGGGCACGAAGGCAATCTGTAGGAACAGCCACAGATCTCCCATCCTCAGGTTCTCGTTGAGCCGCAGAATATAGATTGCTGGCATGGTGAAGCACGTCCCACCGGCGACGTACCCGGAGGTGGTGCTGATCGACAGAATGTAGACGTTCTCCAGAATCGAGCTGGCGCGGCCCCCGGCCTTCAGCAGAAAACCCGACAGGCCGACCGCCAGGATCGAGATAGGGATCGCGGTCTCGATCCCCTGACCCGCTTTCAGCGCCAGAAACGTCGCTGCCACCGAAAACACCACGTTCATCAACAGACCGAAAATGAACATCCGCGGCGTGAGTTCTGGAACCGTCATTCCGGGGGGAATCATCGGAACGTAGGTTTCTCCCGGCTTCAGTTCGCGGTAAGCGCTTTCTGGCAGTCTGGTAGGCATTTGCACCCGGCTGGCCATCGCTGCTTCCTCTCGGCGGCGGCGACCACGTCCCTGACCGGCCGCACCCGCGCCTTCAGCGCGACCGGCCTACACCTGCTTTCAGAATAGCAGCATTGAGTGCGCAGAAAAAGGCCCGGTGTAAAGCTTTCCTGCGGGCTCCGTGGCCGGAAGGGCCCCAACCCCAAACCGGCCTGCCGAACATCCTGCCCCATCAGACCAGGCTATTCGGATTTCGTCTTGAAATCGCGCCCCATCCACGGCCGGGCCAGCACCAGCAGAATGGTGGACGAAATTGCGATGCAGCCGAACACGAACCACATCAACTTCGTGTTCTTCGGTCCGGTCGCCGGACAGTAGCGATCCATCATGTATCCCGAGTACAAGAGCGGTACCAAAAGCTTGGTCAGGAACCAAGGTAACTGGGCCACGCCCATGTACTCGCCCGTGCGGCCGCGCGGCGCAACTTCCGCCGCATACTGGAGAAACCGCGGCTGCCAGATCGCCTCACCGACGGTCATGATCACGATATACCCGAACAGCGCCCAGGGGTACGGCCCGATCGCATTGAGAAAGGCCGGCGCCGCCATCACCAAGGTCCCGAGGATCATGGTGTCGTACACCCGCCACTTCTGCGTTGCTGCGGCAATAATCGGCACCAGAATAAAAATCAGGATCGGGTTTAGATTCGAGGCGATTTCGAACTTCTCGCCGATCCAGCCCGCAAAACTGCGATTGATATACTGCGGCAGAATCAGCCAATTATAGGTAAAAAGAGTCTGGACCGGGATGAAGGCGAAAATGAAAAAGAAAAACTTCCCGTCCGCGAGCGGATGACGTGCCAGCCACCTGGCCGTCGGCGGCAACAGCGCTACCACTAGCCAGATCAACGCCAGCACAGCTGTCAGCCGTAGCTTCCAGGGGCCTGGCGCGCGCCAGTAGATGGCAACCAGCACCAGCAGCACAAAGATCCAGAGGTGAACCGGTACATACTCCCGCGGCCGAGCCGGCTCCGTTTCCGCAGGCGCCGCGCCTTTCAACTCCTTGTCTGATTTCGGCTGGGCCGCTTTCAGCGCTTCGGTCTCAAGGCGCGCCTGCCTCTCGGCCTCGGCGACGGTTCGCGGCGCCAAAAGAAACGCCGTTGCCAGAAAAGCAATGAGCGTAAAGCCGGTGTAAACCCAGTATGTCCCCGGAATGCCCAGCCCCAGATATTGCCGGTCGCGCAGCAGAAACGCGAAGGTCGGTAACCAGCCGCCCAGGTTCATGAGCGCGTACAGCATCGCGAATCCCATGCCGGCGGTCTTTGGTGTGGTGAACTTGCGCACGCCGGCATAGGCTGCCGGCTGGTACATGCCATAGCCGATGATGACCAGCAGAATCCCCGCCATAGTCACCAGATGCAGCGGCGACCACGGTCCTGCCGGTCGCAGATTCAAAACTGTCGGAGCCGCGGAAATGAGCGACCGACCTACAAACATAAGAAAAAGCGCCGACAGCAGAGCCTGCCGGATGCCCCACTTGTCCGCAACAAACCCCAGTACCAGCATGGCAATGGTGATCCCCGAAGTCAGCACTGCGACCATGCTGTGAGACCACTCATCCGCATGCTCGACGCCGGCAAATACGAACGACGAAAAATGTATGGCCAGATAATTCAGCATACCAAAATAAACCATGCCCTCAATCACATAAGCGAGGTTAATTCCCCACAGCGCGCGTGGGGCATGGACCAGATCAGTAAAAGGCTGAACGATTTCCCGCAGCGGACTTTTTTCTTGCGGCGCGGCTTCGGTAGTCATGTGGCCAACTTCCTCCGTAGTCTGCGGTGCGGCTCCGCCTGGGTGAGGGCCATCCCGGCCGGGCACCAGGATTGTCAGGCTAACCGTTGCGGGCGGGATGAACAAGCCGCAAGAGACGCTGCGGCGCTTCAGGAACGGCACCCATTTGCGTACCGGTCATCCAGAAGGTACCTTACAGCCTGCCCGGTTGTGGACCGGCCCGGTCGTCGGCCCGCGCAAGCGGCGCTAGCTGCCGGATATGTATCTTTGAGGGAGACACCCGTGGATACGCTGCTGGATCGCTTCCTGCGCTACGTCAAGGTTGAGACCACCTCCGTGGAGGACACCGACAAATACCCCAGCTCGAAAGGCCAGCTCGAGCTCGGCAAGCTTCTGGCCGACGAGCTGCACGCCCTGGGGCTTGAAGATGTGACCGTCAGCGAGCACGGGATCGTGATGGCGACCCTGCCAGGAAATTCTGCGGGTGCTCCCACGATCGCCTGGCTGGCGCACATGGATACTTCTCCTGAATACAGCGCCAAGGACGTTAAACCGAACATCATCCGGGACTACAACGGCAAGGACATCGTGCTGCCGGGCGATCCCTCGAAGGTTATTCGCGTTGCCGAAACCCGCCGACTGGCCGAGCTCAAAGGAAAGACCCTTATCACCACCGACGGGACCACGTTGCTGGGAGCGGACGACAAGGCCGGCATCGCGGTCATCATGACCGCCGTCGAGCGGCTGATGCGCAACACGGACATCAAACACGGCCCGATCCGCGTCGTATTCACCTGTGACGAGGAGGTCGGCCGCGGCGTGGATAAAGTTGACATCAACAAGATCGGCGCGGTCTGCGCGTATACCCTTGACGGCGAAGGCGCCGGCGAACTGGAAAACGAGACCTTCTCGGCGGACATGGCGACGGTTACCATCACCGGCGTCAACATTCACCCCGGTCTGGCGACCGGACGGATGGTGAACGCGATACGCCTGGCCGGCCAGTTCATCACCCGCCTGCCGTGGCACCGGCTTGCGCCGGAAACGACCTCGGGCCGCGACGGCTTCCTGCACCCGTACGTGATCGAAGGCGGCGTGCCCCAGACCAAAATCAAGATTCTGCTGCGCAGCTTCGTAACCGAGGAACTCACCGAGTGGGCCAAAATCCTCCAGACCATCGCCGACTCGTTGCGGGCCGAGCACCCCCGCGCCGACATCAAGATCGAAATCACGCGCCAGTACCGCAACATGCTCGAGCACCTCAACAAGGAGCCGCGCGCCGTCAAGCTTGCCGCTGAAGCCTACCGGCGCTGTGGCATCGAGCCGCAGTACAAGTCGATCCGCGGCGGCACCGATGGCTCGCGATTAAGTGAGATGGGACTGCCGACGCCGAACCTTTCCACCGGCATGCACAACTTCCACTCCCCGCTGGAATTCGCCTGTCTGGAGGACATGGAAACGGCCGTAAGAGTGCTGCTGGAACTGGCGCGCCTGTGGGGCCAGGAACGTTGATCTCTGGCGGCGGCGACCGGATACAAAGCTGGGACGCTGTCGTGCCGGGAAACCGGCGCGGCCCGTCCAGCGCGCCCACCTGAAGAAGTCGCGGCACCCTGCCGATAACTACTGGGCCGTTATCGACCTGCGTAAGTGTGGGATCCGGGGGGCCGCCTTCAGGTGCACCGAACTTCGGAACTCCAATTTGTCATGAGACCGTTCAATATTGAAAACTCTACTCTGGGAAAGGAGCGAAACTGGGCAACCCAGCAATGACCGAACGCACGGCAAATAATGGACCGATCTTCGCGCCGGACGCGCCCAGCCTCAGCTTATCGGCCGAGGGGCCGGAAGGCACCGTCCGCTGCACCCTGTCGCGGGCGGTCAGCGTGCTCGGTGCCCGGCGCGACTGCCACTTGCCGTTGCCGCATACGGATATCTCCAAGATTCACGCCGCGGTAGTGTGGACGGGCGGCAGCTTCATCGTCCGCGATCTGGCCAGTCGCACCGGTACGCGACTCAACGGCCAGACGATCCGCTGCGCGCCGCTGAAACCTGGCGATGTGCTTGAAATCGGGCCGGTAAAGGTCCGCGTGGAGGCTGCTCAATCATCACTTGAGCTGCCGGTTGCGCCGGCCGACGGGCTTCGTCTGCCGGCGCCCATGGCATTCGAACTTGGTGGCCGGCGTGTCGAAAGTTGCGACAACGCGCTGGTGATCGGCCGACGGCATACGGCCGACATCGTTATCGATAACCCGGACGTCTCCGTGGCTCATGCGCTGGTCTTCGCGTTTGACGGCAAGCTTGCGGTCTGTGATCTGGGAAGCCGCTCAGGCACGTTGCTTAACGGACAGCGCGTCGAGTGCGCCTTCGTGCAGGACCAAGACGTGATTGAGATCGGCGGCGAAAAAGTGGTCGTGCACTGGGCCGGCCCGAAACAGAAAGCTGCGGAAGCGCTGCGCGCACAGGACCAGGCCAGACCAGATGCACCCGATCGTCAGAAACACGATGATCTCGACCAGACCATTGCGGTCGTGCAGTCGCAACTGGCCGCCGCCTGCGCTCGCATGGGCCAGCGGGCCAGAGAGCTCGAAGCGCGTCAGCGCGAGCTGGAGGCCCGTGAAGCGGCCCTGGAACAGGCGCGCCGTGAGCTTGAGCAGCAGGCCGAGACCACCCGTCGCGAAGCAGATGAGCGACTCTCAGCAGCCAGCGCGCAGGCCGCAGCGGTCGAACAGCAGCGCAAGACCCTCGAAACCGACCGGGAAACGCTGGACCGCCTGCGCGCCGAGCTGGAACACCAGCAGAACGGTCTCAACCAGCGCCTGGCAGAGGTTGCACGACAAGAGGAGGCTCTCCGGCAACGGGCGGCGGAGCTTGAGGCTGCCAGCGCGGAGGTCGCGGCCCGGCGTGAGGCGCTATCTGCTCTTGAGCGCGAGATTCGCGACCGGCAGGCAGCCTCCCGCAAGCTTGCCGAGGAACTCGGTCAGCAGCAGGCCGAACTGCAAGCCCTGGCAAGAGAGCTTGAAGCCCGCGACGCCGAACTCAAGCGCCGCGAGGCACAACTCGTCCAGCGCCAGACCCGCGATGCCGAGCTGCTGCGGAAAATTGAGCAGTTCAGAGCGATGTTGCGGGAGGCAGGCGAACTGTTTGCTACCACCTACGCTTCAGGGGGCCAAGACAGCAGTCAGAGCCTCAGGCCCGGTTCCGCGCCGCCGTCGTCGGCTCCGCAGCCGCCGGCGCCGGAACAGCTACCCGCCCCGGTGGTCAACAAACCGCTGTTCGGCCCGGGCATACCGCCTTCCGACTGGCCGCGCGAGCTCCAGGAGCGCTTTCGCGTTCTGCGCCGGCTGAGTCGCAAATCCGACCAGGAGCTTCTGGCCCAGGTATGGGCCGAGCGTGCCCAGGAAGGCGGCCAAAGGGCCCGGCCTAGCTGAGCAGCTTCGCGGCCTGACTTTTCGGCCTTTGCACTGTTTTGAAAGCGGCCGCCAGCTCGTTTAACTTTAGCGATTCGACCGCTTGATCGGGGCGCCGATTGCCCGTATGACCTTCTGCGTGACTGGCCGAGCCAACGCGCATCGCCAGCGATTCGGCCATGGATGTATAGATGACCACGCAGCGCGCAACCAATATCACTTGGCACAGCGGCCATGTCGCCCGAGCCGATCGCAACAAGCTCCTCGGCCAGCAGGGAGCGACCATCTGGCTTACCGGCCTGCCCTCTTCCGGAAAGAGCACCATCGCCTTCACTGCCGAGCACGCTCTCATCGAACGCGGCCACTTGGCGTACGTTCTTGACGGCGACAACATCCGGCACGGGCTGAACAAGAATCTGGGCTTTTCGCCCGCGGACCGTGAGGAGAACATTCGGCGGATCGGCGAAGTCGCCAAGCTGTTTGCCGATGCCGGCCTTCTGACCTTCACGAGCTTCATCAGCCCGTACCGTGCGGACCGCGACAAGGCCCGCCGACTGCATGAGGAGGCTGGTCTGCCATTCATCGAGGTTTTCATCAGGGCCCCGGCGGAGTTGTGCGCGCAGCGCGACCCCAAGGGGCTTTACGCCAAGGCTCGTGCGGGCCTGATCCCGGAATTTACCGGTGTGTCGGCGCCGTACGAGGAGCCGCTCAACCCCGAACTCGTCCTGGACACTTCCGAACTCACCCCCGAGAAGGCCGCCGCCATCCTGCTCGAATACATCGAGAAACGCGGCTTGCTCAAGCCGGGTTGACTGCCCGTCACGGCACCACGCGAACACGCACGGTGCTAGCCGGCCCGACCTCGCCCACTACCGCCGCACAGATCGCCCCCAGCTCCTTCAGGACCTCCACCAGTGTCCGACAGCGCGCCTCGGGCACGCTCAGAAGCAGTCCGCCCGAGGTCTGCGCGTCGGCCAGGATGTCGACCAGCGTCTCTTCAACATCATCGACCAGCAGGCGCGGGCCGAGAAACTGGCGGGCCGTCTTTGCCGTACGCGTCGCGATTCCCTGCTCGGCCAGTTCTCGCGTGCGGGCCATCAGTGGGACCGCAGCAGCATGAAGTGTAATGGTTACGTTGCTCGCCTCCGCCACCTCGTAGGCATGCCCGATCAGGCCGAAGCCCGTAATGTCCGTGCAGGCGTTGACGCCAACCCGCAGCGCCGCTTCGGCCCCGGGGCGGTTCAGAGCTCGCATGACGTGCACGGCCTCGGCCAGCTCGGCCTCCGGCAATTTGCCGCTCTTGGCCGCGCTGCACAGGATGCCGCTGCCGAGCGGCTTGGTAAGCACGAGCCGGTCGCCCGGTTGGGCCTTGGCGTTGGTGAGTATCTGTTTGGGATGCACCCGGCCGGTAACGGCCAGCCCGTATTTGATCTCGTTATCGCGAATGCTGTGTCCGCCGACGATCACGGCCCCAGCTTCAGCGACGGCATCCGCCCCGCCCCGCAGAATCTCCACCAGCACTTCCAGTGGCAGAACCTTATCGGGGAACGCAACCAGATTGAGGGCGGTCAGCGGCACTCCGCCCATCGCGTAAATGTCGCTCAGCGCATTGGCCGCCGCGATCCGCCCGAACTGATACGGATCATCAACCAGCGGCGGAAAAAAGTCGGTTGTCTGGACCAGCGCCAGGTCGTCCGTCAGACGAAACACGCCGGCATCGTCGAGCGTGTCGGTGCCGACCAGCAGGTCGGGATGGCTGAAGCGGGGTAGCTGGTGCATGACCTGCACCATGCCGTCTTGCGGCAGCTTGCTCGCTCAGCCCGCACACGAAGCGTACTGTGTCAGCCGTATTTTTCGGGCCGCAGTCACGTCCGGAACCTCCCAACGCGGCTTGCAAGCGGCCTCAGCCCGGCGCAGGAGGCGCTCCTTGCACGCGCGCCGCGCTGACCGCACGATGCTGCGTATGGCCGGTCAGACCCTCAGCCAGATTCGCGCCCTGCTTGCCGCCGCCGGCCTCAGGCCGCGCAAGCGATACGGCCAGCACTTTCTTATCGACCTGAATCTTATGCGAAAGCTCGTCGCCGCCGCAAACCTTCAGCCGGCGGACGTCGTGCTGGAGGTGGGCTGCGGCACCGGCTCGCTCACGGAAATGCTGCTGGAAACCGGCGCACGCGTGGTGGCAGTCGAAATCGACCGCGGATTTTCGCGCATCGTCCAGCAGCGCCTCGGCGAGAATCCCCGGCTCACTCTCATCAACGCCGACATTCTTGCCGGCAAGCACGCTTTCAACCCCCAGGTCACTGCGGCCCTTCAGGCGGAAAAGCCGCAGCCAGGTGGCCGGTACGCACTCGTCTCCAACCTGCCCTACCAAATCGCCACACCGCTTCTCATCGAGGCGCTGCTCTGCGAGCCCCGATTCGAGTGCCTCGTCTGCACCGTTCAGAAGGAAGTCGCCGACCGGCTTTTGGCCCGCGCCGGCCAGGAAGATTACGGTCCGCTGGCGGTCGTGACCGACACGCTCGCCCAGGCGCGCCCGCTTTTTACGATTCCGCCGGAGGCCTTCTGGCCCAGCCCGCAGATCGAATCCGTCATACTCCACCTGCGACCACTCCCACCGGGAAAAATCCCCGTCACTGAGCCACGCGCCTTTGCGCAATTCGTCCGTCATATGTTCACGCATCGCCGAAAGATGCTGCGCACCGCGAGTCACCCGGGCGGCCACCCGCTGGCCCCGGCAATAGAGCTTCTGGGCATCAATCCGCGCGCCCGGCCCCAGGAGCTGACGCCCGACCAGTGGCGCCGGCTATTTCAGTCGATGCGAGACCTTTCGAGCCGATGATCAGAGGTGCGATGGCGAACCGAACAAAAGCGGGACTTGTCACGTCCGTGTGACCGCCGTAGTAGCCGTACTTGATAAACTCCGGGCGCCAGGCGATGTTAACCACCCGCTCACGCCCGCGCGGCGGATGGAGTCCGACCGCCCCGGCACCGTCCTCGAAGAAGACCCCGTCGATGGTGCCGAAGATCTTCATGGGGCCTGCCAGAATAGGGTCTTCGGAGGAGTAAAAGTTGTAGATTTTGCCCTTAACGTGACGCAGCGCGCCTGCTACGTCGTAGCGGTGCCACAGGCTCGAGCTGAGCAGGATCACGTTGTCGACTTCGCAGCCCGGCTTCAAATCTTCAACCGCCCAGATCGCTACCCCGGTCCCAGCGGAAAGACCGATAACGTTCACCTCGCCCTCCGGATACTCTCGTTTGTAGGCTTCGATTGTCCGGGCCAAACGCCCGGCTGCCAGCCGAGCGTTTACGCGTATTGCCTGATCGATGGCGGGATTCAGCGAGAAAGTCCACAGGATCGAGGCCACCTGCCCGCGGTACCCGGCTTGAGCCAGCCCTTCACGGATGCCATGGTCCCCGAAATCAATGTTCCCTGCCCCAGGACAGTAAAAAGTGATTCCGTGGCGAGCCTCCGGGCCGAAAGAGGGGCCGCAACCCGCCACCGCCGCCAGCACACCGGCGACCACGCCGCACCGGCTGACGCCCCGGCTGCGCTGCCAGGCTAGCGCCGACCCCGAACGGTTCGTCGCCGGAGCCGCTACCTCTTGGCGTCGTGAGAGTTGCTGGCTTTTTGGCGCCGTCGCTGTCACCCGATGCCGTCCTGCCGCCCGACCGGCCCGGATCAATCGCGCGAGGTATCGGTGGCGACCTTGAAGCCCGGGATGCGCAGGTTCTCCTGGGGCTTCTCGTCCGGGTGGACCGCGAAAACCTCCACGCGGGCGATGTCCTCAAACGGGACCACGATGACGTACGCCCCGACCTGGTAATTCTCGTCCACCGGAACGCACTCGAACGCCAGGGCCGAGCTGATCCCGATATCCGCGATCTCGCGCATCTCGTAGCTGAGGCCATCTTTCAGGTAGAGAATAATGCGGGTTTCCAGCGCGTTGCGGTACGCCACGTACTCGGGCGAGCCATTGCCCGGCTTGATGTTCGGGAACCGCTTGGCCGCGCAGCGGTTCTTGGCCTCTTCAATCTGTCGTTGCAGACCGCCACCGTGAAACCAGTCGTAGTTAAACATGAATGTACCTTGCCTTCCGGACGAGTATTCGGGCATCGGCTGATCCGTCTAACGGCACGCTGGTATCATCGACCCGTATGACGCCACCGGCCAGAACAGGTCGCGTGAAAGCTCTGGGGCAGGCCGTCGGGCTGGACCTTGTAGGCGTCGCGCCTGCCGGCCCGCTCGAGCAAGCCGATTATTATAAGGCCTGGCTGGCTGCCGGCTACGCCGGCTCAATGACCTGGCTTGCGCGCCACGGCGAGCCGCGCGAAGACCCGCGACAGTTGCTCCCCGGTGCCCGGTCCGTCATTTGCGGAGCGATAAGCTACCACCGGCCAACCCCCAAACCACCAAACGAAAGCCAACCCTCGGGGCAAATCGCGTCCTACGCGCGCGGTAAGGACTACCATCTCGTGCTGCGGCGGATTTTCAAAGAGCTGGTCAGGCGCCTGCGCGAAGAGCTGGCCGAACCCTTTGCGGCTCGAATATGCGTTGACACCGCGCCGGTTCTGGAGCGCGAGCTGGCCCGCCTGGCCGGCTTAGGCTGGATCGGCAAAAACACGTGTCTGATCAACCAAGAGCTCGGCTCCGAGCTAGTCTTGGGCGAGGTCATTACCACGCTCGATCTCGAACCCGACCGCCCGGTCGCGGACCTCTGTGGCAAGTGCACACGCTGCCTGCAAGCCTGCCCCACCAAAGCCCTGATCCAGCCGTATCGGCTGAATGCTTCCTGCTGCGTGAGTTACCTGACAATCGAGCACCGCGGCCCAGTGCCGGACGAGTTGCGCGCTGCGATAGGAAACTGGATTTTCGGCTGCGACATTTGCCAGGAGGTCTGCCCCTATAACCGCCGGGCCCCCCTGGGCCGCCAGCCCGACATCATGACTAACCTATTGCCTCCGTTCCTTGAGCTGAAGCGCGTTCTCAGCCTTACGGAGGAGGAGTACCGCCGACTCGTGCGCCAAAGCGCCGCTGGGCGCGCCACGCTGACCATGTGGCGCCGCAACGCGACCATCGCCCTGGCCAACAGCGTCGCGTAAGGTTCCTTTCAGACGCTTCGGGCCGATCGTGCGCGACCCTTGACTTCTGCGGCGTCTCGCGCTCCAGGCCGTCAGCCCAGATTTCAAGAGGCTCACGCACCGACGCAGGAGGGTCCTCCCGCTCGGGCAAACTCTTCAACAGGCGGGGCATCTGCGCCGACACCCGACTGCTAGACGACAGTCGCCGAACGGCCTTTCGCCACAAAGTCCACTTCCATTCAGTCTAAACAAGTTCTTAAAGCCTCCCAAGCAGCCAATGCAGATCCCGTGCTATCTATCTATGTATTCCAGCGCGCGATCCGGAACCGCCGTATCTCGCAGCGGCTCTTCGGCCAGCGCTCGAGCCGCCTCATTTTGTTATCTCAGCCGCCAGAAAACCGTGGTGAACTCGGCTTATTGGTAAGAGCACTGCTGCCCGGCGCCAGGGCAAATATATGGTCAACAAGCGCGCTTACCCAGCCTCTGCCGTACATTGGCCAGCGATGCGGCGCAGCCGGCGCAAATTGATCCGGTCCCAATCGACACCTCCAGGCCCAGTACCCTTCGGAGTTTCCAGAATCATAGGGACGTTGCCAAACCGCAAGTCCAACAGGATATTGCGAAATCCGGCGACGCCGATCCGACCCCGACCGATGTGCTCGTGCCGATCGCGCCGCGAGCCAAGCTCTCCCCGACTATCGTTCAGGTGCCAGCAACGCACCCGCCAAAGGCCGAAAGCCTGATCAGCCGCCCGAAGCATGGCGGCATAACCTCCCTGATGTCGAAAGTCGTAACCCGCAGCGAACAGGTGGCATGTATCCAGACATACTCCGACCCGCTGCGGCTGTTCCAGCTCGGCTATGAGCGCTCCCAGCTCATCGAGGGTGCCTCCCAAAGCCGAGCCCTGCCCTGCGGTGCTCTCAAGTAGGAGCGCAACCGGTAACCCCCTCGCCTTATCCAGAACTTCGTTCAGCGCGGCCGCTGCGCGCCTCAGCGCATGATCCAGCCGCGAACCCGTGGCCGAGCCGGGATGAAGAATCAAGTATGGAATCTGGAGCACGGCGCAGCGCCGCAGTTCTTCGCCGAGCGCCTTGACGCTGCGCCGCCACAGTCGGCCTTGTGGCGAGGCGATGTTGATCAGATAGCCTGCGTGGGCCATTACGGGTCCGAAACCCTCCAGCAGCTCGTACCACCTTCTCAAGTCGTCCTTTCGCAGGGCAGACGTCCGCCACTGACGCTGGTTCTTGACAAATACCTGCAAGCTGCGGCAGCCCAGCGCCCGCGCCCGCTCCAGGGCCCGATGCATCCCGCCGGCAACCGACAGGTGCGCGCCGAAAAGATGCAGCACCGCCGTTCGGTAACCCTCGACCGCTGACATCGACGCGTATCTAATCTAGAGGCCCGATAAGGTCAAAGCTGCCGGGGCCAGCGGGCTGCAGCAAGCGGACCTGGCGCTGTCTGAAACGTCGTTGCCAATCAATGTCTAACATCAGCGCTGCGGAAAAAGGCGCATGAGCCAACAGAAACTGATCCTGGCATCTGCCAGTCCGCGTCGCCAGGAGCTGCTGCGCCGTCTCCTGCCTGACTTCGAGGTAAAGCCGTGTACGCTTCCCGAGCCGCGGTACAGGCCGGCAAGACTTCCGCCATCGGCCTGGGCTCAGGCGCTGGCGTATTTCAAGGCTCGGGCGGTTGCCGACGAGCATCCGGGTCGCTGGGTGCTCGGGGCAGACACGGTTGTCGTGTGCTCGCGGCGGGTGTTAGGCAAGCCCGCTGATCTGCGCGACGCTGGCCGAATGCTCCGGCGCCAGGCAGGAAAGGACTGCGAAGTCCTGACGGCGGTATGTCTCGTGCGGGTCGACGAAGACTTTCAGCGCCGGTTCGGCCTGGCGCGCACCGTGGTTCGTATGCGTGCTGACCGGGCTGCAATCGACGCGTACCTTCGGACCGGCGACTGGCAGGGCAAGGCGGGGGGCTATGGAATACAAGACTGTCGCGACCGGCTGATCGAGTACGTCGCGGGGAGTTTTTCGAACGCCGTCGGCCTGCCCTTGGAGGTTCTGCGACCGCTGCTGGAAGAGATCGGCCTGCGGCCGGCTTTGCCCGGCGGTGACGGGTCATAAAAGCTGGCTGGGCGTGTTGGCAACAGTTATCATCTGGCAGGTGTGAACTGCACCGGGGGTCTGACCGATACGGTGCAGCGCCGCGATGGGAGCGGCTTGGTGCGTCGGTGCAGCCGTCGGTCGGCAATCTCCGGAAAAAAGTACGCAGCAGCGTCTATGGGCTCCAGAGTCGATTCGGCACTGGGTGACTACCTCAAGCAGATCAAGCAGTTTCCGCTGCTGACGGCTGAAGAAGAGCATCAGTTGGCGCTGCGGATCCGGGCTGCCACCCAGGTGGAAGGCAGCGAGGGAGGCGACAAACTCCACCCGCAGGAGCGCGAACGGCTTCAGCGCGAAGCCGCCGAGGCCCGTGCCCGACTGGCCCAGGCCAACTTGCGGCTGGTGATCAGCGTGGCCAAGAACTTCCGCAATCGCGGCCTGCCATTGGAAGATCTGATCAACGAGGGCAACGTCGGGCTGATGAACGCGATCGATCGTTTTGACCCCTCAGTGGGTTCCCGATTCAGCACCTACGCGGCCTACTGGATCGACCAAGCACTGCGGCGCGCTATTCAGAACGCCACGCAGATCATTCACATCCCCGGCTACCTGATAGAGCAGATCGGGCAGATGAGGCTGGCGATGCGCGAGCTGGAGGACCAGCTCGGCCGCCCGCCAACGCTCAATGAGATCGCCCAGCATATGAAGATCACGCCTCGCAAGGCCAAAGCGCTCTCCCAGGCGATTCGCGCCTGGATGAGCCGGGCGCATGATGCCGCCTCCGACGGCGAGACGCCGCTCACTGAAGCGCTGCCCGACACGCGCACGCCGCCGCCGTATGAAGCGCTCTTCTCCGAGTCCGAGGCGGATTTTGTTACCAAGATGCTTTCACGGATCACAGAGCGTGAAGCCCTGGTGCTCAAGCTCCGCTACGGGCTGAGCCGGCGTGATGCCAAGCGCATGACGCTCAAGGAGATCGGGGAGGTAATGAAGCTGACGCGCGAGCGCGTGCGGCAGATTGAGAAGGAAGCGGTCCGCAAGCTGACCGAGTACGTGAAAGAGTATCGCTAGAGATGCCCACCTATGCGTGCGTCATCTGCGGACGCAACGTCGAATATGAGGGAAAACTGCCGCAACTGTACCCCTTCTGTAGCCAGCGCTGCCAGCTTGTGGATTTGGGCCGCTGGTTTCGTGAGGAATACTCAATAGACCGTGACCTGCGTCCGGAGGATCTGGCCGAACTCGGCGGACCGCCGCCCGAGTCACTCCCGCCGGTCACGCCGCCGCAGGGATAGATCCGACCGGTCCGCCGTCAGCGGCATTGTCGCCGCATAGCGAGTACGCCGCCCACCAGGCCCGACACTGCAACCTCAATGCCGGAAGTGCCGCGTGCCCGTGAAAATCATGGCCAGATCACGACGGGTCGCAAACTCGATAACTGCGGCATCGTTCTTGCTGCCGCCGGGCTGAATTATCGCGGTCACACCCGCGTCGGCCAGAATCTGCGGACCGTCCGCGAACGGGAAAAAAGCATCCGAAGCCGCCGAAGCTCCATGCAGAGCCTGACCATGTCCGTTCGCCTCCGCCAGCCAGACGGCAATCCGGCAGCTCATCACGCGGCTCATCTGGCCCGCGCCGTTGCCGATCAGCATTCCATCCCGGCAGATCGTCACCGCGTTGCTTTTGGTGTGCTTGCAAATCAGCCAGGCCAAAGACAAATCCGCAGTTTCTTCCGGCGTGGGCTTGCGACTGCCAACGCTCTGCCACTTTTCCCACTCCAGCCCCAGCCTGTCGCGGCCCTGCGTCAGGATGCCGCCAAAAAGCCGCCTGAAGTCCGGCTCCTCGGGCTGCACCCCCGGCAGATCACCAACCGCAAGCAAACGGACGCGCCGGCCCCACTCTTTGCGGCTACGGATCACTTCTACTGCCGACCCCTCGAACGCGGGCGCCACCCAGACTTCAACAAAAAAACCTCCCGGAGCCTGCGGCGCACCGGCCTGCTTGAGCGCCCGACCCCAGCGCTGGTAGGTCTCCATCACCGCCTCGGCAATCGCCGCATCAACCTTGAAATTGACCGCTAATATGCCGCCCATCGCCGCACTGGGGTCACCCAGGTATGCACGCCGGTAGGCTTCGAGCGGGTCCGGGTGTACTCCAACACCACAGGGGTTAGTGTGCTTGACAAAAACTGCCACACTCGGCCCACCAGGCGCCCCATCGCGTGCGGGTTCCTGACAGGTCGCGGCAAGCAGGGCGTTTTTAGCCCGCGTCAGCTCGGCACACAGTTCCAGCGCCGCACTGGCGTCCGCATAGTTGTTGAAAGAAAGCGGAACGGCTGCCGCTCCTGCCAGCGTCTGACGCAAGCTGATCCCGGCGGAAGCAACACTTGAACGCCACAGATACCCCGTCTGGTGTGGGTTTTCGCCGTACGCGGCAGTGTCGTCCAACTGCAAATGCAGCGCCAGCCGCTGCGACTCACCGGCAGTTACGTCCCGGTCGAGCCACTGCGAGATCGTCGCATCGTAAATACTGGTCAGCCAGAACGCTTCAGCGGCGTACTGTTTGGAGTCGACGGCGGCCAGCGTCGGCCCGGCCCGTCGGAAAGCCTCCAGAACCGCCGGGTACTGTTGCGGACTGCTGACGACCAGCACGTGGCGATGGTTTTTGGCAGCCGCCCGCAGCAAACACGGCCCGCCGATGTCGATCATTTCCACCGCCCGCTCGATCTGGCAATCCGGGTCCGCGATCGTCCGGCCGAACGGGTAAAGATTCACCACCACCATGTCGATCGGCTCGATGCCTTGCGCCGCAAGCTGACGCAGGTGATCGGGATTGTCGCGATCCGCCAGAATCGCCGCGTGCAGATTCGGATGAAGCGTCTTGACGCGCCCGTCCAGCATTTGCGAAAAGCCCGTGATCCGCTCGACTGGCGTCACGGGTACCCCCGCCGCGGCCAGAACCCCGGCCGTTCCGCCCGTGGAAATGATCTCCACGCCAAACTCGCTGGACAGCGCCGCAGCCAGCGGCACCAGGCCGGTTTTGTCATAGACGCTGATGAG
>Ga0185342_1000119_pt1 | contig 45043 bp, 43 predicted proteins | sample ConPoolayeEmetaG_FD_128045 | JGI IMG/M metagenome (GOLD analysis project Ga0185342, IMG submission 128045) | Hot spring microbial mat communities from California, USA to study Microbial Dark Matter (Phase II) - Cone Pool mat layer E metaG... ... | reverse complement strand
CACAGATGGAGAAGCTATCTTTTGCCTATCTTTTGCGCGGCTCAAGCAATCTGCCCAGCATTGAGCTTGCCAAAAAGCTGAAGACAATCATGCCGGAGGGGCTTGACCGCTATCTGTGGACTAACACCGGGGCAGAAACGGTGGACGCCTCATTCAGAATCGCCAATATGTACTGGCGCTTGAAAGGCACCCGCAAATATAAAATCATCAGCCTGAGCCAGGCTTATCACGGCACGCTCCGCAGTGTCGCGCGGGCAACAAACATTGACCGTGGCATTGTGGAGGAGATGCCGCCACCAGTGGGACACATCCGCATTCCAAACTACTACTGCTACCGCTGTGCCTTTGATGCCACCTATCCCAGCTGCGGCATTCTGTGCGCCAAATTCCTGGAATATACCATCTTGAATGAGGGCAAAGACAGCGTGGCGGCATTCATCGCTGAGCCGGAGCAGGGCGCGTCCGGATTCATCGCGCCGGTGCCGGAATACTGGCCCATGGTGCGGGAAATCTGCACCAAGTATAACGTCCTGCTCATCGCTGATGAGGTGATGACCGGCTTCGCCCGCACCGGCAAGATGTTCGCTGTAAACCACTGGAACGTGATTCCGGATATGATGTGCACCTCAAAAGGTATCGTCAATGGCTATCTGCCTTTCGGCGCCCTTGCCATGAACAGCGAGATTTTCTCAACTCTGAAAGGGAACTTTGCGCCGGTCGGCTCCACTGAGTCCGGCAATCCGGTATGCTGTGCCGTCGCCATGAAATGTATTGACATTTATGTCAAGGAGCGCGTCGTGGATAACGTGGTAAAAGTGGGGGGCGCGGCACGCCAGCGCCTGGAGAAGGATTTCATGGCACTGCCTTACGTGGGCTGTGTGGACGGACTGGGCTTGATGCTTGGCGTAGAGATTGTAAAAGATAAAGAGACGAAAGAAATGCCCGGGCCCAAACTCACCCAGCTGATTGTCCAGCGTGGCTTGGAGAGAGGCATTTTCCCGCGCATTGTGAAGAACAGGCTGAGCTACAGCCCGCCCTGCACCATAACGCTGGAGGACTCCAACCGGGCGCTGGATATACTGTATTCCATATTTTCAGAGCTAAAGCCTGAAGACCTGGAATAGCCGTAACCGCGCCGTTAGCGCTGTCTTTCAGACTGCACAAAAAATCGTGCCTGCATTATTGTATAATTGAACCAGAAAGAGCAGGTGACAGTCCGCCGTGAAGTCTGAGTGTGAAGCCTATCTGGATATTGAGACCACCGGGCTATCACCCCAAGCCAACGAGCTTACTGTGGTGGGCATCTATTCATGCACTGGTGATAAAGGAAAGCTGACGCAACTTGTAGGCGAGAACATAACCTCAGGCGGCATCGTAAACGCGCTGCGCGGCGCCACCACCATCTATACCTATAACGGCACAAGATTTGACCTGCCGTTTATCGCCTATCACCTGGGTGTGGACCTTGCCAGCCTTTTCCACCACCATGACCTGCTCCTTGACTGCTGGCAGAATAGCCTTTACGGCGGGCTGAAAAGCGTGGAACAGCGGCTCTGTATCCCCAGAAAGCTCACTGCCATGAACGGGCGGGATGCCGTCAGGCTGTGGTGGCGCTATGTGGACAGCTTTGACCTTGACGCGCTCAAGACACTGCTTGAGTATAATAAAGAAGATGTGGTGAACCTCAGAATCCTTAAGGAAAGACTTTTCTCCTACATTCCTTAGGGACCGAAAGCGAAAGGAGAGCCCATGACCAGAAACGCCAGCGCAAACTACCCCAGCCAGTATGAAGCTGAGGTGCTCCTCAAAGACGGCTCCCGCATACTGCTCCGCCCTATCAAGAGAGAAGACGCCGGGAGGTGGCTTACCTTTTTTCAGCGGCTGAACAAAGAGCAAACCCAATACCTGCACTTCCACCGCTTGACGGAAAGAATTGACCCAGAAGACGCGCAGAGGTTCTGCACGGTGGACTATTACAACACTTTCGCCTTCATTGCTGAGGTGATGAAGGAGCAGGGCAAAGACATTGTGGCGATGGGACGTTACTACCGCCTCCCCAGCAAGCATTCCGCCCGCGTCACCCTGGCCGTGGCAGACGCCTACCGGGATAAAGGCATCGGCACCAGGCTTATTGAGTGGCTATCCAAAGTAGCCCGCGAAAACGACATTACAGTATTTGAAGGCGATGTTTTCTCTGAAGACGAGCGCATCATGAAAATCCTGCGGGACTATGGTTTCCGCCTTATCAGTGAGCCCAGGGACGGCGTCTATCATGTGACCATCCCCCTGACCTACAGCCAGAGAGTCGCCAGAAGAGAGGCAGAAAGGGAGCGCATCTCCACCATACAGTCAATCCGCCGCATCCTGTGCCCGCGCTCCGTAGCGGTCATTGGCGCTTCACGACAGCCGGGCAGTGTGGGGCAAATCGTCTTCAAATCAATTATTGAGCACGGGTTTGCCGGCGTGGTCTATCCGGTGAACCCCAATGCAGACCAGGTAGCATCAGTGAAAGCGTACCCCTCCGTGCTGGACATCCCGGGTGAAATTGACCTGGCGGTAATTGTGGTGCCAGCGCAGTTTGTGCCCAGGGTGGCGGATGAGTGCGGGCAGAAAGGGGTGCGTGCTATCATCGTCCTCTCTGACGGATTCAAAGAGAGAGGCGCAGAGGGAGCGGCGAGAGAAGACCAGTTGCGTGACATTGCTCTGGGGCACGGCATGAGGCTTGTCGGTCCCAACTGCATGGGCGTCATTAATACCGACCCCGCCGTGAGCCTGAACGCCACTTTTTCCGGGATGCATCCGCCGCGAGGCAATATCGCCTTCCTGTCCCAGAGCGGCACGATGGGACAGGTCATTCTGGAATATGCCAGCGAGCTTAACGTGGGTCTTGCCAGCTTTGTCAGCGTGGGCAACCGCGCCGATATCTCGCCAAACGACCTGCTCCAGTACTGGGAACAGGACCCGGCGGTCAAGGTCATCCTGCTCTACCTTGAGTCCTTCGGCAATCCGCGCAAGTTTGGCCAAATCGCCAAAAGGGTCGCCGCCAGAAAGCCGGTTGTGGTGGTGAAAGGGGGCATGACCACGGTGGGTTCACGGGCAACCCAGTCACACACCGGCTCACTGGCAACGTCAGCAGTCGCCGCAGAAGCCCTGTTCCGCCAGACGGGGCTCATCCGGGTAAATACCATTCAGGAGCTCCTCGGCGTGGCGGCCATCTTCTCCAATCAGCCTCTTCCCAGAGGAAAGAGACTTGCCATAGTCACCAATGGCGGTGGCGCTGGCGTTGTTGCCGCTGATGCCTCAGAACAGCACGGGCTAATTCTGCCGGAGTTTACCCCGCAAACCACTGCCAGGCTGAAAGAGGTCATCAAGAGAGACATCAGAATCAATAACCCGCTGGACATGACCGGCAGTGTCAGCGCTGAAGAGTTTGAAAACGCTTTGCGGGTAATTGCTGAGGCTGAGGAAATTGACACGGCACTGGCAATCTTTGTACCGGCGCTGGTGGTCAAAATTGAAATGGCGCAGGAGGTAATACGCAAGGTAATCCCCGCCTTCCGCCGCAATAAGAAGCTTCTCCTTGCCAGCTTCATGGGCAAAGCAGGGCGGAACGTGCGGCTGGGTGAAGGGGAAAACTATGTCCCTTGCTACGCCTTCCCGGAAAACGCTGTCTCCGCCCTCGCCAGAGCGGTGGAGCGCAGTGAATTTCTCCAGAAGCCCAGAGGCACACTGCCGAGGCTGACGGGCATCAGGACTGCCCGAGCAAGGGAAATTATTGACACCGCCATGGGGCGGAGCGTCCAGCGCCCGCTCTGGCTATCCCCGGCTGAGATTGCTGACCTGCTCGCCTGCTACGGCTTGCGCTACGCGGAAACTAAATCCGCCAGCACGGCAGAGGAAGCCGCCGCTCGGGCAAAGCAAATCGGCTTCCCAGTGGTGGTCAAGCTGGACTCAGCCACCATCACTCACAAGACAGACGTGGGCGGCGTGGTGCTTGACGTCCGGTCAGAAAAAGAAGTGATTGACGCATTTAACTCAATTAAAGCCAAGCTTGCCGCCACCGGACGGGAAAAAGAAATGGCGGGTGTCACCGTACAGCGCATGGTGAAGTCAGGAATAGAGGTCATTGCCGGAGTGACGCAGGACCCATCATTCGGGCCGCTCATCATGTTCGGCTTCGGCGGAGTATACACCGAGCTACTGAAAGACGTCGCGGTGAGACTGGCACCCCTGACCAACCTTGACGCTAAAGAACTCATCTATTCCATCAGAATGGCAAAGCTGTTCCAGGGGTTCCGCGATACCCCACCCAGCGATACGGAAGCCCTCCAGGACATGTTGCTCAGGCTGTCTGCGCTGGTGGAGGACATACCCCAGATTGCCGAGCTGGACTTCAACCCGGTGAAGGTGATGCCCTTCGGCGAAGGCTACTGGATAGTGGACGCCCGGATTCTGCTCAGGTAGGCTTAAATTAAAATTTTCTCAAAAAGCTGACCTCTTGCCGTTTTATTGGCGCTTTTAACCACCACCTGCCTGAAGAGTACATTTCATCACCATCACCTGCTCAATATCCGCAATTTCTATGTCTATTATGCCTGTTTCAGCCGTTTTCTCTTCCTTGACTATGACAGTAATTGTGTCAAAATACAGGTAGAGACAGAGCTAAAACCCGCTGACAAAGGGGGTGGTGATAATGGTAGTCGCACCGCTGGTAAGAGCTAATTACATCGTCATTGATACGGAACGCTGTAAAGGTTGTGGACTTTGCATTCACACCTGCCCCAGGAACGTCATCGGTATCGCCTCCCATATGAACCAAGCGGGCTATTTCCCGGCGGAAGTTATCCCGGAAAAAAGCCCTGAGTGCACCGGCTGTACCGCCTGCGCCATGATGTGCCCGGATGCCGCCATCTCTGTCTACCGCCGCGAAAAAGTCCTGAGCCACTAACTCCTCTTCTACCTCTTCCCTTCCTGGAGCAAATGATGTCAAAAAAAGTCCTGATGACAGGCAATATCGCCATTGCAGAAGGCGCCATTTTAGCCGGCTGTCAGGCATATTTTGGCTACCCCATCACCCCCCAGAATGAAATCCTGGAGCATATGTCCCGGCGCATGCCGGAGCTGGGGCGCGTCTTCCTCCAGACAGAGAGCGAGGTGGCGGCAATCAACATGGTCTATGGCGCCGCCGCCGCAGGTTGCCGGGTGATGACCTCTACCTCCAGCCCCGGCTTCAGCTTACAGCAGGAGGGCATCTCATACATGGCTGGCGCGCAACTGCCTGCCGTTATTGTGAACGTGATGCGGGCTGGTCCCGGGCTGGGAAACATCGGCGGGGCGCAGGGCGATTATTTCCAGGCGACCAAAGGGGGCGGCCACGGGGATTACCGCGTCATCAACCTCGCGCCAGCATCAGTGCAGGAGATGATGGACCTTACCATGCTCGCCTTTGACCTGGCGGATAAATACCGGAACCCGGTCATTGTCCTGGCTGACGGCTTCCTGGGTCAGGCGATGGAACCGCTGGAGATGCGGGAGGCGGTGAAAGACCTGCCGGAAAAGCCCTGGGCAATCACCGGCGCCAGGGGCAGACCCAAGAACATCATCAACTCCTTTGAGATGGACCCCTATGATTTCCCGCCGCGGGTCACCAGGCTCTTTGAGAAGTTTGAGAAAATGCGCCAGAATGAAGTCCGCTATGAGACTGCCAGCATGGATGATGCATCGGTGGTGATTGTCGCCTACGGCAGTTCCAGTCGCGCCGCACTGACAGCCATGAAGCAGGCGAGGCAGGAGGGAATAAGCGTGGGGCTTTTCCGACCTATCACCCTATTCCCTTTTCCCTACCAGCCCCTGGCAGACGCGACGAGAAAAGTAAAAGACATCATCGTTGCCGAGATGAGCTTCGGGCAACTGATTGAAGATGTCACGCTGGCGGTTGGGTCGGATAAGAGAGTAGCGCTGGCGAACCAGTACGGCGGACTGCCGGTGACCTCAGAAATGATTTTGAACAAGGTCAGACAAATGTCAGCGGCGACGAGAAAGTAGCATGGAGACGCACGAGATTTCAGAATTTGATAGGGTGCTTTATGAGAAGCCTGAGTCCCTGGAGGACTACCCGCTCCACATGTGCCCGGGGTGCGGGCATGGCATCGTTTTCAGGCTCATTGCCGAGGTCGTTGACGAGTTGGAACTTAAAGAGCGAGCGGTCTGCGTTGCCTCCATCGGCTGTTCGGTTACCTCATATTACTATTTTGCCTTTGACGGTCTGGAGTCAGCGCACGGTCGCGCCCCCGCCGTGGCAACGGCAATCAAGCGCTGTAGACCCCACCTCATTCCCTTCACTTACCAGGGCGATGGCGATTTAGCCGCCATCGGCACGGCGGAGATTGTACATGCCTGCGCGCGAGGGGAAAACATCACCACCTTCTTCGTAAACAATGCCATTTACGGCATGACCGGCGGACAGATGGCACCCACCACCCTTGCCGGCATGAAGTCAACTTCAACGGTGAAGGGACGTGATACTGTTCTTGCCGGGCATCCCATCCGCGTTTGCGAGATGCTCTCCACTCTGGACGGACCGGCATATATCGCCCGCGTTTCCATCCACAACCCCGCCGCCGTGCGCCGGGCAAAGCAGGCAATCAAGCTGGCGTTTCAGACACAGCTTGCCGGGCTGGGCATGTCTCTCGTGGAAATCCTGTCTCCCTGCCCGGTGAACTGGCGGCTGGAGCCGGTTGATGCTATGAAATGGCTCGCCGACCGTATGATTGCGCACTATCCCCTGGGCGAGTTCAAAATCTCGGAAGCGGTGTCCGCCCTCAAAAAGGAGAGCACCCATGCATGAAGAGATTGCCATAGGCGGTGCCGGGGGACAGGGGGTGCTCTTCATTGGCAGGCTGCTCGCTGAGGCAGGTATGCGTGAAGGGCATGAGGTGCTGTGGCTACCGTGGTACGGCGCGGCAAAGCGCGGCGGCACCGTCTGGTGCAATGTCACCATCTCAGATGAAAAAATCGGCGAAATGTTCGTCAACAGACCGTCCGCCGCAATTGCCATGAACTCGGCGGCACTGGCAAAACTATCCACAATGATGAAATCCGGAAGCATCCTGGTGGTCAACCGGTCGCTGGCTAAAGAACAGGCAACGCGGGAGGATATTCAGACAATATACGTGCCGGCGAGCGAAATTGCCATTGAGCTGGGAGATGAATCAGTGGGCAATCTGGTCGCCCTCGGTGCGCTCATCGCCAGCCGCCCCATGGTGAGCATCAGTAGCATTGCCACAGTCATGGATACTCTCCTGCCCAAAAACCAGAAGCTGGAAATGAACAAAAAAGCCCTGAACCGGGGCTACGCCCATCTCAGCCGGGTCTGAATTGGATAGACCCGCGGCTACATTCTCGTGATTTCAATCGCTTTCATGGGGCAAGCCCGCACGCAATCGCCACAGCCACGGCATACTGAAGGGTCCGGCATAGGGATTTCACCGGGGGACTCCTGCCGGAGCAGTTTATGCGGGCACGCGAGCGCCGCCATGCAGATGCTGTTTTCGCATTTCTCAGGTCGGCACTTGGTATAGTTTACCAGGGCTTTTTTAGCTGGCATAAGATTCCTGCCGACAATCTACTTCTCTGGACCGCTCACGCTGGCGATGGCGTCGGCGATGTCCACATTGTTCGGACAACAGCCTTTGACATAGACGCCATAATCTCTAAAGGGCGCAGTGCACACGCCCACAAGAAGCGTCTTTTTATTGCCGGCGGGCTTGGTATCTATTTGCCCGGCAATGACGCGCAAGTCTTGCAACAGGTGCATTTTCCCTTCTGCATTCAGGTCGCGCACGACGCTGAGCACACCATTTCTACAGCCGGTGCATGCCTTCTCGTTGAAAATTAGCTCAAATCCTTCCGGGAACGGCACGCTCTCGGAGACCGCTTCACACCCCAGCTTGAACCTGCGCCTGACACTGGCAATAGGCACGCCCACCACATCAATCAAATCAGGTTCCATGACCCCCAGCCCCATCTCCACAGCAAATTTGGTGGTCTCCACTTCTTCCGGTTTCATGCCCATCACCATGCTGGTGATGCTGTCAACTGCCACCGGGTCCTTCCCGGCAATAATGAGTCCCATCCCCACAGGAATACCATAGACCGGTCCCAGTCCTTCCTGCCCCACCAAGCCATCAACAACGGTGAAGGTCGGCTTGACCACCGTGCATAAATCGGCGACGGCTTGAAATACGCCGTAGGTAGTATGAAATTTCTTTTTCCAGGCATCAGTGAGCAAGCCCTTCATATTTTTTAAGGAGAGCGTCGCCAGGCACTGGTCATGCGTCTTCATTACGGGGACACTGATGATTGCCTGCGCCTTCATTACCATCTCCGGAAGAAGCACTTCAGTCAGCACCCTGCCCTGCGGCACCGGGACGGTTACCATCTTGCTCGTCTTGGCATCTATGACCTCATAACCCTCTCCCCTGAGTTTATCGTACGCGCACACCCTGAAAGTCTTTTCCGTGTCCACGCCAATGCAGGAAGACTCCATAATGACCGGCTTGCCGCCGAGTTCTTTCACCATGCGGGCAACCGCTCGGCAGACGCGGTAGTCAGTGGTGGCGCCGGTCTTGGCTGGCACCGCCGCGACCAGATTTGGTTTGATGATGACCGTACCGCCGGGAGAAACAATATCGTTAATGCCGCCGGCGAGAGCAACAGCTTTCCTGACCACGCTCTCTATTTCCCGGGCATCTGGATTCTTTTTTCCTTTGACGATAGCAACCTTCGGCTTCGGCATATGGCTCTCCTTGTATTGATTGCTCATATTTTGATTGTATTCTCTGGCGGTAGTGACGTCAAATCTTCATGAAGGTTCGTTCGGCTTTGGTTGGGTGCTGTAATTGCAAGTCCCAATGTAATCGGGACGTGGCAATCTCAGCGAACTCATAAGATTGCTTCGTCGCTACGCTCATCGCAATGACAGAAAAGCCTTAATAGAAAAATTTCGCGGATGTCTTGACATTAGAACGAAAGTTCTTTATACTATTAGTACGATAGTTCTAAGGAGCAAGCCATGAGGAAGTCATACGACCGCACTGAGATTCTGGATTTTATCAGGAGATTTGTTGAGGAGAGGGGGCATGCGCCCACCATCGGGGAGATACAGAGAGCACTCGGCATCAGCTCAAAATCAGTGGTGGACCATCATCTCAGAGCATTAGAGCGGGAAGGACTTATCAGGCGGGACGCCCAGGTGGCGCGGGGCATTGAAGTCGCCGGCATCGGCCGGCGGGCGCGGACGGTTCCCCTGCTGGGCACCATTGCCGCCGGAGCACCCATCCCCGTCCCCACTGAGGAGACCTGGCACAGCGTCCCGCTGGATACCATTGACGTTCCCATGGAACTGCTCCCGGCTCATGCCAGCGTTTTTGCCCTCAAAGTGAAGGGAACATCCATGATTGATGCCTTGATTGACGATGGGGACATTATCATCATGGAGGCGACTAACGCCGCCGACAATGGCGATATGGTCGCCGCCTGGCTCAGCGACCGCAATGAAGCCACGTTGAAAAGGTTCTACCGCGAGCCGGGACGCATCCGCCTCCAGCCAGCGAACCCGACCATGTCGCCAATCTATGCCGAGCCAGATGCAGTTGAAGTCCAGGGAAAAGTAGTGGCGGTGCTGAGGAAACTATAAAGGAGGAGACAGCCATGCTTATTGAGCTGAGCATCAGAAACCTCGCCACCATTGAAAACGCCAGAGTCCAGTTCGGCAAGGGATTGACCATGCTGAGCGGGGATGAGGGCGCAGGAAAGTCCCTCCTCGTTGATGCGCTGTGCCTGCTCACCGGCGGCAGAGCCTCCACCAATTTAATCCGCAACGGTACATCGTCAGCCTTTATTGAAGGGGTTTTCAGCGTTGACCCAGGTGACAGGTGTCTGACATCAGTCCTGAATGAAGCGGGTATAGAAATTGAACCTGACGGCACCCTCATCCTGACGCGGGAAGTGCAGGAGCAGGGCAAGGGCATTGCCAGGGTCAACCGCCGCGCCGTGCCGGTATCGCTCCTGAGGCAGCTCGGTCAGTGTCTCATTGACATCCACAGCCAGATGGAGCATCTTTCACTGCTCAATGCACAATCGCAGATGGACCTCCTTGACAGCTACGGCGGACTTCTGGACCTGCGCCGGGAGGTGTCAGCCAAAATAGACCATCTCCGAGACAAAACACAGGAGCTGAAGACCATCGCGGAGAACTTTTCCCAGCAACAGTGCGAGCTTCTGGAATACCAGGTGGCGGAGATTGACAGCGCCGCCATTCGCATCGGAGAAGATGAAGCGCTTCAGCAAGAGTGGCAGGTACTCCAGCGGGTGCAGGAACTGAAAGAAGCCTGCTACGTGGCTTACAGCACCCTTTATGGTGACGACCAATCTGCATCAAGTTTAGTCCGGCAGGCGATGAAAGCACTGCACAGCGCTGTCTCCATTGACGCCAGCCTGCGCCCATACTATGAAGCACTTGAGTCTGCGGCAATTCAGCTTGAAGAAGCCGGAGGCAACCTCAGCGGCTATATGGAGTCAGTGCAGGACCGCCCGGAGCGCCGTCACGAGGTGGAAAAACGCCTTGACCTGCTCTACCGCCTCAAGCAGAAATATGGTCCCACCCTGGAGAAGGTAATTCAGTTCGCCGATGACGCCAGAAAGAAGCTCCAGATGATACAGTCGCAAGAAGACATCAAACGCCAGGCGCAGAGCGATTACCAGAAGCTCCGCAGTGAAGCCGGCAAGCTGGCGGAGACTCTTTCCAAAGCGCGAGAAAGAACAGCCAGAAAGCTGGCGGAGCAGGTCAATGCTGAGCTTGCTGATTTGGGTCTGGCAGGAGCCCGGTTTGACATCAAAGTCACCCGTGAAGAGGCGCAGGACGGCATCCCGGCGTACCAGGGTGCTTATGCCTTCACCCAGCACGGGATTGACCGGGTGCAGTTCCTCGCCAGCACCAACCCCGGCGAGCCGCTGAAACCGCTGGTATTCATCGCTTCCGGCGGAGAGACCTGCCGCTTCATGCTTGCTCTCAAGAGCGCCCTGCGCCAGGCTGACCTCATCCCCACGCTCGTCTTTGACGAAATTGACGCCGGCATCGGCGGCAGGAATGCCAGCACCGTCGGCAAAAAGCTAACCCTCCTGGCGCAGAACCGGCAGGTTATCTGCATCACCCACCTGCCCCAGGTTGCCTGCTTCGGCAGTGAGCATTTCAAAGTGTCCAAAGATTTGTCATCTGGCCGTGCGGTTACCATCATTGAGCATCTTGCGGGCAGTCACCGCGTGCGGGAGCTTGCCGCCATGCTGGGGAACACCAACGACCGCATGCTTGAGAGCGCCGAGGAACTGCTGAAATGCGCCAGCGGCGATGGGAGAAGAAAAGCCCCGCCTGGGACAGGCAAAAAGAAAACGTGTTCAAGGAAAAAGGAGACAGCAGTCGTCGGCTGAGAATGATTTCAAAAATCCCCCTAGCTCCCCTTTTTAAGGAGGGCAATTGCCGTTTCTCCGCTCATTTGCACTGTCTTTAAGACTGGTGTATACTGATTTCCAAAAGAAATAAGGAACAAGGGGTGCCCGAGCGCGAGCCCGGGCTTAAATGGACAGCAAGTCAGTGAAAAGCTGACGCGGCCCCGCCACTGTAATTGATGGGCAGACCGTCATAAGCCAGGACGCCAGCCCCGCGTATCCTGCTGCACTCCGCGGGGAGGGAGTAGGTGTTTTTATTGCAGAGAATCCCCCCAGCGCTGGCGGCGAGGGGGTTTTTATTTGCCCCCTCATGGTGGAGGAAAAAATGAAACACAGGTTGTCTTTTGTGCTGGCCCTCTCTCTGGTTTCCATCCTTATGCTCAGCTTGCTTGCCGGGTGCGCGCCGTCTCCTCAGGGGTCCTCTTCACCACAACTGACCATCACCGACCAGTTGGGCAGAACCGTCAAACTGGACAAAATACCGCAGAGAATCGTCTCCCTGGCGCCCAGCAATACGGAAATCCTCTTTGCCATAGGTCTTGTCGACCGGATAGTAGGCGTCACAGATTATTGCGATTACCCGCCTGAAGCCAAACAGAAGCCGAAAATCGGTGGCTTCAGCACCCCCAATATTGAATCGGTCATTGCCGCCTCACCGGACCTCATTCTGGCAACTTCCATCCATGAAAAGACCGCCATCCCCCAGCTTGAAGAGCGCGGACTGACGGTGGTGGCGCTGGCGCCCAAGACATTTGACGAAGTCATGGCGGCTATTATGCTGGTAGGCAATATCACCGGGAAAGAAAAAGAAGCAACCGCACTACTCAGCGATATGAAGCAAAGAATAAAAGCGGTAACGGACAAAACCAGCGGGCTTTCCGAACAGCAAAAGCTGAGGACGCTTTACCTCGTCTGGCACGACCCGCCCATGGTGGCCGCCGGCAAGACGCTTCAGGATGAAGTGATTGCCAAAGCCGGTGGCAAAAACATCGCCTATGAGCTCAGTGATTACGCCAAAATCAGCCTGGAGGCAATCATTCAGGCAGACCCGGAGGTGATGATTGCCGGCGTAGGCCACGGCAGTGGGACAAGCCAAACACTTGAGTTCCTGAAGAATGAAGACAGGTTAAAAGCTGTTTCCGCCCGCAGGAACGGCCGTATCTACGGCGTGGACGGCAACATAGTGAGCCGCCCCGGACCGCGGATTATTGATGGGCTTGAGGAGTTTGCCAGATTCATCCATCCTGAGCTATTCAAGTAGGCAAACCATGGCTTTGAAAACTTTCTCCCCGAACAATATTACCCTCATCTACCTCGCCCGGCGGCACAGCCGACTGTACGCTATTGTTGGTCTCTTTGCTTTGCTGGCCGTGGTAGGAGTGGCCGCCATGGCCATCGGCACGGTGGACATACCCTTCTCCGCCACCTTATCCATCCTTATCTCAAAACTGCCGCTGGTGGACTTCAATCCCACCTGGACGAGCGGCATGGAGACCATCGTTCTGGACATCCGCCTGCCCCGGGTCATCCTGGCAGGGCTGGTGGGCGCCGCGCTGGCAATTGCCGGAGCCACCTATCAGGGGCTCTTCCGCAACCCTCTTGCCGACCCTTACCTCATCGGTGTGGCACAGGGTGCGGCGCTGGGGGCGGTCATTGGCTTTGTCCTGCCCGTGGCGTGGGGCAGGCTGGGCGCGGAGATTGTGCCTCTGCTGGCGTTCATCGGCGCGCTGACTGGCACGGCCGTAGTCTACGTACTGGCACGGGTGGGGAAAACAGTGCCCATGACCACCCTCATCCTGGCAGGAGTCGCCGTGGGAGCGCTCCTCGGCTCCATCGTTTCCTTCCTCATCATCTCCAGCGGGGATAAACTCCACGGCATCATCTTCTGGCTCATGGGCAGTTTCTCCCTGAGCCGCTGGTCGGAGGTATTGCTCGTCCTGCCTTACGTCATCGTGGGGACAGGCGTCATTGTGCTCTACGCCCGCCCCCTCAACCTGATGCAACTGGATGAAGAGCAGGCGCAACAGCTCGGCATCAACGTGGAAAGGATGAAGATTATACTCCTCATCTCCGCCACACTGATTACCGCCGCCGCCGTCTCTTTCGTGGGCACCATCGGCTTCGTGGGCATCATCATTCCCCACGCCGTGCGCCTCATCTGGGGTCCGGACTACCGTTTCCTCCTGCCGTTATCAGTGCTCTCCGGGGCTATTTTTTTAATCGCCGCCGACCTCCTGGCGCGCACCGTAGCCGCGCCGACCGAAATCCCCATCGGCGTTATCACGGCACTCTGCGGGGCGCCCTTCTTCCTCTATCTCCTCCGGCGCCGGAAGAGAGTGCTTTTCTGAGGCTGATATGATTAAAGTAGAGATGCAAAAAGTCACCCTGGGCTACGGTCACAAAGCTATACTGAAGGACATTGACCTCCATGCTCTGCCCGGAGAGATGGTGGGGCTCATCGGACCCAATGGCTGTGGGAAATCAACCATCATCCGCGCCCTGAGCCACGTAATCACGCCGCTTTCGGGTAAAATTTTCCTTGACGGCAGGGACCTGACCACCATTCCGCGGCGGGAGCTTGCCCGCCTGCTCGGCGTGGTGCCGCAGATGCCCCTTCTGCCCAGCGCCTTCACCGCTTTTGAAATCGTGCTCATGGGCAGGAACCCCCATCTGGGGCTTTTCCAGTATGAAGGCGTGAAAGACCAGGCGATTGCCTGGCAGGCGATGGAGCGCACCGGCACCGCTTCCCTTTCCAGACGGCGGGTGAGTGAACTGTCCGGAGGCGAGATTCAATGTTTACTGGTTGCCCGCGCCCTGACGCAGGAGACCAAAGTAATTCTCCTTGATGAGCCGACGGCAAATCTTGACATCGGACGCCAGACGGAAATCCTTGACCTGATGAAGGAACTGTGCCTAGAAAACAACCTCACCGTGCTCACCGCCCTGCACGACCTCAACCTCGCCGCGCAGTACTGTGACCGCCTGGTGATGCTCCATAACGGGCACGTGCGCGCCGAAGGCAAGCCAGAAGAGGTCATCACGCCGCTGAATATCAGGGAGGTATACGGGGCGGAAGAGTGTGTTTATCCTCATCCACTCAATAGCCTCCCCACCATACTGCTCACCGCAGGCAAAAGACGCGCCACTGAGAATAGACAGGACAAGCAATAGCACAAACGATGGACATCATCGCTATGGTCGCCATCGCTCTTGCACTAGATGCCACGCTGGGAGAGCCGCCGCACCTCATACATCCGGTGGTCTGGATGGGGAAGGTCACTTCCTTTCTTTCAGAGTGGAGCGCTGGCAATCGCCCGGCAGTCCAGTTTGTCTATGGCGTCTTCATTACCCTTTTCACCATCGCGCTTTTCGCCGTGCCCGCCTATTTCCTCCTCATGTACTTGAGAAATCTCAGCATGGTAGCATATATTATCGTTGGTGCTTTCATGCTTAAAACATCTTTCTCCCTGAAAGAGCTGTTCCGAGTGGCAAAAAGGATGAAGAGCCTCCTGACAAAAGATGAACTTGAAAAAGCCCGCTATGAGCTACGTGCGCTGGTGAAAAGAGACACCCGTGATTTACCTGAGCCTTTAGTCATCTCCGCCACGGTGGAATCTGTGGCAGAAAATATCCCGGACAGTTTCGTGGCGCCGCTGTTTTATTTCCTGCTCTTCGGCGTTCCGGGAGCAATTGCTTATCGCGTTGTCAATACACTTGACGCCATGATTGGCTACCGCGGAAAGTATGAGTACTCAGGCAAGTTTGCCGCCCGGCTGGACACCGTGCTCAACTTTATTCCGGCGAGGCTATCCGCATTTCTTATTGTGCTTGCGGCATGGCTGGCGCGGAGAGATGGGCGCAACTCCTGGCGGATTACCATAGACCATCATTCAAAGACCGCAAGCCTCAATGCCGGCTGGCCCATGTCCGCCATGGCAGGGGCGCTAAATGTCCAGCTTGAGAAGCGAGGTCATTACATACTCGGCGAGGCAAAAATCCCTCTCAGCCCTGAAACTATTGATGCTTCACTGAATCTGGCGCTCACCACGGCGGTGGTGTGGTCGGCGCTGTGTCTTACCGCGGGGGTGATTAAGCTTGCCTGTTTCACCTAGATTAGAAATAGAGAAAATGAAAACCAGCCAGCACGGCGGGCTGAACTGGTCAGAGCTGGCTTCACTGGGGCTTAACCCTGAGGCAGTCATTGACTTCAGCGTGTGCACCAATCCCTACCCGCTTCCCCGCAGGGTAAAAGAAGCCATGCGCAATGCTGTCATCAACCGCTACCCGGATTCTGAAGCCACTGAGTTCAGGCAGGCGCTCGCAAAAAAGCTGGGTGTGGCGCCGGAAAACATCCTCGCCGGGAGCGGCACCACTGAGCTTATCCGTCTTATTGCCCTCACTTACTTCAGACCCGGCGACCCTGTGCTCATCCTTGAGCCCACCTTCGGCGAGTATGAGGTCGCCTGTCAGGTCATGGGAGCGCAGGTGCTCAGGCAAAGAGCCAGAGCAGAAGATAGCCACTCGCTAAAAATTGAAGAGACCGTCAGCATTGTCCAACAACACCGTCCGCGAGCGCTGTTCATCTGCAACCCCAATAACCCCACCGGGCAGTATTTCTCAAGCGATGAGATTAAGGCAATCGTCAATGCCGCACCGGACAGCCTGCTCATACTTGATGAAGCGTATATTTCTTTTGTTGAACGTGCATGGCAAAGCTTGGGTTTGATTGAACGAGGCAATATAATCATCCTTCGCTCAATGACCAAAGACTACGGGCTGACCGGTCTGCGGCTGGGCTACCTGATTGCCGGCAGGGAAATCGTGAAACACCTCCACCGCACCTGCCCGCCCTGGAATGTGAACAGCATCGCTCAGAAAGCTGGCATAGCCGCACTGGAGGAAACTGACTATCTTGAGCAATGCCTTACAAAAATAGTGAAGGCGAAACAATACCTAAGGCGCGGGATTGAACGGCTTGGCTTCATTATGCTCCCATCGCAGGCGCATTTCTTTCTGGTGCGGGTGAAGCAAGCCACCGCCTTTCGTGCCGCCCTGCTCAAGCAAGGCATCCTTGTGCGCGACTGTACCTCGTTCGGACTGCCGGAATACGTCCGTATCGCCCCACGCCGCATGGCTGACTGCCGCAAGCTTATCGCCACGCTTCATGCCTTAAAGAAGCAAGGTGAATTGAACCACTTTTTGTAAAGATTAAGAAGGAGGAAAAATGACCTCGCTATCCGCCATCATTGACCTGATACCGTCTCTGGACAAAGAGGCAATGACTCAAGCCAGAGCCAGGCAGGACCGTTTAACCAAGCCGCCGGGCAGTCTGGGCAGGCTTGAGGAGCTTTCCATTCAGCTCGCGGGCATACAGAGCAAGCCCGTCCCGCAAATCACAAATAAGGCAATCATCACCCTCGCCGGCGACCACGGCGTCGTGGCGGAGAAAATCGGCAACTGGCCCCAAGAGGTCACCGCCCAGATGGTCGCTAATTTCCTCAGCGGCGGTGCGGCGGTCAATGTTCTTGCCCGCCAGGCGGGAGCAAGGCTGATTGTCGCTGATTTGGGTGTCGCCGCTGAACCCAAGTCCCACCCCAAACTCCTCATAAAGAAAGTAGCTCCCGGCACGCGCAATATGGCTCAGGGACCTGCCATGACGCCGGCGCAGGCGCTGAAAGCAGTGGAAACGGGGATTGAGATTGTGGAGGCTGAGATAAAGAAAGGGCTGGACATTGTTGGCGTGGGCGATATGGGCATCGGGAACACCACGGCGAGCAGTGCTATCTCCGCAGTGCTGACCGGAAAAGCAGTGGCTGAGGTCACCGGCAGAGGCACCGGCATTGATGATAAGCAGTTAGCCCACAAGATAAAGGTGATAGAAAGAGCAATCAGTATAAACAAGCCTGACCCCACCCAGCCTCTTGATGTGCTGGCAAAAGTGGGCGGATTTGAGATTGGGGGGCTGGCAGGAGTGATGCTGGGGGCGGCGGCTCACCGCATTCCGGTGGTCCTTGACGGCTTCATCACCAGCGCCGCGGCGCTCATCGCCACGGCACTCTGTCCAAAATTGAGGGAATTCCTTATTGCTTCGCATGTTTCCGCAGAGGCGGGACACCCCATCGTGCTGGAGCACATGGGACTCAAGCCATTGCTCAATTTAGGCATGCGTTTGGGTGAAGGCACTGGCGCGGCACTGGGCATAGTCCTCGCCGAGGCATCAGCCAGAATCCTCGCGGAGATGGCCACCTTCAGCGAAGCGGGTGTGTCAGAGAAGGAAAGCTGATGAGATTTTTAGCCGCCCTGCGGTTTCTCACCGTCATCCGCCTGCCCTGGCTGAAGGAAACAAGCTCTGAGCACCTTAAACATTCAGCCGGCTACTTCCCGTTCGTCGGCATCGTCATCGGGATGCTATTAGCCGTCCTGAACTGGATGCTGAGTTTCGTCCTTCCGCAGTCAGTGGTCAATGTGCTCTTGATTGTGGCTTCCGTGCTGATTACCGGCGCACTGCACATTGACGGCTTCCTTGACACCTGTGACGGCGCCGCCAGCAATAAGACTCCGCAGGAGCGCTGGCGCATTATGGACGATAGCAGAGCCGGTGGATTCGGTGTGATTGGCGTTGCCTGCCTGCTCCTCACCAAGTATGTCTCACTGAACAGCATACCTGCTCCCCTGCTCCCGGTGACGCTGGTACTGATGCCGGTGATGGGGCGCTGGGCAATGGTCTATGCTATCTTCGCCTATCCCTATGCCAAGCCATCAGGCTTGGGGCAGATGATTAAACCGGGAACGACCTGGCACAAACTGGCGCTGGCGACCTCCATTGCGCTCGTGGCGGCAATTGCGGGAGCATACCAGGTCAACCTGTCTTTCTTTTACCTGGCCGGGCTGTTATTATTAGCACTAATATGGCTTCTGGTGGTCACAGTGGCGGCTCACCTGAGGAAAAAATTCGCCGGGCTGACCGGTGACACCTACGGCGCCATCAATGAGATAGCCGAGTTGTGGTGCCTGATTCTGGTGAGTGCACTGGCACATGTCAGATGACTGAGCCATTCCGGAGGATGATGTGACAAGAATACTGCTGGTGAGACACGGCGAGACGGAGATGAACCGCGCAGGCAGGTTCCAGGGGCATACTGACGCTGAGCTCAGCGAGAAGGGAATCATGCAAGCGGAGAAACTGCGCGACTCCCTTGCCGCAGAAAAAATTGACGCCATCTACTCCAGCGACCTGAAAAGGGCTTTCAGCACGGCAGAAATCATCGCCTCCCGCCACAAGAAAAACATCACCGTCTGCCCCGAGCTGAGAGAAATCAAATACGGCGACCTTGAAGGGATGGTCTATGCCGATATTAAGCGCCGTTACCCTGAAATCGCTGATTTCTTCACCGGGAATATCCCACTGCTGAAGTTCCCCGGGGGCGAAAGCGTGGTACAGTTCAAAAAGAGAATTGACCGTTTTCTGGAAAGACTGAAAGACCTTGGTCCAGACCAGACTATACTCATCGTCGCTCACGGCGGTCCAATCCGCCTTATTATCTGCTCCCTTCTGGGCATCGGACTGAAACACTGGCGGCAAATCCAGCTTGATAACGCCTCGCTCAGCATCGTGACCATCTATCCGGAAGTGACTGTGCTGACCCGGCTGAATGATATTTCACACCTTAAAGGATAGGAACGTAAGGCATATTATGAAAGATGTTTTTGTCTCATGGAGCGGCGGCAAAGACGGCACCTATGCCCGCTACCTGGCAAAAGATGATGGTCTTGATATCCGCTACCTGCTCAAAATGCCAAATGAGGATGGCAAACGCTCCTGGACCCACAGACTTTCAGCCCCGGTGCTGAAATTACAGTCCCAGGGGATGGGCATTCCTATTATCCCGCACCCGACCACCACTACCGAATACGAAGCTAACTTCAAAAAGGCGCTATCAGAAGCGAAGCCCAAACTGCCTGTTTCAGGAGGAGTGGGGTGAAAAGATGCATTCTCATCACCGGCGGCGCCCGCAGCGGCAAAAGCAGGTTCGCTCTGGCACTGGCTAAAAAGCTGGCTCAGCCGGTGCTCTTTGTCGCCACCGCCGTCGCCGGCGATGAAGAAATGAAGAGGCGTATTGAGAACCACCGCCGGGAGAGACCGGCAGAATGGCGCACCCTGGAAGCCACCACCGGCATCGGCACCCATATCAGGAAAGAATTAGGGGAAGCCCGCGTGGTCATCATAGACTGCATTGCCCTGCTGGTGAATAACGTCCTCAGCCAGCACGGCTATAGTGTCTCATCTGAGACAGAAACTCTCAGTGAGCAACAGGTCATTGACGAGATTAGCCAGCTGGTGGCATGTATTAAAGCTACAGACGCCACCTTTATCATCGTGACCAATGAGGTGGGACTGGGCATCGTGCCGGCAGACAAAGCCACCCGCCTCTACCGAGACCTGCTCGGCAGGGCAAACCAGATGCTGGCGTCATGCGCCGATGAGGTCCATTTCATGGTAGCCGGACTGCCTGTGAAAGTGAAACCTTCAGAGAAAGATTGAGCCACAGCCCGGCTTATCTTTTATGTATCTCAATGAGAGGGGACTTTTTGCCGCTTATCAGCAGTTGCTCTATGTTCCGGAAGCGCCCGCCGATGACATGAAGCAAATTATTGATGACCTCATAGCCGATTTCAGGATACTTCTTGAACAGGCGCCGGAGGTCCTCCCCACCGATAGCCATCAGCTTAGAAGGTCTTTTCACCACGGCGGTTAGCGTGTACACATGCGGCGGCACCAGCGCCGGCCAGCCGAAGACGCCACCCTTCACAATAGAGCGCAGAACAGTCTGCCCTGAGAGAAAGGGGGATGTTTTGGGCACTTTAATCAGCAGGTCAATCTGCCCCTCCTCCAGCACATAGATATATTCCGCATTTTCACCGGCAGTAAAAACAGTCTCTTCAGGCTCACAGTTACGGCAGTGACAGGACGGTAAACAGATAATCTTCTCCATGTCACTATCATTCAAACTGAGAAATACCTCACAACGTTTCAGGGTATCAAGCGTGGTCATCAGCATCCCCCATCTTCAAGGCGGCTCCACACGATAAAACCTTCTTTTCCCCCATTTTAGCATATTGCGGGGATAGGTTCACACCCGCTTCATCAACCGGGGCAAACAGGTTTTTAATACTCAAGACATCGGAGACAATCTTTTGGATTTTGTTTACTGGTGTCTCTGCCATTGCGAGCGGAGCAATCTCTATCAACTCATTGTAATTGCCGCCCAAAACCGAACAAACCACGGATAAGCACTATTTGCGTAAAAGAAGGCAACGCATTAAAATATAAGGCAAAATATCTTCCGGCGCTCTCTGTGTGAGAGCGTCTGAAAAACAGAGATTTCTTGAGAAAACGGAGGTCTCCACGCAATAATGAACATCGTTGAGCAGGTAAAGCAGGGCAAGTTTGTCATCAGCGCTGAGATTGGCCCACCGAAAGGCGTGGACGTCAAAGAAATGCTGGAGACCGCAGAGATGATGCGCGGCAGGGTTGACGCCATCAATGTTACTGACCAGCAGAGCTCGGCGATGAGGCTTGGCTCCCTGGCTACCTGCCGCCTGCTCCTGGAGAGAAAGCTCACCCCCGTCTTCCAGATAACCTGCCGTGACCGCAACCGCATCGCGCTCCAGTCTGACCTGCTCAGCGCTTATGTTCTCGGCGTGGAAAACGTCCTCTGCCTCACCGGGGACCACGTTTCTCTGGGCGACCATCCACAAGCCAAGCCTGTCTTTGACCTTGACTCTGTCTCACTCCTGCGCGCGGCAAAAGAGCTGGAGCAGGGACGTGATTTAGCCGGCAAAGAGCTGGCAGGCTCGCCCCGCTTCTGTCTCGGTGCAGTGGTCTCTCCCGGGGCTGATCCGGTAGAGCCCCAGATTCTTAAAATGGAGAAAAAGGTGAAAGCCGGGGCACAATTCTTCCAGACGCAGGCGGTCTATGAACCGCAGAAATTTGAGCAGTTCATGAAAGCCATTGCACACCTGAATGTGCCGGTGCTGGTGGGCATCGTCATGCTGAAGTCAGCCGGTATGGCGCGCTTTATGAACCGGAACGTCGCTGGTGTGCACGTGCCAGATAGTCTCATTGAGGAGATGGATAAAGCCACTGACCGCGCCAAAAAGAGTGTAGAAATTTCAGCACGCCTCATCAAGGAGATGAAACCTTTCTGCCAGGGAGTCCACATCATGGCGATTGGCTGGGAAAGAAAGGTCACTGAAGTGCTGGACGCCGCCGGGTTATAGCTCAGGTTTGATACTGCTTTAGAGGGCACGGTGCTATTGGGAGAGCATCCTGCCGTAAATAAAATAAGCAGGGGGTTTTGCTCATGGCTCATGAGCCAGAGAGACAGCCCGAACAACAGCGCATAACTGCGCTGACACCTGAAGAGGCGGCGCTGATATACAGAATCGGCGTCTTCGTGAGGATGAGGTGGCTGGCAATCGCCGGCGTCCTCATCGCCAGCACGGTCGCCACCCAGGTTTTTCACATAAACTTCCCACTGCTCCCCATCTTTTTCATTTGCGTGCTGATGGCGCTTTATAACCTCTTTTTCTACTACCAGGCTAAAACCCTGAAGGCAGAAAGCACCGGTACACTTGCTGGTAACCTGACCATGCCGCTAAAGCGATTGCTCACCATCCCCAAAGCCACCTCACCCATCGTGGAGAGAGCCCAGGCTACCGGCAATATCCACATTTCCGTTGACCTGGCGGTTTTCATCGTGCTCCTTCATTTCACGGGGGGCATAGAAAACCCGTTTATCTTTTACTTTATCTTCCACGTCATCCTGGCAGGCATTTTGCTACACTACCGCGTCGCCTACCTCATTGCCACCATTGCCACCGTCCTGGTTATTCTGCTGGTAGGGCTGGAATACGCCGGCGTCATCCCTCACGTTCATCTGGAAGGGTTCGCGCCTGCGGGTCTTTACCGGGATGAAAGCTATATTCTGGCTGTCATCATCGCCTTAGCCACCTGCCTTTACGCCTCAGCCTACATGGTTACCAGTATCTCTGGCGAGCTGAGAAAACGCCAGCGCCAGGTAGTTGCCTTCCAACAGCAGGGCCTGCGTGAAAAGACCGAGGAGCTTGAGGTAGCCAGCAAAGAGGTGACCAAGCTGGAAGAAGGCAGGAAACAATTGCTCCGCTTTCTGGGAATCGCCTCCCATGACCTGAAAGCGCCCCTCGCCGCCGTCCAGAGCTATCTCCAGCTTATGCTCAAAGGCTTCACCGGACCGCTGACTGACAAGCAAAAACAGATGGTGGAAAGAAGCAGTATCCGCATTACCGAGCTGCTAAAGCTCATCAGCGACCTGCTGGATATTTCACGGATTGACGCCGGGCAGATTGTGGGAGAGATGGAGGAGACTTCTTACGCTAAAGTGGTGGAGGACGCCGTGGAAACAATACGGAACCAGGCGGCAGAAAAGAAAATAAAGCTGACCAGTGAGCTACCCCGCCAGCTTCCCACGCTCAAAGCCTCAGGCGCCCGTCTGAAACAGGTCATCACCAACCTGCTCCACAACGCGGTCAAGTTCACACCGCCGGAGGGCATGATAAAAGTGAGGGTATCCGTGCGGGATGACGCCATTTACACTGAGGTCCTGGATACCGGCACAGGCATCAGCGCAGAAGATAAACCTAAACTGTTCCAGGACTTCTACCGCGGCAGTGATAAAGAAAAAGCCGGCACCGGACTGGGGCTTTCCATCGCCAGAAGAATTGTGGAAGCTCACGGCGGCAAAATCTGGGTAGAAAGCCCTAACCCGGAAGACCATGAAGGAAGAGGCAGTAAATTCACGTTTACTCTGCCCTTAAGTCTGGCACTATCCGCTGAGGAAGCCCAGCCACAGGCGCTTGAAAAGAAGGAGAAGCTATCCGGTTAGCCAATTTGAAAATAAGAGCGAGCCAGCTTATAATTTAATCTTGACGGAGGTGACACATGCCGCATAAAATCCTGATGGTTGATGACGACCCTGACATCAGAGAAGTGCTCAAGATGATACTTGAGTCTCAGGGTTATCAGACCGTCAGCGCCAGTGATGGTATTGAATGCATGGCTGCGTTGCGGGCAGAGAACCCGGACCTGATAATCCTTGACCTCCTGATGCCCAAAATGGACGGGTTCGCCGTGCTGAAGGAACTCCGGGAAGAAAAGTGGGCACAGTACCGGCAGATTCCCATTTTAATTCTCAGTTCCATCCGGGAGGGCGCCGCCCGCCGCCGGTGGGAGCTGGAGACCGCCCTGGAACTTGATGTGGACGATTATATTGACAAACCTATTGAACCAGAGGTGCTCCTGAAAAGCATTGAAAGGCTCCTGTCAAAGAAAAAGTAGCCCGGCTCCCAGAAATGGCAAAGGAGGAAAGCTGAAGTGACTCCAAAAGCCAGGATTTTAGTAATTGATGATGACCCTGATTTCGTGGAAGCGACCAGGCTGGTGCTGGAAGGAGGAGGCTATGAGGTCTTTTCCGCCTTTGAAGGGACTGACGGACTGCGCAAGGCGAAAGAGAGTAAGCCGCAGTTGATTATCCTGGACGTCATCATGCCCGGCAAAGACGGTTTCATGGTGGCACAACAGCTCAAGAAAGACCCTGAACTCGGCAAGATTCCGGTGCTGATGCTGACCAGCTTTGCGGAAAAAGGGGCTGGCAGTTCAATTGCTTTCACTGGCGGGCTTTCCCTTGAGACTGAGGACTATATTGATAAGCCTGTCAGCCCTGAGGAACTGCTGAGGCGCGTTCAGAAGCACCTCAAATGAACTGGCTTAATGAGCGCGGTGCTCCGCCTGGTTCCCACAGGTCGCCCAAGAAGCCATTCAGGCTTATTTGACGTGCAAGATTATAACATAGAAAGGACAAAAAATGACGGTGGCACAGAAGCCCTCTGAAATAACTCCCAGCCCTTCTCTACGCAGGCAAATTGAGGAACTGAGTGGCCAGACGGTCGCCGCCTGTTTCCAGTGCCAGAAATGCACCAATGGCTGTCCGGTAACCTTCGCCATGGATATCATGCCCCACCATCTCATCCGCCTCCTTCACCTGGGCATGGTGGAGCAGGCACTGAACAGCGCCACCATCTGGGTCTGCGCCTCCTGCGAGACCTGCACCACCAGATGTCCAAACAATATTGATATTGCTCACCTGATGGATACGTTGAGACAGCTGTCCTGCCAAAAAGGAACTAAAGCCCCACACCGAAACGTCCCCATCTTCCACAGCACTTTCCTGGCTTCAATTGAAAGACACGGCAGGTTGCACGAGCTTGAGATGGCGGCACGCTACACTCTGAAAACCAGTGGTGTGGCAGGGCTACTGAAGCAAGCAAAGCAGGGCTTGACCATGTTCTCCAAAGGTAAGCTTAAACTCCTCCCATCCTCGCCGCGCGGCAAAAAACAGGTAAAGGATATCTTCCGCAGAACAGGAGACAGAGGCAGATGCTGAAAGTCTCCTATTATCCCGGCTGTTCCCTTGAAGGCACCGCCAGAGAATACGCTGAGTCCATCGCCGCGGTCTCCAAGATGCTGGGTATTGAGCTTGCGGAGCTGGAGGACTGGAACTGCTGCGGCGCCTCCTCAGCCCATGCCATGAGCGATGAGCTGGCGTTCGCCCTGCCCGCGCGCAACCTGCTCATCGCCGATAAAGCCGGCAAAGACTTAGTAGTCCCCTGCGCCGCCTGCTACTCACGGCTGAAAACCGCCGAAAAGAAGTTGAAGAACGGCAAAAAGCCAGCTGAGATGGAAGCTAACTACCAGGGCGGCTTTCAGGTCAAGCATTTCTCCAGCTACCTCTGGGAAGAGATTGGTGAGAAGTCCGTTAGAGAAAAAATCGCCAAGCCACTTAATGGATTAAAGGTAGTCTGCTATTACGGCTGTTTAATCACCAGACCTCCTGAGACCACCGGCGCCGCTGACCCGGACAATCCGGAGTCCATGGACAACCTAATGGAAGCCTTAGGCGCTGACGTCCGCCCATGGTCTTATAAGACGGACTGTTGCGGCGGCGGTCACAGCCTCACCCTCCCTGAGATTGCCCGGAAGCTGACGCAGAAGCTCTTTGATATGGCGGCAGAAGCCGGCGCTGAGGCAATCGTGACTGCCTGCCCGATGTGCCAGTCAAACCTGGACTCATATCAGCCAGAGATTTCACGGGAAGCCGGCAAAGAATACCGCATCCCCATCTTCTATTTCACTGAGCTGATGGGGCTTGCCTTTGGGCACCCCTCGGCAGGGAAGTGGCTTGCGCGGCACATGGTTGACCCCAGACCGCTTCTGCGGCAGAAAGGACTGCTGTCATGAGCAATAATGGCAACGGCAAGAAACCGGCGCAGAACAAAATAGGCGCAGTGATGGTGGTGGGAGGCGGCATCTGCGGCATGCAGTCTGCCCTGGACCTCGCCAACTCAGGTTTCAAAGTCTACCTCGTTGAGGAAACGTCAGCCATCGGCGGCAGGATGTCCCAATTGGATAAAACCTTCCCCACCAATGACTGCTCCATGTGCATGATTTCCCCCAAGCTCATTGAGGTAGGCAAACACCTCAACATAGAGATTCTGTCAAATGCTCAGGTGCAGTCCCTGGAAGGAGAAGCAGGCAACTTCAAAGTCAAAATCCTGCAGAAACCGCGCTATATTGATATTCAGAAGTGCAGTGCCTGCGGCGATTGCCGTGATGCCTGCCCCGTGGACTTAATCAACGATTTTGAGCAGGGACTATCCACACGCAAGGCAATCCACAAACGCTATCCTCAGGCTATCCCGGGCGCCTATTCTATCAGCAAAGCCGCCCGCCCCCCCTGCAAGCTCACCTGCCCGGCGGGCTGTAATGGACAGGGATATATCGCCCTGATTTCAAAAGGCAAATATCTTGAAGCTCTGAACCACATCAAGCAGTGGATACCGCTTCCTGCAGTGGTGGGGAGAATTTGCCATCATCCTTGCGAGAAGGAGTGCAACCGCAACCAGGTGGACGAACCGCTCGCCATCGCGCCTCTCAAGCGGTTTGCCGCAGACATCGTCCGCCAGAAACGCCAGAAGGGTGAAATCCCGCCGGAAGAAAAGCCGGTAATTGACCCCGCCAAGCCGAAAGTTGCCATCGTTGGTGCAGGTCCTTCCGGACTCACCTGCGCCTATGATTTGGTCAAGCTGGGTTATCCGGTGACCATCTTTGAAGCCGCCTCTCAACCCGGCGGTCAGCTCTGGTCAGCGATTCCCAAATACCGCCTCCCCAAAGACGTCCTCGCGGCGGACATTAAAGACATTATTGACCTGGGCATAGAGCTGAAGCTCAATACCCCCATCAACGGCAAGCCATCCCTTGACGACCTGAAAGCGCAGGGCTACAAAGCGATTTATCTGGCAATCGGCGCCCAGAAAAGCCGCAGTCTGCCCATACCCGGCGTAGATTTGCCGCAGGTCCTGCTGGCGCTGGACTTCCTGCGTGACGTAAACCAGGGCAAGGAAGTCAAAATTGGCAACAACGTGCTGGTCATCGGTGGCGGCAATGTTGCCATGGACGTGGCGCGGACCGCGCGGCGGCTGGGAGCGAAGGAAGTCCGTGCCGTCTGTCTGGAGTCAGCGGAGGAGATGCCCGCCCATCCCTGGGAGATAGAGGAAGCAAAAGAAGAAGGCATCAGGATTGAGAACCGCTGGGGTCCCAAACAGATACTCGCTCAAGACGGCAGAGTATCTGGGGTGGAGTTTGAAAAATGCACCGCCGTCTTTGACAGCCAGGGGAAATTCAGCCCCACATTTGATAAATCAGTCACCACCAGATTTGAGGCTGACACGGTCATCATAGCCATCGGGCAGGCGGCAGATACCTCCGCCATCTCAGGGAGCAAAAACATCAAAACGACCAGAGGCGGATGGCTCATCGTTGACCCGGTCACGCTGGAGACGGGTGAACCAGGCGTCTTCGCCGGCGGAGACGGGGTCACCGGACCCAAGTCTGCGGTGGAAGCCATCAGCCAGGGGCATGAAGCAGCGATATCAATAGACCGCTATCTGCACAAAGCGGACCTCAGAGAAAACCGCCCATTGAAGAAAGAGGAGCCCGCGCCCCTGCCGGAAGGAAAACACCAGAAGAAAGCGCGCCGGCACGCCAATAAGATACCGCTGGAAAAACGGCTCACCACCTTTGATGAGCTGGAAGAGACCTTCTCTGAAGAAGCGGCAGTGAAAGAAGCGGAGAGGTGCCTGGACTGCGGTCTGTGCAGTGAGTGTCTGCAGTGCGTGGCAGTGTGCCAGGCGAAAGCCATTGACCACACCATGAAAGAGAAGACGGTGGAAATCCAGGTCGGTTCCGTGGTGCTGGCACCCGGCTTTGAGCCGGTAGACGCCAGAATTAAAAGTGAGTATGGCTATGGCAGGATGGCGAACGTAGTCACCAGCATGGAGTTTGAGCGCATCCTCTCTGCCTCAGGACCCTTCCAGGGCAAGGTGCTCCGCCCCTCAGATGGTAAGCACCCGGTGAAGATTGCCTGGATTCAGTGCGTCGGGTCGCGAGACGAGACCTGCGGTAAAGACTATTGCTCCTCCGTCTGCTGTATGTATGCCACGAAGGAAGCAATCATCGCCCGGGAGCACGAGAGCACCATCAAGCCCACCATTTTCTATAACGACCTGCGCGCCTTCGGCAAAGGCTTTGAGCGCTATTATGAATCAGCTAAAAGCAAGTTCGGCATCCGCTATGTGAAGAGCATCCCGTCCGGAGTGAAAGAGCTCCAGCAGAGCAAAAACCTGCTCCTGGAATACCTCAGCGATGACGGCAAAAAAGTCCAGGAGGAGTTTGACATGGTGGTCCTGTCCGTGGGACTTCAGCCGTCAGCGAGCGCCAAAGAGCTGGCGGAGAAGCTCGGCGTAGCGACTGATAAGTTTGGCTTCTGCCAGACGGAGGAGCTGGCTCCCAATATCACCTCGCGTGAGGGCATTTATGTTGCCGGCGCCTTCAGCGCGCCGATGGATATCCCGGAGTCAGTGATGAGCGCCTCCAGCGCCGCCTGCCTCGCTTCTCAGGACATCGCCGAAGCCCGCGGCACGATGGTGAAACTAAAAGAGTACCCGCCGGAGATGGAGCTGGACAAGCCCGAGCCGAGGGTGGGTGTCTTCGTCTGCCGCTGTGGGGCGAATATCGCCCGTGTGGTTGATGTGCCCAGCGTGGTAGAATATGCCCGCACTTTGCCCGGCGTTGTCCATGCGGAAGAAAACCTTTACACCTGCTCCACGGATACCCAGAACAAAATCATCAAAGCCATCAAAGAGAAAGGCTTAAACCGCATCGTGGTGGCTTCCTGCAGTCCGCGCACCCACGAGCCCCTCTTCCAGGACACCATCCGCGAGGGCGGCTTGAACAAGTATCTCTTTGACATGGCGAATATCAGGGACCAGTGCTCCTGGGTGCATGCCACCCACATGCCGCAGGCGACCGATAAAGCCAAAGACCTGGTGCGCATGGCAGTCGCCCGTGCCGCTACCCTCACACCCCTCCACGAGTCACAGGTGGAGGTGAAGCGCAGGGGTCTGGTGATTGGCGGAGGGCTATCCGGGATGACCGCCGCCCTCGGGCTGGCGCAGCAAGGCTATGAAGCCGTCCTGGTGGAAAAAGAGAATGAGCTGGGCGGCAATCTGCGGCGCATTCACTATACCGCCGGCAAAAGCGACCCGCAGGCACTGCTGGCATCCCTGATTAAGCGGATAAGAGCGGAAAAGAAAGTAACTGTCTATACCGGTGCCGAGGTAAAGAGCTTCTCCGGGTTCATTGGCAATTATGTCAGTGAAATCGCCACCGGGGACGGCAAAACCGTGAGACTGGAACACGGTGTGGTCATCATCGCCACCGGCGGCACGGAGTATAAACCGACCGAATATCTTTATGGCAAAGCTGGTAACGTTCTCACCCAGCTTGAGCTGGAAAACAAAATTGCTGCTGGTGATGAAGGCATCAAGAAGCTGAAGTCAGTGGTGATGATACAGTGCGTCGGCTCACGGGAAGGCGACCATATGTATTGTAGCCGCGTCTGCTGTACCCAGGCGGTCACTAACGCCCTGAAACTAAAAGAGCAGAACCCTGATGCTGATATTTATATCCTTTACCGGGACATCCGCACCTACGGCATGAATGAGCTTCTCTACCGTGAAGCCCGCAATAAGGGTGTGGTATTCATCAGGTATGAGCTGGAAAAGAAGCCCCAGGTCAGCCAGGAAGACGGCAGGCTGAAAGTAAACGTACTTGACACCAACCTTGGCGCAGAAATCTCGCTGGAGCCGGACATGGTGGTGCTGAGCGCCGCCATCCGTCCCCAGCCTGATGGGGAAGAGCTTGCCCGCCGGCTGAAACTGCCCATCACCCAGGACCGGTTCTACATGGAAGCCCACATGAAACTGCGCCCCCTGGACTTCATCAATGACGGTATGTTCCTCTGCGGGCTGGCGCATTCGCCCAAGTCCATGGCGGAATCAATCGTGCAGGCGAGAGGCGCCGTATCGCGGGCAGTGACCATCCTCTCCAAACCCTATCTCATGGTCAGCGGCATCGTCTCGGTGGTGGATGCCGAAAAGTGTGTTGCCTGCCTCACCTGCGTCCGCTCCTGTCCCTTTGATGTGCCCAAAATCAATAGCGATGGCGTCGCCCAGATTGAAGCGGCGGCTTGCCAGGGGTGCGGTATCTGCACCAGCCTGTGCCCGCGCAAGGCAATCACCTTACAGCATTACTCTGATGACCAGGTGATTGCCAAGATAGACGTTTTATGTCCATCGTAAGCATGGAAGGAGAAAAGCATGGCTGAAAGCTATGAGCCAAAGGTGGTCGCTTTCTGCTGTCACTACTGCGCCTATTCCGCGGCTGACCTCGCCGGCTCAATGCGTCTGGAGTATCCACCCAACGTGCGCATCGTGAAGCTGATGTGCACCGGGAAACTGGACACGCTCCACCTGCTCAAAGCCTTGGAAGACGGCGCTGATGCCGTCTTCGCCGCCGGCTGAGAGGAAGGCGATTGTCATTTCCTGGAAGGAAATCTGAGAGCTAAAAAGAAGGTAGAGCAGGCTAAAAAACTGCTCCAAGAGGTGGGCATTGAGCCTGAGCGGGTAGAGATGTTCAACCTGGGGGCTTCTGATGCCGTTAAATTTGTCGCCGCCTGCAATGAGATGACTGAGCGGGCAAGGAAACTGGGACCCAATCCTCTGAGGAAGGAGAAAAAGGCATGATTGTTGCGGAGAGAAAACCGTTTGAAGAGATAAAGGAAGAGGTAAAAGGACACAAGAAACTGCTCATCTTAGGCTGTGGCACCTGCGTCAGCGTCTGCCAGGCGGGCGGGGAAAAAGAGGTGGGCTTGCTCGCCACACAGCTCAGGATGGCGAACAAAAAAGACGGTAAAGAAGTTGAGATTGGTGAAATCACCATCCAGCGTCAGTGTGACAAAGAGTTCATTGAGCCTATAATTGAGAAAGCCAGGCAATATGATGCCGTCCTGTCCATGGCGTGTGGCGCTGGCGTGCAATACATGGCGGAGCTTCTGGAGACCACGCCGGTGCTGCCGGCGCTCAATACTCGCTTCATCGGCATCACCGCAGATGAGGGCATCTGGCTGGAAAAATGCCGCGCCTGCGGCAATTGCCTGCTGGCAGACTATGCTGGCATCTGCCCCATGACCATGTGCGCCAAAAGCCTAATCAATGGACCCTGCGGTGGCTACAAGAACGGCAAATGTGAGACCAGCACTGACCGTAACTGCGCCTGGATTATGATTTATGAGCGCCTCAAGAAACAGGGGAAACTTGAGCGGATGAAAGAAATAAACCCGCTCAAAAACTACGGTGCCCAGAGCCATCCGGCGCGCCAGGTGAATGAAGCCGCCACCAGGCCTACACTAGCTGAAGCTAAGACCAAGTAAGAAACAGAAGCTTAAGATTTAAGGGAGGTTTGCCTGATGAAAAGAAAAGCCGGCATGGTGCACGGGGTGAACACCAATGTCGCATTATTCAAAGCAGTTGCCGCTGAAATCATGCCTGAGGTAGATATGGTCCACCTTGTTGATGAAGGCATACCCTTTCTCGCCGATGCCAAATCACGCCCGCTGGCTGTCCGGCGGATGAGAACTCTTTCATCATTTGCTGAGGAGTCCGGCGCTCAAGTGGTGCTCATCACCTGTACCGCCTTCGGCCGCCTCGTTTCTGAGATTCAAGAAGCAGTCAAAGTACCAGTCCTCTCCGTGGTGGAGATTGCCGCTACTGAAGCGGTAAACCTTGGCAATAGCATCGGCGTTCTGGGGACACATCCCGGGACAATAACGTCTGCCTCGCAAATAATCCAGGAGGAAGCGCTGGCGAGAGGTAAGAAGGTTGAGGTAAAGACCAGGCTCTCTGCTGAAGCTTTCGCCGCCCTTCAGCGGCAGGACTGGGACACCCATGACAAACTTGTCCTGAAGCTCCTCAATGACCTGATGCAAGAAGTGAAGGTGGTAGTCATCCCTCAGCCCTCTATTGAAAGAGTCCTGAAGCAGGTTCCTGAAACTGGGCGCAAAGCAATTATTCTGCCCAGCGTCCGCCTGTCAGTTCAGCGCCTGAAAGATAAGCTGGACAGCCTGGCTGGATAGCCGGGAAAAGCAATCTGCGGCGCACCCTCAAGCCCCGGTCTTAATAGATTTCCCCCGGGCGAATCAGGTCATTCTCTTTAAGCTGATACCACATTGCTGACTTGGGCACTTTGAAAAGGTCAGCCATCGCATTCAGGTCTTTTACCTGTTGCCACTGTTGTTTCACCTGCTCTTTCGGCATCAGCATACATACGGCAAAGAAATCAGCCAGCAGTTCATTATAAGACCCGCGCATCAAGCCCATCTTTCTGAACACAGGCTGAGTCCGGCAGTGCGCCAGAATATGAAAAGCTTCATGAAATATGGTGAACCGCTGCGTCTTTAAGTCATCGTTCTTATTGACCTGGATAATCCACCTGCCATCCCGGTGCCATAATGCTCCATGGCAGGCTTTCATCGGTATGTAGCGGATTTCCACTGCCTGTCCCGCACCAAGGCGGTACACCACATTCTCAGAAACTGGAAAACAGTGGATTCTGAGCTTCTTTAACAGTCTGTTTGCCAGCTTTTCCACCAGCTTGAAAAGACCCCAGGAACGGTCATGTAGCCAGGATATGCAGGAGTATTCAACAGGATTGAAATCATCGCCATGGTAAAACAGTTCCGCGAGCTTCTCTCGGCTTTCATCAGCGCACTCAATGCCCCTGCGCCTGAGCGGGCAACGCTGATAGAATGGACAGTGCATGCCATCGCCACTGCTCAAATAAGACCACAGCTTCTGTTCCCATTTAGGCAGATTTCTTTCCATGCTTCTTGCGCCTGTGAGATGCTATCAGGTCTTCAATCATGACAATAACATCTTCGTCAAGCTCACCAGGATACTTGTGATGCGCATACTCCCGGAACTCTGGCCATTCACAGCGTCCGCTGGCGCTCCTCTCCGGAAGATACCCCGCCACAGACAAAACCTCTTCCGCCGGTATGCTACAGAATGTGGCAAGTAGCTGGCATGACCGCGCGTCCGGCACATTTTTCCCGGCAAGCCAACGGCTCACGGTGGAATGGTTAACGCCCAGCTCATGAGCCAGCCTGTTCATGGAATACCCACGGGTACGCAAGATATTCTTCAGGAAACCAATAAACTTCTTTTCCATATCACATCCTTATTCTGAACGTTTATTATACCATTTTTCCGTTTTTCCGTCCCTTTTGACGGCTTCTGTGCCTTTTCACGGGGCAGAGCTATTGACAACGCTCTTCCAATATGATATCCTCAAATCACCATTTGTGCAACAGTGCACAACACGTCTTAAGACAAAACGTCCGAGAGCGGGCTCTGCCAGGGGAGAGTTAGAAAAGGCTGGAGCCGGTGCTCCTCCCATTGTAACTAACACATAATTGGGCATATGGCATCCCGCTCTCTCTGTTTAAAATCTCTGGCTGAACGGCTCTGCCCAGACTGCGGAATAGCCCGTGAAACTCCCTCCATCAGCTACTGACCGTTTCCACCGCCCGCCGCACGGCAATCAGGTTACACTCAGGCACCGTCACCGGGTAGGTGCACCCCGCCGCGATGATGAGCCGGCGGCCACCCACCTGTTTGATAGCGTCCTGCACCTGGGCGGTTACCTCTGCCGGTGTGCCAAAATGAAGCACCTGATACTGCTCCACCCCACCGATAAGCGCCCCTCGGAAAAGTCCTAAAGCTTCCTTCAGGGACGGTTCCGCTGACCGGTCATGCCAGTTGACTGCCTGCACCGGATAGTCTGCCAGCTCGGTGAACATGGGATAACGCCCGTGGATATGCAGGATATTGAACCAGCCTCTGGAGGCGGCTTCAAGCACCTCCATATCGCCAGGACGTCCAAACTGCTGGTACTCCGCCACGCTCATCACCTCATAGCTGGCGGCAGAGGTGGACAGGAATATGCCATCCGCGCCCTCATCAAGACACGCGCTGACGAACCTGGCACAGGTTCCGGCAAGAGACTTCAACGCACGTTCCACCCGGCGGGGGTCCTGCCTCAGATGTGCCAGAAACAGTTCTTCGCCAGCAAGGTAGCGTGCCATTGCCAGAGGATTGAAAACCGTTTGCACCACCGGCACCGTACGTTCTCTGCGCCCAATCACTATCCTGAGGCACTCCAGAATGCGTCCATACGTGCCTTTGGCAATATCCAGAGGCTCTATGCGGTCCCAATCGGCAATCTGTCTTATCGCCCGCTCAGTATAGGTGCGCTCTCCCAGAGACCACAGACCGGTGGGCAGAGCACGATATTCATGCTTAACGCCATAGTCTGCCACACAGAAGGTTGACGAAGGCGGAATTTTGATGAAGTCCCAGTCATAGCGTTTCTGATACTCCAGCGCTCGCTCAGCCAGCAGCTCAGCATCCTGGTCATCAATAGGCCAGTGCCGCCATAATGCTACTGGCACCCGGTCAACCGCCTCCCCGGCTAAAGCCGCCCTGATGCGCTCTTCTTTCGTCATCACTGCCATAATGATACCTCTAAACGTAACTGCTCCTCCTCTTACCATATTACTGCAAATAGCTACGCGTTTCCAGAATCACACGAGAATGGCAAGGAAAGTTCATCACTGCATCAGGTCCTCTCCCGGTTTCGGCTGGATGCCACTGTGAGTCACGCTTCCCCCGGAACGTGCCAAGCCTATTGAACCTTTTGAGATTGCCACGCTTCACCCGCAATAACCGGACTGGCGATACTGCGCCCGGAAATGCTATAATCATGGCGAGTCGCTTACTGAGCACATATGAAAATCCTGGCAATCGCAGGCAGTCCGAGAAGAAAAGGTAACAGTAATTACCTGGTGGATGTGGCTCTCAAAGAGGCGGAGAAGCTCGGCGCCCGGACAGAGAAAATAGTCCTCAGTGACTTCAAGATTGCTCCCTGTCTGGGTCATGATAACTGTAGCTCCCGCGCCACCTGCGCCCAGAAAGATGACGCCAGCCAGATTCTGGACAAGCTCTGTGACGCAGACGGCGTTATCTTCTCCACGCCCGTTTACTACTATAATGTGTCCGCCCAGTTGAAAGCGCTTATTGACCGCACTTATTTCCTTTACACGCACGGCCGGAAACCTGCAGCAAAAGCCATCGGGCTTATTGTCGTGGCGGAGTCAGCAGGTATTGAAGACACTCTGCACACACTCAACCAATACCTTGATGAGACGTTCCACGATAAGAAGGTCTTCACTGTCTCCGGATATGCCGGCAGATGTGGCGAGGCAAAGAGCAACGCCAAGCTGGTTCAGGACGCAGAAAACCTTGGCAGACAGTTGGCAGAGGCTCTCAAGTAGCCTGCTGATTTCGCAAATAGTATTCTCAGAGGGAAGGTAAAAGATGACACATACATTGCACCGCCGTGGCAGCCGCGAAAGTCTAAGCAAGGACTTCGTGGTCATCATGATGCAGTCGGTAGGCATAAACACCGAGGGGCATATCCCCAAAATCCGCCAGTTCCTCAAGCTGGCAACGCGCCATAATGCCGTCAATATCGGCAGTGTTACCGGCGGAGGCATGATTGAGAAGGCAGATGAAGTCATCTCCAATGCCGACCGCATAGGGCACGCTGTCTTTGATAACCCGGAGTCCCTTACTGCCTTTCTCAAGGACGTGAAAGAGGCTGACCTGGGGTTATCCGTAGTGGTGTCAGGTATTTTTGATGAAGTGGACAAGTGCCTTGATAAAGCCGGATTGAAACATCACACGGCTAACTTTTCCCTCGGCACATGGGGCAGGACAGAAAAATTGCCCCCGCAGGAGATTCTTGAAGTGACCACCATGTGCGGTCATGCCCTGATTTCCGCCAATTTAGTCAGAGCCATGGTGGAGGATATTAAAGCAGGCAGAAAGACGCCGGAACAAGCGGCAAAGGTGCTGGCGCCAAACTGCGCCTGTGGCGTCTTCAATACAGCACGTGCGGCGGACCTGCTGTCAGCCATGGCGAAAAAGTAAGTCAGCGTCTTTCTGGCGGAGACTCCTGCCAGACTAATACAGGCAACTGGCTACTCAACGGTACGGACGCATATCCTTCAACAGCTGAGTCTCCTGAGAGGAGACCGTCACACTGAAGATAAGAAGACTTCCCAGAGAGTAAATGGAGCGGGTGACGGGATTCGAACCCGCGACGTCATGCTTGGGAAGCATGCACTCTACCGCTGAGTTACACCCGCTCGCAGACGACTTTATTTTATCTTAAAAGTCTCCCTGAGTAAAGAGCCACTGAACTTACTCTTTAATGAGTAGCACCGGACCTGTAGAGTCACGCTGTTATTCCAGCATACTCCTTCAGGGTATTTCCTTTCAATACGTTGTGCGGTATGACATCGTTATAATTCTTGCGCCAGTCTCAGATAACATCTCTGGTATGCCACAGATACACAAACCGGTTTGCGTTCAAATACTCATCTCTGAGCCGGCTGATGACGCCCTCCGCAAAGGCTGTTCTTTGCTACCTGAATCCTTGAGGCTGACATCTCTGGGACAAACGGGATTCAGATTAAGACAGAAGAAGATTGGAATAGTTTCATGAAGCAACATTTGAAACCGTGGACGCAAACAGAGTAGTCTGCCTTTTGATGGAAGGCAGCCAACAACGCTCAAACCTTAATCTTTAAGAAGCAGAGACGATGTGACATTGCGGCAAGAACTATCATCTAAAAAATGTGATAGTTCAACCTGCGGGAACTTCTTCAAGAAGGAGAGCACCTCTTTTTTTATGCAGTGAAGCTTCTCAAGTGTATCCGCTTCAAATTTAATTGATATTGCGGCAGAAGTATTGGAAGCTCTGACCAGAGCCCATCCTCCATCCATTTGAAGACGCGCCCCGTCAATATCCACCATGGGATACCGCTTTCTGAAATAACCTTGAACCTCAGCTACCACCCTGCTTTTTTCGGCATCGGGACAGGGCGCTTCAAAGCTTTCTTGCTTTCTTATTTTCATGGATGAGAGAAGGCTGGTAAGAGGGGCTGAATGGCTAGATAGATATTCCAGTAGGCGGCAGCTGGCAAGCATCGCATCATCTATGGGATAATAATCCTCTGCGGTAAAAAAGTGCCCGCTGGCTTCTCCAGCCAGTAAAATACCGTCTTGATGCATTTTGCGTTTGATAAGAGAATGCCCGGTCTTCCAAAGTACAGGCTCTCCTCCGGACCGAAAGATTTCATCAATAGCAGACTGAGAAGATTTAACATCCAGCATTACTTTTGCTCCGGGATGCCGTTCTAGAAAACCTCTGCTTAATAGCACCAACACCTGCTCGGCAGTACACAGGTCACCTTTCTCATTTATAACACCTAGCCGGTCACCATCACCATCATAAGCCAGTCCTATGTCAGCAGCACAGTTCACCACCACTTTTCGGAGAGATTGTAGCGTCTCAGTATTTTCTGGATTGGGAAGGTGATTTGGGTAATCACTGTCCGCTTTACAATAAAGCTGAATTACATCGCAACCGAGGCGCTTTAAAAGCTCCGGAGCAAAAAGCCCGGCGACTCCGTTGCCGGCATCTATTACCACTGTCAAAGGACGCCGGAGAGAAATCAAAGAGATTAACTTTCTGATGTACGCCTCCTTGGGCTGTGTCGTTGCTATTAGCCCGTTTCCGGCGGTAAAGGACTGTTTTTCTATTATCTGCAAGAGCCTCTGAATATCACTCTCAGCCACGGGGTAAGCACTGGGTCCCACCAGTTTGAAGCCATTCTTGTTAGGAGGAGTATGACTCCCCGTCACATTAATGCCACCACTTAATCCCCAGTTAACAACGGTGAAATTCATAACTGGCGAGGGGGATAAGCCAATATCCAGCACATTACATCCCGTGTCCACCAAGCCCTTACACAGAGCACTTTGCAATGGCTCAGATGAATGGCGGTTGTCTCTGCCAACGGCGACCCACCTTGTGTGACCGACTACTGAATCAAGATAGGTTCCAAAGGCTTTGCCAAGTATATAGGCAAAATCAGCATTGATTTCACTACCCACCTCACCTCTAATGTCATACATACGGAAGATATACGGATTTATAATCACTGAGTTGCCTCGTTTCTTTTGAATGTATCAGCTTCTGCCATACTTGAAGGTGGAGTACTATGGGTGCTCTGAAGGTTTACCACTTTCCAGGCTAGTCCGGCGATATCTACTGCCCCACTTACACGATAACAAATGACCCGCTTAGCTATCTCCTTGAGCTCGTTCTCTACCCCATGAGACAGGCTTGTCTGTTTACGTGCCGGGTCCAGGTTTACTACCATAGGCGTTAACGCTCTTATACTATCTTCTTCAGGTATTCTATTGATGGTCATCGGACCGCCACCCAGCTTCCAGTCCAAAATGAAACACATGGCTAGCTCAGCCTGTGTTACCGTAGTGCCGGTGCCATAAATTCTATCCACGTCTAAATCATGCTTGTCTTCAAGATGCCAGAGTTCGTCTGGTGTCAGCTTGGAGTATTTCAGGATTTCTTCTGGTGTAAGCAGCTGGTGGAGACGAGGCAAAACCAGGATGGTGCCGGGGTTCAGTCTGGGCTTTTTAGGCACACCCAGAATGGTTACCCGCTCATCTTTTGCTTTCAGAAGCACCCGGTCATTGCTCAGATAGTGAAATCCATGCTCCAGCATAGCCACTGCCATGGTGCTTTTACCGCTTCCTGATTCTGAAGTAAAGACGATGCCGTTTCCGTGTCTGTCTGCCACTGCAGAGGAATGCAGCAGGACATAACCTTGCTTAAGATAATCTGTTATGAAAACCTCATCAATGACATTAATAACCTGATTGATGTTTGAGACGAGGTCACCGACAACAGCACGCACATCATGTTCCTGAAGTACGACAACTCCCGTCCTTTTCTTTAAAATTATCCTGCCTTCCCGGGTATCATAAGCCGCTTCCTTGACCATTTTTTTTGACTGGGTGCGTGGTATATCAATAAGCTTTTCACGGTCAATATCTATTTCACCAACGATAGCATAGAACAAATGGCCCGGCTTACCATCGCCTTCTCTGGTGTAGAGGGCTAGATAATCATGCAACTTCCTTGCCAGTTCCGCGCTGTTAGTCAAAACCGTGAAAGAGATATTCTGGATACTTAAATTAACCTTGAACTGTGGGGGGAATTTTTTTATTAAGTACTCCAGTTCATTCATGAACACTGCCTTTTAGTAAGCTCTTGTTTGATATATTGAGCAAGAAGGTCAGCAGCATCAATGTTACAGGCTTTCAGCCCGGAAAATCCACCGAACGCGCTAACCTCATAGACCAGATGGCGTTCACCATCAAAAACTACATCAACGACGGTGTAATCTAGCCGGAATGCGTTTGCTGCTTTTTCTGCAATATGAATAACTTCCGGTGAAGGTGTAGCTGGCTCATAATGCCCGCCAGTGCGAATTGTCGTCTGCCAAGATTCCTTGCCGGCAATTCTTTTAAAAGCCCCTATGTATTTACCTCCCAGAAAGGCTATTCCCATATCCTCCCGGGCGGAAATGAATTTCTGTACATAATACGGGTATTGACCGGCGTCCGGCCAATGCTTGAGCGTTAACCTGAAAGGGAGATTGGAGTCCAAAAGAAGCATTCCCCTCCCCTTGGAAGTAAAAATCGGTTTTAAAACCGCCCGTTTCCAGCGGACAACTGCGTCAAATACCTCTTCTAAGGATTCAGTGATTTCAGTATCAGGAATAGGAATCCCAGCCTGTCTAAGCTTAAGGGTATTAGTATAGCGGTTATTGGCAAGTTCTATAGCTTCCGGTGGGCTAAAAATCCTGACGCCGCGGAAAGCCAGCTGGTGAAGCAATTTAATCCGGTGATGGCATAACGGGTCAATAGGGTCACCCAGTTTACGTACAGCAATTCCATCAAGATGGGATAGGTCTTCACCATTCAATAATACCGTGCCTTTGTTAAGGTCTAGCAGGCATTCTGACAGCGAGAAAACACGGCTGGCTATACCCACGCTAGCCAGCGCTTCTTCCATTTGTAAGCTTGACTTGGCACCCGGGATACCCGCTACCCAAACTTGAATCAACCTACACTGCCTTTAAGATATTCACACCCTGCTGGAAAAGCCAGGAGGCGTGCGGTTTGTCCACAATGATTCTGGCTGATGTAATATAGTTGCGAGCCAGGCTTATCTCAAACCGCTTTGCCTGATTTTTATCCAAAGTAGATTCTTTGAATTCTTCTATTGCTTCTCTTATTATTGACCGTACCTTTTCCATATCCCGGCGTACGCTCTCAGAAAGGTTGGGAGGTCTGATGGTGGATATGAAGAATACTCCCACATCGCTTAAGTAGTCTCCATAGTGAGAACGGTGAACATCAATAAACTTTATCTGGCCCTTATCATAGATTATGTTATTAACGTTATAATCTCCGTGAAGCCACACTGAAAACGGCGGTGCCAGCAATTTTTCTTGTTCACTCAATTTTTCCAGGAGTTGCTCTAGTTTTTCCTGTTCCGCCACACATTTAAGGTGAGGGTGCAAAACATAAACTTCTTCAAGACGTTGCCATATTTCTTTGGAATATTCTATCTGGGGACTCACCGGTTTCATGGTCAGGCGCCAGACGTCTATCATGATTTTAGCCAGCTGACGAGTTGCCATCTCCTTCAGCTCAAAGTCCCGCTCTGAGAAATAGAGTTCAGAAAGAAGCGTTCCCGCAACATATTCTCTGACGAGAGTTGCCCGGTCTTTCATCACGTAGGTGTTAATTACACGCGGGGTGAGCTCCGGCATCACTTGTTGCCATTGTTTTAGTTTGACTACCTCACTCTCAATTTTTCTCTTGCTACCTTCTTTATATATGACTCTATTTTCTCCATTTTCAACACGCCCAGTGAGGGCGCCGCTGATGCCATCGTAATACGGCTGAAAGTGAGAATTGAGATAGGTTTCTTTTGGAAAAACATGACTCATTTGCTGGTATTGGATAAAATTCAGACGTCTCCCTGTGATTAAATACAGTGCCTGCTCGCTGATATTTAAAGTATAGTCACAAACCTTCTCAAGGTACTTCAGTATAGTGTACCAATATAGCCAGAATGTAATATGGGCAGGGTCCTCAAGCATTCTATGCCTAATCTCCACGATTTTTCTCTTAAATATTTCATCTTGTTCTGGTTCACGCAGGCAAGATCTCTCAACGAGCTGGAGGTCTTGATTAAGGTATGCCTCAACAGACTCGTGTATTGCCGCCATGGCAATGAGCTCCATATCCCCCAGGTCAAACAGTACGGGCTCAGCTTTTTCCTGTGAGGCGATACTGACTCGGCGAGCTATGTGACAGGCGGCATCGCCAATACGCTCCAAATTGAGACTGACGCGAACGGACGAACGTAAAATACGGATTTTATCTTCTTCTGGTTCACGGAAAACTAAGGTGTACGCCCTATCTTCAATGGAGAGATTGATAGTATCAAAAATATCATCAGTCTCAATGATTCTTTCGCTTTTCTTCAGGTCCAGTGTTTTGAAAGCCTCAATTGAGCTTTTAAGCTGACTTGAAGCCAGCGCCCCTAGCCGATATATATCGTCCAGGACGCTCTGTATGGATTGTACTGACATAAGTGCGGGTCATTTTCAAGCTAGCTTTTATTCTCATTGGACTCGGTAATAGAAGGAATTATCTCCAGCTTTTCAGCGGGCATCATGTCCTCTTTCCAGGATATTTCCAACTGAATTTCGCCTTCGTTTTCCTTACTTAAGGCTTTCAGTTCAAACCGCACCGTCTTCTCAAGTGAGAAGTGTATCCTTTTCCCCAGTCCCTGGATTTCAAATTCCTTATAACGGAACGCTTCTGCCAGTCTAGATAAATAATCTGACACAACCTTGTTGGTCATCTTTCCGGCGTACTCAAAGGTTGTTTTTTCACTCATTTGCGTCCTCCAATTGTTTCTCTCTCTTGGTCCCGGAGCGATAAGTCTCGTGGGTGTGGCAAACGGCAAACCGCCGGCAGTTGCTGTCTCTACGCTATGCTACCGGACTGATGCTGAGAGATTTTGCCGTGTTATTTTCTTTCCAGGAAACTTTTATCCTCAGCTCGCCCTTGTTCTTTTCAGGCTTGGTTTCAGCCTTCACTTCCAGCTTCACTCTGGGAGATGGTACCAGCGCAATGGATTTATCACCTGCGGCAAGCTTCACCTGCCCCTCACGGAAAGAACGAGCCAGTATCTCCAGATGGTCAGCTACCTGTGCCCGGTCACAGCGAATTGAATAATCAAACTCACCTTTTTCTGCCATGCTCATATCCTCCAGGACTGCTTCTGTTTTGACTTCTGATACGTCTTCGGTTATCGGTGCGGCAGACTTTTTACGAGATTCGCTCAAATGAACCTCCTATTCCAGTTTTTATGCTGGCACAAGAATCTTTCCTGGTATTGGAACGCCATCCCCGTTCTGCTGTTTGTTTACACTCTTCACTCTTCCTGGGAAGAGGCGCTCCATTTCTATTTTTTTCCGGGTAACACACTCTTCCACAATCTTTCTTAAGCCACGCCTGCTGCTATTTTGAATCAATCCTGAAGAAAGTGAATAGCGCAGACTTTCCAGACTGAACTCATAAACCGGAAGTAGACTGTATTGTACGCCAACCTGAGGTGGGAGATGGGCATCACTGCCGCTCGTAGTGGGTAGATTGAGACCGGCAGCCAATTTCTTGATGTTTCCATTGGCAATTCCATCAGCTGCATCTCTTCCGTTTAACTCAAGAGCATTGAGAGCAGAGAGTAGCTTTCCATCCAGCTCAGCCAGTTTCTTCATCGGCCTGGTAGGATGAGCCCCGATGAAGATAATACTGCTTCCTTTAGCGGCATCCAGGATATCTGCCAGGTAAGGATGATAATCCTGACTTAACCGCGGCTGGAACTTGCCATCTAAATTCGCAATCTCATCTAAAGGTCCGATGGCAATGATATCTGCGCCATCAGCAACCGTTATCTCAGCTCCGGTAAGAACCGTGAAATTATTGGGGAGAGTTAGCTGTCCTTTCTTATATGGGTAGTAGCGCGTGATTTCTTTTACAATATCCCAGAAGTCATAGGAATGAAAGTGCTCTGTGAGAGCGAAGCCAGAGAGCCCCTGACTGCAAGCCTGCCTGACCAGCTCTTGAAAATGTAAAAGGGAGAATGGGAGCTTTTTTGACATTTTAGAGTGGACGTGTAAATCAACCTTTATCATTCATCACCACTCATCTATATATTATTTTAGCCCTGTTTTGTTAGGAATATGTTAAGGTCATGTTAAAAATATGTTGAATCAGTGTTAAATTTTTGAGTAACCTTTTTAAATTGATAACAAAGATTTCATAAAAGCTTTCTTGCCAGTACCGGGCTCTGGTGAAGCTGGCGATGCGATACATACAGCTTTGATTATCAAGCTTGGGTCACAGGCTCGGACTGGACCTATTTCACTCTCAAACACCTCAGACAGAGAGGTGTCTCCTCCTGAGATTATCCAGCCGCGCCGACCTCTCAGGGCTTTGCAAGCAAACCGATTAACAAGCTCTTCGTCTGTTGACGGATACAAACTGGAATTTGCCCCACTCTAGCGGAAAACTCCATGAACGCATCAGTGGCATTTACATCATCTGAGAGAAGCACTCCACCTTGAGATAGAGATTTCCAAGCCAAAGTGTATTCCCTGAGCTGATTATGATAAGAATGGTTGGAGTCATGCAAAAACATACCAATTTCTCCAACCTCAGAAAGCAACCTGGGAAGCATAGTGCTACTTGGAGCTAGCCTCAGCGTCCACCTATCCTTAAGCCGTTCAGGGACAGCTACACCGACGAATTTTTCGCTTCCTCGCTTAAAAGCGGGCAAATCAATACTGTAGAGATGCCCCGTGTTATTTTCCGCGAGAGCTTTCAAAATAAAGGCACTGGTAATACCATGCGCCACACCGGTTTCTATTACCGCCCGGGGCTTAATCAACCGGCATACCATATAAGAAGCATAACCCAATGTCCTATCTGCATCCCAAGCGGCAGGAATTGAGGAGGTATCCTGACCAGCAAGCTCCTTCACTTCTGCCCAGAATGAGTTAAGCACATGCGCTATTCCTGCCATATCTTTTGAAGATTCATTATTAGGTGCAATTTGACTCAGCGCCTTTTCTAACGGCATAGTGAGTTCCTGATACGCCTGGAGGTGTTTTTTGTGTAACCGGGTGAACTGGTCAAAAAGGAGTTGTTCCACAAGGGCAGGAGTCTGTAGCGGATTCCTTAAGGAATAGAGACCAAGCGTCAGATATAAATCAAAAGAGTCTTTAATCTTCTTAATGACGCTCATACTGCTATCAAGAATAGTAATGTTAAAAGACTGAAATGTCAAAATAGTCAGCCCTTCATTGACAAGAGCGGCATCTTCCTGTTAACTTATTCTCAAATTATGACATTCATGAACAGAATTCCTGAGCTTAAGGGAAAAACAATCGTCTTCTTTCATGATGAATTAACTGACCCCGGAGGCTCAGAAAAAGTGGCGCTTGAAGCCGCCGCCTTTTTTGAACGCCTGGGCGCCAAGACACACTTTATCACCTACCATTTTCATCCTGACGCCCTGTTCAATGGCAAATATCATCCTGATATCAGGCAAACAGGTAAGCCTTCAGTTTATCCTTATTCAGGCGTAAAAGCGCTTATTTATTTCCCCTACCAGGTGCTGGCGTTAAGGAAAAGACTGAGAGAGCTTAAACCGGACGTCATCGTTGCAAGGACTTCAACCTGCTGCATTTACCTCTTCTTTGCCACCATTTTCACCCCATTCAATTACGTGACCTGCATTTATGAGACACCAATCTGGGCACTGGGTGACCACCGTCAATACGCGCTCATTTACCGCAAAGCCTTCAGGAAACTGAGAGAGTCATCCCCCACATACCGCTATTTTGCCAACCGCATAGTGCCCAAGCCCAATTTATTGAAGCGGCTCTTTGTTGAAGCAGGCGCA
>Ga0185342_1000117_pt1 | contig 45573 bp, 48 predicted proteins | sample ConPoolayeEmetaG_FD_128045 | JGI IMG/M metagenome (GOLD analysis project Ga0185342, IMG submission 128045) | Hot spring microbial mat communities from California, USA to study Microbial Dark Matter (Phase II) - Cone Pool mat layer E metaG... ... | reverse complement strand
GGTATTTATGAATTTGGCGGCGAGTTCGAACCGATTATTGCTTTTTTGCTCAAAAGCCGTCAGTTTGTCTTTCAAAAGCTGTTTTTGATTGACGAGTTTATTTTTGACTTCTCGATATTCTTTCAAAGATAAAGCGTTTTCAAGATAAGCGCTCATTAACTTTTCTAGTTTTTCGTCAATCACCATAATTTCACTTTCTATCTTTTGAGCAAAAAAGCGAGATGATTGGGCTTTCTCGTTTCTCTCTTTTTCTAATTGCACTAGCATCCAATCGGCGCAATCATCGGGCAAAGAAACTTTTTGTATCGCTTCGTTGATTTGAGATGAAATTTTTTCTTCTCGCGTAAAGACATTTTGCGAGCATTGGTAATTCGGACTTTTCTTTGTACAGTAATAATAAACATACTGCTTTCCGCTTTTCTTAATTTTTCTATCCGCCGTTATTGTATATCCGCATTCACCACATTTGAAAAGTCCGCGATAAAGAAAAAATTTCATCTTGTCCGCTTTTTGCGGTTTTGATTTTCTTTTCATCACTTCTTGGCATTCGTCAAAAAGTTTCTTTGAAATAATCGGTTCGTGCCTTCCTTCGTAAAATTCGCCGTTGTAGCGGATTAGTCCATAATAGAAGGGATTTTGAAGTAAATATTGATAATTTGAAACAGAAAGCAATTTACCTCGCCGCCCTCGTAAACCAAGCTCATTGATAATCTTTCGGATTTCTTTAAGCGTATATTTTCCGGTGGCGTAAAGCTCAAATGTCTTTTTGATAAATGGGGCTTTTGTCTTTATCCACATAGATTTGTTTTGTTTCTTTGTTGTTGAGATAACCGAGCAGTGCCATTGAGACTATGTTGGTGTTTATGGGCATGCCTGGAAAATAAGTTTATGTATGGCTATTCGACGATAATTTACATATTTGTGGGGTTGTGGTTATTTCCGGTAAGGTGTTATAATAACGTTAGTTTAGTAAAAAGATTATTTCGAAAAAATATGAATGAAAGAGTTCACGAAGATTCGTTTCGCCCATTTCTACGTTATATTTTTTGGCCCATAGCTTTGGTAGTCATGGTCGTAGTTATAGGAATTGATATTGCTGTTTATTTTGCTGTTTCGGGCAGCATAAAAAAAAGTGTGCAAGACGAGCTGCAAAATATAGCCACTAATGTGGCTGCCAATATCCCCGTTGAGATGCATGAGTTGCTTATAGATCCGGAACAGCAGAACAGTGATTCAGGATATAAATATATTGAACAGTATTTTCAGTCGGTTATGGATGGCAATCCGAAAATCAATGATATTTACACTTTGCGCCCCACCAATCAGGCGCATCGGTTTAGTTTTGTGGTCAGCGCCATGGTAACCTCAGATATTGATGGCAATGGTCGGATTGATGAAAATGAAACTAAGCCGGCGCTAGGCGAGATGTACGACGCCACTCAGAGTCCGCAGATGGAGCAGGGATTATTTGGTCCGGTGGCCGATGAAGAGATAACTAATGACAAATGGGGCTCTTGGATATCCGGTTATGCCCCTCTCCGAGATGATCATGGTCGTGGTGTGGCGGTGGTTGGCGTTGATTACTCCGCCCAAGCAATGATTAACGAGTATTGGCAGATATTACGAGCACTTTTGATAATAACTGTTGCGCTTATTCCCATTTTATTAATTATTGTTTATATAATTAGTTTGTATTTTATCCGACCATTTAGAAATTTAGCCCGCGGCATGGATCATGTCTCCCACGGCGATTTCAGTTATCGATTGCCTCATGGTAAAGGTGAGGCGGCGGTATTCAACGAGCGGTTTAATAGCATGCTGACCATGTTCGAGCATTCGCTGGAACATAAAAAGAAAGAGGAGAGTGATAAGAATGAAACCGTCTTGGGCGGTTAGCATTCAATTTTAGAAGATATGGCCTCTGATAACATTGAAGAAATAAAGTCCAAAATCGACGTGGTTGAGCTGATTCAGGAGTATATTCAGCTTAAACCCGCTGGAACCAATAGTTACCGAGCGCTCTGTCCCTTTCACCATGAAAAGACGCCGTCGTTTATGGTTTCCAAGGACAAGCAGATTTGGCATTGTTTTGGTTGTGGCGAGGGGGGCGATATTTTTGCTTTTCTGATGAAGATGGAGGGCCTGGAATTTCCCGAGGCCATTCGGGTGCTGGCCAAAAAAGCCGGAGTTCAGCTTCGCTATCAGGATCCTCACATCCACGATCAAAAAACAAAACTTCAAGATATTTGTCGAAGCGCCGCTGTATTTTATAATAAGATTTTACTGGAACACCCCAAGGCCCAGTTCGTCCGGGACTATCTGAAAAATCGCCAAGTCAGCGCAGAGTCAATAGCCGTTTGGCAATTGGGTTTTGCGCCTGACAGCTGGTCCGCCCTGAACAATTATTTGATTCAGCGGGGTTTTATGGAGGAAGACATTTTTTTAGCCGGTTTGACTATTAAAAAAGAGAAGGGCGTGGGTTTTTACGATCGGTTTCGTAATCGTTTGATGTTTCCGGTGGCTGACACGCATGGCAACATAGTTGGTTTTGGCGGCCGCTGGCTGGGCGATGATCAGGATAAAACAGTGGCTAAATATATTAACACTCCTCAGACCATAATCTATGACAAAAGTCGTGTTTTGTTCGGATTGGATAAAGCTAAGACGGAAATAAAAATGCAAAAAATAGCGATTGTTGTAGAAGGTTATATGGACTGCCTGGCCTCACATCAGGCAGGAGTGACCAACGTCGTGGCTTCATCAGGTACTGCCTTGACGGTGCAACAGGTCAAATTACTAAAAAGATATACCACTAATTTGGCTTTTGCATTTGATCAGGACGTGGCTGGCGAAAGCGCCTCCAAACGGGGCATAGACGTGGCTTGGCAGGAAGAAATGGACGTTAAGGTTATTCAGTTGCCCTTTGGCAAAGATCCTGATGAGCTCATCAAGAAAGATCCCGGCGCTTGGGTGAAGGCCATAGCTGATCGCCGCTCGATAATGGATTATTACTTCGAAACTACTTTGAAAAAAGCCGATTTGAAAAGAGTTGAGGATAAAAAACTAGCAGCCCGTGTATTGCTGAGCATTATTGCCAAGTTGGCTGACCCTATTGAACAGACTCATTATTTACAAAAACTGGCCGCTTTACTGGCGGTGGATGAAGCTGTTTTGCGCGACAAATTAAAGCAATTAAAAAAGACAGACACTTCTTCGTTGACGCAGGAAGAAAGTCCGGTCAAGTCAATTAAAGACCGATATACCGTAATTACCGAAGAGCTGATCGGCTTGGCGCTTGTCCGTCCTGAATTTCTGAACTATATTAGTGGTCAGTTAAACCCCGAGCACATACCAGAACAGAAACTTCGAAACCTTTACAAAATGCTGATAACTTATTATACTGAAAAGCAAGCCTTTGACTATCAGGAATTTATCAAATCTGTCCCCAAAAGTGAGGGTCAGCTAGCGGTTTACGCCGATATTTTGGCCCTGAAAGCCGAAAAAGACAGCGAAGATGAAAGTGTCGTGCCCGATGAACAGTTAATTGGAGCAAGCATCAAAGAGCTTAAAAAAAAGTTTATTCGGGAAAAGTTGAAAGATATTGAGCGGGCACTGCGCTACGCGGAACAAAATCATGATGAGGCACTGATTGAACGTTATGCCATGGAATTCAGTGAACTGGCCGGAGAGCTGAAAAGCCTGGATTAATCAAGGGCAGCAGTTTTCCCAAGATTATTTTCTTGTATTGTTTTTTATAATGGTCAATAAACTAAAGAAAAAAATAAAAAAAAGGTCCGCAAAGGCCGAAAAAAAAATCACCAAGAAAGCAAAAAAAGCTGTTGTTAAACATGCTCGTAAATCTCTTGCTGTCGCTCCGGTAATTGATCAGGAGAGAATCAATAAACTCATCGCCAAGGGCCGATCAAGGGGTTTCATCACGGAAACGGAGATTTTATACGGTTTTCCGGAGTTGGAGGAATATGTGGACGCTTATGAAGATTTTTTGGACAAATTAGAGTCCTTGGGGGTGCAGGTAATGGAGCATAGTGGCCTTATTCTACAGGAAAATAAGGAATCGCTCGTCAAGAAGAAAGAAGCTAAAGTTATAGACAAAAGGCGATTAGACCTTTCGGATATATCCAATGATTCCATCCAGATGTATTTGCGTGAAATCGGTAAGGTGCCTCTATTATCGGCGGAAGAGGAATTACAACTGGCTAAGCGTAAAGAAAAAGGCGACGTAGAAGCTGCCCGCAATTTGGTTGAGGCCAATCTTCGTCTGGTGGTGTCTATTGCCAAAAAATTTACCGGCCGTTCTCTTTCCTTGCTGGATTTAATACAGGAGGGTAATATTGGTTTGTTTCGGGCGGTGGAGAAGTTTGATTACCGCAAGGGTTATAAATTTTCTACTTATGCCACCTGGTGGATCAGGCAGGCGGTAACTCGAGCTTTGGCCGATCAATCAAGGACGATTCGCATACCGGTACACATGGTGGAGACAATCAATAAATTTCAGCAGGTTGAACGTCAGTTGATTCAGGATTTGGGCCGGGAACCACTGGCCGAGGAAATCGCCGCTGAAATGGGTGAACCGGTGGAAAAGATCCATCATATTATGAAAATATCGCAGGACACCGTATCCTTGGAGACCTCGGTCGGTGACAGTGAGGATGAAGATTCAGTACTAGGAGATTTCATTGAAGATGTGAAAACTATAACCCCGGATCGGGTGGCAGCAATGCAGCTTTTGAAAGATCACGTCCAGGATATTATCAGGGAGCTTTCCCCTCGAGAGCAGAAAATATTGGAAATGCGTTTTGGTTTATTAGACGGTGTGGCGCATACTCTGGAAGAAGTTGGCCAGGAATTCGGCGTCACTCGCGAGCGAATCCGCCAGATTGAGGCCAAGGCCCTGGAACGGATTGCGGGCCATACCGGGATGCGTAAGTTAAAAGACTATTAGTTTGTAGTGGATTCCACGACTCCGCGATAGCTTTCCGCTTCGCAAAAGCTACACGGGGCAAGCAATGGTAAAATTATCCCCGCACCACTCCGCGATAGCTCAATGGTAGAGCAACCGGCTGTTAACCGGTAGGTTGTCGGTTCGAATCCGACTCGCGGAGTAGTGCAGGGATTTTAATATCTAAATAGCGAAATGAACCGAGGCAACGAGGCGGGCTAAACTGCTTCAGTCTGCGAGAACCGAGGCTGATATGAAGTTATCGTCGGAGGCGATCTGAATGCCTGGGTAGAGCAACCGGCTGTTAACCGGTAGGTTGTCGGTTCGAATCCGACTCGCGATTTACCTCTTTTAGCTTTCAATTTGTATAAGTGTATGGTTTAAATATATGGTTTTCTAATTGTTCTTTAAAGGAAGACAGATGTTTACGGTGCTAGAAAAATAATCGCCATTATTATTAGGCCGTCCAAGCCGGAAATTGAAAAAGCATTGGATAACATTGAATTGGTTATCATACCTTTTGTCTGGAAGTCAGTGATGAGATTTAACGCAAAAAATAAAAAAGTCCGGACAGGTGCAAAGTTTTATTCTAAACAATAGTCCAGCGGCTAATTATATAAGCTCAATTAATAGGATGTTTTGGTTTTAGTGGCCAACATCCTTATTTATTTTTAAGGTTTTTGTCTATATCCCATTAGTTTGGGCCATATTGAAAATAGGGCAGACGGAGTTTATCGCTTTTGTGTTTGGACAGGACAGAACGACTTGTCCGGCATTACGAAACTCGCAGACGAGCGTATTTTGTACTATAGTATAAGTATAGTAATATAACAGCGCTAAAAATTTTGGCCGAAGACCAGCCGAATATTAAGGAATTTCTCCGTTAACCATACAACCATGGACGAAGTAAATCAAAAACGTACTCACTTATCATTGTTACTTTTCTTTTTTGGGCTTTTGCTCACAATCTTGTTAATGCAGATACCTAGCTCTCGGCATTTCATTATCGAATTTAGCCAATCAGGGATCTGGGGCACTCTGGTTGCCGGTATTCTCTATGCCTTTGCCTTCACTTCCAGCATGGCAACTGCCATTTTCTGGGAAGTGCCACGTGCCGTGAACCCATTTTTGATCGCCATTGTCGGTGGACTGGGCGCCGCGTTATATGATATTACCGTATTCATGGTGATTAAACGGGAGGCCCAAATTGGATTTTTGGGGAAGATTAACTCTTTACTGACTCGCCGTAAAATGCCGCGCTGGCTATCATTCCTGATCGGTATCATCATCCTTGGTTCGCCATTACCCGATGAGCTGGCTGCGGGATTCTTTGGATTTTTTAAGATTTCCACAAAACAATTCATCGTTCTGTCATTGGCTGCAAATACGGTTGGAATATTAGTGATTCTGTTGCTCAGATAAATTTCATTCAACCCAGTAAAAGGTAGGGGATTATTGGTAAGGGCTGGGATAGGTCCTTTTTATTCTTTTTTGTTGTTAAAATTTGACAATATAAACCCGGTCCTGTATTATTAATGCAACAATGTTGCAATTATGAAAAATGACACTATTTATAATGCTATCCGCGCCCACGGCGGCCGGGTAACCAGAATCCGCCGGGAAATAATGCAGATTTTCTCACAAGCGGGCTGTTTGATGTCGCAGGCGGATATTTTGGCGCGTCTGAAAAAGACGCGGATCAGCCCGAACCGCTCGACTCTGTACCGCGAACTGCTATATCTCGCGAAAAATAGCTTTATCGTCAAAAATACCATTTCGAGCGTTGATTATTACGAGATATCACCGGACCATCATCACCTTGTCTGCCTAAAATGCAATTCCATTGAGAAAATTACCATCGGAAATCATCTGGTGAAACAGGCAAAGCGGATTGCCAAATTGAAAAAATTCAATATTACTAATCATTCGCTTGATTTTTATGGCTATTGCCGTAAATGCCAAGCGTAATTAATTAATTTAAAAAATAAACACATGAAAAAAATATTTTTCATAGTTGGGGTAATTACCCTGATTGTATTGGGAATTTACGGAGCAGTCAGTTACTCCAATAATAAAACCCCGAATGATTCCTCAAAAGTAACGATCGTGACGACGCTTTTCCCGTTGTACGATTTTGCCAGGAGTATCGGGCAGGATAAAGTTGAAGTGTCGTTGCTCCTGCCGTCGGGTGTTGAAGCGCATTCGTTCGAGCCGACGCCGAGTGATATTGTTGCTATCAACGAAGCCGATCTTTTCGTCTATACCGGCGAATTCATGGAACCGTGGGCGGCGGACATCATCAAAGGGATGTCAGGGAGCGACGTAAAAGTTGTCAACTCAAGCGTCGGCATAGAAATGATACCCGCAATTTTCCATGACGAAGACGAACCGGAGGGCTCGATGGATCCGCACGTCTGGCTGGATTTTGACAATGATAAAATTATGGTTGATACTATAACGGCTGCCCTAGCGGAGAAAGATCCGGCCAACGCGGATTTTTACAGGAAAAACGCCGCTGATTACAAAAATTCCTTGGCACTGTTGGATGCCAAATACGCGGCCGGATTGTCAAGATGTCAAAGCAAGGAAATCGTGTACGGCGGTCATTATGCTTTCGGGTATTTGGCCAAGCGCTATAATTTGAATTATTCGGCTGCCCAGGGCGCTTCTCCGGATTCCGAGCCGACTACCGAGGATCTCGTGGCGCTGGTCGAACAGATAAAAAAAGACAATATTAAATATGTGTTTTACGAAGAACTGACTACTCCGAAAATCGCCGAAACACTGGCCAACGAAACGCAGGCCGAGATGCTGTTATTAAATGCCGCTCATAACGTGTCTAAGGAAGATTTTGAAAATGACGTGACTTTCCTGTCGATCATGGAGAAAAATTTGGCCAATTTGAAGATTGGCTTACAGTGCAGTGAATAATTATGGCTACAATCATTGAAACAAAAAACGTTTCCATTAGCTACGATCAAAACAAGGCAGTCAGCGAGGTGTCGTTTGAAATCCACGCCGGAGACTTTATCGGCCTGATCGGCCCGAATGGTGCGGGCAAAACGACGCTTGTCAAGGCGATTCTCGGGCTCATCCCGATAAGTCATGGCGAGATAAAGCTTTATGGTCAGCCATTGGGGCGATTTTACGACTGGCGGAAAATCGACTACGTGCCCCAGAATCTGCGGACTATCAATCCGCTTTTTCCTGCCACGGTTGAGGAGGTCGTTTTCCTGGGTATGCTGTCCTCTAAAAAGAACCCGCGTAATTTTACTGCCTCGGATAAATTGGTTGTAGGGCAGGCGTTGCGTGATATTGGCTTATTTGAATTGCGGCATAAAGCCATATCGGAATTATCCGGCGGGCAGCAGCAGAAGGCGATGATCGCGCGGGCCCTAGTGTCAAAACCGGAAATTTTGATTTTAGACGAACCAACCGCGGCGCTGGACGCGAAGTCGCGGGAAACGTTCTTAAAATACATTCAGGAGTTAAATAAAAAGAACGGCCTGACCATTATATTAATAACGCATGACACCAATTTGGTGTGCCGTTTCGCCAGCCAGCTGATGTATATTGACCGTACATTGATGTTTTTTGGCAGTGCCAGTGATTTTTACCGCTCTAAAAAATTAGCTGGTCAGCTCGGGGAATACGGCCGTCACGTAATTTATCATCAGCACGACTAATATGGATTTTTTTCATTTTCTCCAATATCTATTCATCCAGAAAGCGTTTTTCGCCGGGTCTTTCGTGGCCGTGGTCTGCGCCGTTTTGGGAACGTTCTTGGTGCTGCGAAAAATGTCGTTGATCGGCGATGGGCTTTCTCATGTTAGTTTCGGAGCGATCGCACTAGGGCTGTGCCTTGGCATGTTTCCGTTCTATGTTGCCGTGCCTGTGGTCATGCTTGCTTCATTGCTTATTCTGAAAATCAGCGAAAAAGCTAAAGTATATGGCGACGCTGCCATTGGCATTGTCTCCGCCGTGGGCGTGGCTGGTGGCGTGATTCTCGCCAGTATCTCCAAGGGGTTTAACGTTGATCTGTTCAGTTATCTTTTTGGCAATATTTTAGCCATCAGCAATATTGAAGTTATTTTGTCAGTGGCACTGTCGGTGGTAGTTTTAGCAGTTATTTATTTCTTCTACTGGGATTTGTTTTCCGCTACGTTTGACGAAGAATACGCCAAGACAAGCGGCGTGAAGACGAATGGCATTAACATAATTCTGACTTTGCTGACGGCGGTGACCGTCGTTTTGTCAGTAAAAATAGTAGGGATCATGTTAGTTTCTGCCCTGCTTATCTTGCCGGCGGTGACCGCCCTGCAGCTGTCCAAGGGTTTCAAGTCGACCATCATCATCGGCGGTGCCATCTCACTTTTATCTGTACTGTTGGGGATTACCCTTTCATTTTTCCTTGATCTGCCGACCGGAGCCACGATCGTGATGATAAACGCTGTATTTTTCGGTTTAGCGGTTGTTTTTAAAAAAATTGGCTGACGCGGAATCACCTATTTTTTTAAAAAATGCACTTGAAGGAGGCAGGCGCATGATTGATTGCGACGTAATTTTTAATCTGTTACCATATCGTTGGGGATCGCGGTGTAGACTTTTTTTGTTTGACCTTTAAGAATATACATTCAAAGATACGGAGGATATTATGATGGAGAGATTGAGGGCGGTTTTTATCGGAGCTCATCCTGATGACATCGAACGAAATGCCGGCGGCGCAGTGGCGATGTTGGCTGGAGCTGGCTGGGAAGTTCAGATGGTCTCGCTGACCTCTGGACAGATGGGTACGTACGGTGATCCTGAGACAAGAAAAAAAGAATTTGAAGCTTCTGTCTCCACACTAGGAGTTACCGGTGTCATAATGGGTATGGCGGACACTAAGATTATGAACGATGAACTAAGTTGTCTGGCTGTGGCTGGATATGTACGCCATTTTCGGCCGCATGTGGTGTTTGCACCTTATTTAGAAAGGGGGCAGGGTTGTTTGTACGGTAACGGCGCGCATCGAGACCACTATATTACTGGTCAGCTTGTTACCTCGGCGCTATTGCTTGCCAATATAACTAAGGCAGTTCCAGGCGTGGCGCCTTGGCGTACGGAGATATTTTGTTACTATCTGTTGCCCGTTGGTATCGTGCCCGATTTTTTCATTCCAGTTTCCGAGCGGGCCATGCAATTAGCACTAAAAGCAATTGATCAGTATGTTTCACAGCAGGGGCTATACCGTGGCCATGGCACTTTGGGGGAATACTTGATTTCTCAGCGCATGCTACATACCCGGATGGGCGTGCGGTTGCCGGAGGGATTTACGCTGGCGGAAGGCTTTCGATTAGGCACTTCGTTTGTTGCTGGTTCACGGGTTGCTATTGCTTTGCTCTCAGTCGGCCAGATGTAGACTTAAAAATTTTTGATGCACCATCAAAATCACTCTCAGACCATTCGGATCGAGAGTGATTTAATGTCCTGCAAATTTATGTTGATTGCACACTTAATAAGTTTTATCGTATTTCGCATAATCCCACCTGAACGGAGATCTGCTGGGCAATATCTCGCAGTTGTTGATCCGTAAAAGGGTGTTTATCCACTAATTTTGTATCGTTTGTTTTTCCCGGACGAAATTTTTGGATATAATATCGTTTTGCTCCCTTGATGGCCTGGGCGATTTTTTGCAAATCATCCGCGTTGATTAGTGAACGAGCGACCGTAGTTCGGAATTCATGGTCAACGCCTGATTTTATAATCAATTCAATACTGCGTCTGATAACAGACGGGTTGAGGGTCTTGCCGATTATATGTTCATAGTCATTGAGCGGAGCCTTAATATCCATGGCTACATAATCGACCAATCCGTGGTCAAAAATGTCTGCCAGCATTTCTGGATTACTGCCGTTGGTATCCAGTTTGACATAATACCCCAGCGCTTTGATCCGCGTTATCACCTCAATTAAATCAGCGTGCAGCGTTGGCTCGCCGCCGGTGATAGTTACCGCGTCCAGTGTTCCTCGCCGTTTTTCCAGAAAGGCGAATATCTCCGTCAACGGAATGGCCGGGGCGAATTGCTCCGGCAGGACCAGTTCGGGGTTATGACAATAGGGGCAGCGAAAATTACAGCCGCGGGTAAATATTATGGCGCATGTTTTTGCCGGATAATCGATGAGGGAAAATTTTTGGAATCCGCCGATGATCATTTTGTTTCATCAATGCTATATAGCTTGCGCATGTCGAATTCAGCTTTTTTGCCTTTATTCCATTGGCTGATCGGACGTAAATAGCCGACGATGCGGGAATAAACCTCACAGACCGAACCGCATTCGTCGCAAACGCGCATTTCACCGGAGCGATAGCCGTGATTCGGACACACGCTGAAGGTCGGCGACAGGGTAAAATACGGCAGGCGGTATCGTTCGCATATTTTTTTAACCAAGTTTTTGACGCTGTTTCCATCTTCTATCCGCTCGCCCAGGAAAAAATGCATGACCGTGCCGCCGGTGTATTTTGTCTGCAAATTATCCTGCAGCTCCAGCGCTTCGAATATATCATCGGTATAATTCACCGGCAAGTGGGTCGAATTGCTATAAAACGGGCTTTTTACCTCTCGTCCCTGACCGTTGGCAAATATGGCATCGGGATATTTTTTTTGATCAAGCAAGGCCAAGCGGAATGACGTGCCTTCAGCCGGGGTGGCTTCTAGGTTGTAATTATTGCCGGTTTCTTTCTGGAAAGAGGCGAGAACGGTCTTCATGAAATCCAGCGTTTCTTCGGCGAACTGTTTGCCTTCCGGAGAGCCGATCGTTTTTCCGAGCATATTTTGTAACGCTTCGTTCATACCGACAATGCCGATGGTGGAAAAATGATTCTTCCAATAGCTACCGTAGCGTTTTTTGATATTCCGCAAATAGAATTTAGTGTACGGGTATAAATTTTCATCTGTAAACCGCTCTAATATTTTTCGTTTGATTTCCAGACTGTCCTTGGCCAGTATCATCAGCTCTTCCAGTTTGCCAAGAAAATCCTTTTTTGTTTTACAGTCATGTCCGAGGCGCGGGAGATTGATTGTCACTACTCCTATTGAGCCGGTCAGGGGATTGGCGCCGAAGAGGCCGCCGCCGCGCTTCTCTAACTGGCGATTATCGATGCGTAAGCGGCAGCACATCGAGCGGGCGTCATCCGGATTCATATCCGAATTGATGAAATTGGAAAAATAGGGCAATCCGTATTTGCCCGTGACGCGCCAGAGCAGGTCGCTGGCCTCGTTATCCCAGTTGAAATCTTTGGTGATATTATATGTCGGGATGGGAAAGGTAAAGACACGACCGCTGGCGTCACCCTCGGCCATCAATTCCAAAAACGCTTTATTGAACATATTCACCTCCGTCTGGAATTCCCCGTACGTCTTCGCCTGCGGCTGACCACCGATAATGACCGGCTGGCTGGCATAATGTTTTGTCACCACTAGATCGAGAGTGACGTTGGTGAACGGCGTCTGAAATCCGACGCGTGTCGGCACATTGACGTTGAACAAGAATTCCTGCAAGGCCTGCTTTACATCCTTATACGTCAATTTATCGTAATGAATGAACGGCGCGAGCAGGGTGTCGAAATTACTAAAGGCTTGGGCTCCGGCAGCTTCGCCCTGGAGAGTATAGAAAAAATTAACCACCTGTCCCAAGGCCGAACTGAAATGCTTCGGTGGTTTGCTGGAAACTTTGCCCTCGACGCCGGTAAATCCCTCAGCCAGCAGGTCATAAAGGTCCCAGCCGACACAGTAAACCGACAGAATATTTAAATCGTGGAGGTGGAAGTCACCATCGATATGCGCCTGGCGGATGTTCTCCGGATATATTTTGTTCAACCAGTAGTTTTTACTGATCTCGCTGGAAATGTAATTATTCAATCCCTGTAAGGAATAGGACATATTGCTATTTTCTTTTATCTGCCAGTCGGTTTTATGGAGGTATTGTTCCACTAAGCCGTTATTGATCAAATTGGCGATATCCCGCAGCTGTTTATGCTGATCGCGGTAGAGGATATAGGCTTTGGCGGTTTTTTTGTAATGCGAACTCAACAGGATGCCTTCGACGATATCCTGGATTTGTTCCACGTTCGGAATTTTATCAGTGATCAATTTTTGGGCGCGCAATAAGACTTTTTTAGTCAATATTTTCGCCTCTTTTTCTCCGAACTCTTCGGTCGCCCGTCCGGCTTTGGCGATGGCTGCTGATATTTTGTCTTTTTCGAAGGTCACAATCCGCCCATCTCTTTTTTTGATTCTTGAAAACATAGTAAAAATATATTAATTATTAACTAAAAACCCTGGCTGACTTCTGCGCCAAGGCGAAAAACCGGCTTAGCGCGAGCCAAAAGCGGGCCAAATGGCACATTGTACGGGATCGGACTTTAACCGTTGCGCGACAGTGAGGGAATCGCACCCTGCTTCACCGTACAAACCGCTCTACTTATTTTATTGAATTGTATTAATTCATATCCATTATAACACAGACAAACGGTAGTGCCAAGGTTTTGCATGGTATTTTTGCAAAGCTGGAGAGTTGACAAATAATCATTATGAATATATACTCATAACAGTCAGAAATAGCTTATTTTAGGACATTATTTCGGCCATAATTATCCACCACTATGCCTTATTTTGAGCAAGAAGGAACATTGAAGCAAACCACGCGCTGGAAATGACCCACACTTCCAAATCATTGCGGGAAGAGCCGGAGGCGATTGATATTATAAAGAGCGGATTAACGCGACGCAAGACGAAGAATTAAAAAAGATTTTAGGACATAACTGCGACGAGGAAAAAGAACACGCGGCCATGTTGATTGAATGGATGTGGAAAAACAATCATACCTTTCACAAAAAATTCATGGAACACGATAAAGTCCAAGTAAATTTATACTATTAACTATAGGCAATAAGCCATACGCTAAATAAAGGTCGAATTAATTAACAAATAAGGAAATAAATATATGCCAAGACAAAATGGACAAGGTCCTGTCTGGGGCGGCGGACCAGGCGCCGGCTGGGGCATGGGCCCTTGTGGTGCCGGTAGAGGCGCGCGTGGCTGGTTCGGTAGGGGTATTGGACGAGGACGCGGTATGGGTTGGGGATATATACCCAGTCGGATATACGGCGGTTATAATTACAGTTACCGGCTAAGCAAAGATGAGGAGTTGAAAATGATGGAAGACGAGGAAGCAGTTCTGAAGGATGAGCTGGCAGCTTTGCAAAAAGCCAAGCAGCAGCTGCGGTCCGCAAAAAAATAAGATAGTCCCGCTGGTGATAACTCTAAATTGGGCTAGAGTATTTGAATTACGGCGGGACTATCTAGCCCAATTATATTAATAAAAATAATTTATGCCAAGACCGCGACTAAAAAGACATTTATGCATTAATCCCGACGTGGTTTATTTTAAGCCACGGGGCGTGCCATTAAATCAATTACAAGTTATTTCAATTACCTGCGAAGAGCTGGAGGTGTTCTGGTTGGTTGACATGAAAGGTTATAAACAAATCAGGGCCGCGCATCACATGAAGACGTCCCAGAGTACGGTGCAGCGCATCCTTCAGTCAGCTAGAAAAAAAACAGCCCAAGCGCTTATAGAAGGCAAGGCTATTGCCATTGAAAAGTAAAAGCTACGTAAAAACAGTACTAAAAAATGAATGTCAGTAGTGAGTATATCGCTATTGATGCGGTAAAGCCAGAATATGACATCCTTTTTCCGCGGTCGATATTTTTCACGAAAGGGATAAGTTCATGGCAGGCAATAAACAACATGGCGCCGGCCGCCAAGGCCAAAAAAATCTGGTTAAGGTAGTTAAACTTATTAAGCAACATTAAACCAAGCACAGTGCCGGCCAGGGTTGAAAAAGTTGAAAAAAAAGCCGACTTATAGTAAAAATTGCAGGACCATGTGCTAGTAGCGGTGAGCATGTAGCCTTCCGGTATATTGTGAATAAAAGTGCCAATTACCACCACCAAACCGACTGCCTCGGAATGACTAAAAGAACTGGGTATCGCAAAGCCTTCGGGGAAATCGTGCAATATCAAGCCAATAGCCAAGAGATAGGCAATTTTAATAAGTTTTTTCGCATCATAGGTGTCGCACTCTTTGATAGTATGTAGGTGCGGCAAGGCAGTATTAGCAAGCCAGAGCAATGCCACCCCTCCCAAAATACTAAGTATTGTTAACCAGGACTTTCCCTCTCCCCAAGAAGCCGGAATTAACTCAAAAAGAGAAATTAATATCATTATGCCAGCGGAAAAACTAGCGCCGAAAACAACTCCGCCCCGGCGGTTCAAACGATGGCCAATGATTACGCCCAAAAGCGTAGCTGCGCTGGAAATTAACGATAAAAACAAAATTTTGATAATATAGGCAGTGTTCATGGAAACATTTTAACATTTAATAAAAAGTTACAAAATACATTATCAGGGCAAACCTAAAAACTATGAAAAAATTGCTTCGCATCGAATATTTATTGTTTACCGTAATAATATTTTTGATAACGGTTATTTTGCCATGCGGCATCAAAGCCCAGACCGACGAGGAAACATTTAGTGCCCGCGTGATTGAAATTTTAGAACAAAAAACCATTACTTTTGAAGATGGCGCCCCGATCATACAGCAGAAGCTTAAATTAAAGGGTTTATCTGGCAGTTGGGACGATAAGGAAATTATTTTTGACGGTACGCAACACGAAGTAATCTCCGCTAGTACCTACCAGGTGGGCGACCAGGTCATAGTTAATAGTTCCAAAGACGCAGACGGTAATGACGTTTTCTATGTCACTGATTATGTACGCCAAGGCGCCCTCTATTGGCTGGCGGCGCTATTCGCCCTGGTCGTTATAGCTGTCGGCAGATTGAAAGGACTTCGGGCGCTGATTGTTTTGCTCCTGACATTTTTGGTAATTCTGAAATTTATAATTCCTAGAATCCTGGCAGGCAACAGTCCTTTATTTATTAGCATCGTCGGTTCGTTATTTATACTGGTCGTGTCCGTTTATATTACCGAGGGATTCAAGCGCACCTCCACGGTGGCCGTATTTTCAATATTAATCGCGCTGATTATCACCGGACTTTTATCAGTCTGGTTCACGGCTTTAACCAAATTAACCGGATTCGCCAGTGATGAAGCGATATATCTGATGGGCTTGTCTGGAAAAACTATTAACCTCCAGGGCCTGTTGCTGGCCGGAATTATTATTGGTGCGCTGGGCGTGCTGGATGACGTGATTATTTCCCAGGTGACATTGGTCCAGGAATTAAAGCGGGCCAACTCCCGGCTGCCAAACAGGCAGATTTATAGCCAGGCTATGAAGGTCGGTGTTTCCCACATGAGCGCCATGGTTAATACTTTATTTTTAGCTTATGCCGGGGCAGCTCTGCCACTGCTTATTTTATTCAGCGTCAAGGAACCGCCGTTTTTAACTTTCAGCCAGGTCATCAACAATGAAACGGTCGCCACGGAGATTGTCCGGACTTTAGGCGGCAGCGTCGGACTGGTGTTAGCTATGCCGATCGCCACCATACTGGCGGTATTGTTTATTAAGGCAAGACATCAAATTCCAATTACACAAGAAAAAACCGATCAAGATGATCAATAAGGATAGGAAAATAGCCATAAAAAAATTTAAAAACGGCACATACAAAAAAGTTCATTGTTCGTTTTTGTAATCCCGCCATTATTAGAAATTGTTTTGGGTTTTTATTATTTTTTTCATTATCCGGGCACCATCCGCCAAAGAATGAGCAATCATGCCAAAGCGTTGGTGGAGAATGGCCAGATCATCAAAATAAGTGGCTTTTGGCAAATAAAAAAGTCGGTGAAACTTGTACTGACAGTGACCAATGTCAAAGTGGCACTTGCTCTGCACCGGATTTAACCGAAGAACAAACAATCACACTTTTCAGCCAATCATTAAAAAACATAGTCGGAACATGCTATTCCGATAGTGTGCCAACTGGGCGCATCTAGCAGGTAATAATGGTCATCATTTCAAAGGAATCAAGGTGTTTAGATGACTAAATGCGAAATTGATAAGCCAATAATGAAGTTTTCTTGATTAACAAATTTTGTTATGCTACTATATCAATATAAATTGATATAGTCATATAAATACTATGAACCCAGCATGTTGTCAAAACAAGAAACTATCCGCCCGGATAGTAGAGGTAACGAAATTTTTATCGGTTATGGCCGAGGATAATCGCCTCAGGATCCTTTGCCTTTTACGCCATGGCGAGCTGTGTGTCTGCGAGATCTGGCAGCACCTCGACTTGCCGCAAAACCTGGCTTCACACCATTTGGCGGTACTCAAAAAACTCAAGCTTATTACATCGAGACGCGAGGGGTTGCGAATTTACTATCGTGCAAATAAGAAAAAAATCAAACGGCACCTCTCTAAATTGGAAAAAATAATGATAAACTAATCCAGCTAAAGTTTATATGAAAATACAAGTCTTGGGCTCGGGTTGCCCAACCTGCAAAAAATTATACGAGATCGTCAAACAGACCGTTGCTGATATGCATCTTAATTTTGATGTGGAATACAGCACCGATATTCAACAAATGATTTCTATGGGCGTTATACAAAGTCCGGTGCTGGCAATAAATGGGAAGCCCGTGATGACGGGATTTACTTCAGACCAAGGAAAAATTAGAGAGATAATTGAAGAAAATCTCAAAGGTGAAAAGGATGATAATAAATAAGTATTAGAATTGTGAACATTTTTTACCCCTTCAACTTTTTGCCGAATGGTTGACCTTTACGGTTTTCCGCATTGCCCACGACTCCACGCTGGGGAGCGCGGTTAATTTCTTTGTGTTTTATACGATCAAGATTTTCATCCTGCTGTCCGCCATTATTTTTGTTGTTTCCATAATTCGGTCGTACTTGCCTCCAGAGAAAACCAGAGCGATTTTATCTCGAAAAAACAAGTACGTTGATAATGTCTTGGCGTCGGTATTAGGCCTCGCTACCCCATTCTGTTCGTGTTCGGCCATTCCTTTATTTTTGGGTTTTGTTCAGGCTGGCGTTCCGCTGGGCGTTACTTTCTCTTTTCTTGTGGCCTCGCCCATGATCAATGAAGTGGCGCTAGTTTTACTCCTGAGGATGTTCGGCTGGAAAATCGCCTTAGCCTTCATTGTCAGCGGTCTAATTATTGCAATTCTGTCTGGAATGGTCATCGGTAAGATGAAGGTGGAAAATCTCGTTGAAGGATTTGTTTATCAAAATACGATCAATGGCGGTGTAGATTTTCATAGCATGACTATAAAGAGAAGAATGACTTATGCTAAAGATTACACGCTGGATATCCTTAAAAAAGTATGGCCGTATATTTTGATTGGCATTGGTGTTGGGGCTTGGATACATGGCTACGTGCCGACTGACTTTTTAGTCCGCTTTGCTGGAAGCGATAAGTGGTATACAGTGCCATTGGCTATTTTGATCGGCATTCCGCTGTATTCCAACGCGGCAAGCATTATTCCGTTAGTAAGCGCCCTAACGGAAAAAGGCGTGGCCATGGGCACGACATTGGCGTTCATGATGTCAGTAACCGCTTTGTCTCTGCCGGAATTCATGATTTTGAAAAAAGTCATGAAATTGAAATTGATTTTTATTTTTGCCGGAGCGGTCGGCGCGGGGATTATGTTTACCGGCTTTCTGTTTAATGCGATTTTATAGCATCTTTACGGTTACGTGAAACTATGCCCATATTTTAAATGATATTCTTTTTAATAAACTATGATAAAAACATTCATTACTAAAATTTATTATGATTAAAAAATTCAAATGTTATTAGTAGTTTTCACTTCTTTGTTTTCAATGCTTGGTTAAGTTAAGAATTATTTGTTATAATAATATTAATAAAGCTAGTGTGGTTATTGCTATCCCTAGGTGCTGATTTAATAATTTTTTCGTTTTATATGAAACAAATTATCGGCAAGTGGTGTTTTGCGACGGTCGCGATTGTTTTTATTTTAGTGCCTTTTATTGTTAATGCGTCCGAGTCTTTAGAAATTAATTTTTTCTACAGCAAGACCTGCCCGCATTGCGCTAAGGAAGAGGCTTTTTTACCGACTTTAGAGCAGGAATATGGCGGCAGAATTAAAATCAATAAATACGAAATTTCTTCAGCCGAAAACCAGGAAGTTTTCTTCAATTTTATCAAAAATTCCGGCAAAAACATCAACGGAGTCCCGGCGACTTTTATCGGAGAAGATGTGATTGTGGGATATCTTTCGGATACTACTACCGGTCAACAAATCCGGCACGTAATTGACGAGAATCTCGCTTTATTGAGTGGGGATGTCGATAATCAGGAACTGGTTAAATCTTTGCCGGTAAAATTACCGGTCTTTGGCGAGGTTAATTTAATGAAATATTCGCTTTTTGGCGTGACGATTATTGTGGCCGCTATTGACGGTTTCAACCCCTGTGCCATGTGGGTGCTATTGTTTTTGATAACTATGCTCCTAGGAATGAAAAATAGAAGGCGGATGTGGATTCTGGGCCTGACTTTTATCGCTTCATCGGCTTTGGTTTATTTTATTTTTCTGGCCGCCTGGCTCAATTTTTTTAAATTTATCGGCGTGGTCAGACCGGTCCAGATAGTTGTCGGTTTGGTGGCGTTGGGAGTGGGGCTGTATTACCTGCGACGTTTTTGGAAAACGAGGCCGGGACAATGTGAAGTGACTAACCCACAGCAGAGACAGAAGTTGATGGATAAGATTAAAAGGACCGTCAGTCAGCAGGCCTTGTGGCTGGCCCTACTTGGGATAATTGGACTGGCCGTTATTGTAAATTTTATAGAACTGGCATGTTCAGCCGGGTTGCCGGCTATTTTCACTCAGGTCTTGGCTCTTAATGATGTACCTGCTTGGCAGCACTATTTGTATTTGATACTGTATATCATAATTTTCATGCTGGATGATATGATAGTTTTCGCCATTGCAATGGTAACACTGAAAACTGTAAGTACGAGCGGTAAATACAGTCGCTGGGGCATGTTGATAGGCGGCTTGGTAATCATGATTTTGGGCATACTTCTTGTGGCAAAACCCGAATGGGTCATGTTTAGATAATGTTTTAATAAATCTATAATTAAAAAGAACCCGACTTGCTCGGGTTCTTTTTTGAAAAGATTGGGCACGAGGGCAAAAGCAGCTTAAGAGAGTTTAGTTAAGTTTTTGGATTTTAATGACCTTCATAGAGCAAAAGGCGTTATGGAATTGCCATTTGGGCGGATGGCCGTTTGAGTTGGAGCTGAGGGTACAATACTGATCACCAGGCAGACGGAAGCCGCCATTCGGGTGTTTAGCGGTTGGGTTCATTCGGCAGCGAACAGTCGCTTCGAGTTCATGGCCACCGGCCACGGTTAGGCAGACACGATCGCCTTTTTTCAGGTCATTGAAGCCAAGAGTTGCCTTTTTTGCCACAAATCCTCCTTTTTTATGGCTAGTTTTCGATGAGCGTTTTCTTATTAAATTTTATCAGTTCAGATCGTGGTTTACAATGGCAACAAAAAACTCCAGCGGGGAGATTAGCTGGAGTCGGTGCATTTTTCCTGGAAAGAACGGTAATCAAAAGATGGGTCCACAATTAGCTGTCTGGCTTGGGAGAGACGCAGCAGCATGATAATGATTGACCGGTTTTTATTTTTGGTATGGGATTGTTTGAGGCGCTGGAACTCGGTTTCCAAAAAAGCGAGATAGCTTGGCACCGGCACTAAATTTAACTGGAGAAGTTCAATAGTCCGAGCATCAACAGCCAATTGGCGCCTAAGCTCAGCCAGGGATGACCTCCCGCTTTTATCAGGCGGAAAATCGTGTAGGGCAAATTCATGGGCTATCAATGACGTTAATCGTTCAGCGTCAGTTCGCCAATAGGGCAAAGGTATGATAAGACGAAGAAGCGTTTCTTTTTTGGAGAAGGTGGCAACAGGTGGTATGTTTTTTTGGCGGGAAAGAGTAATTTGGCTATTGGCCAAGAGTGGTCCGCCGAATTTTAAGATAATATTTCTGATGTATTGTTTTGGTTTTGCAATGATCATTTTTACTCCTTTTCCTGTTTTTTTAAAAGAACTCTTATTATTGATTGGTTATCTTAACCGATGAATGTTTTTGTGTCAAACAAAAAAATAAGCTCCAACTTCGGTGTCAGTCGGAGCTTTTGAATGTTTCCAGAAGAGTAAAGAACTGTTGCGGGTTGTAATTCGGATTGTCAATAATTTTTTCGGCTTGGGCCAAGCGGAGTAGCAAGGCCATAACGTGCCAGGTGCGCCGAGGTAGAGAGAATTTAGCTGTTGCTTCGAGTTCGGTGGTCAGATAGGCAGAGTAGCCGCTGAGCGGTAGCTGATGTTGACGCAACATCTGGATGGCGGCGGCATCGACTTTTAAAGTTCGCAGCAGTTGATCGAAAATGACTCCGCGATTGATTTCATAGTCTGCCTTTTTGGCTAATCGTTTCTTTATTTTCAATTCAGGAAATCTGATATACTCCCGGTCAATACGGTAAAGTTCCAGTGACATAAAGTTTTCAGCTTCGGAAGTCTGGATAAAAAAACGATTGGCGTATTCATGCGCTGTGAGAGCTATAAGCCGCTCTTGATTTTTTTGCCAATAGGTGGGTGGTGAAATATTAATCATTTTCAGTCGACCATGAAGACTGAAAACTGCTCGACTTACGCCTTTTTCGTTTTTGGAACAAAGTATGTCTTTATACTTTAAGCGCGGGCCGCCCAGAGCGACGATAGTATCGCGGACGATTCTTTTGGCCTCTTTTATTTCCAAGTGCTTCTCCTTTTTAAGGTTCTAACAATGGAGATTAAAATTATATCAGAATGGATTTTCTGTCAAGACCAAGGAAATGGAGGGCAATAAAAGGGGGATGTTTTTGCTGTTTTTTGGCATTAACGATCCCCCTTGGTTGTCGTGAAGAAATTATTCTTCACGATTCCGATTGATCACGTCGATCAATTTTTCGCCTCTCTGTGGTCGGTCGACGAGACCGTCAGAACCAACGACCACATCAAAGCCGTCGGATTTCTGAAGTTTCTGAAGATCAGCGATGTGCGCTTTGGGAGTCCATTGCGGAACGCCATCTGAACCTATACGGAAACCGAAAATCCTTTTCATTTCCCCTCCTTGGTTATTGGGTTAATAGTAGGTTTGTTTGATAAATTCTTGATGAGCGAAATAACAAATAACGTTCAATATTAGCATGCGCCGAAAAATCTGTCAAGGGCCTTTTATTGCATTAATGTAAATAGTGTTATTTTGGCGCTTTTTTGTTATAGTAACTAAGATGTTGGTCAATTCAGATAAAATAAAAAAATATAGAAAAATCTGGGGAATCGATCTCCTGATTATTTTCTTTTTTTTGCTGATAGTCTTGGTTTTTGTGTTGTGGCAGCCGTCTTTACCCAGCGAACTGGCTATCAGCAATTGGTCAGCCCGTTTAGGCGTCTCTGGGCCACTGGCTTTGATATTGACCATAATTTTAGAAACAGTCTTGGCGCCGATTCCCGGTCCTTTGGTTTCTATAGTCACCGGCGTGGTTTACGGGCTCTGGCCGGGAATTTTGTATTTGTGGATTGGCAACATGATAGGTTCAAATCTTTCTTTCTGGCTAGCCAGAAAGCTGGGTCGGCCTTTGGTGAGGAGGTTAATTAAAGATAAGATTATTGATAGTTTCGACGTTTTTTTACGACGAAATAAGTTTTTTATTTGGCTGGTTTATATAATACCGATTTTTCCGGTTGATGTGATCGGTTATGTCTTAGGTTTATCGGATTTCCCCTATAAACGCTATATCACCGTCATCGGCCTGGGTTTTGTCATCAATTTGTTTATTTTAACTTCATTCGGCGATCATTTATTGACTGCCAGCGGCGGAGTTAAATTTATTTACGCCATAATAATCACGGTCGTGTTGCTAACGGCGATGACCGTGGAAAAGTTAATAACTCGGAAAGGGGAGGCTTAGTTTTTCCCGGTGGGATTGTTAATTTGTTCAGGCCATGATATCATTCTTTTTGGCTAAACTTTGATTGTTAAAATATATGACGGTAATCAGCGAAGGACTGACCTTTGATGACGTGCTTTTGGTGCCGCAACGTTCCGGTTTGAGTTCCCGAAAAGATGCTTCAGTTAAGACCAAATTGACGTCTAACATTACACTCAATATCCCCATTATTTCTGCGAACATGGATACGGTTACCGAATCAGCCATGGCCATTGCTCTGGCCAAGCTTGGGGGTTTGGGTTTTATTCATCGTTTCATGACCATTGAACGACAGGTAAGTGAAGTGAAGAAAGTGAAGCGTCAGGAAAGCGTACTAATTGACAATCCGGCCACAGTCGAGCCCGAGCAGACCGTGGCTGAAGCGCGGAAAATAATGAGAAATTTCAGCATTACTTGTGTTTTGGTTGTAGACAAAAAAGGCACCCTGGCAGGAATTTTGACGCGCCGCGACTGGTTGAATTGCGCCAATGAGTCTGAGCCGGTTAAAAAATACATGACCCCAAAAGGAAGATTGATAACTGCTAAAAAAGGGATTTCCATAGAGGGGGCCAAAAAAATGCTTTATACCCATCGCATTGAAAAGCTACCCATTGTTGATAATAAGTTTAGACTTATGGGTTTGTTTACCACCAAGGATATTGGTGAGCGTGAACGATATCCTCAGGCCACCAAGGACAAAAGGGGTCGCCTGATGGTCGGGGCGGCTGTGGGAGTTATGGGAGATTTTCGGGAAAGAGCCGCTGCCTTGGTCGGGGCCGGGGTGGATGTTTTACTGATTGATATCGCTCATGGACACTCTGATCTGATGATTAGGGCCATTAAAACGTTCCGTCAGGATTTTCCCAGTATAGAAATAGTGGCCGGCAATGTAGCTACCAAGGAGGCTGCCGCAGATTTAATAAAAGCCGGCGCTTCATGCATCAAAGTCGGTGTTGGACCGGGCTCAATCTGTATTACCAGAGTTGTTTCTGGCTCGGGAGTGCCGCAGCTGACGGCCATCATGGACTGCGCCTCGGTGGCTAAAAAATTTAATATTCCCATTATTGCCGACGGTGGGGTCAAGAATTCCGGGGACATAGTCAAGGCCTTGGCCGCTGGCGCGGAAAGCGTCATGATTGGCGGCCTATTTGCCGGAACCGAGGAGAGTACTGGTATTACTGTTATTCGCGGCGGCCAAAAATATAAAGTGACGCGAGGCATGGCTTCTTTGACCGCCTCCATGTCCCGAAGCGATAAAAACGGCAATGATGGCGACGATATGGAGAAATTTAGACATGTCGTGCCCGAAGGAGTTGAGGCTATGGTTCCGTATCGCGGCCACGTTGCCGAGATTATTGAGCAATTGGTCGGTGGGTTGCGCTCCGGCTTAAGTTATTGCGGATCATCCACCATCGCCGAGATGCAAAAAAAGGCCAAGTTTATACGCATCAGCCAGGCCGGTTTGCGGGAAAGCTATCCCCACGACAATAAATTACTATAAAATTTACAGTAGGAAAAAGCGCTCAGATTTTCAGAAATTTGACTAAACAATATTGGGCGGTTATACTGCCATATATTATGATTATTTATGTAAGATTAAATACAAATTTATATCGATTCAGATCGGTGTGATTTAAACCATTAATTTTATTAGTTGATCCCGCCGATTACAAACGGGATTTTTTATTTTATGAAGGAATATACCAGAAAAACATTGAAGATTTACGCCCAGAAGGTTTGGCGCTACAAGCTTAGCGTTTTGTTTACTTTGGTGGCTGTGGCTTTGGGTGCGCTTTTGAATGTGGTGGTGCCACTATACTTTAAGAAATTTTTCGATTTATTGGCCAGTGGCGAGGCCAAGTTGCTGGCGGTAAAAAGTTTATTATCCCTTCTTAGTGTAATTGCCGCTTGGCGCCTGGCTCAATGGACGTTTTGGCGGGTAGCCACTTTTTGCGCCAGCTATTTTCAGTCCAAGACTATGACTGACCTGACTAATTACTGTTTCGCTTATTTACATCAGCACTCTTTTAGTTTTTTCAACGACAATTTTGTCGGCTCGCTGGTTAAAAAAGTAAAATGGTTTGGCCGGTCGTTTGAATCGATTTCCGACCGGATTTTATGGGATCTGCTGCCGCTTTTCGTGAACAGCCTGGCGATAATTATCGTTCTGCTTTATCGTAATTTATGGCTGGGCGCCGGAGTAGTAGCGTGGATCATTTTGTTTTTGGCTATCAACACCATATTTATCAGGTATAAACTAAAATATGACCTGCAGCGCAGCCGAGCGGAGACCGAGGCCACGGGCTTTTTGGCTGATTCAATTACCAACCATAGTACCGTAAAACTTTTTGACGGCTATCATCGGGAAATTAAAGCTTTCCAGGTGATCAATGAAAAATTACGCCGCTTGAGAAAATTTACTTGGGATCTAGGTTCATTCTTTGAGGCTGTGCAGGGTATGCTCATGACTATTTTAGAAATTGGTATCCTCTATGTCGCGATAAAATTATGGCAGCGCGGTATTTTAACTATTGGCGATTTTGTCTTGATCCAGGCCTATCTGGTGGATATTATTGTCAGGATTTGGGATTTTGGAAAAGTGGTCAGAAGCATCTACGAGAGTTTAGCTGATGCTGATGAAATGACCGAAGTTTTGGAAACCCCTCTGGAGATAAAAGATGTACACTGCGCCAAGGATTTGCAGGTTAAGGCCGGAGCCATAAATTTTCAGAAAGTTATGTTTTGCTACCGCAGTACGCGGGAGATTTTCAAAGGTTTTAATTTGAATATCAGGGCCCGCGAGCGCGTAGCCATTGTCGGCCCTTCGGGAGCCGGTAAAACCACCCTGATTAAAATGCTGTTACGGATGCACGAAGTGGCGTCCGGCTCAATATTTATTGATGGCCAAGATATTGCCCGGGTTACCCAGAAAAGTTTGCGGCAAGCCATTAGCCTGGTACCTCAGGAGCCCATTCTCTTTCATCGTAGTTTAGCTGATAATATCCGTTACGGTAAACCAAATGCTACCAAGGCAGAAGTTAGTGAGGCCGCCAAAGCCGCACATTGCCATGAGTTTATAGTGAATTTACCGGACGGTTACGATACATTTGTGGGCGAGCGCGGTATTAAACTTTCCAGCGGCGAGCGGCAACGGGTAGCCATTGCCAGGGCGATTTTGTATAATGCGCCCATCCTGGTGCTTGATGAAGCAACTTCAAGTCTTGATTCTGAGTCGGAGCTTTTAATCCGGGCCGCTTTGGATAAGCTGATGTCTGGCAAAACAGTTATCGCTATTGCCCATCGCTTGTCTACCATCAAAAAAATGGACCGCATCATTGTCATTGATAAAGGGGTCGTTGTTGAAGAGGGTACTCACGATGGACTTATCCGGCACAGGGGAATTTACTGGAATTTGTGGCAGCTTCAGGCCGGTGGTTTTCTGCAGTAGCCCCATAGTTCCAAGCCGGATGAAAATATAGACAAGTATGTTAATATAGGTATAATAACTCTGCCATAAAGAATAAATATATGAATATCCTTCTGAAATTTTTACTTTTGCCGATTTGGTTGGTTGGGCGCATTTTTGGTGTGGATATTTTCGAGAAATAGAAAAAATGATTAAGGCTGGGCAATGGCCGCAACTTTTTTAATTCCCGTATTTATTTAGTTCGGCGCTGGTAATTGTTTAAATACTCGCTGAACAATTTGATGGCCGGGAAAAATTTGGCGCAATTGTTGATATTAGGATTTTTTATTTTATCCAGAGTTTTTTTCCAGGCACCGCCGCCGACCGCAATACAGATATTATTGGCTTTGGCAAACTTGGTTAGTTTTTGCATATAATCAGTTAGGTCGTTGGTGGCGTACGTTTTACTGATGGTGATCAAGTTTGGTTTTATTTTTTTGGCCGCGGCCAGCAAATTAGGCAAACTGATATTGATGCCCAACACGTGGGTTTTCCAGCCGTGCATTTTATATATTAGGTAGATGAGATGTATCGGCAATTCGTGGTATTCGGCTGGGGCACAGGCCAGCAAAGCAACCGGTGAATGCGCGTATGTTTTGTCGGGGATGAGACGTTCTAGTTTGATGAGGTGAGAGCGCATGTTAAAACTGATACGATGTTCATCAAAAACCGTAATTTTCTCCATGGACCATTGTTTGGCCAGATGGCGCATGGTGGGTGTCACTACATTTTTCAGTATTTCCAAAAGAGGTGTACCGGAGAAATATAGTTTTTCGATTATTTGTCCGGCTTCGTCATTTTTGTTTTCCAAAAGCTGCTGATAATATTTTTTCCAACAATTCACCGGAGGACAAAAATTTTTATCCCGCAGCCGTTTTAAGGCATAGGACTTCTTGGCATACTGCGGAAATTTTTTTCTAAACCGCTCCAACTGTTCCTGAGAAATGCGCCGATGACCGCCGGCGGTCACGGTCGAAGGGAGGTAGCCCTTATTGATCCATCTTTTGATAGTGGAGACATTGACGCCAAACAGGGGAGCCAGTTGTGGTGGGGTAAAATGCACGTTTTGCATTTTTTTATTATATCACCTATTATTTTTGTACGCAAGGTCGGGATTAATAACAGTAATAAAAATTATAATTAAATAATAATAAAATATATGAGAAAAATGAGTACTATAGACTGGATTATGATGGTTCTGTTAGTGGTCGGAGGTTTGAACTGGGGACTGGTAGGCTTGACTAACTTTGATTTGGTCGCCAAGATATTTGGCGAAGGAGCTGCCTTGTCCAGAATAGTTTATTCCCTAGTAGGCATTGCGGCGGTATATACTGTGGTTGTTATGGTCATGAAGTCGGGTGAACGCCCGTCGTCGGTCAAAATGTCGGCCTAATATAGTTTAACTTTTTTCAAGAGCCACTAGTTCAGAGCGGCTCTTTTCGTATTAGGGCCATTTAACCATTTACTTGGCACAATAATCAAGTTATTAAATTAATTTTATTATATACAGTTGGTAGTATTTTTGTTGTCAATATGATTTTGCTGTTTGGTTTTTTGTTATTGCTATCATTATGGAGAAGTTAAAAAAGTTTAATTGACTTTGCCTGGGCCCGTTAATTATTCTGTGATAATTGATCATTCGTCTTTTTTTGGCGAAGAAAATATTTAGCGCTTTTCACGGCTTATGGCTTTATTTATATCGCCGTAACTAACCTAATTCCATAGTGGAAAAACGAGAAATATTTAGATAAGTCCGCTCTGCAGCTAGCGTCTAGTTGTTGGGGGCTAATGCCATGGCTGTGTTTTTTTGGTGGAAACCATAAAACTAGTCAGTGTTTTTGACAATGCCAGTTTTTTCGTATTTGACTTTTTTGATATACCCGATTAGACTAAACAATATTACCTTATCATTTATCAGTTTCAAATAAATTACCATGAAGAAAGTAAATGCCCAAGCAAGACAAAAAACTAAGAAATTAACACCGGTTACCAAAGATATTTTGATGGGCGAACTGGTGAACAAATATCCCCAGGCTACGGAGATATTGATGAAGTACGGTTTTCATTGTATCGGCTGTATGGTTTCACCGTATGAGTCATTGGAAGCGGGAGCGGCTGTTCATGGCATTCCCCTGGAAAAAGTTCTGAAAGAGATCAACCAGTCAATAAAATAGCTGCCATTTTTTACGTAAAAAATCCCGACTTCCATGATGGTTGTCGGGATGATTTTTTATTTTCTCGATTTTTGATGAACTATAACACTATTTTCTTTGTTATTTAATTCAGTCAGTGGCGAAAAATTTAGATTCATTTCAAGCGGTACATCGGTTGAATCTAGTGTTAAAATTTCCTTGATGGTAGAGGACGCCCTCCGTTTTTTTTGGAATTTATTCTTTAGCCATTCTAACAAGTCTTTCTCCTTTATTAAATGTTTGATGGCTATGATGATAATCGTTATGGCAAAAACAAAAGCGACAGCTGACCAGGGGCAGAGCACGAGCCAAGCGATAAGACTCGAGGCGAAAATGGTGCGAGGAAAGACGATAAAAAGCATCAGTAATAGACCAGCGGACAACAGCAGTAGTATGTTCTTGTAAATAAAGACATTTAGTCCGGGAAATAAGACTACGAACTGTTCGGTTATCCAGTTCAAGGGATATGTGGCTAGCCTTCCCAGTAGCGCAGCTATAATAACCACAACGCCATAGCCAATGATTTTTTTTAATCTCATTTTCCCCTCCAGGAAAGAATGTAATAATGGTTGAAATTTAAGTAGCTATTTTTTTGAAACTGAATAATAGCATAGCGGTATGAATATGTCAAGGATTCTGATATAATAAAAATGATATGCCGTTTTATTTAAGAGCAAAAAAACTTGATTTTTCCTCGGGTGGGCAGCCGTGGGTGGTGATTTTGCACGAAAAAGAAGCCATGACCTTCGGTATCGTGCTTGGTGATTTAATAGAAGTTAAATGGCGCGGTCAGCGGGCTATTGTCATGGCTTATTACACTCGCACCGAGGTTAAAAAAGGCGAGATTGGTTTTTTTCGGGAAATCTGGAGACAACGCGATATAAAAAAGGGCGAACCAGTAGCTCTCAGAGTTTTGTCACGTCCGCCATCCATTGAAGCCATTCGTAAAAAACTACAGGGAAAACCCCTGACTTACAAAGAGATGAATTCCATCATCCACGATATCGTTCATCACAAACTGTCCAACGTGGAGATTACCTATTTCACCGCTTCCAGCTTTATCAAGGAGCTTTCCCGTGAAGAGTTATATTTCATGACCAAGGCCATTGCCGAGAACGGCGAGCAGATTCGTTTGCCAAGCAAAATTGTCGCCGATAAACATTCGGTCGGGGGAGTCGCCGGTAATAGGACGACCATGATCGTCGTACCTATTGTTGCTTCATACGGCGTTTTTATCCCCAAGACATCGTCACGGGCCATTACTTCGCCGGCCGGTACGGCTGATACCATGGAGGTTTTGGCGCCGGTCAGTTTTACTCTGGAAAAAATACTGCCGATTATCAAAAAAATAAAGTGTTGCCTTATCTGGGGCGGCAGTTTTCGTTTGGCGCCGGCCGACGATTATATCATCCGCGTTTCACGGCCATTGGCCCTGGAGCCGTTGGATAAAATGGTCGTTTCTATAATGGCAAAAAAAGTCGCCACCGGTATCACTCATTTGGTGGTGGATTTGCCCTATGGCCCCACCACTAAAATTTTAAATCGTCGAATTGCCCTAGCTGTCAAGAGTAAGTTTAAATATCTGGCTAAGCGCTTTGGCATTAAAATTGAGGTGGTTTTAAGTGAAACCAGAGAGCCGGTCGGCCGTGGCGTTGGTCCTTCACTGGAAGCACGCGATGTCTTACGGGTTTTACAGCAGAAAGATTATCGGCCAGCTGATTTGGAAAAGAAGGCCGTAAAATTAGCCGGAAAATTATTGGAACTGTGTGGCCGGGCCAAAAAAGGTCAGGGCCACATGATGGCCGTCGAGGCACTAACCTCTGGCCGGGCTTGGGAGAAAATGCGTGAGATTATTAAATCACAGGGGGGCAATCCCGGAATTGATTCGGAAGATTTGACGTTGGCGGCAATCCGCCACCGTTTTCACGCATCTTATTCCGGTAAAATTGTGGCCGTGGATGATAATATGGTTGATGACGTTGCCCGCATCCTGGGCGCACCGCATGAAAAGCCGGCCGGTATTTATATAAATAAAATGCTGAGTCAAAAAGTACGGAAAGGCGAACGGCTGTTCACTCTGTATGCCGAAAATCAGGATCGCATCAATCTGGCTCTGGAAGCGCTGAAGAGGCGGTCAATATTTAAGATTAAGCGGATGAAGGTGGCCGAAGATGCCGCAGGTTAATAGACTAACAGCGTAATTATACGAAAAGACCGATTGTTGATAAAAATAAATGCACCGGCTGTGGCACATGCGTGGCCTTGTGTCCGGAAGTATTCAGCTTAGATGCCGATGGTTTTTCGCAAGTAAAAAAGGTAGAGAAGTACGATAGTTATCCGATTCAGGATGCCATTGATAGTTGTCCAAACCAGGCGATTAATTGGGATAAATAGCCAGTATTTTTTAAAACCAAGTTTATCGCGACTTGTTTTTTATTGACAATAATGAGATCTTTTAATATACTATTAGTAATCATTACTATTAAAACTATTAAATTAATAGTCCAATAATGGCAAATAAATTAATGCTCAGTGGCCCGAAAAACAGAGTTAAACGCGACTGGCGTCTAACCAACCAACGTTTGACCATACTTAATCAGATTCGTCGGGACAACGGACACCCGATTGCTGAATTAATTTATAAGAAGGTAAAAAGGCAGATGCCTAGTATTAGCTTTGGCACCGTGTACCGTAATTTGAATTTTTTAAGCAAGCACGGCTATATCAAGGAATTCGTGATCGACAAAGTCAGCCACTATGAAGCTAGGGTTGATTCCCATGTCCACCTGATTTGCGAGCGCTGTCATAAGATTGAGGATCTGCTGGATAAGAATTTGGTTTTGGAGGCAAAAAAGCTGACGGCCAAGCAACATTTTTTTGCTCGCTCAGATAATTTGGAGATACGCGGGATTTGTTCTGCCTGTCAGAAAAAGATGTCGCTGAAAGAAAAGGCGCGGGAGCTGTTCTGCATAGCCTGCGGAAAACTGCTGGATGATTTAAATAAAGAAGCACCAATTTGTAAAGAGTGTTGTTTTCAGACAAATTGCGATTACTATGAAAAGACCGAACTTTGAGGATGATCACAGGCAACTGTGCCCTGTCTGCGGACAGCCGATGCGGGCCGATCGGGGCAGTAAAGAGTCGGTCTGCCGGAGTTGCGGATACAAAGAAAGTTGTTGTTATTGAAATTACTAATTATTAATTCCAAATTTATAATTAAATTCTTATTTTTCAATACCCAATTAGATATTAGCCATTAGTTATTAGAAATTATTTGAATCTATGTATTCTCTTGAAATCAAAAATTTAAAAGTTAAGGTCGAGAATAAGAATATTCTGAAAGGTGTCAGTTTACAAATTAAGCCAGGTGAAACTCACGCCTTGATGGGCCCGAACGGTTCGGGCAAGTCAACCCTGGCTTCGGTTATAATGGGGCACCCGAAATATGAGGTAACTGGCGGGGCGGTCAAATGTTACGGCCGGAACATATTGAAGTTATCTCCGGACAAGCGGGCTGTTTTGGGTCTTTTTTTGTCATTTCAGTATCCGGTTGAGGTAGCTGGCTTATCGCTTGAGCATTTTTTGAGGGCTGCTTATAATAATCTTCATCCAAAAAAGAAATTAGCCGCGCCGGATTTTCATCAATTATACGTTAAGAAGATGGAACTTCTGGGAGTCAAGAAAGAATTTAGTGAGCGAGGCTTGAATGAGGGGTTTTCCGGCGGGGAGAGAAAGAAAGTTGAAATTTTGCAGATGGCGGTATTGGAGCCAAAAGTCGCGGTGTTAGACGAGACGGATTCAGGTCTGGACATAGATGCTTTGAAGACCGTGGCTTCGGGCGTTAATCGCGTCAAGAATAAAAAACTCAGCGTATTAATCATTACTCATTACTTCAGGATTTTGCGGTATATCAAACCCGATTACGTCCATATCATGATTGGCGGCAAAATCGTCAAATCGGGTAAAAAAGATTTAGCCACCCAAGTAGAACGTCGAGGGTACGATTGGTTGAGAAAAAAAAGTTAAAGAATATTTGATTGTCATTGCGAGAATTCGTCTTTAGCGGAGATGAAGCAATCTTCAAGCCTATTCAGAAATAAGATTGTCGCGCTCCCTGTGGTTACTTGCAATGACAAAAAACAATGAATAATTCCAATTTAAACACATTGAATGATAAAGCCCAAAAAGAGCGTCCGGACGATGTCTACTATTTACATACCCTTAAAGCCGGTTTATCCGAGCGCGTGGTGGAGGAGATTACTCATATGAAAAACGAACCTGTCTGGATGCGTGATATCAGACGGCGGGCCTACCAGATATTTTTGAAGAAATCGTTACCAAGCTGGGGCGGTGATTTAAGTAATATTGATTTTAATAAAATTCAGTATTATATGAAACCGACAGAGAGTGTGTTCAAATCATGGCAGCAAGTTCCCGAGGTTATTCGGAACACCTATCAGCGTCTGGGCATACCACAGGCCGAGCGAAAATATTTAGCTGGGGTCATGGCCCAGTACGAGTCCGAGGCAGTTTATCATAATTTAAAAAATTATCTGGAAAAACTGGGAGTTGTTTTTACTGACATGGATACTGGTTTGCGTCAGTATCCGGAGCTCGTGAAAAAGTATTTTTCCACGGTTATTCCGGCTGGTGACAATAAATTCGCCGCGCTGAATACGGCCGTTTGGTCAGGCGGAAGTTTTGTTTACGTACCCGAGGGGGTTAAGGTGGATTTTCCCTTACAAGCTTATTTCCGCATCAATGCCGAGCGTGCCGGCCAATTCGAACGCACGCTAATAATCGCCGAGCCCGGCAGCTTCGTGCATTATGTGGAGGGTTGCACCGCGCCTATTTATACCACTGATTCGCTTCACGCCGCGGTGGTGGAGATAATAGTGAAGCCCGGCGCCCGCGTCAGGTATACCACGGTGCAGAATTGGTCCAAAAACGTTTATAATCTGGTGACCAAGAGGAGCTATGTTTATGAGGAGGGCATCATGGAGTGGGTGGACGGTAATTTAGGAAGCAAACTGACCATGAAATATCCCAGCGTGTATTTATTGGGCAGGAAAGCTCGGGGCGACATTCTATCGATCGCTTTTGCTGGTCGGGGTCAGCATCAGGATGCCGGTGGCAAAGCCATCCACGGTGCGCCCGAAACGTCCTCAACCATAATTTCCAAGTCCATTTCCAAAGACAACGGGCGCACTTCATATCGCGGATTGGTCCGGGTACCCCAGGGTCGGGCCGGCTGTAAGTCAAATGTGATTTGCGATGCCTTGTTGCTGGATAAATATTCCCGGTCCGACACTTATCCGACTATGGACATCCACGAGAGTGATAGTAAAATAAGCCATGAAGCCAGTGTTGGCAAAGTCGGCGAGGAACAGCTTTTTTATCTGATGAGTCGTGGTTTGTCGCAGGTCGAGGCCATGAGTATGATCGTAGCTGGATTTATAGAGCCGATTGCCAAAGAGTTGCCCATTGAGTACGCGGCCGAACTTAATCGTTTAATTGAGTTAGAGATGGAAGGTAGCGTTGGCTAGTAATTAATGATTTATAATTATAATGAATAATTTTTCTGGAATTAAATTTGTCGGAGCGGGGGAGACAGCAGTGATTGAGATAAAAAAATCTGGCCAGACGATAGTCCGGGCGGGCAAAAATAGCCGGACGCATGTTACTTGTCGGGTGGATGAGGCAGGAGATTTTAATCACCGCCTGACCGTGGAGTTGGAAGGCAAGGGAGCTGAGTGTTTTGTTTCGGCTGTGTTTCACGGTCGTTGGCGTGGACAGCACGACTTTCACGTCTTGATGCATCATCAGGCACTGGCTACAAAAGGTGATATACTGATTCGGGGGGTATATGAGAACAGCGCCAAAGGATTTTTTTCTGGTCTCATAAAAATTGACAAAAAAGCCCAGCTGTCTAATTCTTTTTTCCAAGATAATGTTTTGCTGCTTGATAAGGCTATGGCGGTTTCCCTGCCGACTTTGGAGATAGAAGCAAATGATGTCAAAGCTTCGCATGGTTCTACGACCAGCCGCCTTGACGAGGATCAGCTTTTTTATCTGCAGGCGCGAGGTATCGCCCTGCCGCAAGCCCGGCGTATGATCGTTGACGGATTTTTTCAGCCGGTTATCGCTCGGACACAAATCCTTAATCAATTATGGTCAGTCCATTCATGAGCTATTCACCCGAACAAATAAAAAAAGACTTTCCGATTTTTAAGCAAAAGATTAATAACAATCCTTTGGTGTATTTAGATTCCGCAGCCAGTACGCAAAAGCCGGCCGCGGTTATCGCAGCGGAAAAAAGATTCTACGAAGAGTATTATGCTAATGTCCATCGGGGAATTTATCATCTTTCCGAGTTGGCTTCCGAAGCTTATGAGGAAGCTCGCGAGAAAGTGGCCCGTTTTATCAAGGTTAGCGCCCGGGAAATAATTTTTACCAAGAGCGCCACCGAAAGCATTAATTTGGTGGCCTACACTTGGGGTCGCCAGAATATTAAAACAGGCGACGAAATACTGCTTACGGAGATGGAACACCACGCTAATTTGGTGCCTTGGCAATATCTGGCTAAAGAAAGAAACGCACGACTAAAATTTATTCCAATTGATCATGATTATCGATTGAAGCTTGATTCGCTGAAGAAGTTAATTACAAAAAAAACAAAGTTATTGTCCATAACCCACACGTCTAATGTCTTGGGCACTATAAATCCGATAGCCAAAATAATTAACAGGGCCCGGATTTTGAATAAGAGAATTACTGTTTTAATTGATGGAGCTCAAAGCGTGCCTCATTTTCCGGTTGATGTGCGGAAAATTGACGCTGATTTTTATGTTTTTTCCTCCCACAAAATGCTCGGTCCGACAGGCGTCGGGGTATTGTTTGGTAAGCAAAATATTTTGGAATCAATGCCGCCATTTCTGTTTGGCGGGGATATGATTTCCGAGGTAACTTTTCGGTCCGCCAAGTGGAACGATTTGCCTTGGAAATTTGAGGCCGGCACTCCCAATACTGCTGGTGTCATTGGTTTGGGTGTGGCCATCGACTATCTGGAAAAAATTGGCATGCCAGCCGTTGCTCAGCATGAGGCGTCATTGACCAGACAAGCGCTGGCTGCGCTGTCTAAAATTGACGGCCTAACCATTTATGGTCCGTCTGAAGTCAGGGAAAGGGGCGCGGTTATATCTTTTTCTGTCCAGGGCGTCCACCCGCACGATCTGGCTTCTATCCTGGACGAGCAGGGCATCGCCGTGCGGGCTGGCCATCATTGCGCCATGCCATTACACCAGAGATTAGGTTTAGAAGCGACAACGCGAGCAAGTTTTTATCTGTATAACACCGGGGCCGATGTCGATGCCTTGGTTCGTGGAATTAAAAAGGCACAGGAGATATTTGGCTTATGACTTTTGACATGTATCGGGAAATAATAATAGACCACAACAAAAACCCCAGAAATTTTGGTGTGATAAAATCGGCTGACGGCCAAGCTACGAAGAATAATCCTCTTTGCGGTGATCGAATTATGATTTCTTTTAAACTGGACAAAAGGAAAAGAATTAAAGATATCAAGTTTTCGGGAGCCGGCTGTAGCATTAGCCGGGCGGCCGCTTCAATACTAACAGAATCAGTGCGGGGTAAATCAATTAGGCAGTTAAATAAATACTCCGATCAGGCCTTTATGAAAGATTTGATAGTTCCGATTACGCCGGCCAGACGCAAGTGCGCCCTATTGGCTTTGGAAACACTGCGTCAGGCCTTGTCGCCACACGGCAAGTAGCAAAATGCACGTTTTGCACTTTTGACAGAAATAAATTATATTTAATATTCGTACTAATTAGCATAAGAAATAAGCATATGAAAAAACAATTTCAAACTCCGGATTTGCCGTATTCATACGACGCTCTGGAGCCCTATATCGATAAAGAAACAATGGTTTTGCATCATGATAAGCATCACGTTGCCTATACTACTAAGTTGAACGCGGCCTTGGCCAAACACCCGGAGTTATTCGCCAAAGAGGCTGAGGATTTACTGAAAAACCTTGATGGGGTGCCCGAAGATATTAGAAGCCAAGTGAGGAATCACGGTGGTGGGCATGTGAACCACGCATTTTTTTGGGAAATCATGGGCCCTCAAGCCGGCGGACAGCCACATGGTCAGCTGTTACAAGAGATTGAGAAAAACTTCGGCAGTTTTCAGAGTTTTCAGAAGAATTTTGAAGAAGCCGCCACGACCTTATTCGGTTCGGGCTGGGCTTGGTTAGTCTTTGATAACGGCAAGCTTTCTGTGACCAAAACCAGTAATCAGGACAGTCCGCTGTCTGAAGGTTTTCAGCCGATTTTGGCTCTCGACGTTTGGGAGCACGCTTATTATCTGAAATACAGAAATGTCAGAGCTGATTATGTAAAAGCTTTTTGGCAGGTGGTAAATTGGAAATCAGTGGAAGAAAAATTCAACGCCGTCACGAAATAGATGCGCCAGAGTGGTTTTATTTCTCAAAATATGGTAGACTAAACGCGTAGGTAAAATTAAATTAAGCTATCATGGATTATTATGAAGATTAAGTTATTACGCGATAAGTGTATTTCGGCGGGAACTTGCGTGGCCATCGCCCCTAGTACTTTTGAGCTGGACGAAGAAGGGAAAGTTAAGCTCAAAAATCCCAAAGGCGATGATGAGCAGACGGTTCTGGATGCCGCTAAATCATGCCCTGTGCAAGCTATAGAAATATACGACGACGAAGACAATCAGATTTTCCCCTAAATAAAAGGGGCAGATAAGATGAAAAAATGGTCAAATTTATTAATCTCGACGGCGGGTAAATCAACGGTGGTATTGGTCCTGTCTTTGACGACAATTTTTTTGCTAGTTATGGATTTGCTCATTTTTTTCGGCTTAGCCTATCAACGACCATCGCAACTTAACAATAGTAATATGGCTACTACTTCGGTAGTCACGCTAGACGATCCATATGTGGGAAATTTTAATGCTGACGTTGTTATCGTGGAATTTACTGATTTCAAATGCCCCTATTGCTTTCAGGCTTTTCCTGTAATTTTAGAAGTTATCAATACTTATGGCGATAAAATAAAATTTATTTTCCGCGATTTCCCAGACGTGGGCAAGTACCCGGAAGCCCAGAAAGCTGCTGAAGCGGCTAACTGTGCTTTTGATCAGGGCAAGTACATGGAGATGCACAATAAACTTTTTATAAATCAGGACAATTTGAGCGTCCCGGCTCTGAAAAGGTACGCTTTGGAACTCGGACTGGAGATGGAAAAATTTGACGCTTGTCTTGATTCAAATAAATACCGCGACGAGACACTTCAGGATTTGAATGACGGGCTGACTGCCGGTGTTGCCGGCACTCCGACCTTTTTTATAAACGACTATAAAGTCGAAGGCGTTATACCCCTGGATAACTTTAAAAGGATAATCGATCAGCTTTTAGCTTATTATCAGGGATAAAGCGTTGAATTTTGTCTTTGGGCTTGACATTTATGTTGGTTTTGATATGATATTTAAGATTCGGTAGTAATAATTATTAGTTTAGTGTAAAATAATCATTAGGCAAATCAATCTAATTAACGAAGTTAAAAATAATATGCCAAATAATGAGCATGACCAAAATAACGAGAGAATCGTTTTAAAAACCCCCCCTAAAGTGGCTTTTGCTATGGGAGTAATGGCTGGTATTGCTTTAACCTCGTTGACGGCTTTTATCATGACTTATGCGTTGTTGAGAAGTAATATGCAGTTTAGTCAGGCCAATAGCACTACCAACACAGCCAAGGTGGCCGGCGTTGATACGACTCAGACCAACACCAATCAGCAGGCCGCGCCGGTCAAGGTCAATATCACTGAAAAATCAGATGATCATATCAGGGGCGACAAAAATGCCAAAGTCACTTTAGTTGAATATTCTGATTTTGAGTGTCCTTTCTGCGGAAAGCTAATTCCTACTCTCGACAAAATTATGGATGAATATAAGGGTAAAGTTAAGCTAATTTTCCGTCATTTTCCCCTGTCCAGCATCCATCCAAATGCCCAAAAAGCCGCTGAAGCTTCCGAGTGCGCTAGTGATCAGGGTAAGTTTTGGGAAATGCACGACAAGATGTTCGCCGAGCAGGATAATCTGGGCATTGATAGCCTCAAAGCCATGGCTAAAAGTCTCGGCTTGAATAGTTCTAAATTCAATGAGTGTTTGGACAGCGGCAAGTATGCCAAGAAAGTGGCTGATTCGGAGGAGGAAGGAACAGCTTATGGTGTGAAAGGTACGCCAACCACGTTTGTAAATGGAACTTTGATTTCCGGTTCGTTGCCGTATGATAGCTTTAAACAGGTCATTGATTCTGCCCTAGCCGCCAATTAAAAATTAATTTACAAGCGAGCATGCTGGTACTGCATGATATTCATCCGGCTGCCGTGGCCTTTGAGCTGGGCCATTTGAGCGTGCGCTGGTATGGGCTAATAATAGCCATCGCCTTAATTATTGGATTAATAATTGCCTTAAATTTTTCTAAAAAAAGACAGATTGCCAAAGAACATCTTTACAATCTGTTTTTTTTATTGGTGGTGTTTGGAGTTTTGGGTGGCCGCTTGGCGCATGTTATGACTGATTGGAGTTTTTACCGCCAAAATTTGGCCGAGGTATTGAAAATCTGGCAGGGAGGCCTGGCTTTTCACGGCGTGGTCTTGGCTGGCTTATTGACCGTCATTTTTTATGGCCGGAGAAAAAAAATATCATTTTGGGCGCTGACAGACGTTATTGTTCCGGCAGTGCCGTTGATGCAGGCCATTGGCCGGTGGGGTAATTATTTTAATCAGGAGCTTTTTGGCCGGCCGACTCATGCTGCCTGGGGCATCCCCATTGATTTGGCTAACCGGCCAGTGGGATATGAGCAGTTTAATTATTTTCATCCGCTATTTTTGTATGAATCTTTTTTTGATCTAGCCATTTTTATCGTCCTGTTGGTTTTGTTCGGGAAAAACAGATTAAAATCAGGCAGATTGACGTTATTATATTTTATTCTATATTCTGTAGTGCGTTTTTGCCTGGATTTTTTGAGGATTGAACCGGCCAGTCTAGGCTTTTTGTCCTGGGGGCAGTGGGTAAGTATAGCGCTTGTCACGGCGGCGATATTATGTTGGATTTGGCTGAAGCGTAAAGAAAAAATCCGTGATGGATCGGTGAAGACGGAGTAGTTTTTTGTGTAAAATAATATCAGTATGGGAACAGCGCCAGAAAGATAAATATTCCTGTAAAAAGTAATTGGACTATAGCTCCGAGAAACTGGGGCGATAATTTATCTTTGATCAGGTGCTCAATATAATGATGGAGTCGGCGGTGATGTTCCAGAAACGGTTCTATTTTTTTAATGAAAATTTTGGACAAAGCGGTGTGTCGTAAATAGCGATAGTGCATGTCGTACACAACCCAAAGAACATCGGGTAAGACGCCGCCGATTATTGCTGCCAAGACAATACTGAGGCCTGGGAGAGCCATTTTGCTGTAGAGGGTGAAGAAGAAGATTAATATCAGCAGTAGATCAAACCCAAAAACCATAAGTGATTTTTTGAAGTGCGATCCTCTCTGTAGCCAGTCCTCGATAGGCTTGTCCCCGTGAGGGATGACATCCAGTAGGTAATGAGAAAAAAGTGAAACACCAAAGGCCCACCAGGGGTTAGGGGTGTGTTGGCTGATGACAATACTGGCTAACACATGAGTTGTTATAAACATGTGGTATGTGTTTTGTTCGATGATTATGGGAGTCTGGTTTTTTATTATTTTTGCCAGATAGTGATCTGCCTACTAACAATGTCTGGGAGATGTCTGGGACGGAAGTTGAATCCTCCGACTACTCTCAGGACGGGCTCCACGACCTTGGGCTTGCCCATCTGCTGCCGAGTCATGCCTGGGGCCGGACTTGAACCGGCGACCTAAGGCTTATGAGTCCTTTGCTCTACCAACTGAGCTACCCAGGCTCTGTATGGCGGGTGGGCGAGCCCCAACTTTCTCTTTAAATTTTTCTACCGATTGCCTGTCCTGCGTATGATTTTTCTGGTTTTCGCAGTCGGAGTTGCTTGGGCGTAGTAGGTAGCGTAAGGGGAGCTACCCTGTGGCCCGGTATGATAAATAATATTTATTCGGTTGCCGGAGGATTTTCGCCTCTTCACCTATTGGCGGGTTGTTATCTTGGGCAACGCTGAACGCTCTTTGTGGTCGGCATTCACCGGCGCTCATCTTCGCATTTCACGCTTGTTTCACTGCCGTCCGTTCCGAATCTCCTCACAAAGGTTATTTTTTATTAACTTGGGATGATGATGAGACTATCTATTATAGGTTATTGTTTTGGTTGCCGGGGGGGGATTCGAACCCCCGACCTCGGGATTATGAGCCCCGCGAGCTGCCACTGCTCTACCCGGCGACGATGGTTTAAGGAAACTCTTTTTAAAAAGTGTTTTCCAGCGTCTTTCCGCAAAAATTAGGTGTGTCACGACCTTATTGGAAACTCGCCCCGGAGGATAGGAGGATATCTAAAGGTCGCTCACGAATTAATTAAAATGGAATATTGTTAAGGAGTCTGTGTTATTATAGGTTGTTTTTCAAAAAAAGGCAAGTTGTGGTTAAAATATTTTTATTTTGACAAAAACTCATTTTTTTAGTAAAATCAGAACATATTATGCCGCTGTGGCGGAATTGGCAGACGCGCACGACTCAAAATCGTGTGGGCTTACGCTCATGTCGGTTCGACCCCGACCAGCGGCACCACTATAATACTTTTTTATGCCCCGAGTTATCTCCATTGTCAATCAAAAAGGCGGTGTGGGTAAGACTACCACAGCTGTTAATTTAGCGGCGTATTTGGCGCACCACGGTAAGTTTGTTTTGCTAGTTGATTTGGATCCCCAGGGCAACGCTTCATCCGGCATCGGCATTGATTATAAAAATATTGCTAAAGGAGTATATCATCCCTTAACCCTGCAAGGAACATTTAAAGAGATTGTGGTACCTACCCAGATTGACGGACTTTATGTGGCTCCTTCGACAGTTGATTTAGCCGGGGCACGGGTGGAATTGGTGGATATGGAAACGCGGGAATTTAAATTACACGAATCGCTTCTGGAAGTACGCCATGGCTATGACTATATTATTATTGATTGTCCGCCATCTTTGTGTTTATTAACCGTAAACGGATTAGTAGCTTCCGAAGAGGTGTTGATTCCCGTGCAGACGGAGTATTATGCTCTGGAGGGTTTGGGACAGTTATTACAAACCATTGCCTTGATCCAGAGTAATTTAAAGCCGAATCTGAAAATTTTGGGAGCAGTCATGACCATGTATGATGACCGCAATCGTCTGACCCAGGATGTTTTTCATGAGCTGTACCAGTATTTCCCCAATAAAATTTTTCGCACGGTAATTCCCCGTAACGTTAAATTGGCCGAAGCTCCTTCTTTCGGTAAAAGTATTTTGCATTATGATAAAAAGTCTCCCGGGGGCAAAGCGTATGAAAAATTAGCCAGGGAAGTCATGGAGCAGGAAAATAATTAGTAATGATTATAATAAATGGCTCAAACTACACTTGGTCGAGGATTGGGTTCGTTAATTCCTTCGAGATCTGCTGAAGCGGGTTTAGCCCAGCCAAATATCGGCACCGGTGAACGCATTCAACAGCTCGAGACCAATAAAATTCAACCAAATTCCCATCAGCCCCGCCGTCATTTTGACAACGAGGCTCAGGATGAACTTATTAAATCCATAAAAATTCACGGTATTATCCAACCACTTATTGTAGTTGAAGCACGGGGTCAGTATCAATTGGTGGCTGGCGAGCGGCGTCTGCGGGCGGCCAAAACGCTGGGACTTAAAACCGTGCCAGCCGTGGTCAGAAGCGTGACTAATCAGCAGAAACTGGAGTTAGCTTTGGTGGAAAATGTCCAACGGCAGAATTTGAATCCACTGGAAAAAGCCCATGCTTACAAACAGTTGATAGAAGAGTTTGGTTTGACCCAGGAAGAAGTGTCCAAAAAAGTGGGCCAAAGCCGCGCGACGGTTACCAATATTCTGCGGCTGTTGCAACTTCCCGATGAAATTCAGAAGGCTCTGGGCGAGGGTAAAATTTCAGAGGGTCACGCAAAAGTGCTACTGGGAATCAGCTCCAAGGAAGAGCGTCTCAGGATTTTTAAAGAGATTTTAAAAAATAATTTAAGCGTCCGTTCAACCGAAGGTCAGGTTCAGAGAGTGATGGTGAAAAAACACAGTCGGGTCTTAAGGAAGGACGCGAATCTACGGGACCAAGAAGAAAAACTTCAGGACGCACTGGGGACAAAAGTCGAAATAAAAAAAAGCGGCCAGCAGGGTACGATTTTGGTGCATTTTTATTCCGGTGAAGAGTTGCAGGAAATAATAAGAAAAATTATTAAATAATATGGGATTAATCGCTTTAATAAAAAATAAGTTGTCCGATAACGCGGCTGAAATAACGGTCTGGGATATTGTTTTGAAGTGGATGATGCTAGTTTTGGTTTTTATCATGCCATTTTTCTTTTTGCCCAGCAACACCTATTCCGTAGAATTCAGCAAGACCATTGTTTTTAATTGTTTAATAATTATAACTACTGTCTTATTTCTCCTAAAAATTATAGTCAGACGCAAGGCTGTTATAACTTTAACTTATTTATTTTGGCCGATCATCGGTCTGGTCATCATTAACCTGATTTCTTTTGTATTGTCCCGAAACCATTATATTAGTGCTTGGGGGGTGAGCGGGTATTATAGCGCCGGCGTGATATCCATCGTTTGTTTCATTTTGTTTTTTTTCCTCCTGCTTCAGATTATCCGTAATTTCCAGGATGTAAAAAAGTTTTTATTCGTTTTTTTACTGTCTGCTTCCCTGGTTATTATTTATAGTTTTTTTCAGGTTTTTGGTTTTTATCTGTTGCCCTGGTCAGTCACCCATGATGTTAACTTCAATGCCGTGGCCGTTTCGGCTGAGGGTTTAGCCATTTTTGCGGCGGCTGTTTTATTATTGGGGGCCGGAGCCGTTTTTTACGGCCTGAAGAAGTGGGAGAAGATAGCCGGCGGGGTTTTGGCCTTATTGGCTTTTGCTCTGCTTGTGTTATTGGATCAGAAGATGGCTTATTACGTTTTGGCCGTTTGTTTCTTTTTATTTTTATTGATTGTTTCCTGGCGCTCCAAATATTTTTCCAATGCTTGGGTGGTCGGACCGACCATCGCCTTGACCGTCGTGGTCATAATGGTTTTTTTCAGCCTTACTTCAATAACCGGCATTGATATCAAAAGTAGTGCGGTGCTTGATCATGGCACTTCAGCGGTCGTGGCCTGGCAGAGCTTCTTGCGCGCTCCTTTGTGGGGTTCTGGTCCACAGACATTCACCATTGCTTTTGAAAAATATAGAACTGTTGATTTTAATAATTCAGTTTTGTGGAATTTACGTTTTATTAAGGGTTCCAATGAATGGTTCACCCAGCTAACTCAGCTGGGACTCGGCGGTGTCATAACCATGTTGATTTTAAGCATTTGGTTTCTGGTGAGAAGTTTAAGGAGGCTGGCAAAAATACGCAAGCCGAACTGGACCTGGAAGTTGGGCGTAATTTTTGTGGTAAGTTGGGCTTCATTGCTTTTGACCAGTCTGGTGTCACCATTTAATTTTATTCTTGCGTTTATGTGGTGGTTTTTATTGGTTTTGGCTGTGAAAGTTATTCCAGATTCCACTCGACAGTCTAAAACTTTGATTTTGGGAAACTCGCCCACGATCTCAATGTTGTCCGGGTTATTTTTTGTCGGGGCGTCGGTCCTGGCGGTTCTGGTCGTTTTTTTAAGTTTAAGAACATGGCTGGCCGATTATAATTTTTCTCGAGCCCAAGCTGGCGTGGCCAATCAAATTGAGATAACCAAAGTCCAATCATACTTAAACACGGCCATTAAGCTTAATCCGCGCGAGCCTGTTTATTATTTGAGTCTAGCCCAAAGTTACGCGACCCAAGCACAGCTAGAAGTCATGAAGTCACAGCCAGATATTATTTTGGCTCAGCAGCTGACTCAAAAAGTTGTGGATAATTTGAAAATCGCTCAAAATCTGGACAGTCGTAATCCGATGATTTATGAGCAGACAGCGGTCGTATACGACAGCCTGAGAAGCGTTATTGGCAATGCCGATGAGCTGGCCGTGGGCGCTTATAGACAGGCCGTTGTTTTTGAGCCTAACAACGCTTTAGCTTATTTGAATCTCGGCCGGGCTGAAGTTCTCTGGGCCCAGGCGCAGATAAGTCAATTAGCTACCGATGGCGACCGGACCGGCATTGATCAGCTATTGCATCAAGCTATCAGCGATTTGGCCAAGGCCAGGAGTTTGAAAAAAGATATGGTTATGGCGGAATACACCCAAGCCGTAGCCCTGAATTTGCTGGGGCGGGTTGATGATGCCCTAGTGATAATGAACTCGCTGGCGAACCGTTATCCCGCAGATACGCAGATTTTATCTGCCCAAGCTTCCTTATTTCAAGAAAAAGGAGATTTGGATCAAGCCGTTGAATTATATCAGCGGCTTATAAAATTATCCCCCGACGACAGTAATGCCCACTGGCAACTTGCGTTAATTTATGAAAAGCAGACCAAAATTGATCAGGCCTTATCAGAGCTGGAGATCGTTCAGAAGGTTAACCCGCATAACGAGATGGTCAAGGAAAAAATAGAAAGTCTGAAGCCAAAATCAGAAAGCGGGCAGTAACACGGCGGGAACAAAAAGTCAAAATACCTTTTTTGACTTTTTGATTAATTTGTTCTGGTCTTATTTCTATTACTTATTAAAGTATCGGTATATGGACATTAAATTCAAGCGAAAACAAGTCTTATTTAATAAAACTAAAATGTACATGCATTGTTTGGA
>Ga0185342_1000116_pt1 | contig 45627 bp, 48 predicted proteins | sample ConPoolayeEmetaG_FD_128045 | JGI IMG/M metagenome (GOLD analysis project Ga0185342, IMG submission 128045) | Hot spring microbial mat communities from California, USA to study Microbial Dark Matter (Phase II) - Cone Pool mat layer E metaG... ... | reverse complement strand
CTTTAATTACCAGTGATTTTGGTTCAAAGGCGAACCAACAATCGCACCTTTAAAATTCAGTTTTGGCAAAAGGAGGATGAATCCTAAACAAGCTTGGGAGGCTAACATCGGAAAAGATTCTTGAAGAAAGGTTGAGGTTTAAAGAAAGAGAAAAGAGCCAAGGATTGTAAGGAAGACTAAGGTCTCTTTACCGTTCCAAATAGAAGACTTACCCATATATCAAAGAAATGGGTTTTTAAAAAAGCTTCTGGGTTTAGAAAAAACCACCAATGGAGGTAAGAAACTGAAAACTTCCCCAAAATCCCAAAGTCTAACTCTTTTAAAAAACCAAAACCTTTTTCAAGCATCCTAGCCCCGCCTGCAATGGGGAAACAGCTGATCTTGGTCTGGAGAGCAAAAGCGCTCTTGGTCAAGCAGACTGGGTACAGCTGTCAGTCGGGTTAACAACCCTAGTTTCCACTGTTGAGACGGAAAGATGGACGAGCCAAAGGTTCCACCAAATATTCCCGACAAGTATCTACCGGGAATAAAGGTTAGCGAGCCCCATATCAGTGAAGAGCATCCCTATCCGCATCTGGATATGACCTTTGAGCAAGGAAGATTGTCAGGTCAGCTTCCCTTGCCGTTTGGTAAGATTCATATGCCTTTCACTGAGGGACCTTGCCAACCTGATTTCGAGCCATAGAGCTTGGATGTTGCTAAAACTGAATAATAAGTAGCCAAAATTTAAGAGTATCCGCCCTTTTTGGGGTAAACCGTGTGGCTACCACGGAAGAAGCATCTGCTTCGGATACTCTTTTTCTTTAAAATTTTCAAGGGAAAGATATCAGAAATGATTTAAGAAAAATGAGAAACCATAATCATTCAAAATACCATAGTCCGCATGCTTTTTGTGGAAGTGCAGGGCCAGAAGAAATGGCTCATCTTAATGATTTAATAAAAGAACTTACAGATGAGGAGTTGAAATTATTAGTTAAAAGAACAGGTATAAAATTTTTAGTTGAAGAAGATAAACTTAGCCGCGAAGATTATGAAAGAGTAATAGATGAAGCAAACAGAGAGGATTTTTACAGAGAATATAAAAAAATTATCAATCTAAGAAAAACAGCTTATAAAAAGTCGTTTGTCGGCAGAAAAAAGCAGAATCTCCCTTAAAGATAGCCCCCAACTTTATTGCTTTTACTGAAAAGCTAGATAAAAGCCAAAACTGAATAAGTGACCTAAAAAATAAAAAAATAGGAGATTGTCGGGAAACCAATCATTGTGTGGCCACCACAAAACAATTATACTTCCAATCTCCTAATTTTTTAAAGAATAAAAACTTTTAGAATAATAGCATGGCAAATAAACTAGTTAAACCTCCTATTATCTATTCCCCCTGCTACAATAAGAAGGTCTTGAAAAGTTATTTCTCTCTTGTAAAGATTTCTCCTAACCGGCTTTCCACCATTGCCCTTCGTTTGTATTATAACGACAGAGCATGGGCCTTTTGAGATTGAATGAAAAAATACCGTGTTATCTTTCAAGGATTTTAGCCTGCGGCTAAAAGCTGCTGGGTAAATTTAAATGTAAGCTCTGGGAATTCCGGGATATCTAACCAGTCAGCGCTTTGCTTTCGCGAATCCTTAAGCTCTTTCAGTGTCTGCCATGGCGCTGCCGAAGAAAAATGAGTAAGTGAATCTTGTTGAAAATCATCACCTTTGGCTCTAGAGTAATCAAGGAGAGTAATTTTAGTGAGAGAAAAAATAATTAATAAAGCCGGGACGACCAAAATCAAAACTTGAATAAGCAAAAAAAGGGGAAACGCGAGCAACTACCACCATTATTTAATTATTTTAATAAAAAACAAAACTGGGAGGCAGGGAGAAATTAACCAGCAAGGGTGATGAGAATGGCCCCAAGACTCATCAAAACCATGCCTACGACCACCAAAAAACTTATTTTCTCTTTCAGAAAAAGTGCCGCCAACAAGATAGTAAAAACCAAACTCAACCGATCAATTGGCGCCACTCTTGAAGCCTGACCAAGCTGTAAGGCCCGAAAGTAAAAAAGCCAAGAAAGGCCGGTAGCCAAGCCGGACAAAATCAAAAATAGCAAACTGGTTGTCGTGAGCGTGGCAAATTCTTTCACTAAACCTCTAAAAATTACAATTCCCCAAGCAAAAATCAAAATCACCACCGTCCGGATGGCAGTGGCTAAATTGGAATTAACGTCCTTGACGCCGATTTTGGCTAAAATCGCCGTAGCGGCAGCAAAAAGTGAAGATAAAACCGCAAAGAAAAGCCACGTCATGTTTTTATTATAACCTAAAGGCTTCGTTGCTCAACGCCTTAGTTCCTTGGGAATTAAGAAACAAAAAACTACATAAAAACCTTTGTTTTATAAAAAAGATGCTTGGCAATTTCCGTAGCAAGAAAATAAACTAAAAGAAGCAAGCCAAGATAAAGCCACAAGAATGAAGGCAGGGCGGCAAAGCCAAAAAGCTGGCGGCCAAAGTTTAAAAAGGTAAAAAGAATCACGCCCAGGCCAGAAAAAAATGTCGTCAAAAGCAAAAGCCAACTGGGAAGACTTTGATAAAAAGGCAGATGTGTTCTGATAGCAAAAGTCACTAGCATTTCCGATAAAGCTGACTCGACAAACCAAGCTGTCCGGAAAATCTCAGGCGTAAACTTCCAGATAAAAATCATGGGTAAAATCAGGATTAAATCAAAAACGGAGCTTAAAAAACCAAAAACGATCATAAAATTACGAATGAAATTAATGTTCCATTTTCTTGGCCTTTTTAATTCTCTGGCGTCTACTTTATCCGTGGCAATGGCAAACAGAGGTAAGTCGCTTAAGAGGTTGTTGAGTAAAATTTGCTTTGGTAAAAGAGGAATAAATTTCAAAAACAATGAAGCCAGGGCCACGGTAAACATATTGCCATAATTGGCACTCACGGTGTTAAGAATATACTTCATGACATTGCCAAAAGTCTTTCTGCCCATGATGATTCCCTTGGCTAACACCTTGAGGTCTTTTTGGAGGAGGATGATGTCGGCAGCTTCCTTGGCCACGGCCGTGCCGGTATCTACCGCTATCCCCACGTCCGCCGCCTTTAAAGCCGGCGCATCATTAATACCGTCGCCTAAAAAACCAACCACATGGCCTTCTTGGTTTAAAGAAGCCACAATTTGTTCTTTTTGGATGGGTGTTACCCGCGCGAAAAAATCATATTGGCGCGCCATTTTCTCAATTTGGGAAGCAGATAAACCCACAAGTTGTTCTCCGGAAATAACTTCCTCATCACTCAGTTGAAAACCCACCTGCTTTGCTACCTTGCGGGTAATAATTGGGCTATCACCGCTTAAAATCTTCACTTTTACGCCTAGTTTTTGAAAAAGTTCAAGGGACTTTTTAATTTCTGGTTTAATGGGGTCATGAAACAGCAATAAACCCAGCGGCGTCAAATCTTTCTCCTTTTTATAATCGATGGTTTTCCTGCTCAATTCCTTTTCGGCAACGGCAATCACCCGGTAACCATTTTCTTCCTGAGCCTTTATCTTTTTCAAAATTTCCTGATAATTAACCGCGGCTGGCCGCCCTAATTTTAAGATCGCTTCCGGAGCGCCCTTGGCAATCAGTAAAAATTTGCCGCAGTGCCGCACCAGCACCTTCATCAGCCTTTGGTTAAAATCAAATTCCTGTTTCTCGATGATTTCGTAAGTTGCAAGTTTTTCCCTAAGTGCCGACGCGGCTTGAGCCTTCTTTAAAGCCTGATCAATTCCTTGGTTGCCAACATCAGTGGTGCAAAGCAGGGCTTTCAAAAGCACGTCTAAATTTTTAACACCTTTAAAATCAAAGTAAGCTGCAAGTGAAAAAACGCCCTGAGTGAGTGTTCCGGTTTTATCTGTACAGAGGATATCCATGTTGCCCAAATCCTCAACGCTCATCAGTCTTTTCACCACGACTTGGCGATGTGCCATTTTCAGGGCTCCCTGAGAAAGTGTCATGGTTAAAATCGCCGGTAAAAGCTCCGGCGTAATCCCCACTGCCAACGCCAAGGCAAACAAAAACGAGTCAAAAATTTCCCGCCTTTGCCAAGCATTAACCCCAAAAACAAAAATCGTCATCAGTAAAATAAGCCGGAAAAGGAAAAGGCTAAATCTTTCGGTGTCTTTTTGAAATTCGGTTTTGAGAGCAACTTTTTCCAGAAAAACGCTGGTCTGGCCAAAAAGGGTTTGGTTGCCGGTAGCCACCACCACGCCTTCACCTTCGCCGCTGACAATCGTCGTTCCCGCAAACACCATATTGCTCAATTGATGAGGTTGGGCCGACTGGGTGGGAATGAGGTTTGTCTTTTTGGTAACGGGCAACGATTCCCCTGTCAAGACCGCTTCATCGACACTCAGGTTGACTGCTTTAAGCAGGCGGATATCGGCAGGCACGAAATCGCCGGTTTGAAGTTTCAAAATATCTCCCAAAACCACTTTTCGACTATCAATCTCCAGCCAGCCACCATCTCTTTTAACTTTTGCTTTATAAGAAATAAACTTTTTTAAGTGCTCCAGGGCTTTTGAGGCTTTATACTCTTGCAGAAAACCAAAAAAAATGCTTGAAAAGACAACGATGATGACGATGAGGCTGTCAAGTTTCTCTCCCAGAAAAAATGACACACCTGAAGCAAAAAGCAACACAAGCACCAACCAGTTGGTAAGTTGAGAAAGCAAGATTCTGACTAAGGGCGAAAGAGTTTTTTGCTTGCTGATTTCGTTAAAGCCGGTCAAAGCCAAACGGTCTTGAGCTTGCGATGAGGACAAACCATTGACAGAAGTTTTTAAACTGCTCAATAAAGAAGAAGGCTCTTGGCTCCAAGCATTTTTTGGGGTAAAAACCGTTAGGGCGCACATAATTTAATTTTACTGCGCTTTTGGTATAAAAAACCATTTCTTTTTAGTAATTAAAGAGAAATTATGGCTTCTTGGAGCTTCTTAAGACCGTCAAGAAAAACTCAAGGATTTTTGCTTGCTGGCCCACATCCCAAACTTGAGGAAGTTCTAAGTCAGCTATTTTAAAAACATCACCATTGCCTTCCGGGCTTAAACCAAAACGGTTGGAAAAAACCTGCCATTGACCAGAGGGTGAAAAAACCACTGCGTCTATTTCTTTCTTGGTTAACTCTTCGCCTTCCTGAAAAGAATGCAGTAAAACAAGTTTTTCTTCTCTACGCCAACAGCTAACCTCTTCCTTTTTCTTCTCTAAGTCCTGGGGTGTTAATGCTTTAAGGTTTTTCGGTTCTAAAATTTTTTTTAACAACAGAGGTTTTTCTTCGGCTTTAGCCATAAAAGTTTCCCAGTCACCTATAAGCCTTAAAAATTCTTCTCTTAATGCTTGCTTTAAAGCTATCACATCTTGGGCTTCGCCGAAAAAGGTTTTAAGCAACTCACGAAACATAAACTTATTTATACCATAAAACCCATCGAGTAAAATATAACCATGAAGGTTGTCATCTTAGGCCATCTTTGTATTGATAAAAATACAAGCAGGGGGCTTGCTTATGTAGGACCAGGCGGCCCGCCAATTTTTATGGCAAGAGTTTTTCGGGCGCTTAAAAATTGTCCGCTGGCGGTTATCTCTCCTTATGGTCCTGACGGACGGCAATATTTTCAAAAACTCAATCTTTATCCCAAAAAACCACCGGCAAGCAAAACCTTAATCTACGAAAACTTTTTTCTCAATGGCAGGCGCTTTCAAAAAGCCTACCACCGCCAGCAGGCCTTACCGGTCAAATTAACGCCTCAAATAAAAAAAATTATCAGCCAAGCGGAAATTTTCTTTCTTGCTCCCCTTTTGTCCAATTATTCAGCCGGCTATCTTCAAAGTGTGAGTAAGTTATTAAAGAAAAATTGTTTAAAAATTTTACTTCCTCAGGGTTATTTTCGAGCTTTTACCAAAGACAACCAAGTTTATCAAAGAGATTTTATTGAAGCCGAAGCCATCCTTCCCTTTTTTGATTTTGTCATCTGCTCAGATGAAGATCACCGAAAAATTTTCTCCTGGACTAAGCTTTGGGTAAAAAAAACCAAAGTAATCATCACTTTAGCTGAACGCGGCGCCCTGTTTTTTTCTCAAAGAAAAAAATTGCTCGTGCCCACTCAACCGGTAAAAAAAGAAGAAATTATTAATGCGGTAGGCGCGGGCGACACCTTTAGTGCCGCCTTTGCCTATAGCTATTTTTTAACCGGCAAACTCAAAAACTCACTCGTTTTTGCTCACCGCCTTGCCCGCCAGAATCTTTTTTACTTACCCAAACAACCTCTCTCTTTACACACCAGGTGAGATTTTAAGATTACACCACCATCTTCTAAAATAATCCCCTGACTTAATCTCCAATAAAACTGGTTTCGGTTCAACCAGTTTCTGCTGATAATCTGCCCTGTCAAAAACAAATTCTTGATATTCTTTCTCTACCAACACAGCTTTAAACATTTGGCTAAAAATTCCACCAGGTCTTTTATTTTTAAATTATCTCTGGCATAACTATTCTGAAAACAGGAAATGAATTTGACAATTCCACCATCGGAGTTTTGTTTTATCAAAAAGTGAAAATGGTTAGGCATTAAGGCAAAAACATGAATCTCAACTAACGGTTTTTGTTGATGACAATTTTCTAAATATTTAGCTTGATCTGATTTTGAAAGACACCGAAAATGAGAATAGCGTTTAGTTTGTGGCTAGCGATAGAAATCTCACAAGAAAAAAGCTCGACTGTAATCCTTTTTCCCTAAAAATATTTTTTGATTGGTAATTGCCTGATTAAAAACATGGTAAAATTCACCGTTTTGAAAAATGACTTGCCTTTTGGGCATATATAAGAATATTTTATCAATGGTTAATCCCCTCGCGCTGTCAAGGCACTACCACACCGGCTGTGTAAGGATTCTTACACCAGCTTTTTGACCGTTAGCCAATCAATCTCATTTTTTTATCTGGGCGTAAAATTCAATCTCGTTTTTTATCTGGCGGGGGTAAAATTATTGTTCTTAAAACTGACAAAACAACCTCTGCTCTCACTGATAAAAAGGTATTTTTAACCTATTTTGATTCTCTATTTAAATAATTCAAATTATTAAAGTGGTTTTAAATTTGAAAATGGTGAGGCAGAACGGTAAAGCTAAAGCTTAGCTATCTTGTTTGGGCACCCAGAAACCGGCTGCGTTTCTCTCAAATATTGGTAGATGACCAGCGCTGATAAATCTGCGGCGCCAATCAAAGCCTACTGCCTCAAAAGTTCTTTGCCATTCTTTACCTTCGTCCAAAAGCGTAGCAATATAAACTTTTTCCGGATCAACACTTTGCGCCGCCAATTTTTTCAAAAGTTGATAGGCGCCGGCGGCACTGCCGCCGGTGCAGGCAACGTCGTCCACCAAAACCAAGCGCTCGCTGTTCCCTAATCTTGGCACAAGATACGGATCAAGATAGAGGTTTTTCGGTTGCACGCTGGTTACCGAAGTAACCGGCTGGGCCAAGGCTTCATCTTGCCAAAATTTTCTGGAAGTAGTAAGAGGCACCCAAACTTGGTGACCTAGTTTTTGGGCAACTCTTTCCGCCAACGGTAAACCCAAAGAAGGAATCCCAATCACGGCGTAGGGGTTTAAATCTTCAATATTTTCTGCCAGCAACTCGCTTAACTGGTCAAGAGTTTTAAAATCAAGTTGCGTCGTCATCAAAAGCGCGATGGCCTCTTTACCATCTGGAAATGGCCGCAACGGCAGCCGCAGTTGACCCTTCGGCTCGCCTTTAACAAATAAAGTAACAGGATAAAAATCCTGATAACCCTCTTCATTTTCTGAACCGGCTAAAATTTCCTGCTGATACTCTGCTTTATAAGCTTCCTGATATGGCATAATTTTTTTTCATCAGTTATTTTTGATTTTTGCATTTTAATTTTTGATTTAGTTAAATGGAGGTGAGGGGGTCAAAACGGAAAAACCGTAACTGAAAGGGTTGCCAAACTGGCAACGGTTTTTCTGTTCGACCCCCTCATGGGTACCCTCTTCATTGAAGGTTAAGTAAGACTATTGTGGGAGCTGGCCCTTGATGCCGTAGACAAAAACGCGCCGCGAAAGAACCTCATTGTCGGTCCAGCACGCGCCGGCGGTGATGATCGTCTCGCCCGTCGGGTCAAGGATGGGACCGCAGAAGATGCCCAGTGCCGTAGTCACATCCTGATTAGCTTCCCGGGCGGCAATTTCCTTCTGGGTGAGTTCATCGACAAGTGCCAATGCTTTGGCCTTGACATCCTCAGGAACTCCTTCTCCCCAGCCCTCAAGACCAATCATACCGGCAGCGAAGCCACCGTAGAAGGAACTGTCACCTTGCCACTTCCCGGCAAGAACCTCATTGATTTTTTTAATAAAGTGAGGTCCCCAAAGCCAAGTAGTGGAAACGAGGGCGCAATCGGCACCAAACTGCTTCACATCCATGCCGTAACCTACCGCGGGAACACCTCCATAACAGGCGGTCTTTGCCGAATCAGGAGTATCAGCCATCTGACGGACCAAATCATAACCGCCGTCAACAAAAGTCTGGGCCGCTTGAACCTCTCCTTCTGGATCTCTCCAGCTGTTCAGCCAAATGAGCGTGTTTAAATCAGGAAGAGACGCCCAGTCTTCATGACCGGCTTCGCGCAGGCCGCGCTGAACTCCCAAAGTGAAAGCATCAATGTCCCGCGTCACCTCCGGAATGGGGTGGGTGGCAACCGTTCCCACTTTGTGGTAACCCATCAACCCAGCAACATAGCCGGCAACATAAGCTGAAACCTCGTTGCGTGCCATATACCAATTCATGTTGGTTCTGGTTTTGTAGCCGGAGCAGTGCTCAATGGCCAGTTTCGGAAACTCCTTGGCAACTTCCAAGGCGAAGTCCATCTGACCGAAGGTGGTCGCAAAAACTAGGTTATATCCCTTATAGGCAAAGTCACGGATAATCCTGCCGCTGTCTGGGCCGTCTCCTGCACGCTCAACCCAAGTAACGCGAAGACGGCTGTCTATCGGCAGCTCGATGAGGTAACCATTAGGCTGAGCCTCCAAGAGCTTACCTCCTTGGGAAAGATAATACTCCTTCACTTCTTGGATCCCTCGACAAGCGGCAGCCGTCCAACCGTTGTCACCGCACTCCCAAAGGAGCACGAAGGCGACCTTAAACTCCTCATCTTCTGCCATCGTCGACTGCGGAAATAGGCACATTCCCGCGATTAGCACCAGCAGCATTGCCGGGGCTATGAACTTATTCAGTTTTTTAGCGTCCATTTTCCCTCTCCTAAAATTGAATCTAAGTTTTTGGCTCGAAATCGTTTACCTTTCCTTCCGCCAATAGCCTACCCTCCTGCTGCCGGAAAAATTCTATACAAGAGCAGTCCTCTTGATAGACAGCAGCAGAGCCACGGCGATATAAACATATCTTGTTATCTCCGCCACCCTGCTGCCGTCTATCTTTTAACCTAACCTTCAATTGTCAAGGTACGCTGTTTTCCAAACTTGAACTTCCTCGTTTGCCGCCTGTTGGCAAAATGAAGTTAAGATTGGTAATAAAAATAAAAACCCAAAAATGTAATAGGGTTAATTATACCAAGTTACATCTTTAATTAAAACTTTGATAAAATAATCAGTCATTTTCAGCTTATTTATTTTTTAAAAAGGATCTTGAGGGAACCGTACTTACGGTCGTTTTTTGCTTAAGCAGTTTAGAAAACAAGCCTGCGACTGTTTTCCGATTCCCTCAAGAATCTACCTTGTTAAGAAGTTGGCGATGTCTCAAACTCCTTTGTTTGGACTTCAATTAACTTTGTTTCAGCTCTGCGGGTGTGTATGCAGATACCAACCTTTCATGAAGGCACGCAGAACGATACCGCCGTTATCGGCAGCCACTTGGAAAAACAAACCGATTTCGTTCTCGCCTTCGCCACCGCCAGCCAAATCCGATAAGGCACGGATAGCTATTACAGGAATTTCTCCCCACACGTAGCAGGCTTGAGCTACCGCAGCTGTTTCCATTTCTAGCTCGACGGGGGCCAACGTTTTTTGAAGCCACTTGCGGGCCCGAGCGTTGTCCATGAAAACCGGTCCGCTTACGCCATTGCCGCCAAAGACAACCAAAGGTTCTTTCTCAAGACAAACGCCTTCTGCATTACATCTCTTAAGACGAACGTCTTTGAGACTCTCTTTGGCGACAGCTAACATCTCTTTATCAAACTCAAACCAAATCTTGGTGACTTCATTGTCTGGAGTGTCGCCTTTCTTGGTCACGTAAACTGGCTGCGGGAAAATCCAATCGAGATTCGTCACGCCTTCTGCCTGCATCAACTCCCAGTCTTTTTCAAACCATCTGGGTGGTTTATAACTCCCATAGCCGGCCTCGCGTGCCCACAAGGATTCTGCCCAGTTCATTGTCCGATCAGGAAAGGTCACCGTCCCGATAGGCAGGGCGTCATCAATGCCCCCAGCGATGCCTGTAAAAACTACGTGGGTAATATTGAAGTGTGCCAATAACGTCGCCATACTGACAGCGGCGTTGGTCATGCTGGTGCCGCTGAGCGTGGCGATGATATCTACACCTTCCATGGTGCCCACATAGACGGTACGACCGTTGAGCTCGTAGGTTTTTTCCACGTTGATGAAATCAAGATAACCTTTCAGCTCGGGCGCATAGGCACTGAGGATGAGCATCCGCGGCGTTGGGTCCGGCGGGAACTGCGGTAACAACACCAATGATTCACCGACAACGGGTTGGGTAAGCGCGGCCTGCACCGGCGCGGTTCCCAACATGAGTACCAACATTCCAATGGCCAAAATGGCCGAAAGGGCTTTCTTGTCCATTTCCTTTCTCTCCTTACCTTACTAAATGAAGTTTCAATCAACCTTTAGTTTTAAACCAGAAACTTAAATGCCGCTATTCTTTCCTCCTCTCTAGCCTTTGGCAAACCAAATGGTTTTTTAACTGACTGCCGACGCTGCTGCATAGCAGCCATCTGAGAACAAAAATTTGCCCCCACATCGCTGCTATGCAGTTGCCAACTTCAATTGTCAAGGTGCTCCCTCCGCTAAAACTTCGGAGGACTAAACCTTCCAGACTTAAGCTTTTTAGCTTTTTACTCCGATGCTTTTACCGGAAAAAAACTTAAGTCCGGATAATTTACTAAATTATTGTCAATTTTTAAAATGAATCAATTTCTGCCTCTTCTTCCGGATTATAATTAATTATTATCCTCTCAAAAGATGCCCCCATCTTCTCTGCAGATGCTTTTACTCTCTCAACTACCCCATCGCTACCATAAACTGAATACCTGGAAGAAGGCCTGGCTATCCTTGGAAAAGAAGTTTCTCCTATCGTGTCACAGCCGTCTTCTAATCCTACAAGTTGCTCTTTTTCAAACATTTCCCCTCCTTATAAAAATAAATTTATAAGTTATTAAAGTTTTTAAATAGAAACTCTTGGTTATTCTTTATGGTCTTTTAGTACTCCTCTTAACTTTTTATTAGCAGAATCCAACCACAAGCATCCTTTATGTAATCTTCCTAACAAAGTACACTGGCTACAGGTAGTTGAACCATAATTATTTTCTGGATAAATACCATTGGGTAGTTGTTGACCAGTTTGTGGATCATATCTTCTCTTATCAATATAGATAACTGTTTCTGGTGAAGACATTTTTCCCCTTTCTCCCACTTAGCCGATTTTGGCACAAAAAATCCCGCCTTTAGCGGGAGTGGGAATTAGAAAAATAACTTTTACTAACGATAATTTTTCTCTCATTTTTTCTACCGTTATTTGCTTATGTTTGCCCTTAAACGGTCAAAGGGTTATGACGCTGTTGTGACTTTAACTTAAATCATCAATAAATATTTGTCAAGAGTCATTTTTAAATATCGGGATTTCCGCCAGCCAGAGCAAATTCTCAAAGTGATCAAACTGTTCGCCTTGACGCAGAACGGCAATCAATTTTACCGGTGTGGCGCCAACTTTTTCCAGTAGTTTCTTCATCATGCGCATGGTCACGCCGGTGGAAACCACCGTGTCAATCACCACCACCTTTTTCCCCTTAATCAGCTGGGCGTCCTTGCCATCAATCACCAAGGGTTTAACGTGTTTGGGGAAATGGGCCAAGGGTTTTAAAACAATCGGCGCCGCCATGTAAGGCTTGACGCTTTTGCGGCAAACTACAAATTTTTGATGACCTAAACGCTTAGCAATCCCATGAACCAGCGGCACGATTTTTACTTCCAAGGCCACCAGATAATCAAACTCAAGCCTTTTTAACTTTGCGGCCAAATTATCAGCCAGACAGTCAACAAGCTCAACGTCGCCCAAAACAGAAAAATTGGCAAGTTGCGTCTTTTTGCTAATATAACTTAAGGGTAACTGCCGGCTTAAACCGCAAATCCTCAAAGTATAGCTCCTTCCCATTAATTTATTTTATTAAATTTTCCCACTCTTTACAAAAATGTTAAAATCATCCCTGTGAATCCTTTAGAATCATTAACTGGCGGCACACGGAAGATGCTGGAAAAATTGACTGAAAAGAATTCTGGGTTAACTGCTTCCTTACCAAGGCTTATTAATGATTTACTAAAAACTGAAAAAACAACGCAGACCAGAGACGAGGCCATTGAAACTCTCTTTCAATTAGTCAGTAATTTAGCTACTTTTACCACCGCTGAACCAGCACTTGGTCTCCGGCCCGGAGAAACCATTCTCCTGCCGCCGGTGCCAACTTCTTGGTTAATAAAAAACGATCCAATTAAAAATCCTTTCGAAAGGCACCAGATTGAATTAGCAAACAACAGTCGCAAAAAACGAGGTGAACCACCAATCCTTAACCAGCTGGAGATTTCTAGACTTCAGGCTTCAACTAACGAACAAGCTTTGTCTTTCCTTCTTAAAGAAACCTCGACCCAACCTCTTTTTTTTCCTGAAAATAAAAAAAATAAAAAATCCCGCATCTACTTTGAGGTAGATATCCAAAAATTTTTTTGGCTGGCAAATTCAGACGAGCTCTCTTTGGAAAGGCAACTTTTGGATCCTCACATCTATGTTTTAGTGGCAGGAAATTGGTATAGCCTGAATGCAAATAATGTCGAAAACTTCCAGTTGCCACCACAAATCGAAACACGTTTTGCGGAAGAAAATTTACCAAGAGAGGCAACCAACCAAGAGCTTGCCCTCCTTCTCTTTTTCTTCACCTCCTCGTTAAAGACCAGAATACTTAAAAACGCTCAGCTTTAACTTTTTAATTTCGGGCAAAACAAACAGGGCTGATAAAAATGGCAACTGGGCAAGCGACAAGCCACTTTTTCGCCTTCCAGAATCAATAAAACTCTTTCCATGTGTTTTAAAAGCGACCCTTTGAGGTACCAAACATCACCTTTTTGTAAAATTTTTTTAAGTCTTGCGGCGGCCTCAAAAACATCAGCCACCCAAATTATTTTAGGAACAGCCTGGGAAGACCGGCGCTTTTGTTTTTGCCGGCTGGCCATCAAAGCCGCGTGGTAAATTTCCTTAGGTAAAACTCCCACACAAAGAAGATAATCCAAGTTGCAGGTTGCTGCCAGCCGGCCGATTTCCCGGTGCTTGGCAACGGCATACTCTCCCAGCTCGCCCATTTCTCCCAAAACGGCAATTTTCCGACCTTCAACTTTTAATTCTTTGAGAAACTGCAAGCCGGCGGCGGTTGAAGCCGGATTGGCCCGCAAATGATCATCAAGTAATAAAGTACCAAAAGGACCCTTTTTGAGGTCCAAACGGCCGCTTAAGGGGGTCAATTTTTTCAAAGCTTCTTTAATTTCCTGCAGGGAAAACCCCAATTCAAGTGCCACGGCGGCGGCGGCCAAACAAGTATAAACATGATGGCTGCCCAGTAGAGGGGTTGCCATCGGGAAAGCTTTATCTTTAAATCTTAAAATAAAACTGAGGCCGTTAAAATTACTTTGAATTTTTTCTGCCCAGAGTCGTGCAGACTTTTGATTACGGCCGTAAAACAAAACCCGCGCCCGGCTTTGTTTGGCCATGGCGCGCACCGCTTCATCGTCGGCGTTCAAAACAGCCAAACCCTCAGGCGGCAGAGCCTTAATTAACTTTTGCTTTTCGGCAATGATTTTGGCAAGCGAGCCGAAGTGTTCCTGATCAGCATGAACGGGTGTGATCCCCGTTACTACGCCAATTTTTGGCCGGACAATCTCAAGATGATAAGTCATTTCTCCCTGATGATCCACTCCCAGTTCAAAAACCACGACCCGGTGCCACGGCCAAACTTTAAGAGCAGTGATGGGCACATTGTAAAGCGTATCCAAATTCAGGTCTGTCTGCCTCACTTTAAAGCGGCTGCTTAAAACCTGGGCAATCGCCCGGGTGGTCGAAGTCTTACCAAAACTGCCAGTTACCCCAATCTGCGTGGCCGGCTGCAAAGCCAGCCAGTGTTTAGCCAGCCAGCGGCGGCCTTGATGGAAAAGAGGTTTAATTAAAGGCACAAAAATATTTTAACAGATATTATTTATTTATTTTAAGCAGGCGGGGCAAGCCCCAGAACTAATTTTTGTGGTTCAACAGGCTGCAAATTCAACCCTTGAGCTTCGAAGCCACTTTAGGAGACATCCTCTTGACTTTAAGCCTTATTCCTTGAGGGGTATCCTCCAAAAGATATCCCTGAGCTTCAATTTTTTGCCTGATTTCATCTGCCTTTACCCATTCTTTCCTTTTTCTTAAGACCTCTCTTTGCTTCAGAAGCTCTCTTATTTCTTTTGATGGAGAAGGTACCGAAACGAGCCTAAGAAATCTTCCTAAATCCAAACCTAAAACCTTATCCCAGCCTAAAAGCAGATCTCTTTTTTCCACCGGCGGCAGTTGGCTTTTTAGCAATTGCCATACCAAAGCCAAAACTGCCGGAAAGTCCAAGTCGCTGCCTAGCTTCTCTTTAAACCGACGCTGAAAATCGGCAAGCTTTGCCTGTTGGCGCCGAGAAATTTTCTCTTTTTTCATCTGCCGGCTTTCTCTTATAAACTCACCCAGTTTTTCCCAAGCTTTCTGACTGGCAGTCAAAGCTTCCCAACGCAAATCTAAAGCCGAGCGATAATGGGCGGTTAAAAAAAGGTAGCGCAGTGCCAAAGGGTAAAAGCCCTTTTTTTCCAAATCTTCCACCCGGTAAAAATTTCCCAGCGACTTGCTCATTTTCTTTCCCTCAATTTTTAGATGACCGGCGTGCAGCCAATAGCGGACAAAAGGTTTGCCGGTGGCGGCTTCCGACTGGGCAATTTCATTGGTATGATGAACAGGAATATGGTCCACACCGCCAGTATGAATATCAAAGGTCTCTCCCAAATACTTCATGCTCATCGCCGAACACTCCAGATGCCAGCCGGGAAAACCCAAACCCCACGGACTTTGCCATTCCATCTGCCGCCTCTTTGAAGCATCGTCCAGTGTTTTGTCAAAGGCTCTTCCTTGAGGGTAAGAAAATTTCCATAAGGCAAAATCAGTGGCATTTTTCTTTTCCGGATTTTTCTTGACCCGCGCGCCTTCACGCAACCCCTTAAAATTAAGTCTTGCTAACTGACCATAATTTTTAAATTTGGCGGTGTCAAAATAAATGCCGTCGCTGGTTTTGTAAGTATAACCTTTACTTTCCAGGCGCTGAATTAAGTTGATCATCTCCGGCAGATGATCGGTTGCACGGCAAATAAGCGTTGGCTCTTCAATCCCCATTTTTTTCAAAGCCCAGAAAAAATAACGCGTGTAAAAATCGGCAAGCTCCCAAACCGTTTTCCCGACGCGTTTCGCCCTCTTCTCCATCTTATCCTCGCCCGTATCTGCATCGGAAGTCAGGTGGCCAACATCGGTAATATTCAACACATGAGTCACCTGGTAACCAAAGAAACGCAAGGTCTTTTTCAGCAAGTCCACAAAAACATAGGTGCGCAAGTGACCAATGTGAGTATAGTCATAAACGGTAGGGCCACAAGAATAAAGGCCCACTTTTGGCGGATGAAGGGGTTTAAACTCTTCCAGTTGCCGGCTCTTGGTGTTAAAAAATTTTAAAGACATCAAATCTTTCTTGGGCTTTTTAATAAAGTTTCAGCCAACGGTAAATTTTCCCACCTCGCCACTTCCCTGAAACTGTTTGACCGCCGCCGCCAACTCTTTCTCTTTTTTCTTCTTTTCCAGTTCCTTTTGTTCTTTTTGCCACAGTTCCTCTTTTTCTGCCAAGGTTCTGGCTTCGCCAGGTTTACCGCTGAGGTATTTGGGAATTTCCTGTTGTTTCTGCTGACGGACCTGCTGAATTTTGCTATCAATCGCTTCTTTTCTTTTTAAAATCTCCACCTGTAACTGTTTCTGCACCATTTCAATACCTGCTTCTTTTTTGGCTAAATCCTGTTTTTTGGCTTCAGCCAAAGCTGCAGGAGAAAGGGATTTAAGCTCGCCCAGCATTGCGGCAAAATCGTCTTTTTGGCCAGCCGGGGCTTTTTGAGGCTCTCCCAAAATCTGTTTTTGGGTTGTTTGCACCAAACCTTTAACTACCTGCTGTTTGGCTTGACTTGAAACATTCTGGCCCAGCTCCACCAGTTTTTCGCCAATTTCGCCCACCAGTTGTCTCATAGTTCAATTATATTTGAAAATCTAAAATTGTAAATTGAAAGTTGTTCAATACTCTTTGACGGCTGTCTTGGGGTTAAATTGATGCTTCGCCCACAACCAACATCTTAAACATCTTTCCAAAATCTCCCACCAACGCTTTTTTAACCATAAAGATAGTTTCATTACCCTCCTATTTAAAAAATAATAACCAAATAAGAATAATTAGTGCCAAAGTGTTATTTATCAGCAAAAGCAATGCTAGCCGCTGACCGAAACTCAACCTTGACAAATACCGACCAATCATTTAAATTAGTCAGTATCTGCTTTTCGCAGATACCCAAACAGAGTGACTCATCCTTAAGGCAGTCACTCTGTTTTTTGATAAGGATGGTTTATTTTACACACCAAAAACGCACCCTGTCAATTCATATTGGATATGAACAATAAGAAGTGAAAAATAAAGAAATGGAGTTTTTATTCGGCTAAAGGCAAGTCGCTTAATCCACAATCTTGGCCCTTTTTATTTTTCTTTTTTGCTTAGTCTAGGGCGAACATTATAAACATCCATACCAAAGCAGGTTCCGCAAAATTCTATCTCCTCAGAAGGTCTATTTGGTAATTCAATATGGACGCCATCATTTTCATTCGGTGGGTCTTTACCATCTTCATAAGTTATCGGGGGGGGTGAGGGATCTTTAAGTCTTACTTCAACACTCACTATACTCCTCTTTCATTTATTTAATATATGACTTAAATTGCATCAAGTTTGAAAACAAATTATAAAACTCAAAGGGGGAAATTGTCAAGCAGTAAGAGATGTGTATTAAAAGGGATTTTCCGGTTTAAATTTTTCTTTTTTCATCGCGGTTTCAATAAGCCGGCGCAAAAAAACCGCCCGCGGCACATGCTTTTTTTTGGCCACAAAATCCAAGAAAGCCAAAATTTTGGGTGTCACAAAAAAAGTAAAACGTACGTTGGCTGTTTCTTTGGCATTCGTCAAAGCCATTTTTAAAACCTCTTTTAAGTTAGAAAGCTCATATTCGCAAATTTGCAATTTATCATCCTTCAAAAAACGGAAAAGATAGGGCTTGTGCTCTTTGGTGTGAAGAAGAATTACCGGTTTCTCCATTTCCAACACCCGGTTAACCAAATAACCAATCCCCAGCGAGGCCACTGAAACTTCAAAAATGACCACGTCTGCCGACTGGATCTGCTTTAACATCTGGCGGTAATGTTCTTTTGCCATACCCGTCGGCCGTGAATAAAATTGATCGGGGTCAGTTTTGAGTAAAAAATTGGAAACGTTCTTGTGGCCAAGTTTTTCAATGGTTTGATAAATATGCTTGAAGTTCTCCGCCAAAACCTTTTTGGCTTTGATGGTTGAAGAAAAATAAACTTTCATAAGAAACTCCTCTGTTGTGTTATCTCGAGTGCTATTTCTTATTCTTGTTATTCTTCTGGTTCTTTTCTTCGATGTAGCCTTTTTTCAACATATCCTCCTCAATTAAACGACGCAGATAAACAGCTCGGGGAATTTTTTTAGTCCGGGCAATCCAATCCAAATAAGCACCAATCTTTGGGGAGATAAAAAAATTAAACCTCACGTCCATTTGTTCTGCCGCTTCCTTGATAGCCTCTGCCAAAATACTCTCAAGATTATCTTGCTCATAAGAATAAATCATCAATTTTTCGTCTTTTAAGCCTCTGAGAAAAATAGGGTCACGGTTTTCTTGGTAAAGGGCAATCACCGGTTTGCCTTTATTTAAAGCCACGCTCAGCTCATGGCCGACATTCACCGTGGAAGGAAAGGAAATTTCCACCACCATTAAATCACAAAGCGTGATATTCTTGAGTGATTGATAATACCATTTCAGCCTTTCATAGTCTTTCACTTCCTCAATTTTTTTGATATCTAGTTTTAAAATATTTTCCGCTAAAACAGTGTCACCTCTTTGCCGAAAGAAGTTTATAATTCTTTGATAAATGTTCTCAAATTCCGGTTTTTGGGAAATCGCGGCGGTAAAATAAACTTTCATTTTAAGAAACTTTAAAAAAACCGTGTTGCCGATTTCTTTTACTTAAGATAAAAAAACTCGCCTTTTCTAAAGTTGTAAAAAAATTATAGAGCACATTACCCAAAAAAACAAGCCTTCCTTTTCGGTCAACGGCAAAAGCACTGGCGTCAGGCATTAACAAAAAATATCTTCCGCCTCTTTCTTTTATTTTTAAACTTGAAATATTCAGAGAAGGAAAGGTTTTTTGGGTTTTTTGTAAAATTTTTTCAAATTCTTGATGTTTCAACAAAAACTCATTTTTATTTATTTTGCCGTATTCCAGCGGCGTAAATTCATATAATTTCCAGCGGGCAGGCTTATATTTTTTCTCATTCAAAAGCTGACCAATTTTTAAAATCTCGTCTTTATTTTTTTTGGAAACTACGGTTCTGACCGTCAGTTCAATTTGCGGATAGTTTTGTTTAAGATATTCAATCAGCTCTAAAATAATTTTAAAATTATTCTTCAAACCCGGCCTCATCAAATTACTTGATAACTCATCACCGCCATCAAGAGGAATGCCTAACTCATCCACGAAGGGTAAAATTTTTTTTGCCATTTGTTTAAGGAAAATCCCATTGGTGGACAAGGTGACTCTCAGGCCAGTATTTTTGGCATAGGCTAGCAATCGGCCAAGGTCTTTTCTTAACAAAGGTTCACCGCCGGTAAAAACCACGGCTTTAGTGCCATACAAAACAAATTCTTTGATGATCTTCTGCCATTGTTTGGTGTTTAAAACTTCACCTATTTCGTGAGAAGGTCCCCAACAAAAACGACAACCCATATTACATCTTCCTGTCACATTTAAATCGATGGTCAGCGGCGCTTTAATTCCTCTCATTTAGATTAGTGTAAATCCTGCCTTTTAAATAATTATCTATAATAGGCCATGAAGAGGGAAAAATTTTTTCTTCTGGCGGCAGGCCGCTAAGCGGAAACCAGCACCATTCTTTACAACTTTCTGGTTCTTTGATTTCTGGTTGCTTTTCACCTCTAACCTCAACTAAAAATCCAATTTGAATATGATGAACCCCCGAAGGAAAAGGGGTATTTGCTAAGGCTATAAATTTAAAATTTTCAAGAGTTATGTTTAAACCAGTTTCTTCTGCTAATTCTCTTTGGGCCGCCTCTTCAAATCCCTCGCCAAACTTCAAACGACCTCCGGGCAATCCCCAACTATTTGCGCCATAACCTCTTTTTCTCAACCCTAATAAAATTTCTTTATTCTCCCCTTTCTGATGCCGCAAAACAATTATTTGCACGCCAATTTCAATAATTTGCCTTTCTTTTGCTTGTGTCATTTCTTTTGTCATAAAAGTTTATTTTAATACTCCTTTCTTCCTTCAAGCGCTTTTTTGAGGGTAAGGTCGTCAGCATATTGGAGATCGGCGCCGGTGGGCAAACCCCGGCCAATCCGCGTCAGGTGCAAACTTTGCGCTTTGATACCTGAATTTTTCACCAGCCTTGTGATAAACATCGCCGTGGCCTCACCTTCCATGGTTGGATTAGTAGCCAAAATTAATTCCCTGATTTTACCACTTTTCAAGCGCGGCAACAAATCAAAGATGTGCAATTGCTCCGGCCCGATGTTATCTAAAGGATTAATTACGCCACCTAAAACATGATAAAGCCCCCGGTAGGCGCCGCTTTTCTCAATTGCTAAAACATCAAGAGGTTCTTCCACTACACAAATCATCGCTTGATCGCGAGTCGGATCGGCACAAATAGCACAGGGGTCGGTCTCGTCAATGCTGTGACACAAAGAACAAACTTTGGTTTTTTCTTTAAGCTCCAAAATTGCTTGGGCAAAACCCTCAAGAAAATTTTGAGGCGTACGCAAAAGATAAAAAGTTAGCCTTTGCGCCGTTTTTGGGCCAATACCCGGCAAGCGTTCAAAAGCCTCGGTTAGTTTAATAATCGCTCTTGGCAGTCTCATTAACTTTTCTTTCCGCTCCGGGAGCGGTATGATCTTGACGCTCCGGGAAAATCGGCAAATTTCCCAAAGCAATACCTCTAATCTCCTTCCTGTCTATACCCTAAAGATAAATCTATGCCATCTGCTGTTTCTCCCTGCTGCGCTCTGGCAATAACCGCCGCAGCCGTAAGCATCATTTGTAAACAATCAACATCAACTACTTCTCCTCCATTATTTTTCTGTTTTTCTAATTGCTGTAAGGCTTGCATTATTGCTCTAACTCTTTGACTAAAATCCACATCATCGGCAGGAGTAATCTTTTCCGTTTCAGGATTTACCATATTCCTATTCACCTCCCCTCCTTCTTTCCGCTCCGGGAGCGGTATGATCTTGACGCTCCGGGAAAATCGGCAAATTTCCCAAAGCAATAACTTTAGGCCATTTATTCTCTTCGCCTTCGGTAAAAACCGCCGCTTCGGCAACAATTATACCACCAGCCTTCCTCGCCAACTTCCTCATCCCCAATAAAGTGGCGCCGGTGGAAATCACATCGTCCACAATAATCACCCTTTTGCCTTTCAATAACTGCCGGTCTTTGCCGTCCAGCCATAATTCCTGCGGTCTGCCGGTGGTAATGGTGACAACACGAGTCTTGACTGCTCCCAACATATAAGGTTTTATAATTTTGCGCAAAACCACATAGGGTAATTTAAGCCGTCGGGCCAGCTCATAAACCAAGGGGACGCTTTTGACCTCGGCGGTGAGAAGCAGATCCGCCGGCGGCAGCTTTTTGGCTAAGGCGGCGCCCACTCTTTTAATCAGTTGCGTATCGCCCAAAATATTAAAAATGGCAATGCGCACCCCTGGCGCCACGGTAAAAAGCGGCAAGTCGCGTACTAAACCTAATATTTTGATCCGATAGTAAAACCTTTCCCCTTTTTTAACTAACCGCCAATATTTTTGTCTGCACATAAAACTTAACTTAATCTCGCGCCGGCAAGTGCCAAGTGACAGTCACATTTTAATTTTTTTGGCCAGTGCTTGATCAGCGTCAAAACCAATTTTTTTGCCTTAGGCATACTTTCCTGAAATTTTTTCAGCACGGTCGCGGCCGAAACCGGCTTGACTTGACCTTGGGCGACCAAACCGGCATCGTAGTCGGTAACCACGGCCAAAGCACTATAGCCCATCTTGAGTTCTTTGGCTAAAATCACTTCCGGATATTGAGTCATATTAATCAAATCCCAACCCATCTTGGTGTACCATTGACTTTCGGCCATTGAGGAAAACCTCGGGCCGTTGATAACCACTACTGTCGCTTTGGGAAAAATTCTTATGTTTAAACTCCTACCGGTTTGATAAATTAACTGATTAAGGGCAGGACAATAGGCGTAGGCCGCCGAGATATGGGTGACGCGCGGCCCATCATAAAAGCTGTCTGGCCTTCCCCAAGTCCGATCAACAAACTGATCAATCACCAAAAAATCCGCCGGCTGATATTTTGCTTGAAGTGAACCGGCGGCGGTAACCGCCAAAATATGATCAACTCCCAAAGAAGACAACGCCCAAAGATTGGCCCTGTAGTTAATTTTGTGCGGCGGAATATCGTGAGTGCGGTTATGCCGAGGTAAAAAGGCAATCTGGCGTCCGGCCATTTTTCCGACCGCGATTTTTTCCGAAGGCGGACCGTAGGGTGTCTCCACCTTTATCTCCTTTAATCCTTGGACTAGCTTATAAAAGCCGCTGCCTCCGATAATACCAATCATTAAAATTCAAAATGAAAAGTAAAAGCTAAAAAAATTTTAATTTTTAATATTTCATTTTGATTTTTGCCTTATTTAACTATCCCATCATCTTTCCCAACATTCCTGTCAAACCACCACCCATCTGCTGTAATTTCTTGGCAGCCATTTCCTGAGATTTCTTCAAGGCCTTATTCAGGGTTTCTTTAATGCGTTCTTCCTGAACGCCGTCAACTTCCAAAACTTGAATTTTCTGGTCACCGGAAAGCACCACCCTTACGCCTTTTTCTTCCAAAGTAAAAGTTTCGGCTGCAAGCTGGCGCTGTAGGTTCATGGCTTGATCGCGAATTTTTTTAAGTTCCGCTAGCTGCTTAAGTTTATCAAACACTTATTTTCACCTCCTCGCTCTCAATTTAGTTTATTGAAAGATTGCTTCTATATCAGTCAAATCTTCCTTGATAATTTCACTCACTTCCTTTTTTCTCTCCGCTTGTCTTTCTCCCAAAACACATTTTATTTTCAGCTCTTCACCAAAAATTTCCGCGAGCACTTTTTCAATTACCAACGGACATTTACCCTCCTCTAGGCGTTCTTTATGAAAAGGATAAAAAGCTTCAATCGTCAGCAACCTGCCTTCCAGCGTCAAAGGCCGGGCGCTTCTTAAAAGTGCCTCAATGCTGCTGTTGTGAGGCCTTAAAGTTTGTAAAATTTTCTCCCAGTTTTTTTGGATATCCGCCAGCGTGGTTTTTACCGATTTTTGATTTTTATGATTGAAAGGTTTTGAAGGTACCGGAATCTTCTGTTCATCTCCGCTCAACGAAAAATCGACCCAAGTCATGATTGCAAGTTCAAGAGGCAACTGGGGAATTACCGCTTCTTTGAGCTGTCGGCCGGCCTCGTCCAGAAGGTTTGCCAACTTACTTACCTCCTTAAGGGGAACTTTGATTTTTTTTAAAAAGGCGATTTCGGCTTCGGTCTCCGGGTTAACCACTCCATATTCAATCAGCAAAAGCCAACGCAACTTTTCCAAGCTTTCACTCACCAACCATTTAAGATCCACTCCTTGCTCAACCGCCTCAGCCAACATTTTAAGCGCCAGCTGACTTTCTTGATTAAGCACGTAAACCAGCCAGTCAAACAAGGCAAACTCAACACCGCCTTTTAAAAATTGCTCTACGTCTGTTACCCTGATTTCCTGACGACCAAAGGCCAGCTGTTCCAAAATTTTCACCGCGTCGCGAAAACTACCGCCGGAATGACGACTGATTAGAGTCAAAGCTTCTGTACCCACCTTTAATTTTTCAGCTTCAACAATCCGCTTTAAACTTCTTAAAATCTCTTCCGTAGTTGGCTTTTTAAAATGAAGCTGTAAACAGCGGGAAATGATGGTTCCCGGCAGTTTCTGGGGTTCGGTGGTGGCCAGAACAAAGACGGCGTGGGCTGGCGGTTCTTCTAGTGTTTTAAGCAAAGCATTAAAAGCTTCCGGTGTCAACATGTGCACTTCGTCAATAATGTAGACTTTATATTTAAAAGTAGAAGGTGCCAGTTTGATGGTTTGACGCAAAGCCCTAATATCGTCAATGCCGCGGTTGGAGGCAGCATCAATTTCTATTAAATCCAAAGCCATACCCTGAGTAATCGCAAGACAGGAAGGGCAATGGTTGCAAGGTTCGGCTTCATTTTTAGCTTTTTTCTCACAATTGAGGGACTTGGCCAAAATCCGGGCAGCGGAAGTTTTACCCAAACCCTTGGGACCGGAAAAAAGAAAAGCGTGAGGAAAATGAGTCGCTGATAAAACCGCCTTCAACTGCTGACGGACCAGCGCCAAATCTAATTCTTCAATTTTTTGTGGCCGGTATTTAAGATAGTAAGTCACAAAGAAAAATCTTTTTACAATTTACTCATCATGATTAACACCAAGTAAGTGTAAAAGGCCATGCTCCACCAGAATATTAATTTCTTTGTCAACCGTATGGTTGTAAAGCATCGCTTGCCGACGGGCCTGAGGAAAAGAAATTACAATTTCGCCCAGATGCAATAAACCGTCGGGAGGAAGCACAAACGTTTCCTTCTCTTTGTTTTTATAATTTAAGGTTGGAAAAGAAAGCACGTCTGTCGTCCCTTTTTGCTTCCGGTACTTTTGATTTAAAGCCGCCATTTTGCGGTCGCCCACCACCGCAATCTCCAAAACCACATCATCATTCAGCCCATGTTGGTGTAAAACCTCTCTTACCTTATCACGGATGGCTTTCCTGTCTAAAGGATAACGCGCTTCGGCTTTAATCAGGATTTTAAACATGATGTTTTTTGCGTTTTCTGAGTTCTGCTTTCTTTTCTTTACGAATCAAAGAAGGTTTTTTATAAAATTCCTTCTCTTTAATCGTCGTTAAAATATCTTCGGTAAGCACTTTTTTCTTGAACTTTTTGATCACCTGATCGACCGACTCTCCCGGCTTGGCATGAACAGCAACAGCCATAAACCATAAACACCTCCCCTCCTTAAGTTTTAAAATCTGGATTCTCCATTTTTAATTTTTTGCTAATTGCCAACATTGTTTCCTCACTTAATTCTTTCCTTTGACGCCAATCAAGGGTGGCCCCCAAACCATCAGCCTCAAATCTCGGAATAAGATGAATGTGAGCATGAGGAATTTCGTAACCTAAAACTACAAAATTAAAACTCTCAGGCTTTAATTTTTTCTGTATCATTTTAGCGATTTTACCCACCACCGTCCAGTATTCACCAAAGTTCGGCACGTCAATCACCCAGCGATAATGGCTTTTGGGGATAACCAGCGTATGGCCGGGATTCAAAGGCCTAATATCCAAAAAGGCTAGAAATTGCCCATCTTCATAAATCTGGTAAGCCGACAGTTTTCCGGCAACAATTTGACAGAAAAGACAATTTTTTAAATTTTTAATCATGAATGTTTTTGAGAACTTCAATAATTTCTCCTAAACTTAATTTTGTGGGAATCATCTCCGGGTTAGCCCGCGAACCATTCAGTAATAATTTTTTGCCGGCATGTAAAAACCAGGTTGCGGCCGGATCTTTCTGTTTTAAAACTTCCCAAACCGGACTTAAATCAATTTTTATTTTACCAAACTCGTAAGCATGAATGCGCACATAACCAAATTTTGGGCTTTTACTCACCACAACAGCATAACCCTGAGCCTGCGCTACGGCCAGAAAACCAAAAATATCAGTTTCGGCGCCAATGCCTTTACCCCACGGAGTTTTAAACTTTACCGCCTTTTCCTGGATTAGTCTTTCGGCTTCAACCTTGCTTTTTAAATTCTCATAAATGCCGTCCAAAACCGGCAAGGCAAGCTCTAAATGTTTTTCCGATTGGTTACGGTATAACTGTTGCCAACCTTCAATAATGCCGTGCTCAAAAAAGAAAAAAGCGGTTCTGTCTTCTTTAATCTCTGGCCAGCGATAATGTTTAGCCCAATCAAAAGCTAAAACCACCGCCACCAAACGCTTTAAGGCTTCGTTTTCGGCAAACTGTTTTGATTTTTTAATCAGATAGTCCAGCACTAAAGTCGCGGCACAAACCTTCTCATCCGCCCGTTGGTGATGATCAAACCGCCCTAAACCCACATCAACATGCAGAACATCAGGATTGCTGTCCACTTTCTCGCCTTTATAAGTTTGCCCCGCCGGAATGAATTTAACGACCGCCTCTCGCCAGTCTTCACCTCCAAAGCGCCTCAACAGCCAAACCGCCGTTAAGGCATCCAAGTCAGGATTCATATGCGTCACAATCGTCTTCCCCATTTTTATTTCCGCTCCGGGAGCGGCATGATCTTGACGCTCCGGGAAAAGCAGCCTGAATTCAAAAATCTAAATTCGGCCATTCTGGGTTTTTAATTTTTTTCTTTTAGTCTTTTGATTAATTGCCCCAAACTCAACAATTCTTTTTTTTCCTTGGTTCTTTCTTTCCACTCAACCCTGCCGGCAGTTCTTTCGGAAACTACCAATCTTATGGGTAAACCAAGAAGATCAGCATCGCTAAACTTCACCCCGGGAGAGACTTCCCGATCATCATACAGCACTTCAATTTTTTCCTCGATGAGTTTTTGATAAATTTTATGGGCAAAGCTTGCCTCCTTTAAACCTTCATGGCCTACCTGAATTAAATGAACTTGATAAGGCGCCACTGTCTTTGGCCAGATAATGCCTTTTTCGTCATGATGGGCTTCAACAATCGTCGCCAATAATCTCTGCAAACCAATACCATAACAACCCATCCAAAGAAGTTGTTTTCGGCCACAAGCATCTACATAATAAGCATTCATGGCTTGAGCGTAACGCGTATCAAGTTTAAAAATATGGCCATTTTCAATACCCCGACCTTCAACTAAAACCGTTTGACATTTTTTACACTTTTTCTGATGGTAAATTTCGCTGTTGGCAGCAAAATCACATTTTGGGCAATATAAAACTTTATCTTCACCAGTCGGACAGAGCATATTAAATTCGTGAGTGACCTCGCCGCCAATACTGCCACCCGAAGCCTCAATCAGCTTCACCACCAAATGGCAACGCCTGAAAATGTTTTTATAAGCCTCAATCACGCAAGTGTAGAATTGATCCAAATCTTTTTTGTCCTGATGGAAACTATATAAGTCTTTCATCATAAACTCGCGCGTCCGCAACAAACCGCCGCTGGGACGCATTTCATTACGAAATTTGTTTTGAATGTGATAAAGATAGAGGGGTAAATCTTTGTAGGATGTAACAAAACGCCTCACCAGATCGGTGATAACCTCTTCATGGGTCGGCGCCAAACACAAATCTTTCTGATGACGATCTTTGAGTTTAAATAAAGGCGGATCGTATTTAAGCCAACGATTGGTTTCTTGCCACAACGCCTTTGGCTGCAAGGTAGGCATCAATAATTCCTGACAACCGATGCGGTCCATTTCTTCGCGGATAATATTTTCAATTTTTTTATAAACACGCCAACCCAAAGGCAACAAAGTATAAACTCCGGCTGTCAAGGCGCGGTCAAGGAAACCGGCTTTAAGCAGAAGCTTATGAGAAACCGTTTCTGCTTCCGCCGGCACAATCTTTAAGGTTTTACCGAAAAGTTGAGAATAAAGCATAAAATTGCCTCAGTTCTTTCATTATACTATTAATAAGATTTTGCCAAAATGGGTTATTCTTTAAAAGACGCGAAAAATCATTAAGGGTAACTAGTAACATCAAGCCGATTAAAAAAACCATACCGCTTAAATGAATATATTCTTCAATTTTCGGTTTGACGCGGCGACGCGTCAAGGCTTCAAGACCAATAAAAAGCAAGCGGCTGCCATCAAGAGCAGGAATAGGCAAAAGGTTCAAAACCGCCAAATTAATGGATAAAACCGCCACAAATTGCAACGTCAAAAGCCAACCTTGACGCACCACGCCGGCGGTGATCTGATAAATACCCACGGGGCCGGCGACTTCGGGAATTACACCGGTCAATAAGCCTTTAAGGGCTTGTCCAAGACTTAAAACAATCGCCCAACCCCAACTTAAAGCTTCTTTTACGCCGATGATGGCGCCGCGAAAGGGCCGCTGCCAAAAGGGGTAAAAAACCATTTCGATATTGGAAATGGCCACACCTAAAGCGCCTTCGCCGGGAGGCGGGTTGAGTCGGGGTTTAAGACGATATTCTTTGGCCGGTTTACCCTTTCCTTCGGCTAACATTAAAGAAATTTCTTCTGTTTGATTGGCTTTAACCAAGGCAACAAAATCTTCGGCTTTGGTAACTCTTTTATTCTGAACACCGAGAATAATCTGGCCGGCTTTTAGCCCCGCCTGCTGGGCTGGCGAATCCTTTGCCACCTCTTCAATCACAAGATAATCAACTTTAGTAGGAATGCCAATCACGGAATAAATAATTGAGAAGCAAACAATCCCTAGAAAAAAATTACCCAGAACGCCCGCTAGCGCCACCAAAATTCTGATCCTTTTTGGTTTATAACATAAGGCTCTTTCCGTCTTACTCTTTTTTCTTTTGGGTAAATAATTTTCGCCATAAAGTCGGACAAAACCACCAAATGGCAACCAGTTTAGAGAATAAATCGTCTCGCCAATTTTCTTCCCCCAAAGCCTAGGCGGGTAACCAAAACCGAACTCTTCCACTTTAACGCCGCTTTTTTTTGCCGCCAAAAAATGACCCAGCTCGTGGATAAAAACCAAAACTGAAAGAATGATAACGAAAATCAAAAAGGTTAACACGGCAGTATTTTAACAAACCCCTACTAATTTAGAAACTCTCAATTTTCCGCTCCGGGAGCGGCATGATCTTGACGCTCCGGGAAATTAGGCGGGCTCCAAACATTGATGTTTAATCAGTTGAAGCTTTTTTTGATAGTCAGCCCTGTCAAGAACGAATTTTTTATAGCTTTCAACCTTAGGAAAATAACTCCTCAAAAGCTCCTTATGACAAATCTCTACCGAACCTAAATTTAAATATTCGGAAAGTGAAGAGTAAGGATATTTAAGCAAACTCCGCATGTCTTTTATAACCAGACCGCTATAGGGGTTGAGGTGAATGTAGCGGGAAAGGTGAGCAAGCTGCTCATCGGTTTCAATAAGAACTGCCTTAAACCTACTCTCAAAAAGACTGCCCTTTCGCTGATACTTAAGATTAAAGTAATGAGCATAGCTATTATTGAGCAGTCTTATAAAATTAATAATTCCCTTTTCTGTCACCTGTTTCAAGATAAAGTGAAAGTGGTTGGGCATCAAACAATAAACAATAATTTGCACAAGATAATCTTGGTGATGCCGTTGGCTGGCAATGATATCATTCCTTTGACTTACTGATAATTTTTTAAATAAAGAAAATTTTACTTGAGGTTTGCGGTTTTGATAGTAACAAAAGGCTTGCGTAAAAAATTGGTAGTCGACCTTGCTTTTAAAAATGGGAATTGAATTTATGCCGCGACTAATAATGTGGTAAAGATGATCGTTAACTAAAGGTGTCGCACGGGCAGGCATAACTTAATAATAACCGTTAAATACCGGAGCGTCAAGATCATGCCGCTCCCGGAGCGGAAGAGAAAATTAATTCCTCCTCTTTATTTTTGGCTAAAGACTCGAGTTTTTCCTCGTATTCTTCCACCATTTTCTGAAGATTTTCCAAGTCCAGGTGAATGGTGTCTTCACTGACGCCACCTTTTTCTTTTTGTCCTTCAATTTCTCTTTTGGCTTCGGCCCGCACCTGGCGCAACATCACCTTGGCTGATTCTAGTTTTTGACGCACAAGCTTAATCAGTTGTTCTCGTGTTTCTGCGGTCAAAGGAGGAATATTTATACGGATAAGTTCACCGTCAACAATGGCATTGAGATTAAGGTTGGCCGCATTGACACCGCGCGAGATCGCCTCCAATAAACTCTTATCCCACGGTGAAATAATAATTTGATGAGGGTCGGGCGCCGAAAGAGAAGCCAATTCTTTGAGGTGCATTCTGGTGCCGTAAGCCTCAATCAGGATATCTTCCACCAACGAGGGTTTCGCCCGCCCCGTCTTAACGGTTTTCAAATCGTTGCTCAAATGAGAAAAAACTTGTTCAAAACGTTCTCTTACGGCAAGATCAATTGCCATAAAAAATCACCTCGCTTATATTTCTAGACGACAAAATTCCTCAATTTTAATATTTTCTCCCATTTTGACAATCGTCTCGTTAAGCAGCTCCCGGACAGTCTTGCCGGGTTCACGAATATATTCCTGCTTCAATAAATCAGCCACACTTTTGGGTTTCATTGCCGTTACCTGCAAACAAAGTTCGTGAGCCAATTTTTTAAATTCTTCATGGCAGGAAACAAAGTCGGTTTCGCAACTTAATTTAAGCAAAGCGCCCGCTCTTCCGTCAAGGTGAGTATAAGCCTCAACCCGGCCGGCCTCGGTTTTTTTATCTGCTTTCTTGGCCGCGATCGCCAAACCCTTTTGTTTAAGAATGGCCTTGGCTTTCTCCATGCTGCCTTTAGCTTCAACAAGGGCTTTTTTGCAATCCATGATGCCCGCGGAAGTTTCCAAACGAAGTTTGGTAATATTGGCTAAAGAGATTTTCATAAATCAGCGCAAAGTGCAAAATTCAAAACCTAGTTCAAAGTTTAAAAACTTTTAAGTTTAGTTAGGCTTTGTTCTTTGCATTTTGAACTTTGAGTTTATTATTACTTTCTTCTTTTTTTTCTCTTAGTTTCATGCCTTCCGCTACTGCCTTGGCAAAAGTGCTAACGATTAACCTAAGGCTTCTGACCGCATCATCGTTGGCGGGAATGGGATAATCAATCAGGGTGGGATTACTGTTGGTGTCGGTAATCGCAAAAATCTTTACTTGATTTTGCCTTGCTTCCTTCACGGCGCTCACTTCTCGATGACTGTCAACAATAAAGAGAGCCTCTGGGGCTTTCTTTAAAACCGTAAGACCGCCAACAAGTTTTTCTAAACGAGCAATTTCTCGATCAATGAGAAGATTTTCTTTTTTGGTATAGGAAGCGTATTCGCCTTTTTGCTTCTTCGTTTTCATTTCCTTTAATTTGTCAATTCTTTTCTTTATTTCTCCCCAGTTACTGATGGTACCGCCTAACCAACGATTAACCACATAAGGCATGCCTACTTTACTGGCTTCTTCCTGAACAATGGCCTGAGCTTGTCTTTTGGTGCCAACAAAAATAATATCCTGCCCCTGAGCCACTAATTTTTTCGCGGCGACACAGGCAACGGCCAACCGCTGGGCGGTTTGGGCTAAGTCAAAAATATGGACGCCGTCACGAGTGGTATAAATGAAAGGCGCCATCTGCGGATGCCAGTGTCTCACCTGATGACCGAAATGACAACCGGCCTCCAATAATTCGGTCAGGGGAATTTTAAAACTCTGAAGATCTTTATCAACGGTTTTTTCTTCGCCGGTTTGGCTTGCTGTTCTTTGTTTTTTGACCTTCATTTTGCTCCTTTTTCCGCCATCCAGAATTTGCTATTTCTCAGGAGCCCAAAACTGGATGTGAGTATTTGAAAGTTAATTTAGCATAATTTTGTCAGGCTGGCAAGGAGGAATTATAAAAAGCTATTCCCACTCCATTGTTGCCGGCGGCTTGGTGGTGATGTCATAAACTACCCGAGAGATCCCGGGGACTTCATTAACAATACGGGAAGCAATTTTTTGTAATAAATCATAGGGCAATCTGGCCCAGTCGCTTGTCATAATATCCGAAGAAGTATAAACTCGGAGTGCAACCACCTCACCGTAAAAACGGGAATCTCCTTTAACTGCCGTACTTTTTACTCCGGTCATCACCGCAAAAGACTGAAAAACTTTCGCTAGCCAGCCAGCTTTTTTTAATTCAGCCAAAACAATGGCATCGGCCTGCCGCAGTTTGACCAGCCTTGAACGCCTAACCTCGCCGATGATCCTAATAGCATTACCCGGTCCGGGAAAAGGCTGTTTATTAATTAAGTCCGGCGGCAAACCCAGTTGTTTGGCAATACTCCTTACTTCGTCTTTGTAGTAGTGGCGCAAAGGCTCCAAAAGTTTTAGTTTTAGGCTTTTGGGCAAGCCGCCAACATTATGATGGGATTTAATCATTGCGGCATTTTTACTACCTTTGCTTTCGATGACATCGGAATAAATTGTCCCCTGGGCTAAAAATTTAACACCTTTGATTTTTTTGGCTTCCTCTTGAAAAAGGGAAACATAAAGTCGGCCGATAATCTTCCGCTTCCTTTCCGGATTAGTTACGCCTTTTAACTTTTTTAAAAATAACCTTTCGGCCTGAATAATTTTGGGTTTGAAGCCGATAAATTTTTTAAAAAGGCTAATTAACTCCTCCCGATTACCTTGACGCATCAAACCGTTTTCGATATAAACTGGGAAAAAGCGCCGTCCCACCGCCCGGGCCACAAGCACCGCCATCGTTGTTGAGTCAAGCCCCCCGGAAACCGCTGCCACCACCTTAGCCTCCTTGCCAACCGTCTCCCTTATCTCTTCAATGATTTTTTCAAGCTTTAAGGGCTGAGGCTTAGGCTTTAAACCGCAAATTTTTCCAAATTGCTTTAAAATTTGCCCCCCAAATTCGGTATGTACCACTTCTGGGTGAAACTGCACGCCGAAAATTTTTCTTTGGGGATGAACCACAAAGGCCGCTTTCACCTCACTGGTTGAGCCAATGATTTCAAAATCAGGCGGTAATCTCACCACGCTATCGCCGTGGGATAACCAAACGGTGAATTTTTGAGGAAGATTTTCGCTAATTTTGATTTTTGCTTTTTGATTTTTAAGCCGGATCGTCCCGGGCCCATACTCTTTTTTACCACTCACCACTTTACCTCCCAAAAAATGAGCCGTCAGCTGCCAGCCGTAACAGATTCCCAAAATCGGGATGCCTAAAGTAAAAAGCCGCCGGTCAACCATCGGGGCACCGGCTTCATAAACGCTCGCCGGCCCGCCGGAAAGAATGATTCCCGCCGGCCGCTGTTTTTCGCTTAAGCCCAACGCCTCTCCCGGTTCAATGATTCGAATCATTAGACCGAGATCACGGAGGCGGCGGCCAATGAGATGAGTTGTCTGGGAACCGAAGTCAACGATAAATATTTCCTTCTCCATCTTTATTAACTCTTTATAATTTAAAATTATAATTTAAAAAGCAAAATCAAAAACCCGCTTCAAAACTAAAAGTTTTAAGCTTTGAGTGGGGTTTTACTCTTAGGATTTTGCCTTTTGAGTTTTAAAAAGTATTCTACTTGTTCTTCCTGCAAGCCTATTTTTTTAAATCTTCTGACAATTTCTGAATAACTTATACCCGCTTTTCGCCACCGACCGCCGAGGTTTTCTATCGCTTCTCTGATTTCGTGAGGAAAAATTACCCACGCTTTCGTTTGACAAACAAAAAAATCGGGCTTGAGTTTTGACCAGGGTTTGTAAAAAAGCGTAGCGGTGATAATTTCTTTAGTACCGGACATTTTTAAATAATTTTTGGCAAAAAGTAAACTTTCACCGCTATCAGCAACATCATCAAAAAGTAAAATGCGCTCATTTTTAACCGAAATTGGCAAAGCCTGGATTAAAACTGGTTCTTTTTGCTTGCAGGTAAATTCACCATAAAGCTTCACTTGGATACTCGCCACTTCCTCAATATTTAATAAATCCGACATGGAGCGCGACCAAGTCCAGCCGCCTTTGGCAAGCGTCACCAAACGGTCAAATTTTTGACCCGAGGCTAAAATCTTCTTAGCTAAAGCAAAGCAGTACTCACCCATTTCTTCCCAGCTCGGCGCAAAATAGGCAATCTTATCATGGTTAAATAATATACCTTTACAGATGATCATCAATTTTATAATACAATATAATTCCGCACGTGCTGTTTTTTATTGTATTTTATAGTTATAGCTCTCGCCGCCATTGGTAATCAGGATATCATGCGGATGGCTTTCCACCAAACCGGAACGGGTAATTTTGATAAATTCGGCTCTTTGCCAAAGGGAAGCCAAGTCAGCCGCGCCAAGATACTCCATACCCACCCGCAAACCACCCACCAACTGAAAAAGAAAATCGGCTAAACAACCCTTATAGGGCACCAAACCTTCCACGCCTTCGGCAATCAAGCGTTTGGCGTGGGCCAGTTGACCGTAGCGACTGGCAGAACCCCGCCGCATCGCCGCCAACGAACCCATACCCCGGTAATACTTGTATTTTTTGCCTTTAATCGTAACGACTCTGCCTGGTGCTTCTTCAAGCCGGGCGAAAAGTGAACCAATCATTACGCTGCCGGCGCCGGCGGCCAAGGCTTTAACGATGTCGCCCGATTGCTGGATGCCGCCGTCAGCAATCAAACTCACGCCCGTTTTACGGCTCCAAACGGCACAATCCATAATCGCCGAAAGTTGAGGCACGCCCACGCCAGAAACAATCCGCGTCGTGCAAATGGAACCCGGACCAACACCCACCCTGATGGCATCGGCTCCGGCCGCAGCCAAGCGTTTAAAACCTTCGCCGCTGCCCACATTGCCGCTAACCAATCCAATCTGAGGATATTTCCTTTTGATGGTTTTGGTAGCCTCGATAAGATAGCGGGCATGGCCATGAGCAGAATCAAGGCAGATAAGATCGGCGCCGGCCGCCAGCAAAGCCTCAAGCCGCAAGAAAAGTTCAGACCCCACTCCTACCGCCGCACCCACCACCAAACGGCCTTTTTGATCCAAAAGGGCTTCTTTACTACTCACCTTTGTTTGCTTTACTCTCTTTATCTGCGCCGCCTGTTCGCTCACGCTTAAATTCCGATGAATAATCCCCAAACCGCCGGCTTGCGCCAAACCTGCCGCCATTTTGCTTTCGCAAACCGTATCCATCGGCGAAGCAATCAGCGGAATCTTTAAGCGGATTTTGGGCGTGAGTTGAGTCTCCAAATTTATCTCTTCTTTAAAAACGGCCGAATACTTAGGCACCAGCAAAACGTCGTCAAAAGAAAGGCCTTCTCTTATCTTCATTTTTCTCCTCCTTTCAAATCATTTAAAAAACTGTGTCTAAAAGCCCTCTGGTTGGCCGCCAAAATTTCTTTTTCGGACAAAATTTTATTTTTTAACAACAAGCGAAATTCCCCAAGCAGATTGGTGCCAAAAAATTCAGGATCATCGGTGTTAAGGCAAAAAGGCACGCGATAGCGTTTAAAGGCTTGAAAGGCAAGCTTTAATTCTCCTAAATTTTTAACAATCCCCAATTTTAGGTTGGCAGTAGGACACAAAGCCAAAACAATTTTTCTTTTTGCCAAAAGCTTTAAAATTTTTGGCTGGGTATAAGCCTTGATGCCATGAACAATTCTTGAAGGCTTCAACCACTCAATTACTTCCAGCATTTCCGAAGCTTCACCCTCCTCGCCGCAGTGAACCACCGTACCCAAACCCTCTTGGCGGGCCAAACGATAACACTCTACCAACTCACGGTAAGTAAAACGCCGATCTTGAGGTTGCGGCCCGGCCAAATCAACACCTACCACCCCCCGATTTTTGTATTTGATGGCCTTGCGGACAATGATTTGATTTTTGGCTACCGGCAGGCGGCGGTCAAGCAGAAAAATTAAACCGGCTTTAATCTGGGGATAAGCCAGCCGGGCTTTGTCTAAACCGCGCAAGCTGGCCATAATGATGTGGTCCAAATCTCTTTCGCCGCCGCGGTTGCGAAACATGGGATTATAAGATAATTCCAAAAGGGTAATCCGACAGCGACGATAGGCGCCGCCAATCACCTCCTCCACACACCGCTCCATCGCCAAGGGGCTGGATTGGACCAGCTCCGTCCAGCCAAAAAGTTCATGAAAGGCCTCCCAAGCAATTTTGCCGGCGCCGATGGTAAACTTCGCCACAAACTCCCAATAATCTTTGGTCGGCAGTCTAATTCCCTGTTCATGGGCCAAGCTCCACAAAATATCCGGCTTGACCGCACCGCCCAAATGAACATGGAGTTCGGCTAAGTTTTGCCCTTTCATTAGCCAATAAAAAAACGGCTCCTTAAAGCCGCTCTCAAAATCAACTTCCCAACTTTTATCTCAACCATATTTAACTATACCACTGCTTGGCTTTTTCTGTCAACCGTTTATTTTGGTAAAATTTCAACACCGGGTGTTGCCTCTTGAAGCAACACCGGGATAAAGACAACCCTTGAAAAGAAAAGGAAAGGAAAATCTTTAACGCCGGCGGGGCAAACCGCCTTCCATCCGGCCGCCAAAACAAGGGTGATAAGAGTCCAGACGGGGAGAAGAAATTTTAACTTCGGCTTCCACTGGCGAAATTGGTGTTGGATCTTCAGGCAGTTCAGTCTGACCGGCTGGTTCTTCTGCTGCTGGCAGCTCCGGGCCATTTTCTTTGTTTAACTCCACCATGGTTTTTCCCTCCTCTCAAATTTGTTATTTTTTAAATAATTTTTCTTCAACCAACTTGATAATTGCCTGATGAATTGCCTCAATTGACTGAGTTGCATCAAATTTAAACCAACGCCGGTGATCATTGGCTTTGACGAGTTTCAAATAACCCTCTCTCACTTTTTGGTGAAAATCTTTTTTCTCCATATCCAAACGGTCCATTTTACCCGTGCCGTTGCGGCGCTTCAGACCAATCTCCACCGGCACATCCAGATAAATCGTCAGTTCAGGATAGGTGTTTTGGGTGGCAAAGTTGTTCAAGCGCTCAATCAGCTTTTCGCCAAAGCCGCGTACCATCCCCTGATAAACGAGACTGGAATCACGGCCGCGGTCGGACAAAACCACTTTGCCGGCCCGCAGCGACGGCAAAATCAACTCCCGATAGAGCTGGGCCCGGCCGGCCTGAAAAAGCAAGACTTCGGTGGTAAAGGCCATGCCGATGTTTTTGGGATTTAAGAGCACGGCGCGGATCTGCTCGCCGATGACCGTGCCGCCCGGCTCGCGGGTGATTAAAACCTGGCAACCCCGCTCTCTTAGCCAATCGGCCAAAAGTTTAATCTGAACGGTCTTGCCGCTGCCCTCGCCGCCCTCAAAAGAAATCAACATCCCTTTTTTCATTTTGGCAACCAATATAGCAAAAATCCCAAAGAAGATGCAACGACTGATTATCAGAAGCCTAAGCCGGCTCAATGCTTAAAAACTTTGCCTAGGGCGCCACTTCCTGCCATCTTTTGATCTCTTTAAACTTCAGATCGTCGTTCAAATTAACCAAGATATCGGGCCGGAAGTTAACTATTTCTGCCGGGGTGGTTTTGTTATTTGTCCCTAAATCTCTTTGGAGGTTGACTTTGTTTTGGGCAATCAGGCCGCCGTTGACGGTCAGCTGCTGGTCAACGCCACCTGACACATGACCAGTATTGATATTGCCCCCGGCAATAAAATAACCTGCAAGCTCCTCTACCCTATGATCAATCTCGATATTAACTGAAGCGACAATCACCAAACTGCCGCCAGAATCAACACTGATATCATTGCTAATCTTAATAGTCCCGTTATAAAGAATAAAAATTTTTTTGTTAATATTTTTCCAATTACCACCGCCGCTACTTTCTTTAATTTCAATCCTGTTGCTACCATTGCCCCCAAAATCAAATAGACCACTTTTGTTTTTAGGATTGAAGCTTTGTGGGTTAGTCACCGTCTCTAATTTTCCCGCCAAAGCTTTCTTCCAAAAATCATAACTATAAAAGGCTTTGCCCCCATAGGAACCACTGTTGTTGGCATACCACTTGTCCGCATCCACGCTGACATGAGTGGGAATTGTTGATTCGCTTCCCAGGTTCAAAATACCGGTTGAAGAAACCACACCATGTTTGGCATTGGCGCTATTGCCCAAAAAGTAGCGGTTGGTGGCCGTGGCGGGAATTTGTGAGGTTACTCCGCCGCCGTTGGCATGGACATCGCCGCCAACAACCTGAAACCAGCGGGGTTTGTTTGGGGTAAGAATCAGATAGTGCTGTGCCGCAGTACCATTGGTGGGTACCGTCGTCCTCGCGGCCTCTCTCAAACCATTGTGGTAGCAAACAAAACTATAAGTAGAGGGTAGGCTATAACTACCGAAAAAGACAGTGCTAAGCGGGTCAAAATAGACACTATTATCTGTATTCTTGCACTCATAAACTCTGTCAGTGCTATTATAGACTGCTGTTTGTCCGCTCGTACATTGAAAGGAAAGATTTGTATAAATCGTACTGGTGATATCCGTCAAAACGTCTACTGAACTAGGACAAGTATCGCTTGGGGCTTCCAAAACTCTAACCTTTACCTTCTGCCGCTTGACATAGCCGACATCAAAAGTTTTCCCTATACCCAAATTTATAGTATAACTACCGGTACCTGTACCTGAAGTAGGCGTTCGTGTATTACCGTCGCACATAATATAACTATCCATATAAAGCTTATCGGTGTTATCAGCTAGCGGATTAACAGGATCTATAAGAACGTTTCCTGCAGGAAAACTTTTAGTAATAAGATTATTAGAGAAGCGATATCTGGTTGGTGGAGTTCCCAAATCTACGGTAAAAGATCTATTCGGACCGTCGGCTCTAGACACAGTGGTACACGAAGCGTTAGGGTCATTAACCGATTTGGCGCGAACAGTCAATGTTGATATCCTGGTGTAAATAAGGGTAGGACCCGTACCATTGGTATTAATTGGCACCGTGAGAGAACGAGGTAAAGATGTTGAAGCATTTGAAGAATCTGAAATAAAACTACATTTATATTCATAGCCTGCAGGGTCTGCTGAACGATCTATTGTCACCGTGGAGAGCGGATCAAAGTAAAACGAGTTATCTGTATTAATACATCGGTAAACGCCTGGTGAAGGATAAGAGGCATTTTTATTATTACATGTTATCGTAGCTAAATTAAACAGTGTACCTGAATTAAAACAGTTGGAGTCCGTTCTATATTTAACCGTCCCGGTGACTTGGCGCCGGGGAATATAAGCCACATGAATCTCGCCCATGGTGCCGGCCTGAGGTTTAAAATTAATCGAAGTATTAGTTGTACCAAAAGAAGGCGTACGAGTATAAGAACCTGAGGAACCGGTGCGTGAGCAAATAATAAAACTGCTCATAAAATTAGTTCCCGCTGCAGGCGCGTTAAACGTAACGTTATAAGTATTGTCAGGATTAAGGGTATTTACTGTCCAAGACGGGTTAAAGTTTCCATCGGCTATTCTATTGGTATTGAGTAACACTTCAGCGTGAGGGGTAAAGGACGGTTGAAAACCAGTAGGTGAAGGAGCATTAATAATATCGCTACAGGCAGCATTTGGACTATTTACCTGCCGGGCATAAACCGTAAAGCCAGCAGGCAGGACCACCGTAAAGGTGGTATTACAGGAGTAACACATAAAAGCCAAAGAGCCAGGATTACACGTATGATAATTATAATAACCATTGCAGAACCTGCCTAAAGTGTCTTCAACTTCAGCAATCACGTTGTATGTTCCTGGATTAAGATTATTGGTATTCACAGTAAGGGTAGACTTGCTTTGTCCCGCAATAGAAACAGTCCCTATATGAGTCCACCCTCCACAATTATTAGGAGGATTAGAATAAGTAGAAGGGCGGATATAATATCTCACTTCTTTGTTTTCTGCTCCACTAGAAGGGCTATAATTAATAGCTTGAAGATAAACATCATTGCCTTTAGCTACAGGATCGGGGTTCTCAGTTATACCTCCACAATTAGTCTGGTAACAAAAAATGTTTACAGGAGAGTAAACAAGTTCTACCCATTTGTGTTTCCTCTCATCACTGTCATAACGAACATAGCCGGCTTTAATTGTGTGCTGTTGGCCGTCAAAAAGACCTTTTCCGAGTGGTGTCTGAATCTCAAAACCTCTATTAGCACCGCTGCAACCAATTTGCTCCAGATCGCTTCGGTAAATATTCAATGGTGCGGTAAACAACGGTGCAGCCCCCAGGGGATCGCCACTAAAGTCTTTAAAAAATCTAACTTCGTTGTTTACGATGTCGCTTCCAATTACCCAGCCATAAAACTTATCACAACCGGCATATTCTAAAGTTCCAAAATTCTTATATGGACATTTGTTGTGCACGGCAAAATCATTGGCGATAAAATTATGCGTCGTGTCCACGGCAAGATTATAAACCGGGGTTGACTCGTTGATTTTCTCTTTTTTAACAATTTCGTCGGCAATCAGTTTACCCTTATCATAAATATAAACTTTGTCGCCTATCCGCAGATCTTTAACTTCTTTATAAGCAGTTTCCTCTTTGCTGGCCAAACTTATCAAAAAGGGATGCTCGGCCGTCACCTTAACTTCTTTCTCCGCTTTTGTTTTCAAAAAATAATAAGAATCCCTAAAACTTTTAAAAATGTTGGTGACCCTAGCCGTAACCAGCTTTCCATTTCCTTCCAGAAAACCCCTTACCTGTTCGCCAATTTTTAAATCCTCAATATTTTTATCATCTTTTTGCGTCCTGATCTTGGTTTCTGGAAGGAAACATGAAGGTTCGTTTGGAATTGGTTTTTGACAATCCCAACAAAGGGAAGCACACCTTATCTCTTCACCACAACACACACACCATCCCGGCATTATATCCGCAAAAACAAAATCAGCTTTTACCCAAAAGATAATTATTAATAATAAAAATAGTAATAATTTTCTTATCTTAAAATTCATTACTCACTATATATTTTAATTCGCATTCCGAACACGTCTTAATAGAAAAAGTACCCTTATTTAAAGCTTCGATAACCTTTAACATTTCTTCCTTGCTTTTAGTTTCGTACAAAAATTCAAGAAATACCACTTTATGTTTGAGATCACCTTTATAGTCAGAAAGAAAAACCATTTTATTATTTATCTCTGACGTATCTTTAATATTAAACAAAAAATCATCGGATGAAACTGAAGTAATTTTTGGAACTTTATTAAGAGTATATTCTTCGGTGTTGTTATTTATAAGAAAGATTAATTTATTATTACTAAGTAAGATAAAGCGCGCAAAAGCCATAATTATGATAGATTCGGGCTCTTCTTTTGACTGAGATCCAACCGGACGCCAAAAATAATAAGAAGGTTCCCATTCCTCCTTTTTAAAAGGCATGCTTGTTTGGTTTGCCTTCCTCCCAAAATAAATTTTTTTTCCGAAAAAATCAATTGTCATTCCAGTCTTATTATTAACCAAAAAGGTTAGAAAATAAAAAGAAGCAAGAAAAGAAAAAAAAATAATCAAAAATAATATAAGAGGGAAAGCTTTCACCCGCTCCATAATTTTATGATATTAAGAAAAGATTCGTGCTGTCAAGTATTAATCTCTGCTACTTAACTCTACCTAATTTAGGTTATCAAAAAAAGCTGGTAAAAGACTCTCTTCACCATGTCTCTGTGCTTTAAGCCATTTGCCTCGATCTTGCAATTCAATCTTGCCAAAGATTATTCCGTATACATTATTCAGCTGATCTTCTGTTAAAGTTCCCCCTATTAAAGGAATAGTTTGCTCATCTTTTAAAACATACAATAAGCCATCTTCAATTTTTGCTTGGACCAATCCTTGCTTATCTACAAATTTAATACCACCTTCTAATTCGGAAATTGGAATTAAAACTTTAACCCTTTGCTCTACTGACGACAAATTTTTTAAAATAATTGCTTCTTTCTTCTGTTCTTTTAAAAGAGCAACAATATAATTTTCTCCGCCGGCCTTGTAAACTCTCGCATGACAATCAAAATTATCTTGACTGATTACTCTTCCCACTATTTCTAATTGCATTTCTGGATTAGGGGAAGTAAACCCTATTTCGGTTAATTCCGTTCTGGTCTCTCGATATAAATCTTGAGCTATTTTTAAGGCTTCAACCATTCCCGGACTAACACTTTCATCAGAACCTTCTTTATTAGTAGCATAAGCTGAATCAGTATTCCTCAGTTTCCCATTAAGGTAAAGACCAAAAAAAGCAGTTAAACCTAATCCTGTCTTTTTTAAAAAATTTCTTCTTGAAAATCTTTCCTTCATAATAGACCTCCCTCCTTTTCTTTTTAAATTTTATTTATTTTATTTAAGATAAATTAAGTTAACAAGCTAATTTTTTTATAATATTTTATTTAAACAATAAAAATTTATTTTGCACGAGAAATGGCTTTATTACTTACAACTTCAGTGAAGGAAGCTAGTATTGTTGCACTTAGCGCTTCTTTAACAGCATGAAAATATTTAATTTCTGGCCAAGTTTCCATTATCTCTTTAAATTCTTTAGCCTTGGCAGGTAAAAGAGAATTATTGGTTCCTAGGAGATAATAAAAAGCAATAGTCTCGGCAAGTGCTTCTGGAAAAAAATTAAAAGCTAACTTCCAGCATGAGTTAATAATAGGTTCATTTAGATCTTTTTTAAATTTTCCTTCAACAACTGCTTTTAAACCATAAAAACTCATTATTGGTGGTAAAAAACCACCTTTGCGGAGGGAACACTCAATGAAATCTGGATAAATTTCAAGTGCCTGAGTAGCTAAGGGGTCAAAATTTAAATATTTTTTCAATTGAGTTACCTCACCATTTTCTATAGCCCTTAAAACTGTTTTATCATCCAAATCAGAAAATGATCTAATGTAAATATCAGTAAGCGGCAAATGATAGTTAGCCAAAGGCTGTTTTATAAAATAAGCACAAACACTCCACAGCAATTTTTTTCTAATCGTTTCAGGTCTAATTTCTAGTTCGCCCCTTAATATCTGATTAAACCATCTTTCTTCACTGTTGTCAATGAAGGCTTGAGAAAAGAATTCCTGCCAACCTTTCTCTAAGGCCTGCCAACGCAAGTTAATTAACTTTCCCAGTCTATCCTTTCCCACTAAACCACCCAAAAAATGAGGATTTAACCATACGTCAAGACTATGAGTTAATTCATGAACTATAAGATAATCAGTTATTAAATTTTTTTGCTCGGAACCTTCTGGTAAAAATTCCGACTCTCCCCTGTTAATTTCTATTTTTTCCAAACAGTTATTATAACTGCTATAACTGTTATATTCTTTTTTGCTCCTTAAAGGACTTACTATTTCGATATTATCAACAATAACTGGAATCTCTTCTTTAACTTGGTCATCTTTAGAATCGGCTTCCACAGGGAAAAAGGTGATAGCTGGTTTTACCGTTTGACAATGAGGAAGCCAACAGGCTAATATCTTTTTAGACAATTCTTCCAAATTTTCTTCACAATTATGTGGGGAGAAAGTATCCCTTATACTTTCTCGTAAGATTAAATCTATTATCTGCGAAATTTCAGTCACATTATTAAATCTTAAAGGATTTTCTTTTAATAACTCTCGCGCTCGCCAACTAGCAGTCTCAAGAGCATATTGATGAGTTAAATAGGGAAACTGTTTATAAAAACTTCGCCATAAAACTTTACCCTTATGGGCCGCTGGATGAGCAAATAATTTTTCTGTAGGTGGATTATTATATTGTTGGTTAAAATCAATACAATTTTGAGTAGCGGTAATTAAAAACTGGATTTTTTCCTCAAGTTGAGACTCTAATAAAAAGCGCTTTTCATTTTCATTAATAATCAGGTTGCCTTTAAGAAAGCTCAAACCTATAAAAGTTAAAGCCGAACGACCCATCAAACGCAAAAATTGTCTTCTATTTAATCCTTCTGGTTGATTATCTGGACTATTAATAGAGATACCTATTTAAATTTAACAAAATATCAAAAATTCCAAGGTTAGTTATTAGCTCTTAATTATTCTCTATCTATAAATTATCTATTTTGTCTATGTTATTTAATAAATATCCATTTTTTACACTATCTTTCTTTAAATTTTCCTTATTCTATAATAAATTTCCCTTTTTGCAATATGTATTTTGTATGTATTTTAAAAACTGAGTGTGATTCAAAGATTACAGCAAGATCTATAGTTTAAGAAGAAATTGTTTTAAGCAAGGGAATGCCGTGATCGTTAACTACGCCGCTGATTCTTATACCCAAATCAGGGGCTTCAAAAAGACAGGGAAAGGGGTAAAAATTTAACTCCTGTTTTAGGGTAGGGTCGCGTGGCAAACCCCAGCGCCAATGCTCAACTACTTCCCTTTCCCGCCAGTGATCTCTGACAGCTTTTGCCTGAGCCAAAGGATCTTTTCGCCAAGTTAAATGGCAATCTAAATTTATCATCTGGGCAAGCATCTTTTCTAAAGCCTGCTGATAACGCTTGCCTTCCGGCGTTTCCCAAAATTCTAAAAGAGCCTCATATAAAATCAAACGGGGAGATTTTAAAGGCAGAATCTGCTCCTCAAGCGGATAGTGATCAATAACTGAAGGTAGACAACTGGTCTGGGGAAAACTATAAATCGCACTTAAGGTTGCCCATTCATCAAGTTCTGCCGACTGAAGCTCTTGACGGCTAGCCAGCCATGCCGCCATCTTGGCCACCAGCTGGCTGGCAGAAGCTTTTAAATCGGCTTCCACTTTTGTCAAAAGTTGGCTATCCGAAAGAAGATGAACCATGCCGCTGTGCCCGGTGCCGCCAAAAAGAAAATAATTTTCTGGTTGAGGCAGTTTAGTCCCTTTAAATAAATTGAGACAAACCAAGCTGTTTTGCACCATCACCCAATTTCTCACTTCAAGCAAATGTCTAATAAATTCAGCGGCGTTGGGCATGTTCAGTAATTGATAGATGCCTTCAATTACCTCATCATCAAAAATCAAACGCTGGCAACCAATTTTATTGATAATCTGCTGACCTTCGCCATAAATTTGCAAGTTGCGGTTAAGCTCGTTGCTTAAAAGCAGAACGCCGCCGCTCACGCCGCAACCCACAAGGGCAAGCGCACCCAAAATCCCTGTTTTCAGCAACTCTCGCCTGTTTATCCTTGAAGAATCGCAGGAAGCATGTTTTTGCCTCAAGTTTTCCAACGCCATACCTGTTAAAAAAGAAAAAGAAGTGTAGGCTAACGTACCGCTGTAAAGCCAAAAACGGGCTTCCTGGTAACAAGTGGGATCGCTTGCCGGAAAAAAGTCGGTAGCCACTAAGACCACACCTCCATCTTTAAGACCTGCCAAGGCGGTATAATGCTCCGTGAGTTTTGGCAAAGACGAACCAATGCCCAAACGCAAAAGAGAGTTAGTCCCAGCAGGATTTTCTGCCAACTCTTTTAAACTTAAAGCCAATAAATTTTTATCTAAGGCTAAAGCCAATTCCCAACTGCTAATTTCCCCACCCAGAAAATCTCCTTGCTTACATTTTTGGACCAGAGCCGTATTTAAAACATGATCCCCAATTTGAGGGATAATTGTCAGCGGCGGGGCCAGTTTTAAAAAATCAGTTACCGCCCGGCTCATTTCTTCACTGGCCCTGCCCGGGGGAACCAAAAAACCTTCTAAAACCACACCGCTCGCTAAATAAGACAATGGCAACAATGTCAAGCCTTTTAAAAAGCGCCGCCTGCCAACTTGTGTTTCTTTTATACTCATAAATTTGCTTGAAAAATCAGGAATAGTAATCAAATGGCTATCTTATCACAAAAATCCCTTCTTGACAAAATCTTTTCAAGATTGGTAGTGTAAAGTTAATGAATGACTTCAAGGGAAGAAAAAATGTCGTTAATGAGTTGAAGGCTTTAACGACTTTAAGTGTTTTTTTGCTTCTCACTATCTTCTGGCCGTGGCTAAGGCTGGGAGAAAAAATCAGAAGCCAGAAAGAAAATTTAGCCCTGCCGGAAGTTTTCGTCACCGAAGGCGAACCGGTTTGTGACAGCACTCACCCCTGCACCTGGCCGTGGGATAACGGCGGTATTGACAGCGGCTGGACTAATCCCAACAATAATACCTTTTCCATCACCAACGGCAAATGGCAGTGGCGGTTTA